>AR_comb_assmDRAFT_11776800_pt1 | contig 19157 bp, 15 predicted proteins | sample ArasoioldDNA_FD_10543 | JGI IMG/M metagenome (IMG submission 10543) | reverse complement strand
TGTAAAATATTAACTTATAAGTTTTTAGAGAAAGTAACAAAAATATTTCCACCGATTATGAATTTAATCCTATTAACATCTCGTAAAAACTCTTAACTTTATTAATTGATTTGTAACCTTTGTACGAAAATTTGCATTTTCCTTTATGTTAATTGGTTTCTTGGTAACAATCAAGGCTCTCTCTGCACATTTGGCCACAACTATAATGATATGTGGCCTTCGTCTATGCGTCTATGTAACAGCCCAATTTCAAGCCTCCTCTGTCTGTTCACACGAGCGATCAGATCATCAGCCCTCTGGTTTAATGAATCCATCTCCAACGGACTAAGCTTACATATCTTGCCTTCTCCGAGCCTCGGTCGATCAATATTCTCTTCCAAAAATCGTTGATATCCCATTTCCACCCTCACATTTTCATTAGACCACAAACCATAAGAATGGCTTCTCAGTAATGCGCTAGCTGGAAGAGAAGATCTTGGTCTAGAAATCCTTGATTCTCCGATGAGGATGATCACGATAACATTTGTGAGAATGAATAAAACCTTAGGGTTTAAGATGTAATTAATAACTCTAGGGATGGTGAATAAGAAAAAACTATTAGAAAATTGAAGCCAAATTGGACTAAAAACTACAATAACGCAGAAAACAACTACGATAAATGACAAGGAGAGGCGGTCAAGAAAATTAAGAAATGGCTTCTTGTAGGTTCTTGGTCCGTTGTTACTTTGGGCCTCTTGCATGGCGATTACGGGATCCATTTATACTATAGGTAAATAAGGTTTGGTGAAAATAAAATGGGATATATCTTGATGTATAGTAGCAAAGGAAACTTAGGGTACTAAAGGATACGAAATGTGACTGGACATGGAGTGGCTAGACTATTTTTTGGAACAATATTTATAGTCCCTAGCTACTTGCATGCAGCACATGGTTTAAGGGTTCTTCATCGTTAAGATTAAACTAATCACATGCTTGAGCGTTTTATGTTATACTTAATTTAACTTTCTTAGTAACCATGTGGGCGTGCAAACACCTTTTGAATTATTAACTGTCTTTTTAACTCCTTTTAGTATTTTGTTGTCTTTCACCAAATCCATTTTCGAATGCTTAATTAAATTGGATGTAGAGGACCAATCCTTAGTTAAAGCATGTTGAGGACCATATCTTAAAATGATTTACTTTATTTCGTGCACACGTCGAAAGTAAAAGCGGTGTGCTTGTCTTTTGCTCCCAACTATCAAATGCGTAGAAATATATAAATACGGAAATACCAATGGAACCGAAAGCCTAAAGTATATATAAATATAAAAAGACATGACCGCACCTTCTATGAAATTTCATTCATGTTACGAGAGATTAGATCCGTGGTTATCATGTTATGAATTCAAGAGTCAACATGAGAGATGATAAAATCAATAGTTCTTGAGTTTGGGGCGAGTTTTAGTGAAGTAAGCACCCGATAACATCTCTAAATATGAACAGAGGTTGCCAGAATGAGACTAACTTTCTATTATTCTCATAGGCCTCGAGAGTCAAAAAGTAACCAAACATAATTTCCAAGCAAAAATATACTTACGGTTAGTGATAAAAGTTTCACGAATTTGCAAGCAGCTTCTACACAATCCTAAGCAACAAATTAATATAATAAAATAAACGATCCCGTGAAAAACATATATATGAATAAGGCGTGACATATATGTGATATCTAACATCATGCATGGATAATACGTCCTATTGTATTAATAAAAATAATTATATTAATACGAGAATCATCATTTAACTTCTTCAAAATTTCCAAACATTCGATTGTATAAGATATCATTGACATGATTTTACGGATTAATTCTTAATTAAATTTGGAGTTAAATTGGTAAAGTAAGATAAGATATATATTCAAAAACGAGTTTCTTAATATTTTCTCAAATTATTTTGTTTTATTACTTTTGTAGTTTTGTGAATAGGTACTCGCATGATCTATTAATTAATAATTTATTTTGGTTAAAGAATTTTGTAATTAATTAATATCTTAATATAAATAATTAAAGTTATAGCATGTATATAGGTGATATTTATATAGTATTATAAGTAATTTTTTAGTATTAGTTATAATATTTGTTTATCATTTGAGATTTTTTATGATACTTCTATTAAATATGTTTGTATTGGTGAGATCGATTAAGTATAAAAAAAAAATTACAAAATCAAAAATTAATATGTTAAAACATAAAATTATTAAAGAAATTTTGTTTATCTTTTTTTTATTAAAGCGAAAATACTGACCAACCGTATGTTGTCACGTCACCTGATCTAAGTATTAAAGATATCAGTCCGTTGATATAAATTAGGACCAAATTCATAGTTTGATCAATTAAAATATAATTTTTGGACTACTAATACCCAAAATAAATCATCACCCATGTGCATGGTTATTAGAGCGAGAAGCATTTTTGTGATTAATTACCGAGTAATAACACGAAGTACGACAATTAAAGAATAGTGTCGTTTGGAAACGACAATAACTTATAGGTGGAACGAAGATTTGATCTTATCTACCAAAGATGTTATGTGGATAAAGGAAAGAAGAAGAAGGGGTCGTCGACGTGCATTTTCCACATCTTGACACAACGTGTCGTCTCGGTTCCATGCAATGTTGCCACACTACCACTTGATCTTCGTGTCTTGTCTCTCTTCGTCTCATCACCGTTTTTGTCTAAAATCCAACTTAGTATTGGCGTTGTATTTATATATCGCTGATAAAAGAGAATGATCGATGAGAGCTAAATCATTTACGTTTTGATCGACAAAAATGGAGTTGATAAACGACTTTCTCAACCTAACTGCTCCTTTCTTCACCTTCTTTGGTCTCTGCTTCTTCTTGCCTCCTTTTTACTTCTTCAAGTTCTTGCAGTCTATTTTCTCGACAATTTTCTCTGAAAATCTTTACGGGAAAGTTGTTCTCATCACTGGTGCTTCCTCCGGTATAGGCGAGGTTTGGTCATAATGCCTTTATTTTAAAATTGTAGACTTAATAACCTAATTGGTCACTGGTACAATAGTACTAAGTTTCACACATTTAATCTTAAATGATTAATTTATATCATCATGACTTTCAGTGCTACAATTATCAGTGTATTTTCAGGGTAAAACATTAGGTTTTTTTCTAACAAATATATATATGAATAAGAAAATATAAATGATAAAACAAAAAAAAACAAAAAACATATAAACGATATTTTTGTGAAACGGATATATATTTTATATGGTAAAATGATTGATTTGAGTCTATTTGCGTATATGAAATATCAGCAATTGGCATATGAGTACGCATGTAGAGGTGCATGTTTAGCCCTGACCGCCCGAAGGAAGAACCGTCTAGAGGAAGTGGCAGAGATTGCTCGTGAACTCGGATCTCCCAATGTTGTTACCGTTCATGCTGATGTCTCCAAACCTGATGACTGTAGACGAATCGTTGATGACACCATCACCCATTTTGGCAGATGTAAGTCACGCCACGGGACGCTAATCACTATCACTCTATCAAAACCGACCGTTTTTTTGTTACCATTCACAAGTTTGGTCTACAAAACATTGAATTTCTTTGGTCTTGCAGTGGATCATCTTGTAAATAATGCTGGGATGACGCAGATTTCAATGTTTGAGAACATTGAAGATATAACGAGGACAAAAGCAGTTTTGGTAATTAAAATAATTAATTACCAACCCTTTAATTTTATTCGTTGTCCTGATCTTTAATGAATGATTTGTGATTAATTAGGATACTAACTTCTGGGGATCGGTTTATACCACTCGTGCTGCGCTTCCATACCTTAGACAAAGTAATGGTAAGATTGTGGCTATGTCGTCTTCCGCAGCGTGGCTAACCGCTCCAAGGATGAGTTTTTACAATGTAAGTATATATTCACTTCTTTTAATTACTTAGTAAAGTAAGCTCTTAGGGATTGATGAATATTATTATACATATAATATGTTAATTAGGCAAGCAAAGCAGCTTTGTTGAGCTTCTTTGAGACGATGAGAATTGAGCTTGGTGGCGATGTACACATTACAATCGTCACACCTGGTTATATCGAGTCGGAGCTCACACAAGGCAAGTACTTCTCTGGTGAAGGCGAGTTAATAGTCAACCAAGACATGAGAGATGTAAGTTAAATAAATCTTTAACTCCTTAACCAATATAATTAATATTGAGGTCATTGTTGAATTGTGTGTTCTTTTGCCCAAAATTAACTAGGTTCAAGTAGGACCATTTCCGGTAGCGTCAGCATCAGGATGTGCCAAGTCGATAGTGAACGGTGTGTGCCGGAAACAAAGATACGTGACAGAGCCATCATGGTTTAAGGTGACGTACCTTTGGAAAGTGCTATGTCCGGAGTTGATTGAGTGGGGTTGTCGGTTACTGTACATGACTGGAACTGGTATGTCCGAGGATACTGCACTCAACAAGAGGATCATGGACATTCCTGGTGTACGTAGTACTCTGTACCCGGAATCTATCAGAACTCCAGAAATCAAGTCGGATTAGAGAGGGGTCAATACATAATAAATGGATGAGATGTATCATGAGTATGTGCAATGAGTAATAATTATCAAAGAAATGGGTGAAAATGTAGGTTTGTTTTTGTTAATGGTACTTTTGACTATGTATATTAACTATGTGTCTTTAAGAATAAGTGAGTTGCCTAATACTAAACATGTGTGTATCGAAACAGAAGAGAATCCAACCATACTGAAATATTTTAAACTGAATTCGAACAAAAGTTATATTTGTCTAGTAGTTGAGATTGGTAAACAAAATTTTTGCGGTTTGCATGAGTGAGCAAAGTCAAATTTCCAATTAGTATGATATTGTCTCTTTTGATCTGGATTTTTTCCAACAAATTTATACTAGTTTGAGTTAAACTGAACATGTTAAAACTGTTATAAAAACACTTCGATGTGTAATTTGGATCAATGATTGATTATTGATTATTTTATTTTCTATTTAAAACACGACAAGAAAAAAGACAAAAAGAAAAAAAAAGGTTGAACATTTCCTAAAACCAAAAAAAAAAAAAACTGAACAGAACTAGAAAAACTAGATGGCCATCATGTTGTATTTCAGATTTTTATCTCTATTATGCAATTATTAAACAACACAACTGGTTAATTCCTTTTAGGCTTAGAGATCAGAAGCTCAGGGCATATAGCACTAAGCCAGAACAGGACACGAACCCACGACGGCTCTGCCACAAAGGTTTTGCCTCTGCAGATTCCGTTAACTACCGCTTTGGCGCATTCCGCTGCTGACTCGATGGTCACAACTTGCGACCAGTCTTGTTTCTGCAAAAGAGACTTCAGTCATAAAACTTGGACAGACTAAAATGAAAAATGATGATAGTAAAATACCTCAGCTAAAAGGTCCGGATTAGTATTTCCGTTTTCGATTAGACCAGGAAACACGATTGTCACACCAACTTCTGGATGAAGCTCGATCCTAAGAGTCTCGTAGAAGTTTATCATAGCTGCTTTGCTTGCCTGAAACAAATGTTACATTCATTATGTTAATATGTTACGCTTGGTTAATTTAGAGAACAAGAGAAAGAAAAAGAAGAAGAAGCATTTACAGCATATATGCTCATCCTTGGTACTCCAGACCATCCAGCAGGTGATGCAACCGCTATGATCTTTCCTTTTGTTTTCTTGAGATGCGGTATAGCGAAATGTGTCGCGTAAACCGGTCCCCAAAAGTTAGTGTTCTGCAAATTTTGCCAAGGTTCATATATTGTAAAAAAGACTTCACTATGTATTAAATCTAAAAATGTATACCACAATGGGAAGAACATCCGAAATTTCAGAATAGTCCTCGAAAAATTTGGCCTCCGCAATTCCAGCATTGTTCACCAAGTGATCCACTGATGTAAATTTTGTTATATTTTTTATGTTCTTTAAGCAAGTAGTAATATTAGTTATTCGAATAATAGTGACTAACTCACATCTTCCAAACCGAGAGATGGTTTCTTGAACAAAACGTTTACAGTCTTTGATGACTGAGACATCACCGCGTACCACAGCAACGTCTGGTGAACCAAGCTTCCTGCACCGGTCAGCCACCACCTGGAGACGATCCTCTCTCCGAGCTACTAGAGTCAAGTATGCTCCTCTACGAGCATACTCATACGCTAGGTGCTACACCATTAAATCAACTTCAAATTGCTTTTGTTTTTTACCAAATAACTAACCAATTTATAAAAAATAGACCAAGCTTTTCTAGGATTACAAACAAACTAACCTCGCCAATTCCTGAGGAAGATCCGGTGATGATGACGACTTTTCCGTTGACTTTCTCGGACTCTTTGCATCCCCTTATGAACTGGAGGAGCTTGAAGAATATTGAAAATGGCATGAACACTAAAAGAAACGAAACCGTGACAATAGGAAGAAGGATGTTAAAGATCTTGTTGTTTAAATCCATATCCTTGACTTTGTGATTCTGCTTCACCAGAGGCTAAGCTACAATTTATATACTCTTGAGCTTTCTTCTGTTCAGATGTCACTGTCATAGACTTTAGTATTTAAGATTAAGGATAAGAGAATCTCCAAATCATTATTTGGTATCTTTTGTGTTTGTCCTCATCCAACTTATGTTTTTATCAAATATTTTTCTCAACTTGTGGAGAAGTTTCCACTTTCATCTCTATTGGTTTGAAACCTCCCTCAACAACAAATAATGTCACTAAGCAATGAACCATAACAAAACTCACTATAGACTGTCAAATTTTGCTGTTTGTTATATTATAAAGATGCCACTCAAAGAGCCAGAAACCGAAATCGAAAATTTCCGGACAAAATAGAACACCTTCACATAGATAGGAGTGTGTAAATTGATGGATTAAAGTAAATAGTGGGTTACAGATTGTCTTTAGGAGCGAACCAAGTTAGTAGATACAAAAGACAAGGAGCCAAGTTCTAAGTACTCTAAAGTCTAATTTCCAATACAATCTTCAACAAGGAACTAATTACTAAGAGCAGCGTTTCACAGCACCTTTCATGTTTGGAAGTTAAAGCTTGTGGGATAGGTCCTCGATTACACCTTTCCCATCCTCTGCATCAAAGTAGAAGAAGTTCTTCAACGGCTCTCCTTTGCCTGATATAACTTTTATCACCTCCTGTACGTACAAATACAACTTTTTTGAGTCACATTACTCTGCTAAGTGCTTAATCTAGATAACTAACAAAGTCCTAGAGAAGCGAGATAGAGAACTGTACCTGTCCTAGAATCCCTCCAATGATGGCACAAGCCGGTGGGAATTCTGTGTTATTAGATACGAGTCTCTCCAAGAGGATATCTGGAATATGATTCTCGCTGACCGACTGTTGCAACATTCGGATTCAAAGTGAGTGACAAAGTTTGTTATTTGTCGTTATTATTGTAGAGCTTACAAATAAAGGTTAAAGAAACTTACATTTCCTTCACATAGTTCCTTTTTGAGTTTCAAAACTCTTGGGAGATCAGACAGCGAACATTCCCCAGGTTTACGTCCTTCAGTTTCCTCAAATAGTTCTATCACTGCAAGAATATCACAAAACCGGATTAGTTACGTAGGAAGAAACCAAGCTTTCAAAAGGTTAGCTGTTGTTGTTAGCCAGACCTCTCATTGCAAAGTAGAGCTTTGCTGTTCTCCTTGGCATCGGTTTCCACGGTACTGAAACTGCCTCCTGGAGAAATAAGACCAGTTAATAGATTGAATTTCTATTACTTTTCATGCGAAAGTATGTTCCAGGAAAGTAAGAAGTTAAGTTTGTTGTACCTCAAAACTTGGAAATGTTAGTTCACATTCCACTGTTTCATCAAGCTTTTTCTATGAAGCCAAAATTGACAATAGAGAAAGAAAGTTAACACATTATATGCCAAAAGAAAGGCATGTGATATACAACCGTCAAAAGAAAAAAACGAGATGAGTACCTTTGTGTACTTATAATTCTGAAGGTCGACAAATATTTCGCCACATGAGCCTCTACAATCAACTGTATAGAACGCTACATCTTTTGCTAGGTTCCTACACTTTTCATTAACTGCTTTCTGCATAACAAAGCACATTATTTCAAGTGATCAATCTACATGGCAACAAAAGACAAAAACAACTGGAACAACTAAAAGAAGGAGGTATCAACAGTACCTTAGTAGCACGAGAACTGTAGCCGATAACCACAACATCAAACTTCTCGAAAAAATCAACACCAAGTGTTGACAAATCACCTGAAATTGAAGACATAGACTCGATGTTACTAAAATCATTTGTTTCTACTAAAATTAGAGAGAAATGAAGAAAGGAGGAGTAACCTTTCTCTATTGAAACATGAACCATAGGGTTAAAATCCTTAAGTGAATCACAACAAATCTCAGCTACGGTTTTGCCTACATAAGCATTTTCATCAGGAAGAATCAAGAAGTTTGCGTTGAAGACTTCCGTTGTAACCAATCGATCATCCAACAGAGTCACACTACCTACTCCTGCCAACACAATGTTCTTACAAAACTGCAACACCAAATGGAGGAAACCAAGTAAGATGCCAACACTCACTCTACTGCAACATAGCTAATAGAGAGTCACAAAATAAAGTAAGAGGTACCTCAGCAACAGTGCCCTTAATTCCAGATACCAAAACATGAGATTTACTCAATCTGCAAGCAAAAACACAAAACAAAATTCAGAGAAGCCCTAATCAAAATTTCAACAGCTAAATTAGCTTAAAACCCAGAAAGAGATAAACTTTCACCGAGTATAGCCCAACAAGAAGAGTTTATTAGTACTCAAACGGAAAATCAATAACTTGTTGTTGCTTGAAGCCATAGAAGTTAGATTCAATGTGAAGTACCTTCTTTGAGCACCAGCTCCCCATACCCTAATTTGACGGTCATAAAGAGCAGTTTCCTGCTCGGTGAGCTCATCTCCGTCCATTCTCGTAGTGAAACCCTAGAACCGACCTCGAAGAGATGATCAAACCCGTCACGAATCTACTACAAGAGGTTTTCGGTGACTCACTCACTGAGTTTGAGATTTTTTGTTAACCGGAAAATTGCTTTCTTTTTATTTATTCAAATTACATGGTTTGTTTTGGTTTGGTCCGGTTCGTCAACTACAAATTTTTAAATTCAAAACAACTGTGCATTCAATAAATAACCAATTTGTTATTTTTTAGGACAATTTATGGGCCGAAACAAATGAAACATGGGCTTTGGACCCCAAATCTTTTAAATCCATCTGCAAAACTTTTAAAGACATGGAAGACTTTTATACGATTCTCCCTGATAATTGACAACTTGTGTGACCCGTAACTATGAAAGTCAAAGAAAATAACGCGTATCGGTGGAAAGAGAGAAGAAAAAAAACAGAAGAAGATGTTGTGTAATGCGAAGCACAACATTCACATGCTATGTTTTTTGCCGTAAACAACTAAGCATCCTATACCTCTTTCTTTAGTATCACTTTCCAATTTATTGTTTCATTTTCATCATCATCATAGTTATAAAAAAGAAAAAACCACATCTATTTTATATCACAATTTGAAAACTAATATATTTTGGATAAGGGTCAGTAAAAAGATACAAGATTTATGAGTAATTTGAAATTTTCAAAAGTATACTCTGTTCATTCATAAAAATCGGATGCTCAGAGTTCAGAATTGATGAATGGCAGAGAAAAATATAAACAAAGAAAAGTTGAAAAAGTAAGCAAAAGAACAATCAACAACAGCTGTCACTTTCCTCCATTCTTTTCTTCACTTTTTCTTACTCAAAGTTTTTAAAAAATGATATCAATAAAACCCTAAATCAGGAAAGTAAAGTTACAATTAAAGTAAGTAAATCATTTCTTAACTTAGTAATAGCTATTATCATCAATTTCTCTCTCTCTTTCCTCTTTCTCTTATTTGCATTATTGAAGTAGCAGCCACACTTGTTGTCTCCACTTTCTCTTGCTAAACTCCATCATCTTCTCTTTCTTTTTTTTCACTTGTCCCATTTTTTTATATTTTCATCTTTCTCTTTTGGAGTTTCTTCTTCTACTGACTCTACTGGTAGGTGTATGGATTTGGTAAGATTTCTCAACCTTCAAACAACAAACTTTTCTTATTCTATAGTTTTTTTTAATGTAATAACATGTTTATAATCTTACTTTAATCTTTCATTTTTATTGCATTTTTTTAATTCTTGCTTGGAATTGAGTAGACAGAAAAAAAGTTTTTTGTTTTTTTTTTTGTTTTCCTTTCTTCCCATTTTGTGGGATCTGTTCTAGTTTCTATGTTTCTGCACTTCTCATTTCGTTTTTTCAGTACAATTAGTTTGCCTTTTTTGGGATTTTTTTTTTGTTTTTTTTTCAATATCAAAATAGATCATTTTGTTAGAGCTTCAACTACAATTTCAGAGTACTCTTTATAATTGTGTTTTTGCTTTTTGCTTATGCTTTTTTATTTTCCTTCATATGTATTGAAGTTGAAGTTTAATTGAGTTAAAGATTCATGGGTTTTATGTTTACTAGTTGTTTTTGCTGTTTGTTCTTAAATTTAGAGTACCAATATCAAAAAGGACAAATCTTGATATTGCTTTGATTGCTGTTGTGTATGTATGTGTTTTTATAGTGAGAGAAGAAAAAAAAGCACAATCTTTGAATGGACTGGAATTTCAAACTTAGCTCTGGTTATTTATCTGGATTCGATCAAGAACCAGATTTATCACCAATGGATGGTTCGATCTCGTTTGGTGGGTCGTCACAGTCAAAAGCGGATTTTTCATTTGATCTAAAACTTGGAAGAAACATTGGAAACTCTTCCTCTGTTTTTGGTGATACAGAGCAAGTGATTAGTCTTAGTAAGTGGAAAGATAGTGCTTTAGCTAAACCAGAAGGTTCAAGAAGCTCGAGTTCAAAGAGAACAAGAGGGAATGGTGTTGGAACCAACCAGATGCCGATTTGTCTTGTTGATGGATGTGATTCTGATTTTAGTAATTGTAGAGAGTATCATAAGAGACATAAAGTTTGTGATGTTCATTCAAAAACTCCTGTGGTTACTATTAATGGTCATAAACAGAGGTTTTGTCAACAATGCAGCAGGTAAGATTGTGTGTTAATGGTTTAAGCTTCTTGTTGGGTTGGTGAAGATGTTAACATTTGTGTCTAATTAGGTTTCATGCTTTGGAGGAGTTTGATGAAGGGAAGAGAAGTTGTAGGAAACGTCTTGATGGACATAATCGAAGACGACGGAAGCCGCAGCCTGAACATATCGGTCGTCCTGCCAACTTCTTTACGGGTTTTCAAGGTTTCTGTTTTAAGAAAAGTTAGTTAGTTTCTTGAATCCAATAGACCGTTCCTTGTTGATGAAGAAGCATTGTTTTATGTTTTCAGGTAGCAAATTGCTAGAGTTTTCTGGTGGTTCACATGTGTTTCCAACTACATCTGTGTTGAACCCGAGCTGGGGAAATAGTCTTGTAAGCGTTGCTGTAGCCGCCAATGGTTCGAGTTATGGGCAGAGCCAGAGCTATGTTGTTGGTTCTTCTCCTGCAAAGACAGGGATAATGTTTCCAATCTCTTCTTCTCCAAACAGTACCAGAAGCATAGCAAAACAATTCCCTTTCTTGCAAGAAGAAGAAAGCTCGAGAACCGCATCGTTGTGTGAGAGAATGACGAGTTGCATCCATGACTCTGATTGTGCTCTCTCTCTTCTGTCATCCTCCTCGTCGTCAGTCCCTCATTTGCTTCAACCACCACTTTCTTTGTCCCAAGAAGCAGTTGAGACAGTTTTTTACGGGTCGGGATTGTTTGAGAATGCGAGTGCAGTCTCTGATGGATCGGTTATATCCGGTAACGAGGCTGTCCGTCTTCCGCAGACATTCCCGTTTCATTGGGAGTAGTAGAAGAAGAAGTAGGTAGATAGATAGAATCAGAAAGATCTATTTGTGTCTCTTCTCTTCTCCCTCATTTTTCAATGTTCTTTATCATCATCATTGTTCTTGTTAACACTACAAGAAATATGGACATTCTTAACACACCGAAAACGCTATAATAACGTTTACATAGCGGATTCATAAACGCTGTGTTTGCCGGAGCTATCTTAGAGTGGTCACATACAATAGCGTTTCTTGCTATGCTATTAAATGTTCACATATTATGGCGTAAAAGAAATGCTTTGATTTCCTTTGTTATTGCACAATTTTGATGTTATACTTTTGTAACTCTTTTTAAGGGCTATAAACTATTATTTTGTAGCTATATTTTATAGGCTATGATCTGATATGTTGTAGCTTTATTTTTTTGGCTATAAATCTATAAACAGCCTATAAGTTTGGGACATTTTGTTACACATTTGCAAGAAACCTCTTTTTGATCAAATTCAATATATATAAAATCTCCATACAAGTCTCAATCCAAGTCTTAACTAACATTACAATAACAAATGCCACAAGTAAAATGATATCACATCTTCTTTCTAACCTTGACTCGCTTCTCCAATTCTTCTCATAATCTTGTACAGTCTTCTTCTTCTCTCCAATCAAACTTCAAACTCGAATAGTGTAAAAATGAGTACTTGAGCAGATCTTACATGAAACTTAGAATTAACATCACTATCTCTTCTCTGAGCTTAAACACTTGATAAACCTCTTCCTAACCAAACTGCTAATCCAAACGCATCCTCAGCTGTAAGAAAACAAATAAACCGAAATCAAAATGTTAATGGCAATCATCCATTAATTTTGTCCTTTTTGTTACAAACGTTATTAGGTTCTGAAGTTACAAGACTTATAAAATCTGCAAAAATATCTAAGCAAAATTTAGTATTTTAACCATAAAAAGAAAACAAAGAACATGTGGAGCAAGTGAAAAACTCTCATATGTCAATGATTCTCGTGAATTACTAGAGTTAAGGATTACAGAATCAAAGAAAAGCCAAAGCACTTATTTAATAATTTAGAAAACGAAACAGAATATGGACTCTATAGACCAAATCATTGAGTTCTGTTCTAGATGCATTGAGCACTAAAACCCTCCTATGCAACTTTAATATGAGAGAAAAAAGACAACAAACTGTACCTGAAAAAACTGAAATATTGTAACAGTTACTTAAAATGCTAATAAATTACCTTGTTGAGATGAGCCATCTTGTAGGATTGGAGGTGCTGTGATTTGAGCTGCTGGTGTCAATGGCACGATATCTTCCTTGTTGAGTTCCATGTTTCCCTTATATCCCCTGGAACAAAGAAAAATTTCAAATCAGTTCTCTTGTCCTAGTATAAACAAACTATTACCAAATAAGAATGAGAAAACCTTACAACAACAATGAGAAAACCAGATTGAAAACCTCAAAACTATAGAAAAGACGTTTGTCATTCAAACTAATAACCTAATGAAAGTTACAAATACCACATTTGAATTCTAGAAAATCAAGCTTGTAAACGGAAACTTCATGGTTAAAGATAGATGGAGATTGAGAGGCATATATGATGAATTACCATGGCTGCAAATATCTCTTGGATATTATATTTAAAATAAACAGACAACACGAGCCTTGATACATAATTCCTGCAACATGTTCTTCTGCGTAATCTCGTCTGCCTATAACAAAACATACACAAGAAGCTCAACCAAATATACACAAAACGATTTTATAGATAAGTGTGTAAATTTGTCTACTTTTGAAACTTAACAACATCGATAGGATTGGCTATGACCGCAATACAAAAAAAAAAAGAAGTGTCGTTAGCAGACTAAGCGGTTTCTCCGGATCTCAAATCCTAATTTGGAATCGATTTCAATTTCGAATCTAATTTTCCCAAATAAACGAGAATGTAATAGGTTAGGCGTTGAATGAGATGTGAAGCAAAAACAATTAGGAGTAATGGAACCTCAGACTGGCGATTGCAACTTTAGGGAGAGACAAAATATGTAGATCTAGGGTTTTGAATAGACGGTATTACTGTGGAGGTCTCGATTTGGTTTTGTAGATATATGTAGGTTGAGTTCTGACCATGATGAAACCTTGGAGATGTCAGAACAAAAGCTTGGGTAAGAACATCTTTGGAGAGGACGATGAGAAGAAGGGGGATCCTCAAAGTTTGCGCTGGTCATCGACGAAGACAAGAGGAAATTCTGGATTTTTTATTTTGCTGTCTATTTGGAGATGGAGGAACGGAGGGATTTAGGTTTTTCTTTTGTGAGAGAATGAGACAAAATATTTTGTTCTTCATTGAAAAAAGAAAACACAAAGCCGTATCTTTAATAATTTGGTGGCTAAGTGTAATATTTTTGGGTAAATGTTGGTGCTTATAATAATTTTAGGTTTTTCAATTAAACTTTATTTGTCCGGTTAGTCATGTTAGCGTTTAGCATTTCGTAACTGCTATTATATAGTGTCTTTATCCAACATTTTATTTTTAATAGCAGTTACAAAAATTGAGCTATTAAAATGTGCTATCAATATCCATATTTCTTGTAGTGTAAATGTTGAATTGTGGGTTTTTATTGACATTTGATTAGTTGATGTGTAGGTTCTGTTGGTCTTGTAGTACCCAATTAGCAACAAGTTAACAGTTTAGAGAGTAGATAACTATTTATGTACACATCTTATTGCAACTATAGAATCTTAGGAGAACCACTCTTATCCTTTTGGCTAAAACATATGTTAATGAAAATGAAATGGCTGCGGAGATGTTTCGAGCTATTCATTATATAGTTGTCTATGTTTGTTGGGATGTCTATTTTGGTTAAACTTTTTATAACATTTGTAACATTAATATACTCCAACATACTAATAACGTAACAAAAATGTATAACTAGTCAACTATCCATTTTGTCATTACTAATTCGAAACAAGTTTCTTACGCATCGCAAGTTTGATATCATTATAACGTAAAAGTAACAAAACATTAGCATAATAATTAGGTGAACACGGGAAACATGGTATAACTGATAATATAGAAAAGGTAAAAGCATAGATAGGAAGAAAAAGTTTTTGTAAGTAAAGATTACATAGAATTAAGTGCCCGGAAAGTGGATGACGACGGTGAAGACAGTGACAAGGCCAAAGTAAAGGAAGGCGTGGAGAAGGATTGAGTATCCGCTCGTTTCCATCTTCCCGAAGTCTACAAAGTTGTTGTTTCCCGGAACCTGAAACAACAATCCCGGGCTCAGCACCACAAACAACACCGTCGCGACCACCACCGGAAGCCACTCCGTCATTTTCCTAGTCTTCTTTTTTTATACCAACGAATAGAGAGAGAGAAGTTATCTTAAGAAAAGAGAGGAGAGATAGTTAAGTTATATTACTTGCGTTGATGATATTGAAACCCTTGTGATATGGTTGGTGAAATGGCTTAATACATGGTGTTACACGTCAGAAGTGTCGTGGTCAAACTGTGGTTGATGTCTTTGGTCAATGTCCCGAGAGATTCGTTAGACGATGGTTGGGTGGTCTCTCTCATTTTCTAATCACTTAATGTCTTAATCATTGGGTCTCGTTGACTAAAAGAAGTTCAAACTTTCATTGTGGTAATACTAAAAGATAGAAACGAGAATATGAATATATGATGTAAACTAATAAAAGCATGAAAGTTTCTGTGAAGAATCTCTACGACCTACTCAAAACACAAAGTCTAAGAAAACTTAACGAGGGTATAAATCTGTATGTTGGTTTCTTCAAGCCATTCCATGTATTGTCGTGTGGATTTACTTAGAGGCTTTCTTTACGTATGTCTAATGTATGATCCCCATTGCCACCATCAAATAATACAAAACCACGTATACCAACACAAACAACAATGCCGCCACCCACAGATATACTCGACCTGCAATTTCATCGTAGAAAAACCAGAGTATTAGGTTATGGAGACCCTGTTCTTGAAATGGAAAGATAATAGGAGAAACCGTAAATGTACATACGTTTTTCACCCTTTTGTTTGATCACGGTTAGCCTTGCCCTTGAGTCAAAAGATACTGACACTAAGCACCTGCAAAACCAAACCCAAAGTAACACTTTTGAATGGTTTCATCTTTTCTTCCTTCAGATTCGTATCTGTTTGTTTGTTTGGCATCATTGAATCGGTAAAGGAGTAGAGAAAAAACCTTGAATCAGGGGAGAAAGTCAGTGCGGTGACCAAACCGAGATGAGCTTTCTTGACGATTTGGTTAGTTTGCATCTTTGTCGAATCAATTATTAAAACATCTCCTTCGAGGGTTCCTCTGCATTAAGAAAAAAACATGAAAACAAAATATAGTATTTCTGTTTGGCCCCATAAGTGAGAAGAAAGATAAACTTACACTGCAAGAAGCTTCCCATCAGCTGAGACATTAAAGGCAGATATAGAGTTGTTTCTTTTAATAAGCTTTGAACTTCTTCTTCTCCATGATGTTGTATCCCATGTTATAATACTCCCACCACGTTCTACACAAAACAAATCAAATCTCTCAATTGTTGGCTGAGACAAAAAGGGTTCTTATGTTCTTGCACTGTGAGAATAAATATGAGTTACGAGTGTTTGCAGCAACATAAAGAACTTCACTGCCTGAATTGTCTACAGAGAATCTACACGAGGCAAACATCTCGTCCTGCATTTCAGTATTCAAACTCTCATCAGATCCAATACAACAATAAAGTTAAGAGAAACTAGTAAAGAGCAAAACCCAACAGACCTTCTCTTTTGATAGACTGGCAATAGCAGCAGAAGCATTCACATCCCAAACCCGACAAAGTGGAGCTCCAAGAGATACAAGAAACTTACCACTTTCGCTGCAAACAGAAAAATATCACTATCAAGAAATTTATTTACAATCATTTCTCCAAAGATGATCCCTTTCTCACCTGAAAGTTAGGCTTTTAACTGATGCATGTGTCTTAGACTCATTAAGTAAAGTCTTCATGCTTGGCCATTCAAAAACCCTCAAAGTCCCATCCTGCACTGCATCAAAAACCAAACACATAAGAAGAACCACCACCAAAGTTTATTTCTTTCTCAAGAGAATGAATATAAGATCCTTCCTACCTCTGCACCAGTAGCTAGAACAGTCCCATCCTGATTAAACGAGAGAGACAACTGTTGTCCAACATCTTTTAACTCTTTAACAACTTTCTCTGACTCTTCCTCATTATCATCCTCTATAATGTTTTCCCAATCAAACAGTCTGCAACTGTTAGGCAATGCACAAATAAGACCACCTTGACGAGGATGAATAGCCATACGATAAGGTAGATCAGTGCCAATCACACGCCTACCAATCTGCGAAAAACATTGAGAATGTTCAGAGAATTGTGAATGATTCATCATAAGAGAAGGAGCTTTGTTATTCGCACTTACAGGTTGTTCAGAGAGAGAATTGGTGTGGAGATCAACACGACAGATTAAGATGACATTAGGTATTCCACTTCGTCCTTCTCCTCCTCCGCCGGATAAAACGATGTACGACGACGACGACGATCCATCATCATCATCATCATCCTGATCCTTAGTGATTTTGGATCTGACAGCTTCCTCTAGAATCCAGTCGACGGCGTAAATTGGTACACCGTAGGTCTGTAGATTCGACGGTGGTTGTTGATTACTCGCCATTCTCTCGACGGAGCTCAATGCCGGAGCGGCGGAGCCAAGTCTGTAAGCGTGACCTTGAAGACGACAACGGAGATGGGCCTTAAGCCCAATAAAGCCCAGTTTATTTATTCACACAGAACCAAATAATTCGAAATTCACTTTGGAGATGTACTGGATTAAAGATTTAGAATAATACTGTACTATGAGTTTGTTTATATACTAAAGTCCAATTTCTACTACTATTTTTGTAACCAACAAAACCATTAAAATTAACTATGAGAGACCCTTGATAATCGCATAATTTTGTTGGACAAAAATATTAACAATGGTATCGTTATCTTACCATTGGAACAAATCTTGTTCAAAATGCGGAGATAATATATTATAAACGGTTATTTAATTTGCATGTTTTTCGAAAAAAGACTAGTGAAATGTTTAAACAAAAAGACCACAAAACATTTGAAAGTGTAATATAACAAGAACTGTAAGCTTTTTTTTCTTAATTAGTGATATAGGTGTTGACCACTAATTAAGCAAACACATGTTGTTGGTTCTTTAAGGTATGGATAGTCTCAAAATACCAAGAAATCCTCTTGGATTTTTGTTATAGTTATTCAAAAAATGCTCCATCTGCTCTTCAGTTAAAGACAACTTTATGTCAATTGACATATTATTACCGTCATTTTTGTAGTCCTGAAAAATAAACGCATAAATAGAAAAAACATACAAAAAATCTATGATAGTTTATGATGCAAAAGCATTGATTCTGCCTTAATAACACTACGTTTTTCCAATCTCTCCAAGAACCTTAACTTAGACATACAACTCGGTGATGCGAATACTATTATCTTTGTCATTCACATCGTACATACCAGTTACTGTGTATTCATACTTCCCTTGAAGTTTCTATACCAAGGGAGCATCGGAGTTGGTGTTTCATGACAAAGAAGATACTTAATACTAATCACTGATTACTCTTGAATTATAAGAGGGGATGAAACTATATCATCTCATTCCAACTCTTTACGAACCATTAACAAGTATTACTGGCATGATAGACAGAAATGCAAGAAACATAAAACATAATATCAAATTAATAGTTTTTATAGAAAAATTTGAAAATATATATTTTATTGAGACATGGAAAAAACTTACCATTTCAGATATCTCTGTTTTTAATGTGTTATGGTAACTCAGAATGTTATCATTATCTTTGTAAATGAGTAAATTGTTTTTAAAAAAAGCTTTGTATTAATATATCTTGCATTCACGTCATTTTTATCATCTTGTTATCACAGTGAATATAGATCATAGATAATTAAGAAATAACATTGTTAAAAACAATTACTTATCGTAGCTCTTGAACCAAATTGGCACATGTGCTCTTGAATTCATAAAGAATGGGACTGATTATTAGTTTCCGGATTTAAATAAATAACCTCATTAACAATGTCAGCGTCGTCGTTCCCGCGTAGCGTGATACTCACAGCCCGATCGGATACCAAGGGCAAATCTGTATTTTCGTGGTTAACAGATTGGCAAAATGAAGAAAAGTTCCACCACGGATTCTTTTTTTTTTTTTTTTTTT
>AR_comb_assmDRAFT_10069778_pt1 | contig 19162 bp, 13 predicted proteins | sample ArasoioldDNA_FD_10543 | JGI IMG/M metagenome (IMG submission 10543) | reverse complement strand
ACGGCGCCGAAAATGGTGGCGCGGGACAGCGTATTCGTGCTGCGATGAAAGATCTGAGACATTCTCTTTTGAGATCTGGTTTGAAGAGACCCGGCGGAGCGTGTCGGTTAACTGCGTCCGCCTCTCGTGCGTCAGTTTAGTTTACGAGTAAGAAAACCACCCACAGGTTTTCGAGTTGATTGCGAAACTGGAAATTATAAATATTTCTGGAATCTTTGTCGCGCATTTTTGAAATTCAGCGAAGAAAAAAAATTCGAAGCGAACATTACTTGAAAAATGTTGAGTTTTGCAACGAGCAGACCTGTCATTGGTCGTTCGTCGTCGGTCTTTGGCCTTCTGCGATGCCAGCTAGCGGAGGTTCATCACTAACAGTTTTGGTTCGGTCATTTCTTCGATCGCGTAACGCAGTCCCTCGCGTCCGTGGCCGGAATCTTTGACGCCGCCGTAGGGCATGTGATCGATGCGGAAGGAGGGGACGTCTCCGGCGACGACAGCACCGACCTCGAGTTCTTCGTAGGCCTGGAACAAGAGTTTGGCGTCGCGCGTGAAGATGCCCGCCTGCATCCCGTAGACAGAGTTGTTGACCTGGCGCAGAGCCTGATCGAAGTTGGTGTAAGGCTCCACGGTGACAACGGGGCCGAAGACTTCCTGACAATTCACTTTCATGTCGGGCTTGGTCCCGGTGAGGACGGTGGGCTCGACGATGAGTTTGTTGCGACGGCCGCCGCAGAGAAGTCGGGCGCCGCCGCGCACGGCCTCGTCGATCCAGCTTACAGTGCGGATCGCGTCACTCTCGCGGATGAGCGGGCCGACGTCAGTAGATTCGTCGAGCGGGTCGCCGGATTTGAGTTGCTTCACGCCTTCGACCAGTAGATCGGTGAACTTTCCGTAGACCGAGTGCTCAACCAGGATGCGCTGGACCGAGATGCAGGTCTGGCCTGCGTAGGCGAAGCCTCCGTTAATGCAACGGCTGGCGGCGTATTCGAGGTCGGCGTCGCTGTGCACGATGACGGCGGCGTTGCCTCCGAGTTCGAGAACGACTTTCTTCTTCCCAGCGCGGCGCTTGATATCCCAGCCCACAGGAACGCTTCCGGTGAAGCTGATGAGCTTGATGCGATCGTCAGTGACGAGGAGGCCGGCGTCGTCGTTGGAGAGCGGAAGAACGTTGAGGCCGCCGTCGGGCCAGCCGGCCTGTTGCACGCACTCGGCGAGAAGCAGCGAGCAGAGCGGGGTTTGCGGCGCTGGCTTGAGGACCATCGGACATCCTGCGGCGATGGCGGGAGCGACTTTGTGGGCGACGAGATTAATCGGGAAATTGAACGGAGTGATGCCCGCGACCGGGCCAAGGGGGAAGCGGCGGACGATGCCCCAGCGTCCGGCGGTGAACTCTTGCCAGTCGAGAGGAAGATACTCGCCGTAGATGCGAGTGCTTTCCTCGGCTGCCACGTTGAAGGTAAAGATGGCGCGGTCGACTTCGATGCGCGCGGCCTTGATGGGCTTGCCGGCTTCCTGCGCGAGTGTGCGGGAGAATTCCTCTTTGCGTTCAGTCATGAACGCGGAAATCTGGCGGAGAACGCGCTGGCGTTCGAAGGCGGGGAGGCGGCGGGTGGTGCCAAAAGCTTTGACGGTTGAAGCGATCGCGGCTTCCGCGTGTTCCTTGCGGCCCTGCGTAATGCGGGCAATCAGGCTGCCGTCAAAGGGGGAGCGGATTTCGATGAGGTCGCCATCCTGCTGCCACCGGCCGTCTACGAAGAAACCGTGTGTCGCAACAGGAGCGATCGTCATCTCTGCCATGTTTGCTTGCCCCCAGAACGACTGACTTCTTGCCATTATAGGACTTTTGCATGATCCCCACAGAGGGTACGGCGGTCACAAAGATGCCTTATACAATAGGCGCGGCTATGAGAGAACTTGGGACGATCTCGGATTTGTCTCAACAAATGCGGAAGAAAGAACTTTCCCCTGTCGAGATCACGTTGGAGTGTTTGCGGCGCATCGAGAGACTGAATCCGAGACTCAACGCGTTCATTACGGTTATGGGGGAGTCGGCGCTGGCGGAGGCGCGTGCGGCTGAAGAGGAGATTTCGCGCGGATTATGGCGAGGGTCGCTGCATGGGATTCCGATTGGACTGAAAGATCTGATCGACACCGCTGGAGTGCGGACCACGTCTGCCAGTGCGCTGCACGAGAGGAGAGTTCCGGAGAAAGATGCGGTTGTTGTGTTGCGGCTGCGCGAGGCTGGAGCTGTCATCGTCGGCAAGAACAATCTGCACGAATTCGCATATGGAGGGAGTTCGCTGGTCAGTCATTTTGGGGATGTTCACAATGCGTGGGACGCTGCGCACATCGCGGGCGGCTCTTCGGGCGGATCGGCGACTGCGGTCGCTGCGGGAATGTGTTGTGCGTCGATTGGGACGGATACGGCTGGTTCGATTCGTGAGCCGGCAGCCTTGTGCGGTTGCGTCGGATTGAAGCCGACGTATGGGCGCGTGTCGAGTCGTGGAGTGATTCCACTGGCGGCATCGCTGGATCATGTGGGTCCGCTGGCAGCGACCGTTGAGGACGCAGCGATCGTGCTGCAGGCGATTGCGGGATATGACGCGTCCGATATCACGTCAGCGGAAGTTCCCGTAACAGATTATGTGTCGGGGTTGAAGGAGGGAGTAAAAGGGATACGCGTGGGGGTGCCGCGTGAACATTTCTTTGAGGATCTCGATTCGGAAGTTGCGGCCGCGATCGAACACGCGTTAATGGGAATCCAGACCCTGGTTGGAGACATGAAGGATGTGCGGGTTGAGGTGCCAGCGGATCGGACGGTGCAAGCGGCGGAGTCGTACGCGTATCACGCAGAGAGTGTCGCGAAGAATCCTGAGTTGTATCGGCCGGAGACGCTGCGACGGATTCGTACTGGGGAGAAAGTTACTGCAGCGGAGTATATCGAGCGACGTAGCGAGTTGGAGATGGCCCGGCGCGCGATTCGAGAGCTATTCGCGAATGTGGACTTGCTGGTGACGCCGACGATGCCGATCCCTGCTCCCGCGATCGCGGAACTGAGACAGAATCCCGAAGCGCTGCGTCCGGCAGAGCTAAAGCTGCTGCGGAATACGCGTCCGTTCAATGTCTGGGGATTGCCAGCGGTTTCGGTTCCTTGCGGGTTCACGCAGGCTGGGCTGCCGATCGGGTTGCAGATTGCAGGTCCACCTTGGCGCGAGGATCTTGTACTGCGGCTGGCGTATGCGTACGAACAGGCCACGGCCTAGCATAAGCGACGTTGCCCGTTGCAATAAAAATTCGGTTGCGGCCTTAAATCATTGCGAACAACTCTAGTCGCAGAGATCGCTGAGGCCTCCCAGGGAGTGCGCGGAGAGTTCTTTCTGGACCCAACCTTCACGAGTTAAGAACGTCTAACTCTTGAGGGCGTAAAATCTTACGTCACATTATTGTTGAAATTCATTACTGGGAGCCTTGGATGGAACGAACGTTCGGAATTATGAGAGTGATGGTGTTATGTACAGCGTCGCTGGCGATTGCGGCATGGGCGCAAGATGCGGCAATTCAGGAGGTGCACGGCATTGCCGTTGCCAACGTCGACAAGTCGGTGAAGCCCGGAGACGATTTTTATCGCTACGCCAACGGAGAGTGGATCAAGCGGGCGGAGATTCCGCCGGACCGTGCAGGGGTGGACGTTTGGACGAAGCTCGAAGACTTGAGCAGCCAACGCATGGCCGACCTGATTCAGGAGTTGGCTAAATCGAATCCAGCAGCGGGTACGAATCCCCGTAAGGTAGCCGACCTCTTCAATTCCTATATGGACGAAGCGGGCATTGAAGTAAAGGGATTGACGCCCATTCGACCGCATCTGGATGCGATTGCGGCGATCCGCGACAAGAAACAATTGGCACGAGCGCTGGGCGAGACGTTACGCTCCGACGTTGATGCGCTGAACAACACGAACTATCACACGCCCAACCTCTTCGGAATGTGGGTGGCACCCGGGTTCAACGATTCTGATCACTACACCGCGTACCTGATGCAGGGTGGAGTGCAGATGCCGGACCGTGAATACTACTTCGCGGGCAGTGAGCACATGAGCAAGCTGCGCACGGACTATCGCAAACATGTGACGGCGATGATGAAGCTGGCCGGTTTCTCAGACCCGGAAGCGCGGGCAGGGCGGATCATTGAACTGGAAACGGCAATTGCAAAGACGCATCGAACGCTTGCCGACAATGAAGATATTAAGAAAGCCAACAACACTTGGAAGCGTGAAGAATTTTCCGCAAAGGCTCCGGGCCTGGATTGGGCAGAGTACTTCAAAGGAGCCGGACTCACGAAGGTCGAAAGCTTCATCGTGTGGCAACCCGAGGCATTCGCGGGCGAGTCCGCGCTAGTGGCATCGAAGCCGCTGGAGAGCTGGAAAGACTGGCTGGCGTTTCATCTGGTCGAAGCATATGCCGGGGTGCTGCCGAAGGCTTTTGTGCAAGAACGCTTTTCTTTCTTCGGAAAGGAACTGTCGGGAGCGCAACAGCAGCGTCCGAGATGGCAGCGTGGGGTCTATGTCGTCGATGGATTGCTGGGCGATGCGGTCGGGCAGGTCTACGCGGAAAAGTATTTTCCCGCTGAGGCCAAGGAGCAAGCTCAGGCGATGGTGGCGAACATCATTGCAGCGTTTCGAAAGCGGATTGATGCTCTGCCATGGATGAATCCGGCGACGAAAGCGGAAGCGCAGGCGAAGCTATCAACGCTGTATGTGGGGATTGGATATCCCGAGACGTGGCACGATTATTCGAATTTTGAGGTAAAGGCGGACGACGTTTTCGGTAATTTTTGGCGCGGAGATCTGGCGGAGTATCAGAGACAGGTCGGGCGTCTCGGCAAGGAAGTCGATCGCAAGGAATGGTCGATGACGCCGCAGACGGTCAACGCGGTAAACCTGCCGTTGCAAAACGCGTTGAATTTCCCGGCGGCTATTCTGCAGCCGCCATTCTATGACCCGCAAGCTCCCGACGCGGTGAACTATGGAGCGATCGGAACTGTGATCGGACACGAGATCAGCCACACATTCGACACAGAGGGTGCCGCGTTCGACTCGAAAGGAAGGGTGCGAAACTGGTGGACGCCGGAAGATCTAAAGCACTTTGAGGATGTCACGCAGCAACTCGCCAGCCAGTACGACTCCTACAAACCATTTTCCGATCTGTCACTGAACGGCAAGCAAACGCTGGCCGAGAATATCGCAGACGTGGCAGGCATTTCCGCTGCTTTCGACGGATACAAAGCCTCGGGTAAGGCTGCACCCACAGTGGATGGGTTTACGAGCGATCAGCAGTTCTTCCTCGCCTTCGCCCAAAACTGGGGAGAGAAGACGCGAGAGGCCGCACTGCGTCGCCAGGTGATGACCGACCCGCACTCGCCTGGGGAATACCGGGCTGACACCGTGCGCAACATCGATGCCTGGTATGCGGCGTTCGATCCGAAGGCTGGGGAGAAGCTGTATCTGGGCCCAGAGGAGAGAGTAAAGATCTGGTAACAAGGATAGGAAGTTCCGAACGCGCGGGCTTTGTAGGCCGCGCGTTTTCTTTTTGCATACTTACATCTGCAGGTTAGTCGACGGTCCGAACGTCGTCGGGCAATGTCATCACGAACTTGCAGCTGCCGTTTGCGACTGAGCAGGCGAGCGTTCCGCGACGAAGGACCTTAACCGGAGTGTCGTCGGGGAATGTGAGATGGTAGTCCGCCGTACGAAGAGCGTCGGCAAAGGACTTCAGCCTTTCGTCGCCGCTGACAAACTTCACCGCGTCCACTCTAGCAGCTTGTCCCGCACCACCACTAATCAGGATGAAGAAATCGGCGTTGCCGGTCTGCGTTGCCTTTCCGAGATCGACGGTGCGCAGGTGTTCGAGTTCGTCTTTGTAGCGGGTGATAGTGGCGTTGGCTTTGGCGTCACCACCTGCCAGAGCGGAGAGTCGTTCACGAGTTTCGGGGATCGGACGCAGTCCGTTCATCGATAAAGCGTAAGTGCGGACCGCCCGGTCTTTTTCCCCACGTTTTTCGTAGATCTGGCCGAGGTGATCGCCGACTTCGCCGTGATGCCCGAGCGACCAGGCAGCGTCGACATATTTTTCAGCTTTGTCGAGATGTCCTTCTCCGAATTGGACCCAGCCCAGTGTGTCCCAGTAGGCGATAAGAGATGGAACGAGGAGCAGATCTTTCTGGGAGAGACGATCGAGCGAGAGATTGCGCAAGGCAGCAGCTGTAGCTGAAACCGCAGACTCGGCATATTGCTGGGCGCGATCGAGGTGAGTTTTCTTCAGGGAGAGCTGGTAGGCGATGTTGTTCCACACCAGCGGCGTGGCATTGAGTTCGACGGCGTGATCGAAGGTCGCCAGGGCTTTTTCGTCTTGCCCAAGATTCAAGTAAGCGTCCCCGAGGCTTACCTGCAGTTCACCATTGTCTGGGTTTAGGGATGCCGCCTTCTCGAGTTCCGGGACTGCGAGGTCGTACTTGTGCCACTCGGCGTACATCGCGCCCAGGTTGGCATGGGCGAACTTGTCGAGTGGGTTGTTCTCGATCTGCTTATTGAAGGCCTTGACGGCTTCTTCGTAGTTGCGTTGCTGCCAGTAAACGCGGCCCAGATTGTTGTAGGCGAATTCGTCGTAGGGGTTGACCTCAATTTGCTTCTGGAAACACGTGATCGCCTGATCTTCCTGCCGGGTCGACAAATAGATCAAACCGAGACTGTTCCAGGCGTACTTGTTTTTGGGATCGACTTCGATGGCGCGTTTCAGGAGAGCCTCAGCGACCGAGAGATTTCCGCTCTCGGCAGCAGCGCGAGCGCTCTCGACAAGTTCATCGCCCTTCATGTCTGCGGGAGGAACAAATCCGCCGACCGAGGCATTCTCGATGGAGAGTTGTTGGCCGAGATCAGCACCCACAGCGCGGCGGAAGGATTCGTAGTCGGCCGCGCGAGCGACGGGAAGTTCGTCTTGACGCAGGATCAATTTTCGGCCGGCAGAGAAGACGGCACCTTCGACTTGATATTTCGCCTCATACTCCGCGTAGTCGCGCTTCAGAGAGAACGCGAGTGGGGCGTGCGCGGTGAATTTGGCCGGCAGTTCGAGCTTGATCTTGTAGCTGTATTCGGCTTTGGGCCCGAGGCGCAAAGGGTCGGCATCAGTATCGGCGTCGTCGGGGTCGCCCACGTCCGGCAGGCTGAACTGCACGAGAGGCAGGACGATCTGAGTTTTCTTCTTGGACCAGTCGAGGAAATTCAGGCGCGAGACATCGTAAGAAAGGGTGAAAGGCTCGGTCGTGGCGGCCGGGTCGCTGATCTTGAGATTGGTGACGTCGCCGCCGAGGCCTGCGTTAATGTTTTCGGCAACGCGCTGCCAGTTGGCCTGCGGCACCCGGCGGAAGACCGAACGCAACAGCAATTCCTCGTCTCCGCGGAACTCGTAGCTGACATGCGCTTCAAGCTTGCCGATCTCGTTGACCTTGCCGGTGATTTCCGCATGCTCGGTATCGGGCATCGGAGTGTCGGCGGGAGTTTCCTCGAGATGCGGCGCCGGAGAGTTCGCGAGACTTGCGGGTGGAATCACGAGGGCTTGTTTCTTACGCAGCGTATAGGCAAGAAGGCGGAAAGGAGCCACTTCGCTTGTGGTGTCCATCCAGACTTCCTGGTTTCCCATCGGCAACATGGTGATGACGTGATCGAATTGCGATGGCGAAGGGAGGTCGGGATCGAGCTTTCGACTGGAGTTGATGAGCACAGACGAGGCGTGCAAGCCTTTGGCTTCGAGCAATGAGGCGAGCAACGTGTGCTTGTCTTTGCAGTCGCCGTACTGGTCGTGCAAAACATCGGAGGCTGCGTGCGGCTGGTATCGGCCCAATCCAAGCGAAAGGCTGACGTAGCGGAAATTCTTCGCGACGTAGTCGTAGAGTGCCTGCGTTTTTTCGATATCGGAGTTAAGACCCTTGGTTAGTTCATCCGCTTTGTTGCGGACTTCCAGCGTGGGCATCCGCCGGTCTTTTTCAAGGTTGGCGTACCAACGGCCGATCTGCTCCCAGGATTCAAAAGTGGTCAACTGAACATCGGGCCGGTCATCGTCGGGACGACGCTTTTTTTTCTTCTTGTCTTTGTCTTTGTTTGGGTCCTCACGCTCGAGGTGAGTGCTTGCCCAATGGTAAACTCGGCGACCGTTTTCCTCGCTGATCTTGGGATCCATCCCCGGCTTGCACTTGAGCTTGAGAGTGCGGCCGGCGGGGACGTCGACGTCGAGCGTCTCGTCCAGATTGATGTTTGAGTCGTCGAATTCGTACTCAGCCCAGAACTGTCCGGCAGCCAACGGTGTGTGGATCACCGTGACCATGTCGTATTCGAGGACCTCGCCGGGTCGCAGACCTGGTACGGTGATGTGCTTCTGGCGGTAGTCGGTGTAGACGGGAGCTTCTCGCTCGATGGGAGCACTCAGGTCCTGAACGGCGTCGTCGCTGGCTTTGACTACGGAGCCGTCTTCTTTCAGGACGCGAACGTACGGAATCTCAACGCGCTCATTGGCGGAGTTATAGCCCTCCTGCAGCTGTCCCCACTGCTGCACGCCAGCTTCGCTCTGGATACGAATGCGTGCGGTTGTTTCTTTTCGCCCGGTACCGTCAGCCTCGAAGCGGTAGCGGGAGTTCATCTTCTCGATGACGAAAGACTCCTGCGAGTAGTCGCGTTTGTTGTCGGTTTTAGGGGCCGCGGCTGGAGTGCCGGCTGACTTGTCGCCCGTGCTGGATTGCGGAACTGCATCGGGTGCCGGTGGAGTGGACTGCTGCGCGACGGCGGTTGCGGCCAGGCAGCAGGAAAGAAGAATTGTCAGGAAACGATTACACATAAGGGATAGAAGGCGCTTAAGTATTATCCCATGCAGCAGATAGGCTTGAGCGGTCGGCTTTCGTTGGATACCAGCAAAAAAATGTATAACCACGAAGGCCACGAAGGTTCACGAGAGTTAGTAATTGTCTTATAAAGAAAATTTGTTTTCATATTAGTTCTGTGATTCCCGTCACATTTTTCTATTTCAGCCGCGTCAATCCGAGCGTAAAATTCGCCCAGATAGTCCTGCCTCGCCCTGTCGCGCGGCAGGCGTGACGCATAAAGTACTTGCGCCACGATCTTTCCGTCTGGAGGTTTTTTGCATGGAAGATCGGGCCCCTGTCGTCTCTCCTTCTGAGCAGTCGTCTACCACTACAACCTCGATCAAACATGAAGGCCGGGGAGCATGGGTGCTCACGGCATATGGCATATCGGGGCTGGCGCTGTTTGGGGTTTTAGCCTACTTCTTTTCGGATTTCATTTCCCACTAGGTCCGGGCTTGCTGTGCCGAGCGGGCGTGCGCGTCTGTGGAAATGGGAGGCGTGTCCACGGAACTCAGTAAGATTTCAGATGGAAGATTTCAGATTGCAGATTGGCTCCTGAAACGTGGGGTCTAACCCTGAAATCTCATCGAAAATCTGCAATCTGAAATTCGCGTAATCCATCCGACGCGAAGGGAAGCATCTCCCCGAACGTGCTACAATGAGCGGCCTTAGGTAGTTACCTTCGGCACTCGTCGTTAACCCCACGCAGGTTTCAGAGTAGACGGAACGAAGCTTTGCCCAAGACCCCTACATCCAGTCCGACGCCGATTACCTACGCCGATGCCGGCGTTGATATCAGCCGTGCCAACCGCACCAAGCAGCGCATTAAGTATCTGGCACACAAGACCTTCACCAAGGGTGTGCTCAGTGAGATTGGCGGCTTTGGCGGACTGTTCGCGGTGGACAAGGTGAAATACACCGACCCGGTGTTGGTGTCGAGCGTCGACGGCGTGGGAACGAAGCTGAAGATCGCCTTTGAGATGGATTTGCACTCTACCGTAGGCGGCGATCTGGTGAATCATTGCGTCAACGATATTGCGGTCCAGGGCGCGGCTCCCTTGTTTTTCATGGATTACCTGGCCACAGGTACTTTGGACCCGGCAATCGCGGAAAAAGTGGTCGAAGGGATTGCTGACGCATGCAAGCACAACGGGTGTGCGTTGATCGGGGGCGAAACGGCCGAGATGCCCGGGTTTTATCCCGATGGCGAGTACGACCTCGCGGGATTCATTGTCGGCGTGGTGGACCGCGAGAAGATCGTCACTGGAAAAGATGTGCAGATCGGCGACATCATTCTGGGATTGCCGTCGAACGGGCTGCATACGAATGGATATTCCCTGGCGCGCAAGCTGCTGTTCGAGGTTGCGAAATATTCTCCGGAGACCTACGTCAACGAGATCAAGAACAAGGTCGGAAATGAATTGATGCGCACGCACAAGAGCTACTGGCCGGCGTTGCGCAAATTGATCGATGCCCAGTGTGTTGCGGCTCTGGCGCACATTACTGGAGGCGGCATCACGGAAAACCTGCCGCGTGTGCTGCCACGGGGCACTGCGGCCCACATCGAGTTGGGATCGTGGCCCGTACTTCCGATCTTCGAACACCTGCAGCAACTTGGAAACGTCCCGCAGGATGAGATGTTGCGAACCTTCAATATGGGAATGGGAATGCTTTTAGTCGTGCCGTCCGCAAAATTCAAGAAGGCGCAGTCAGTCCTGGAACGCGTAGGCGAGAAAGCGTACACGATTGGACGCATCGTGAAGGGCGAGCGAAAAGTCACGTATAGCTGATTGCTTATTTCTGATTGAAAACTCGCGTGGTTTTGAAATCAACAATCAACAATGCATTCCTTAGGCATCCTTCTTTCCGGGCGCGGTTCGAATTTCGTCGCAATCGCTGACAGTATTGATGCGGGGTGCATTCGGGATGCGCGGATTGCGGTCGTCATCTCGAACAAACCCGACGCGCCGGGAATAGCGACAGCGCGTGCACGCGGACTGAACGTCATGGTGATTCCATCGAAGGGCAAGGCGCGAGAAGATCATGATCGCGAGGTCGTGGCCGCGCTGAAGCAGCATCAAGTTGACCTCGTTTGCCTGGCCGGATATATGCGACTGCTGTCGCCGTGGTTTGTACAACAATTTCCACAGAAGATTCTGAATATCCATCCGTCGTTGCTTCCCGCGTTTCCGGGGCTTGAGGCGCAAGAGCAAGCTTTTGCTTATGGAGTGAAAGTTTCGGGCTGCACCGTACACTTTGTCGACGAAGAACTGGATCACGGTGCCATCATCGTGCAGAAGACGGTACAAGTGAGGGATGACGATGATGAACATTCGCTGGCGGCGAAAATCCTGGAACAGGAACATCTGGCTTATACGGAAGCGATCAATATCGTATTGAAAGAGAACTTCGAAGTTGTGGGGCGGCGTCTCGCGTTAAGTCAGAATTCAGAAGTCAGAATGCAGAAGTAAAACCCTTGGATGGATGCTGCACGTGCGAAGAGCTGGTTGCTTTTGCAGTGCATACCGAGCTAACGAATATCGATGTGAGCTCATTGGCTTCCTTCATCGCTTCTTGTACCAGAGGTTTGTTGCCGATGCCAGCTTCTGTCAGCAATTCAAGCCAAAAAACGGATTCGTCTGATTCTTCGAGTACTATACCGAGTTTGGCAACAAATTCAGCTTTCGAACGCGCGCGACAGGCTGCTCGATAGTTCGCCCCCACCGATGTTCCAGCTCGAAGCAACTGCCGGGAAATAATGCGGCCTTCTTCAGACCTCGGGAGTGCCCGGCACAACCGAATGATGCCAAGGGCAAAACGTTTCGTTCGAGTTCTTAGATCTGTCGGGTTGTATCCCATGGTGGTCATACTGACCATTTTGCGTGTCGAAGACAGTGATAGCTGTCACAGAAAGGGTCTTTCGAGACGCTTCTTCCCAATCCGGCACTTCGACCTCGTCGTTCTGGGTGGTAACCTCCTTGCGGTCCTCACTTCTGCATTCTGACTTCTCCCTTCTGCATTCCTTATAATGCTTTTCTCATGTCCAACTTCGCTCCGGTTGACGAACAACTTACATATCTGAAGAAGGGCGCGGCGGAGATTATTCGCGAAGCCGACCTGCGCGCGAAGCTGGAAAGATCGCGCACCACTGGCAAGCCACTACGCGTGAAGCTTGGGATGGATCCGACTGCGCCTGACCTGCACCTTGGCCACACCGTCGTTCTGCGCAAGCTGAAGCATTTTCAGGATCTGGGGCACACGGCGATTTTTCTCATTGGCGACTATACGGGGATGATTGGTGATCCGACGGGACGTTCGGCGACGCGGCCTCCGCTAACGCGGGAGCAGATCGAACAAAACGCGGAGACGTATAAGGCGCAGGTCTTCAAGATTCTCGACCCCGAAAAGACGGTTGTCGATTTCAACCGCCGCTGGTTCGGCCCTATGAGTTCGGATGAGTTTGTGCGGCTGGCAGCGAGATACACCGTCTCGCAATTGCTCGAGCGTGAGGATTTTCATAAGCGTTTCCAGGACGAGAAGCCGATTTCGGTGCATGAGTTGCTGTATCCACTGGTGCAGGGATACGACTCAGTGGCGCTTGAGGCGGACGTGGAACTCGGCGGTACCGATCAGAAGTTCAATCTACTTGTCGGACGCGAGTTGCAGCGGGCGTACGGACAGGAGTCGCAGGTCGTGCTGACGACGCCGATACTCGAAGGACTGGACGGCGTGCAGAAGATGTCGAAGTCGTTGGGGAATGCGATCGGGATTCACGAAGCGCCGCTTGAAATGTATGGCAAGGTGATGAGTATCTCCGACGAAATGATGTGGCGCTATTACGAACTCCTGACGGATGTGCAGGTGGCAGAGATCGAGAAGATGAAGCGCGAGGCGCATCCGATGCAGGTGAAGAAGGAATTGGCGCGCAGGATTGTGGCTGACTTTCATTCGGCCGAAGCCGCCGAGAAAGCGGGAGAGGACTGGGCGAGGCAGTTCCAGAAGGATGAGGTGCCGGACAGCGTTGAAGAGGCGATCGTCGAAGCTCCGGAGAACCGACTCCGCATTGACAAGTTGTTAGCGCGGACAGGACTCGCCGGGTCAGTTAGCGATGCAGGCCGCATGGTGAAGCAAGGCGCCGTCAGGCTCGACGGGGTCCCGGTAAATGACCCTACGAGGATCGTGGATATCTCGACGAATCCCACCTTGCAAGTTGGACGGAAGATCAAGAGGGTACGGCCAGGAATCCCAGGCACGGGAATCGCGGCAGAAACAATCTCTCACTGAACCCGCTGGATAGTGCAAAGTAAATGCCTTTTCGCGCCGGACTTGTTTGAAGCCCATAGGGATCCTTCGACTGCGCAGCCATTCGCTTCGCGAACGGCCGCTCCGCTCAGGATGACAAATCTCTGAAAGTCCATCAGTTCTCCGGTCAATTCTGCTACTCTCTCTCCGCACATGCGGGCGGCGGCGATTCTCGGGCTGGGATGTTCTCCTGGAAACCTGAAACCCTTTCAAACGGACAGCAGCGTCGAGTGGCGTATGGGAATGCCTGCGTCGCTATCGGAAGCAGATGTTGTGGTGTTGTTCGGTGGAGATGGAACGATTCATCGGCATCTTGGGCAATTGGTCAAGCTTGGATTACCGGTGCTGGTGGTGCCTGCTGGAAGCGGGAATGACTTTGCCAGTTCATTCGGTTTGCGGAGAGTCCGCGACTCGCTGGAGGCTTGGCGAAAATTCTGTACTGGGGCCGATAATGCTCGCGCGATTGATCTTGGCCGGATCACACAATGCGGGGAAGATCCTGTTGGCGATTCGCAATTCAGCAGCCGGTACTTCTGTTGCGTTGCCGGGATCGGGATTGACGCCGCGGTCGCCGAGCGAGCCAATCGCATGCCTCGCTGGCTACGAGGAAACGGCGGATATGTGCTCAGCCTTGCACCGGCCATCTTCACCTTCGCTGCATTCCCAATGAAGATCCATGTGACCAGCGAAGATGCTGACCAATGGACGACCCGCAGTGATCAGCCCACCCTCATCGCGGCGTTCGCTAATACTCCGCTCTATGGTGGGGGGATGAAGATCGCACCACAGGCGAAGATGGATGATGGCCTGCTAGACGTCTGTGTGGTGGGAGCGGTGGATCCGTTCAAGCTGCTCTGCATGTTCCCCACCGTGTACGCAGGGAAGCATCTATCGATCAAGGAAGTGGAGTACTTCCAGACAGTACGGGCGCGGGTGGAAAACGAACATCCGATGGATGTTTATGCGGATGGGGAATTTGTTTGCCGGACGCCGATTGAGGTTGGAGTGGAGCGGCAGGCGTTGAAAGTCATAGCCCCAGCTTGATTGCAGAGGTCGTTCGCTTCACATCGCGGGACAGCCGAGGCGGCGGTCCCTACGTGGTTTGCCTAAGTGCTACACTTTTGCCATGTCTGAAAGACGTTCGCGCACACTGCTCTGGGTTCTGATCGGCGGCGGTGCATTTTTCCTCTTTGTGCTGGCCGTCTTTACCTTGGTCTATCTGACGCTGCATGCGGGTGGCGGCGAAGCTGGTCTGGGTGGCTTCGGAGACCGCATCGGCGTGGTCGATCTTGAGGGCGTCATCCTGTCGCCGCAGCCAGTGGTTGGGCAACTGAAGAAGTTCGGCGAGGATTCCTCGATCAAGGCCATCATTCTGCACGTTAATTCCCCAGGTGGAGGCGTCGCGGCTTCAGAAGAGATATACCGCGAAGTGAAACGCGTTCGCGCCGAGAAGAAGAAAAAAGTTGTGGTATCGATTGAAACCGTGGGCGCCAGCGGCGCATTTTACGTGGCGTCGGGTTGCGACAAGATCTATGCGGATCAGGGCAGTATTGTTGGATCGATCGGTGTCATCGCGCAATGGGTGAATTATGGCGATCTGCTGAAATGGGCCAAGTTGAAAGACATCGTAATCAAGACTGGTGAATTCAAAGACACCGGTAATCCGGCGCGCGATCTGACTCCGGCTGAGCAGGCCTATATGCAATCGTTGATCGACAACATGTTCGGGCAATTCGTCCGGGCCGTAGCCGAAGGCCGCGGGATGAAGTTTGATGACGTGAAGTCTATTGCCAACGGCAAGGTGTGGACCGGTGAACAAGCGAAGGATATGAAGTTGATCGACAGCGTGGGAGATTTCGAGACGGCGGTCTCCGAGACGGCAAAGTCGGTAGGCATCAGCGGCGAACCGACACTGGTTCATCCGGAAAAGGAACGGCGGACCCTAATGGACTTGCTGCTCGGTGATGTGTCTCAATACCTGCCCAGCCGCGAGAAACTGATGGAACAGCAGGTTGGCTTCTACTATCTCTGGAAGTAGTCGTTCGATTGGGCTCGGATGCATAGCCTGCTTTGGGCAGGCAGACATCTCGGCCCGGTGTCAAAGACATAACTTGCATCCAACCCCTGAAATTTGAGAAGGTTATGGGTACTGGGTTGTGCCCTGTCCGGGATTGCAGGATCCAGCCCGAATGATAAATACTCATTGACTTTAAAAGTCTGGGGACGAGAGGGGCGTTATGACGAAAGCCGATCTGATTGACGAAGTCTCGCGTTTGGCTGAACTTACGCGGAAAGACAGCGAAGTGATCGTGGAAACGATCTTTGATAGCGTGGTGCGTTCGCTGCGTGCCGGCGACAAGATCGAGATCCGCGGATTCGGCAGTTTCCGCACCCGCCAGCGCCGTCCGCGCGTCGGCCGCAATCCCAAGACTGGTGAGCGGGTGGAAGTGCCCGCGAAGAAAATTCCTTTCTTCAAGCCCAGCAAGGAGTTGAAAGATCTGGTGAACGAGATGACCCCGACGGCGGGCTCAACTCCAACAGCGCCCACGACTTCGGCTCCTCCCACGGCTTAACATCTTCAGCGAAGGGGTCGGCAGGAAAAGTCGCGAAGGTCGCGAAGAGAGGCTTCATACTTTAGAGCGAGAACTCTCCGTGCAGCGTAAGAACGGCCTTCCCCGTCAACTTCACGCGGTCCCCTGACATTTCGCACCACATCTCACCACCCCGTTCTGACACCTGTTTGGCATGAAGCCGTCCTTTTCCGAGGCGCTTTGCCCAATACGGGGCCAGGCCGCAGTGTGCCGAGCCGGTGACGGGATCTTCCGGCAAGCCATAGCCTGGGGCAAAATACCGCGAAACAAAGTCGACCGTGTCGTCCTTCGCGCTCACAGATACAGCGTAAGGATGAAGTGTCTCGATCCGGGGAAGATCGGGGCGGAGGCGGCGGACGGTTTCCGGATTGTTGAACACGATGAAATATGTGCTGTTTGCTTCAAGCACATCATCGGGGCTAGAACTCGGGCCTAATCCTTTAATCAGATCGTCGGGGACCGTTTTACAAGTGGTCGGGGAAAACGCCGGTAGGTCCATCGAAAGGCAGTCTCCCGCCCTCTGAACAGTAATAAGCCCTGCGTGCTGCGTCTTGAATTGTACGGACTTACGCGTCGGTTCCAGATAATGCAACACGACGAACGCCGATGCGAACGTAGCATGTCCGCACAAGCGGATTTCACACACTCTCGTAAACCACCGAATGGCGTAGTTGTCACCCTCCCGCACCAGGAAGGCGGTGGCAGAAAGATTATTTTCGGCAGCGACTTTACGCAACCAGCCGTCATCTAACCACGAGTCCAAAAAACAGACCGCCGCAGGATTGCCGCTGAATCGCCTATTAGTAAATGCGTCGACATGAAAGATTGGGACGCTCATCGGATGATTTTAGCTGGTGTGGAATGTTTGCAGCTTTTTGCAACCTCGATGCCTTCGTTGCGAGTGCTTCGGGAGCAGTGTATATTCTGGAAACTCCCTCTGTGGGGTGCACACCGCTTGTTTCGCGCGGCATTTGGGTGGTCGCGCGGCATTGTCATCTGACCTCTTTCCCACTTCGTCACGAGCCTGGAGAAATCTCGTAAAGAATTCCCATCTGGAGGCTGCATGCCAACCGCTCAGAGAGATGCCGTTGTTGAATCCTCGCTGCTGGAGAGGATCTCGGATGCACGGAGGCAAAGCGACGCTCTTTTCGACATCGTCCGCGAAGACTCGATGTATGAACGGCCAATTCCCGAGCGGCATCGGATCGTTTTTTACGTCGGGCATCTGGAAGCCTTCGACTGGAACCTTCTTCACGAAAACGTTTTTGGACTAACGAGTTTTCATCCGCAATTTGATCGGTTGTTTGCCTTCGGGATCGATCCCGTTGGCGGAGGACTGCCGACTGATCAGCCGGCAGATTGGCCGGCGTTGGATTCTGTTCGCGAGTACGTGCGTCAGATCCGAGCAGCGTTGGACGAAAAGTTGATGAGCATTGGCGAGGAGAGCGGCCGCATGCGCGATGGCTTTCCGCTCGATACGCTTCTCAACGTTGCCATCGAACATCGTCTGATGCACGTTGAGACGTTGGCGTACATGCTGCATCAGTTGCCGTTGGATCGAAAAGTGCGCCCTCTCGGCCGTCCTTCTCCTGTCGCTGCGCCAGCCCATCCTTCAATAATTCCAATTCCTGCTGGAGAAACTACGCTGGGACTTCGCCGAAGCGAAGGAGTTTTTGGCTGGGACAACGAGTTCGAAGCAAACACGGTTCAGGTTCCCGCGTTTGGAATCGACCGCTACATGATCACGAACGTGCAGTTCCTCGATTTTTTGAACGATGGCGGCTACCGAACGCGTGTGTTTTGGAGTGATGCCGATTGGCAGTGGATAGCGAAACAGTCCGTTACGCATCCTGTGTTCTGGCGGCACGCAGGGGATGGATGGCTTTGTCGCACGATGTTCGAGGAGATCGCGTTGCCGATGGATTGGCCCGTTTATGTGAGTCATGCCGAAGCGTCGGCTTACGCGCGCTGGGGGGGAAAGCTGCTTCCGAAAGAGGAGCAGTGGCACCGCGCTGCTTTTGGGTCTCCGGATGGAGGCCAAAGGTTCTATCCGTGGGGTGACGAAACTCCAGATGCATCGCGCGGAAATTTCGACTTTGATAGGTGGAATCCTGTGCCGGTGAGCGCTCATCCGAGAGGAAAGAGCGCGTTCGGCGTTGAGGGCATGCTGGGGAATGGCTGGGAGTGGACCTCGACCGCATTCGCTCCATTCAGCGGATTCGAACCATTCCCGTTTTACCGCGGATATTCCGCAGATTTCTTTGATGGAAAGCACTTCGTCATGAAGGGCGGTTCAGCGCGCACGGCCGCTTGCATGTTGCGGCCTACGTTCCGCAACTGGTTTCAGTCGCACTACCAATACGTGTACGCAGGTTTCCGCTGCGTTAGTGCTTAGATCAGGAGTTCATCATGCTTGTCCATGCAATTCCCAGCAACGTGGGTTATGAATTCGCCGCCGAAGTGCGCGCAGGACTGGCGCGGGAGGGACAAAAGGAATTGCCCTCGAAGTACCTCTATGACGATGTCGGGTCGGCGCTGTTTGAAGTCATCAGTCATTTACCGGAATACGGGCTCACGCGGGCGGATGAACGGTTACTACGACGGCATGCCGATGAGATTGTGGATCGGGTTCCGGGACCGGCTGCCGTGGCCGAACTCGGAAGTGGTAGTGGAAGGAAGACTCGTTGGCTGCTTGAGGCATTCTGCCGGCGGCAGCGAACCTCGTATTATCCCGTCGAAATTTCACACTCAGCGTTGGTGATGTGCGAAAGGGAACTGAGCGACATTGATGCCATCAGCATCGTCGGCTTTGAGCGCGAGTATCTGGACGGTTTGCTGGAGGTGGCAGCTTATCGCAAGCCCGGACAGCATCTTTGTGTGCTATTTCTCGGCAGCACGATTGGAAACTTCGATCGTCCTGCCGCGGTGAAGTTTCTATCGGAGGTCCGGTGCATACTGCAGCCTGGCGATTCTCTTCTGCTGGGCACGGATTTGGAGAAGTCGAGTTCGCAATTACTACGTGCTTATGACGATGAGCTGGGAGTTACTGCTGCATTCAATCTCAACCTCTTGGGACGGGTGAATCGCGAACTTGATGCCGACTTCGACCTGGCTCAGTTCGAACACGAGGCGAGAATCAATCATGATGCGCGGAGCGTCGAAATGCATCTGCGGTCGAAGCGCCAGCAGATCGTGACCATTCCGTCAGCGGAGGTCGTGATCGAGTTTCAGGATGGCGAAACCATCTGGACGGAGAGCAGTCACAAATATTCATCCGCAGAGATTTTTGAAACAGCAAGCCAGGCTGGATTCCGCTGCGAAGTGCAATGGGTTGACGAGGAGTGGCCGTTTGCGGAAAACCTTCTGAT
>AR_comb_assmDRAFT_10696406_pt1 | contig 19203 bp, 11 predicted proteins | sample ArasoioldDNA_FD_10543 | JGI IMG/M metagenome (IMG submission 10543) | reverse complement strand
GGGCGTTCTGAGTACGCTTACATTCACAAACTCGCCGACAACATTCACTCGAACCCTGGTCCAGGCAAGGCGCTGCCAACTTTTGTAACCAAGCATTACGTCAAAGAACTTGATGGCGCGATTGATTATTGGGACACGGGACCGCTGGGCTATGACATTCAACGTGCAGTCGAAGAACGTTCACGCGGTCGTAAATACTGGATTTACAACGGCGGTCGTCCGGCTGCCGGAGCGATTGTCATAGATAGTCCGGCAACAGATGCTCGCGCAACAATCTGGGCCTGTTTCAAGCATGGCGTTGATAACTACTTCTTTTGGGAAGGGGTTCATTGGCAGCACAATCGTCAGAAAGTTGGCGAGCGCAAGCAGGACGTGTGGTCCAATCCGATTACTTTCGATAATCGGGGCCAGCCGAACAAGCCTCTCGCGGATCAAGGTTATATAAATGGTGATGGCGTTCTGATGTACCCCGGTGAAGAAAAACTACATCCGGATCAGGATCGGAACATTGCTGGACCAATCAATACTGTTCAACTCGCAAATCTCCGCCGTGGTTTGCAGGACCATCTTTATTTAACTCTCGCCCGTCAACTCGGCTTGGACTCGTTGATAAATGAACAGTTGCAGAAGATTGTTCCGCGAGTGTTTTCAGACGCAAAGGATACGATTGGCTTTTCTGAAAGTGGCAACGACTACGAGCACGCCCGGTACAAACTCGCACAGGCAATCGCTCAAAACAAGGATCGCATCAAGTAGCAGCCCCCTGTATTGACACGGCTAGCTAACACGTCATTGACGTAGGAGAGAAGGAGCGAGCATGAAACACCTCATAACTGCCTTATTCATCGTTACCTTTTGCTGCAGTAGTGCATTCGCAGTTACCTATCAAGTTGGACCGTCCCGCACTTATCAAAAACTGCAGGACGTGGCTGCGCTACTTAACCCTGGCGATCTTGTTGAAGTTGATGGCAACGCGACTTATCCGGGCGATCTGATCTTCACCCGTCCCGGAACGATCGTAAACAAGATCACTATTCGCGGTCTGCGCGTTAACGGTTTACGTCCAGTGCTTTCTGGTGGAACTAACACTGTGGAGTTTCGTCTATCTGATCATTATGTCTTCGAAGGGTTTGATGTTACGGGCGGAAGCTTCCGAGGGATCTATCATCACGCGGATGACATTACGATTCGCGACACCGTGGTACACGACTGTCCGGCTCACGGAATTCTCGGGGCTGATACCGATTCGGGCTCGCTGACGCTCGAGTACGTTGAGATCTATCACTGCGGAAACGGCACTGGCCAACACCCGCTCTATATGGCAACGGATGAATTTGCGCATCCCGGCTCAGTGTTTCGCATGCAGTATTGCTACCTGCACGATCAGAACGGTGGTAACAATATAAAGAGTCGCGCTGAGCGAAACGAGATTTATTACAACTGGGTATCGGGTGGGTTTTACGGTGAAATCGAATTGATTGGTCCCGACCCACACGGCAACAAAAAGGTGAGCACGGATACAGCGCGTGAAGATTCAGATGTAGTTGGCAATGTCTTCCAGCATAGCGCTACGCAGGGAAGTCGGATGGCGCGCGTTGGCAGTGATGGAACCGGCGAGACTAAGGGTCGTTATCGCTTCGTCAATAACACTTTCATCTTGCGCCAGGGTCAGACCAGTCCAGCGATTGAAACTTTCGAAGGAATTGAAAGTCTCGAAGTACACAACAACGTCTTCTTTCGCGTCGGCGGCACTCCGATCGACAAAGTGGTATTGGAAACCAGGACTCGTTGGGTTGCGGGTCGAGTTAGTACTGGGACAAACAACTGGCTTCCTACCGGCTCAGCGTTGATCCCAGCTGCCTGGACCGGAACCATTCTTGGTACTAATCCCGGCTTTGTCGACATAACAACTTACGATGTACATCCGACCTCCACTAGCGCGTTAGTCAACGCGGGAAATACAAATCCACCGAGTCCAGCGGGACATCCGTTTATCAATCCATTGTTTCCGCCTGCATTTGTTCCGCCGTTTCATACCGCGCTTGCGGTTGGAACTGCCAGTGCAAGACCGGTGTTTGGCGCTATAGATATCGGTGCTTATGAATACACGCCGTGAGTCCCGGCAGGTCAGTTTTAGGTAGGCGGTCCAGCGATGTTGCTTGTTGGACCATCGGTTATTTGACTCAGTTGCGTTGTTCTTTGTCATTCTCCCCGACCTTCAGGTCTTGGATCACTGCCAGCAAAAACTTCTGTAAACCATTTCAATGGTTTCCTGACTTGTAGACGTGCGGCTGATCCCTCGACCTGAAGGTCGGCGTGAGTGGGTTAGAGATCGATTGTGACAGGATGCTGAAACTTTGAAACTGGCGTTTTCAACATTAGGTTGTCCTAACTGGCATCTTCCTCAGATTGCAGCAGCAGCTCAAAGCTATGGTTTCGATTCCATTGAGCTCCGAGCGATCGGGGGCGATCTCGATCTACTGAATCGGCCAGAATTCCAATCGGATGCCGTCGAGACAACCCGACAATGGATTGCAGACCGAGGGCTCTCCATTTGTTGTGTGGATACTTCATGTCGATTCGATTCTCCCGATGTTCATGAGAGACGCACGCACCTTGAAGTTGCTGTACGACACACTCAACTCGCTGGGGCTCTTGGTGCTCCATTGATACGTATTTTTCCGGATAAGATTCACCCGGAGTCTATACGTGAAGAAACTCGCGACAATATCGCTGAGTGTCTGCATGACGTCGCGCTTCGAGGTTGCGACGGAGTCAAAGTTGGTCTGGAAACGCACGGAGACTTTGCACGCGGGTCCAGCGCTGCTGAAATCGTGAGACTCGCCAATCATCCGAATGTTGTATTGATTTGGGATATCGCAAATTCGTTGGCAGCCGGTGACTCGATAGAAAGATCTTCGCGTGACGTCGCACCCTTTCTGGCCCATGTTCATCTTCGTGATGCACGGCCGATTGAAGGACGTGAACATTGGTTGCCGGTGCTGGCTGGAACCGGTGAAGTCTCGTTTAAAGAAGCAGTGAGTGCGTTGAATGCTTTGAACTACGATGGCTATATCAGTTTTGAATGGGAAAAGTACTGGCATCCAGAGATTGAGGAACCGGAAGTTGCATTTCCGGATTTCGTTACAGCGGTAAAGAAAGCGTTCGAGCACGATTCATTAGCTGACATTGCTGGGCGAACGATGTAACCGATGAGTAGTAATGAGCAAGTGCTAGTTGACGAGACCGTCGTCGGAAAAGACGACCGAATACCATTGCGCGTGTTGATACTCGCGAGTGATGTGCTGTTCCCACATTTCTTTTCCGAGACCCAACTTTCACTACTAAGCGAAGTTGCATCGTGGTCCCGTTCATCAGAGCGCGAGGACTCGGAAACATTGCGGACAGCACTAGCAAAAGCCGATGTGTTGATGACGACCTGGCATTCACCGTTTTTGCGAATGGAGATGTTTGGACCACAACCTCGCGTTCGGCTAATTGCTCATTGCGGCGGTGAAGTGAAGTCGAGAGTTGAAGAGAAAGTTTTCGACACCATCACAGTGACAAACGCGGCGGAACCAATGGCCGCACCGGTTGCCGAGATGGCGATAGCGATGGTGCTGTCACTTGTTCGACGTTTATCTGACTACACATCTGAAATGACCCGCGGAGTAACACGCACAAACGAATACGTCAGCCACGGTGAAACGCTGGCGGGAAGGACAGTAGGTGTCATCGGATTTGGTCGAATAGGAAAGGCGTTTGCGCGACTGATTCAGCCATTTGGAGTTCAATTACTCATCACCGATCCGAGTTGTAATGCAGATCAGGCGGACGCTTATGGCGCGACACTATCAGGTTTGGATGAACTTTTAAGTCAATCTTCAGTGGTTGTGCTGGCAGCAGGATTAACGGAGCGGAGTCGAAACCTACTTGATCGTCGTCGTCTGGGTCTAATGCCTGATGGTGGTTTCCTTGTTAACGTCGCGCGGGGTGGCCTGGTTGATATGGAGGCATTAATAACAGAGTTACGAAAGAGACGTTTGAGCGTGGCTTTAGACGTTACTGATCCAATAGAACCTCTTCCCCCCGCCCATGAATTACGACACCTGCCGAATGTATTGCTAACGCCGCATATAGCTGCGGGAGGGATTGAAATGCGGCGTGCAATTGGCTGCGTGGCAGTAGCTGAAGTGGTGCGTTTCTGCAAAGGCGAAGAGCTTCAAAACGTCGTGACGCAAGAAATGCTTCTAACAATGACTTGAGATTATTTTGACTGTCGTGACTTCGCCCTGCAGGAAACAACTCATTGCTGTGAAGAGCATTGCTCTTCATCGCGTTCGCGTTCCCCTCGTGGAACCATTTCGGATCAGCAACGGTTCAGTTGCCGAAAAGGATTCGATCCTGATTGAACTATTGACTGACGCTGGTCATGTGGGATGGGGCGAGGCTTCACCGATGTCAGGCTCATTCTATTCGAATGATACGCCTGACACTGTCTGGCAAAACTTAACGACGAGCTTGGTTCCTGAGGTTCTGAATGGCGTCGCGATTGATGTCGCTCAGTTTTACAAAACGCTTCGCACTATTTCTGTTGATCCATTCGCGAAAGCTGGAATCGAAGGCGCATTGTGGGATGCTCTCGCTCAAAGGTCGCACGTCTCGCTTAGTCAACTGTTGGGAGGCAGCGCTAAACAAATACAGTCGGGTGTGGCAATTGGAATTTACGACGAAGTCGATGAGTTACTCGAAAGAGTGGCGCGGTTCACATCCGAAGGTTATCGACGCGTCAAGATCAAGATTCAGCGTGGCTGGGACGTTGAACCGGTGGCGGCACTAAGAATTCGTTATCCAAACCTGCCGCTCATGGTCGATGCCAACGCTGCGTATTCGTTGGCAGACGTAAACGTTTTTCGCGAATTGGATCGGCATAATCTAACCATGATCGAACAACCACTTTCGCGTGAGGCCCATGAAGATGCAGGTGAGTTACAGCGTAGCTTACGCACGCCACTTTGCGCCGACGAATCGGCCGAATCTCTCGAAGCACTCAATTCGATTATTGAAAACAAGGCGGCAAGAATAATCAATATCAAGGTGCAACGAGTCGGGGGCTTGAGCGAAGCGAAGCTGATGCTTGATGCCGCACGCGCCGGCGGGTTGGAGTGTTGGGTTGGAACAATGCCCGAACTAGGTGTTGCCTCAGCGCAAGGATTGCACTTCGCGACGCTGAATGGTTTTAGCTATCCGACGGACATCGAAGCATCGCGCCGTTGGTTTCTTGATGATGTGATTGAGCCTGCAATCGACATTGATGTGGAAGGATACATACATCTTCCGCAAGGTTCCGGCATAGGCTATCAAGTGTCGAGAGAGAAGTTGGAACGTTATTCTGTCGCCAATGCCAGGTTTGTAAATTGAGTTGGTTTTCTAGGGGTGAGGTATGAGAGTGAAATTATCCAATCGACTTAGACTGTTTTTATTATTGTCCCTGCTTTTTCTATCGACGCATCACGCTCAAGCTCAATCATCAACCGCACCACGGGTGTGGGAAGAGTCCCTATCGATTCCAACCTATGAACTTGGTCCACCAAATCCATATCCAGCTCTGCTTGATTGGCAACGACGCAGGTGGCGACCAGTTTATCCTTATCCCTTTCTCGACAATCTAAGTAACACGAAAACTAACAAGAACTGGAAAGCTGTTTACCTCGAAAACGAGTATTTGCGAGTGTGTGTATTGCCTGAACTGGGCGGGCACATTTATCAGATCTTCGACAAGACCACTAATCGTGATGTGCTCTATTCGAATCCAGTCATGAAATACGCGATGGTCGCGCTGCGTGGCGCCTGGGTCTCGGGCGGCATCGAATGGAACTTTCCCGACGGACATACACTCACGACAGTTTCCCCAATCGACTACGTTATGCGAACGGACCCTGACGGAAGCGCCGCTGTTGCAGTTGGTGATACCGAGCGTGTCCAGGGGATGCAATGGGAAGTAATCATTCGGTTACGTCCGGGCCAACGAGCAGTTGAAACAGAGGTCACACTTAATAACCGGCGTGATGTTCCTGGTCGGTATTGGTTCTGGTCCACAGCTGGTGCTCCTGCGACGGACGACATGCGTTTTATCTATCCGATGCGCGAAGCTTATCCACATGCGTTCTGGCCCGTTTTTTCTTTTCCTAAAGAAAAGGGAGTGGACGTTAGCAAGTTCACCGACGTGCCAAACTTCCTCTCACTCTTCGCACGCAACTCGACGCGTGATTATTTTGGTGTTTACTACGAGAAGTCTGACTGGGGAATCGTTCACGTAGCCGATCATCGTGAGATGCCCGGTAAGAAAACCTGGACGTGGGGAACAGATGAGAACGGTGATCTCTGGGTCGACAAGTTAACGGATGGCGGCGGTCAATATGTCGAATTTCAAGGTGGACGTTTTGAGACGCAGATGGAGCATCAGTTCATAGCGCCACACCGCGTCGAACATTTTATTGAACACTGGTACCCGGTGAACAATCTTGGTGGCGGTTGGGACGAAGCAACCCACGACGCGGCTTTGCGAGTAAAGGTTGAAGGCAACCGCGCGGTTGTAACAGCAAATGTGAATGCGCGCTTTAAAGACGCTGAGTTCGCAATTTATTCCGGGGAGAAACTCATAAAGTCGGACCGGGTAAATCTGGATCCAACACAAGCCTTTAAAGAAAGTATTGACTTGCCTCAGGCCGCGGTCGGTCACCCGCTGACGATCAGTTTTACTGATAAGCAAGGCCGTAATCTTCTCAAGTACCGTACTGATACTCCGATAGACGGCAACACCGAATTCAAACCCGCGACTCGACCTGTTCCCGATCCATTAAATCCTGGTAGCGCCGAGCAGGCGTATGTTGAAGGTGTCGCGTTTGATAAGAAGAGCAGAGAACACGAACTGCGCGATGCATATAACGAAGCGTTGAAACGAGACCCGGGATTTGCGCCCGCACACATAGCACTCGGACTTTCCTATTATCGATCCGGTGAATACGACAAAGCTGACGCTCACCTGGTCCAGGCTCTACGTCGAAACAAGGATGCAGGTGATGCTCACTACTACCTTGCGTTGGTCCAACGTGCGCAGGGTCGTATTGCCGAAGCAACTGAGCATCTCATCTGGACAGTACGCTCAGGTTATCGCGAATCAGTTTCTCGTTACGTACTTGGAGAGATCGCCCTTGCGAGCGGCAATTTGCCTGAAGCGGTTGAGAATCTCACACAATCGGTGATGTTGGATCCGCGCGATTTAAAAGCACGAACGCTGCTTGCGCTTGCGGAGCGGCTAAGTGGTCAAGTCGCTAATGCAAAACAGCGCATCGATGCAGTTGTTCGAGAGATGCCAATTGATTACCTGGCCCGGAGTGAGCAGTACGAGATCAACAGAGCGGGCATTCACGATGAACAAGCGAAAGAAGCAAGGGCGGAACTCTGGCGTTTGTTATCACGTGAACCTGATTCAGTCCTGGAGTTAACCTTCGACTACTTGAGGGCCGGTCGGGTCGTTGAAGCACGCCATATTCTCGAAGAAGCAACGACCAGCTTGCCGCCAGTCAAGCGCGCGAATCCGATGCTTCATTACACGCTTGGTTATGTGTACGAACTGGATGGCGATCGTACGCGAGCTCTCGCTGAATACCGTGAGGGAAGTAAAGGTGATTCGTCATTTGTGTTTCCGCATCGCGTTGAGGAGATTGCTGTTCTACGCAAGGCCTTCGCCGCTAGCCCAAGCGACGGTCGCGCTGCCTACTACCTTGGCAACGTTCTCGCTTCAAAGAATCGTGATGCCGAAGCCCTCGTCGTTTGGCGTGACGCAGTTAGATTGGACCCGTCGAACAACCTGGCTCGCCGCAATCTCGGGCGAGCACTGTGGGTTACCAACAAGAAAGAGGATGCCGCAACGCAGTATCAACAGGCTATCTCGAATACACCCGAAGACTATCGTTTATATGTTGAGTTCGGAAATTTGCTTACCGAAATGGGAGATCAGAATAGACGTGTCAAAACTTTAGAGAGCGCGTCACCTGCTATTCGCACGCATACGCAATTTACCCAGGCACTAGCTGCGGCTTATGTCGATGCGAAGCGCTACGCGGATGCTGTCTCCTTGTTGGCGAACAACACTTTCACATCGGGTGAAGGTGAAGACGCAGCATTGGAGCTTTATCGGAAGGCCCATCTCGGACTCGCCCGAGGTTACCAACAGGCTGGCGATCATTTGAAGGCCGCAATGGAATTTGCTGCAGCGACCGAGTACCCGCGAAATTTTGGTGTCGGGCGACCCGCGATGCAGTCGCAAGCGAGAGAGTACGTCGCTGCTGCGCGTGAGTTTGAATTTGCTGGTAAGCACACTGAGTCACAATCATGGTGGAACCGCGCCGCTACCGAAGAACTCAATCCACCCACACAGCCTGAAGAACCGTGGTCCGAACATTACTTCTACAAAGCCGTGGCTCTCGAACATCAAGGAAAGAAAGCTGAGGCACGTGCCCTTTACGAACGGCTTGCACGCCTAAACGATGAAAAGCTAATGCTCGAAGCGGAACCGTGGCCGGCGACCGGTGCAATTCGTTTTGTCTTGGCGGGCGCCGCGTTAAAGGCGCTCGGTCGAACGACGGAAGCACGCGTCGCACTCGAGCGTGCGGTGAAAATGGATCCGGAAAACGAGTTAGCGCGAACCCAACTTGCTGAACTAAAGGGAAGTACTCGCCTCGCAACTGGTGATCGTTGATCGATCGAACCTGGATCAAGAAAAGATGAGATTAACTGACAAAAGACCGCAGCTCTCTGCGCATTATCAACCTTGTCCCCGCTCCAAATCTCGGAAGATAGAAATAAAACGCGAGGGCACAAATAACGCAGTGTTAATGCAGCGCGCTACTCTGTTGCTCCGATTCGTGTTGTTAGTAGCCACAGTTGTTCTCAGCGTTTCTTCTTTAGTACCAGCGCAGTCAGTTGTCAGACCGCGAATGCTAATCAGCGAACATGATCCGCTTACTGGATTTAGCATGTTGCGTGAGCGATATGCAGCGGGCGCTCGTCCATCAGAGGCAATCGATGGACTAGCACTTTCTTATCTCTTGAGCCGCGATGAGTCGTTTGCCAGACGTGCCGTCGATGAAATGCGGCGAACACATCCGCCGGACTTAGTCGGTTCGCGCACGTATCCGGAGTATGTGAAATGGTCACTGGCTTTCGACTGGCTCTACAGCTATCCAGCGTTCGACATTGCACTCAAGGATCGTATCGCCCTCGAGTTGCTCAAGGCTGCTCAGAAAATGATGGAGGATCAATCACTAAAGGAAGTACGGCTGGCGATGTACCACAACTACACCGTTCGCTATCTCACTCTTGCGCTATTCGCCTTAACTGCTATTGAAGGACACCCTTCTGTTGAAGCGCAGGCGCGACCGCTACGTGCACACGCCCAGGAAGTTTTTGATCACATCCTCGATCTAACCGACTTCATTACACCTGACGGCGGATATCACGAGTCGATGGATTACCAACGGATCACTTATGCCCCGCTTGCTTTGCTGGCCGAGTTACGGCGGACGACAGGGAATGATGATCCGGCGCGTCGATATACCATCTTTCATCATTACACCGACACGTATCTCTACAAGGTCCTGCCAGACGGCACCACTGCTCGCGACGACGATAATGAGTTTCCCTTTTTGCAGTGGGAAGACAACATCTGCCTGGCCTATGCGGTTAATCGTTTTAAAGATCCTTTCGCGGCGTGGATGCTTCGCAAGAGTGGTTGGCCAGCCCGAAAAGACTATCGAATACCAATTACACAATTTCTCTGGGACGACAATAACGTACAGCCGCGCAATCCAGTTGATACGAACGACGCCGAACTCTCGCGCAATTATTTGTTCCGCGGAGTCGGTCACCTGATCATGCGCGATGGCTTTGGTCCTGATTCAACCTGGATCGAATTCAACTCTGGTCCATATCTCTCCAAGCATGATCATCTCGATCAAAACCATTTCGTTATTTATCACAAGGGCTACCTGGCCACCGAAAGCGGCGCCGACTATACCGATACGGAGAGTCCCCACTACCTGAATTACTACCGCCGGACCATCGCTCACAATTCCATGCTGGTCTTCAAGCCCGGTGAAAAATTTTTCTGGGCCGAGAACCTGTGGCAAGCGGCAAACGATGGCGGGCAACGCATGGACTCATCACGCTACTGGAACACGGTTCGTAGTCGTGAAGATTTTGATCGCACTCGAGATCTCTGGGATACGGGGAGGATGGAGGTTACCGATTACCGTCCGGGGCAGTATCACTACGCTCGCGGCAATGCGACTCACGCTTATCAGCCATCAAAAATGGAGCACTTCACGCGCGAGCTCGCGTACACCCCTACTAATAATGTTCTTGTGATTTTTGATCGTGTTCGTTCTACGGATCCAAATTACAAAAAAGTCTGGCTGTTGCACGGCGTGGGCGAACCGCGTGTTTCGTCTACAGAAAAGGGAAGAGAGATCGGTCACGGTGGAACGGAATACAAAAACGCGGAAGTCTTTACCCTTGAAGATGGTCAGGGACGATTAAGAGTTCACTCGCTATTGCCGCAAGAACGCTCTGTTGTTAAGCGCGGTGGACCTGATTTTGAGTTCTGGACGCCGGGAGATGAGTTTGGGGGAGGATGGGGATCCGGGAAAAACTGGCCGCTGGATCCGCCTCAAGGTGGGCCACTGACAACTGATCCTTATCTCCGAAAGATGTGGAAATTATTCTGGGGTGAGGATTTTGAAAAGTTGTTGCCGTCGAACACCCGAGCAGTAGTTCCAGCGTTTTGGCGAGTCGAAGTCTCACCTGCAAAACCTGCAAAGGAAGATCTCTTTCTAAATGTCCTGGAAATTGGTGATCGCGGTGATACTCATTCCCCAAAGGTTGAGTTGGTGGATGGTACGAACCTGGTCGGTGCGCTTGTTGAAGGTGGGACCGTAGTCCTTTTCGCAACCTTCGATGGTCCAGTCACCGATGGTGAAGTAACCATACCAGCGGTGGACACTAACTTCCTGTTGATATCGGGACTAAAACCGCATGCAAACTACGAATTGCAGATGACGGGTGGTCGCGCAAATTGGCGCGGTGGACTATTCAACGGAGTTCCCGGTGGAACTTTCAACGCTGCGGCAAACGATTCTGGTGTTTTGTATCTGCCGTTCAAAGGAGAGAAGGACGGCAGGCTGCGAATAAGAATGTTGTAGTTATCTTACTAACTTTTGACTGGACAGTTACTAATGAAAAATAGGTTAGCACTTATTGGCGTGTTGCTTTTGAGTATCTTCGGCGCTGTTTTGGGTCAACAACAATCTCAAAAACCAGCACCAACCAAGCCGCTCTACGAGATCAATAAGGTTGCACAACCAGATCAAAATCATCTTGTGGCTATTGTGGGCGCCACATTGATCGATGGACGTGGTGGCACGCCAATTCTCGATTCAATCGTTCTCGTGCGAGCCGAGAAGATAGTCTCCGTTGGCAAGCGAAATACCGTCAATGTCCCCGCCGGCGCCGAAGTGATCGATGCCAAGGGACTCACGCTGCTCCCAGGTCTGATCGATTCTCATTTTCATATCGATGGCGACGATCCGCTCCCGGCTCTTTACCTCACGCACGGAATTACTTCCGTACGCGATCCGGGCCAGTGGACTGAAGCCTACGACGTGGCTCGCAAAGGCTCCGCACCAATACCGCGTTTGTTTCTGTGTGGTCCACATCTCGATTCGCCACCAGCCGCCTATCCAACTGATTCTTACATCGTGCGCGACGCCGAAGAGACACGGAATGCCGTAAATCGTTTTGCCGATGAGGGGGCATCTGCAATCAAAGTTTACTTTCGTCTACCACTCGCGTTGATTCGAGTTGTGGTCGAAACCGCACATGCACGAGGAATTCCTGTTACATCACACCTCGAAATTGTAGATGCGTCGGATGCGATACGAGCTGGGGTCGATGGTGTTGAGCACGCAACGTCATTCGGAACTACGTTGCTCCCTTTACGAGAAGCTGAGAAATATCGACAGGCCGTGCTTGCCGATAACAACGCGCGCAGGGAAGGTCGTTATCAGGTTTGGAGCAAGATTGATCTCGATTCACCTCGCGCTGCTGCATTGTTTAAATTGATCGTGGACCACGGCACAGTTGTATCACCGACCCTCGCGGTCTTTGAACGACAGGCGGGTGACAAGGACACAACTGACATGCATGTGCGCGCATTCAAACAGATGGAGGCATTTGTGGGGCGAGCATTTCAAGCAGGCGCTCACATTGTTGTCGGTTCCCACTCAGATGTACCACATGCTAAGCGCGGTTGGGCGTATCAACGAGAATTGGAGTTGCTGGTTGAGTCTGGTCTAAGTCCAATGCAGGCGCTCGAGGCAGGCACACTTGAGAACGCGCGATATTTTCATGCAGCCGATCGTTTGGGGAGCGTCGAGCCCGGAAAGATTGCTGACCTATTGCTCGTTGAAGGCGATCCTTTGCAGAACATCAGCAACATGCGGAATGTCAAACGAGTCATGCTGAATGGCAATTGGATTAATGGTGCTGGCGCGAACTAAAGATGAGTCGCTCTTGCTTGCAGCTTTTGTTTACAGGAATCCTCGTCCTCTTTTCCGGTATGTTGACATGCGGTAAGGGTAAGACAGTTTATGTTCACTTGCTCGATGGGGACGACAGATCAGGTGATGGCAGCTACACACGACCGTTTAAATCGTGGCGCATTGCCCTTCGTCATGTCGGGAGTGGCGATACTGTTGTTGCAAAAAACGGCGACTACCGAAAAGTGGGACGCGAAGGAAATTGGGGCGGTATCAGTCTTACGCTAACGATGGCGGATCAACTCGCGGCCGGAGACCCAAGGCAAGTTGTTCCGGCAAACATTCCAGCCGAGGACGTCGGAATTTACCGCTATGACAAAACAGATCCGTTAATCATCCGCGCAGAGACGAAGCATGGTGTAGTCATCGATGACGTGCGTTTCCACTTAGCGAGCGGAATTATCATCGATGGCTTCGATATCTTTCCCAATCCCTACTACGCAGATGCTGCGGGCAAAAAGCTCAACCGACGCCGTGATGGCGTTCACGGCGACAGCATCTACGAGCCCGAAGATCTTTACAACAAAGTGAAGACAAACGATCCGCCTGGAGAACACACCGCTGCGTGGTACGATCGTTCCTTATGGACCAGCTACATAACCGTTCGGAACTCAAAGATTCATTACGACTGCCCTCCGAGTGGGTGCACGCCGTCGTACGATCCGTTACAGGATGACGATCGTCTTTACCTAATCAAGTTCAACCAGGCCCACCACATAATAGTAGAAGACTGCGAATTGTTTGACGGCAAAAATTTCCAGCGTAAGCCGGCGATCGATCTTCCGTGTAGTGATGATGTAATTGTGCGTCGTAATCTTATTCGCAATTGTCATCGAGGTGTTGTCAGCAAGGGAGGTGGTCGTCGAGTGCTTATTGAGGCCAATATTTTCCTCGATAATTCAGGATCGGCTTTCTCAGGCGGATCGACGGACCCTGATCTTTTCATCGATGGTTTCATTGACGATCCTTGTTCGTTTGCAGTGTTCGAATCGTATGACATGACGGCTCGAGATAACCTTATTGTGTCCACTCGGCCTGGAGAACATCCTGTTGAGCCTGTTTCGATCTGGGCGGCGAAAAATGCCAGCGTTATTAACAACACCTTTATCGGCATCGGGGAGCGAGGAGTTTTACTTGTCCGTCCTGGAAACGAAGTTGATAGCCAGGTAAAAAAGTGTGGGCGATCCGTTCGCTTAACCAGAACAGAGAACTTGAGAGTCAACTCCAACATTTTTGTGCTGTCTGGAGTAGTTGATGAAACAATGCTGTATCAGACGTCGGGTGTTGGGACCATGGTCATAGGATTCGAGCATCGTGACAATACATTCTTTAATAGAGGACAGGACGTGCCGGTTGGAGGCCTCGCAGATCCAAACAAGGAGCCGGGGTTTAGCCGAGAAGATCCGCAGTTCTTAGGTGGACAGGGAAGTGACTACGAGACATGGATGAAGACCGCCAGTCTAAAAGAGAGTTCACCAGCGAAAGGTCGAGGAGTGCGGAGTGGAGTTAGTAACAGATCGCAATGACGGATTTTCAAAAGGACTAGTAGCAGTAATTGCGACGAGGGCGGCGCCTGGGAGGGCGGCCACGGAGGGCCGCCCCTACATGTCGAGAACAAGGTGAGCACTAACTCCGATGAGCACATTCACGGAACAACAAATCGAACAGTTCGATCGCGATGGGTTCTTATTAGTCCCGAACCTCTTCGATGCTGAGGAAATGGATCTTCTGGGCAGTATTGCGAGGAATGATCAGCGCCTCGAGCAGGAAGGTTTGAAACGTCTCGATGCAAGCGCTAATACAACAAAACTGTGGCTAACTGATTCTCTCGAAGACGACATTTACAGCGCGTTCGTGCGATGTCACCGAATCGTTGATTGCATGGAGCAACTCTTGAGGGGCGAAGTCTACCAGTATCACCATAAGATGATGCTCAAGGAACCATTTGTCGGTGGTTCGTGGGAATGGCATCAGGACTATGGCTATTGGTACAACAACGGGTGTCTCTTTCCAGATATGGCTAGTTGTCTAATTGCGATTGACCGGGCCAGGAGGGAGAACGGTTGTCTTCAGGTCATAAAGGGCTCACATCAAATGGGACGCGTCGATCACAGCAAGACAGGTGATCAAACTGGGGCTGACATTGAGCGCGTAAGACTTGCGCTCGAACATTTGGAGTTAGTCTATTGTGAGATGGAGCCTGGCGCCGCACTCTTCTTCCATTCGAATTTACTTCATCGCTCAGATGCGAATAGAAGTTCAAATCCCCGCTGGTCACTCATCTGCAGCTATAACGCAGCACGGAACCCGTGTTGCGCAAAACCAAATCACCCGAGTTATAAGTATCTCGAGAAGTGGTCCGACGCTCGAATAAAAGAGATTGGGCGACGAGATATCAAATCGACCTCATAGCGTTGCGGATTCAGAAATCCTGAGATGTGGATTACGAAATCTGCAATCTCTCTATCCCTGCCAATGGCCACGAGTGAAGTCGGGGAACTTAACCGGCATGCTGCCGGCAGCGACGGATTGTTCGCTCAACGGGCCAGGTACACTCCAAGCGGCTGCATCGTAAACGTTAATGTCAGGTTCCAAGCCTTCGCGTAGGCATTGGACCAATCGATAACACATCAAATAGTCCATACCTCCATGACCGCCAAGCTTGCGAGCCGTTTCGCCCTCCTTTTTCCAAAGCTCTGACTCGAACTGATCTTTGTACTTATCAAGCGTGGTCCAATTGTGTTCGCCTTCCTGTCCGTCGATGAAGATTCTTGGCGGATAACCCCGAAAGATCCCTTTCGTGCCCTGAATAAGATTAATGCGATCGTAGGGACGCGGAGTGGAAACGTTGTGCTGCAACATTATCGTGCGTCCTTTCGCAGTCTTAATGATGCTCGTGTTGTAGTCTCCGCACTTGTACGTTTCTTTCCATTTGGGATCACCAGGTGCAACGTGATCTTTGCGATACGCTTCCAAACCAAGATGAGTCGAACTCATAGACACGATATGGTCAAACCTGTCTCCTCTATTAATGTCCATATACTTTGCCATTGGCCCAAGTCCGTGAGTTGGATAAAGGTTGCTATCCCGTAATGTGTGATGTCGCCGCCGCCACAATCCCTCATTAGCATTTTCAAAAAGAATTTCGCGCAGGTCATGGTTGTAGGCGCATTCTCCATGGACAAGATCGCCGAATAACCCAGCGCGAATCATGTTCAAGACCATTGTTTCAGAGGAGTCATAACAGCAGTTTTCCATGATGAGACAATGGCGTCTCATCTTTTCCGAGAGATCAACAATATTCCAACAGTCTTCAATCGTGTAGGCGGACGGAACTTCGCTTCCCACGTGTTTGCCTTCCTTCAAGGCTGCCAGAACTTGCGGGACGTGCCATTCCCAAGGTGTCGCAATGTAAATGAAGTCAAGATCGTCTCGACTTGCGAGCTTTTCGAAATCGTGCTCCCCATTGGAATAGATCGCTGGACTTTTCTGTCCCGCCTTTTCGATCATATTCGCAGCTCGCAGACATTTGTCATTGACCACATCGCACACTGCATTGACCACAACTTTATCGATAGCCAAAAACTCTTTAAGCACTTCTGTGCCACGCAAGCCGACCCCGATGATGCCAAGCCGCACGACATCGCGTGGTTGAAACTTCACGCCCATCATCGTCTGATTCTTTGTCTGGCTGGCTTTCGTAGTCTCTTGGTTTTCGGTTCTGGCTATACTTTCGTTTCTGAAAGTAGGAATGCCCAAGCCGCCTATGGCAGCTGCCTTTAACAGATCGCGTCGCGAGAGTTTCGATTTGTCGTCGTCGGTCATAGTTGCGACTCCGTAGTTTGTAGATGATGGTTTGAAGTCTTTGAGTAGCTCAATATTACCTTAGGTTAAACTTATGCGGGACTGAATTACGTCGCAAATTTCGGCCATCGAATGCCGATCACTGACCAGGTCGCTACCGCTCCCTGTACTGACCACATCCGGCAATAATTTCCGCCTTTCGAGGCAAAGCGCCCTAGCTCGAGATATGTGGGCACCGTAATATATCAATTAGATTGAGCACACTATTGCTGCTTCGTATGTCGTCAGAAAACAAAAAAGTGCTGGCTATTGGGGCGCACCCGGATGACGTTGAAATCATGTGCTCCGGTACTCTTTTTAAGCTGCGTCAGCTCGGACACGAGGTTCATGTCGCCTCATTAACGCTGGGAGACTGTGGATCGGTTGAGCTTTCACGCGAAGAGATACGGCAAATTCGTCATCATGAAGCGATGAAGGGTTGTGAGGTGCTGGATGCGACTTATCATCACGCGGGGTTTGATGATTTATGTATTTTCAACGATGACAAGTCGAACCGGCGTGTGACGTCGATGATGCGAGATATCGATCCGTTCATTGTGATCACGCATCCGCCAAACGATTACATGTCCGATCATGAGGTCACCAGTCTTCTTGTTCGAAACGCCTGCTTCTACAAATCCATACGAAACTATGAGACGCCTGCAACTGTTCGATCCGCAGGCGAGAGCTCTCAGGTACCCTACCTCTATTACGCCCAGCCGATTGAAGGCTTGGATATCTTCGGCAAGAAAGTTACACCGCAGTTTTATGTGGATATCAGCGAGTGCATGCGACAAAAAGTCGAAATGCTCGCCTGCCATGAAAGCCAGCGCGAATGGCTGCGCGCTCATCACGGGATGGATGAATATATCGAAAGCATGCGACGCTATAACAGTGCTCTGGGCCAAAGGTCATCAGAACTGTCGGGGAGATCGATAACCTACGCCGAAGCTTTTCGTCAGCACTGCGGACACGCCTATCCAGATGCAAATGTAATCCAGGGCTTTCTCCAAGACTCGATAATCGAAGAACCAGAGTACGTCTGAAATAGGATTGCAACCGGTAGAGGTGACCGACAACACAGCACGCTGTGTGTGTGACGATAAGAGAAGCCTAATGCTTTAACAGCGTCCCGCTTGACGTCGCTGGCTTTGCACAAAAAGTCGGAAATGCCATGCACGGCGGTGCGTGTATATATATTCAAGTCCAACCTAGAAGAACGCCGTTAAGAAATTCTTTCGAATCACAACAGCGGGTGAGTGCGTGGATGTATCCGCCTGCGAAGCAGGCGTGAGCATAGAGCCCGGGGTGGAGCGAGGTTTTGCGAGCGAAACCCCGGGCACACGACGCGAAATTTATTGCCCGCTGAAAGCGGGCGAGCGAACCTACCGCTCCTTAGTAGGTTGGACCTGAACAATCCCGCACTTCCATGCGAGGGACCCCACGCTTTTTGTGCAAGCTTCCCTCCTACAACTGTAACTATTAACAGTTACCCTCTATTCAACCAGAACTTAATTTACCCAAAAAGAATTGAATTCAAGATTCGTGTCTGTTTACAGGCGACCGTTAAAGCGTCTCAATTCTTGCTTCAGTCTTGTTACGACCATGCGACAACTGTTCATCTGTACGCTGCTTTTTATTCTGCCGATACCAGTACTCGCTCAAACCAAGCGATCTGTTCCTCGGGCACGTCAAAGCACGTTGGATCTTTCCCGCAGCTCTGTGCGTGACTGGACAAATCGCGTGATGTCCAACGACGCGAAGATCCGCGCAACTTCCGAAGCTGCACTTGTCTCTGAGGCCGCGCGTTCGCTGCCTCTGCTGAGACGTTTCCTCAACAGCGAAAATGAAGATCTGCATTTAGAGACTTTTGATATCCTCCGCCGCATCGGTCCGCCGGGCATTCCGCTGTTGCTGGAACTGCTTCGGCATGAGCGGGTCTCATTCAGACGTTTTGCTGCGGACGCCTTCATTGACCTGGCGCCCGATACCGTATCGATTCAACCAGCGTTGAGACGTGCACTAACAGACGAGGATTCGATGGTCGCGGCCGATGCCGCACGCGCATTGGGCGCTTTAGGCGCGAGGGCCACGCCTTCCGTGAGCGCTCTAGTCAAGGCTCTCTCTCATGAGCAACCAAACGTTCGCATCTACACGGCGGAAGCGCTGGCGTCCATTGGACCAAGCGCCGAAGCGGCGACTGAAGACCTCGCCAAATGCTTGAGCGATTCGATTCCAGGCGTGCGATGGGCGGCAGGTGAGGCCCTCGCAAGCATCGGCCCGGCCGCGCAGTCAGCTGTGCCTCAGTTGATCGAAGCTCTGAAGGATCAGTTTCTTTATGTTCGCATCTGCGCGGCCGAGGCGCTTGGAAGGATTGGACCAAAGGCTCAGACAGCACGTGAGGCGCTCCGCGCAGCTGCGAAGGATCCAGTATTGCGTAACGAAGCCGAGTGGGCGTTGAATCGCATCGCTGGAGCCGAGCCTGGAAAGCCGGTTGTCTCGCCTGATCTGGCCGCGCCTTCCATACAACTACAACCGCAGACGACCGTGGCTCAAACAGGCAATCCTCCAATTGACTGGGATCCAACCACGGGCCGGAACATCATCTGGAGCGTCGAGTTGGGAAACGAAGTTTATGGCTCACCCGTGGTTGCCGGTGATGCGGTCTATATCGGCAGTGACAATACCCGGCTAATGAACG
>AR_comb_assmDRAFT_10574018_pt1 | contig 19209 bp, 16 predicted proteins | sample ArasoioldDNA_FD_10543 | JGI IMG/M metagenome (IMG submission 10543) | reverse complement strand
GTTACACAGAGTAATCCCAGTGAGGACACTATCGCCTTACAGTGACACTAAAAGAGCGGCCTACTCCGTTCTTGAAACCGGATTAGGTCGCTCTTTTTTGAGGAGCCCACCTACCTCGTTTGTAGTAACGCGCCGGTGGAGTTGTGGTTCCACGAACTTTGATTTGCTGTTGAGTGTCCTGTGCGTGGTGATGTTTGTTTCGAATCAAGCTGAACCAACGAGAGACGAAGGAGGTAGTGTCCTAATTTGGCTTTACTCTGTGCAACCTTTGAGTCCTCTGCTCCTCTGTGGCGAGCAAAGTCCTAAGAAAACCATCACCACAGCGACACGGAGATCTCAGATTAGGACACCACTCAAGATGAGGATAACAAAGCGCCGCCGGGCCGGCGTACTCCAGACTTAGGCGGCACGGGCGCGGGGAACGCGACGTTGTCTGGCAAGTCGTTCCAGCCATTTTTGGGCTTGATCGTAATGAGGGAAGCGGCGTTCATCATTTCTGAATGCGCTGGTGTGATAGAAGCGTCGACCGTTAATTAATCGCGCCGGGTGCTTAATGTGAAGCATCTCGTGATACAGAATGTATTCAACAAACCATTCGGGTACATCGATTGAATCGAGAGTCTTGCTGATGGTAATGCTGTCGTAAACATGATCGTGATGACCAAGAATGCTTCGCGTACGACGCTGCGACCAGGTTAGAGTTGGCTTTTCGATCTGCCCGTCAAAATATCTACGATTTAGTTTTGCGAAGATTCGTTCAAGATCGTAGACCTCACCTCGAGACGAAGAGATCATCTTGCGTCCACGTCCTCGTCTTGCAAGATCAGAGGAACGCATCACAGCAGGTGTTAGGGAAAAGTCGCGATAGACGCGCTCGTGAATTGTTGGGACTCTTTTTCCAAGGAGTCGAGCCACCAGGATCCAGGCTAACGAACGGAGTACATCAGGTGGGGCATCTTTACAGATGTCTGAAAGTCGCACATAAACCCTGTTTGAGCGAATTCTGATCGTGTGTCGCAATCCAGCATAAGGATAAAACCGTACCTCGATCGCGGGCACACCTCGATTGCCGCCAAGATGCCGGAAAGCGTCAGCGAAAAATTTGCTCAAGTCGCTCATGCGGGTTCGTTTTCTACCGGTCTCAGGGGACTATGGTGCGGTCGCGAGGATCAAGAGGTAAGTTTGATCGAACGGGGACCGGCGCCGTATTTGACCAGATGTTGAAATTCCAGCGGGGTAATCTTAAAGACCGCTTGGCAGGCTCGTCAACCAAACTGGAGCAGGGTCGAATTTTGGCCAGAATCACCTGGTAAATCGATTTTGGCTGGCATAAATGACCCTTCAGTTCACGCGCTGCAACCGTAACTCTTGAAATAACGAGACTTAGTATCAATTTACAACGCCGAACTTGTCCCACTCGACCTTGAACCGGCTGAGCAGTACCCACCTTCCGCAAATTCCTCTTAGACAAGCGTTTGTTTGCAGGTGGTGCACTAAATCCTTATACTGCTCGCCGGGTGAGAAGGTTACACGAAAGTGCCGAATCCCTAGTTTTATTAGTAACTTTTGGCTGATATGCCCCGTCGTAGCTCAAGTCTAAAACCCAACGATTCAAACGCTCTCGACTCGCGGGCCGAGGTCCTCCTGGCGGCATTAATTAAGGAGCATCTCGTTACGGGCGAGGCCGTAGGTTCTCGAGTCCTGTCCGACCGATTCTCACATGGCTTCGGCTGGAGTCCCGCCACAATCAGAAATGTGATGGGTGCCCTCGAAGAAGCTGGACTTGCCGAACAGCCACATACGTCGGCTGGCCGCGTACCGACTGACAAAGGCTATCGCTACTACGTCGACAATATGCTTGGCGAAGCGAGACTTTCCCGAAGTGACCTTAAAGCTATCGATCAGTTTTTTGCCGACAACGACAATGATGCTGGAAACTCGCCAGACCGGTTAATGGAGACGGCTTCCCACGTTCTCTCCGCCCTTTCACAAAACGTCGGTATCGTAGTTTCTCCATCGCTCGCCGAAAATCGGCTAAAACATATCGAATTTGTGCAGCTGCCTGATCGCAGGGTCCTAGTGGTGCTGGTATCGACCTCGAACATCATTCATAACAAGGTGATTCGAACATCCGATGAGTTATCGCAGGATGACTTAGACCGTACCGCTAGATATCTCAACACTGAGTTCAGCGGTAAAAGCCTGCTGACCATTCGATCTGAGATTGTGGAGTTAATGAAAGAGGAGAAAGCCCTCTATGATCGACTCCTGCGTAACGCAGTATTGTTATGTGAACGCAGTCTTGAGGGTGAAGAGACGTCCGGAGGAGAAGTTTACGTTGATGGAGCTTCAAACATTCTTTCGCAGCCCGATTTCGTCGATGTCGAGAGGATGAGAGAGTTATTTAGAACCTTTGAAGAAAAATCACGACTGATCAAAATACTGAATGAGTGTGTTTCACACGATAACCAGAATTATCCGGGCGATGTACACGTGGTAATTGGCAGGGAACATCCTGCATCGTCCATGCAGAACTGTGCGCTAATCACGGCACCATACCGGATTGGATCGAACGAAAACACTGGCACTTTGGGTGTTGTCGGTCCGATGAGAATTGAATATGCGCGAATTATGGCTATGGTAAACTACATGGCGCGGTTAATTGAGCATCGATTGAGCGAGCCGATCGCCTCTTAGTTTGTGGAACTGTTTGATCCTCCCGCATGGTAACGGATAACGATAATCCAAAGCATCGGATTCCCATCAGGTTTGTAGAAACTGACAACGCCGAATCCTCCTCTGACATTGAACAATCGGACATGAGCACCCTGGACCCCGAGAACGAGTCAGATCAGTATTCAAGCGATCCAACCGAAGACGTCGCCGCTGACGACATTTTCGACCCGGAAGAGTCTGAGGTAGAACAACCATCTCGGGGCCCGGGTGGCCCAGCCGTGGCAGAACTAGTTGCAACGCGTGCTGAGCTCAAACGTGTCGAAACTGAGAATCGCAGTCTGGCAGCTGAGATTGCTGAACTGAAAGATAGAATTGCGCGTAGACAGGCTGACTTCGACAACTATCGAAAACGGGTTGAACGCGAGCGAAGTGAAACCTACAACCGAGTAGTTGCTGACGTCTCCTTGAAACTCGTTGGTGTCATCGACAACCTCAAACGAGCGCTCGATTCTGAAGCTTCACTTGAAGCCTCTGAATCTGATGAATTCCGGCATTTTTTTCACGGAGTGGATTTAATCTACAAGCAATTTAACGGTATTCTCGACTCTTTTGGAGTTAAGCCGATAGCGGTAGTTGGCGAGACTTTTGATCCGCATATTCACGAAGCAGTGGCGACCGAAATATCTGACGAGTACGAGCCTGACACCGTCATTCAGGAAGTTCGCACGGGTTACCAGTTAGGCGACAAATTAATACGACCAGCTCTAGTAAAAGTCTCTACTCGAGGTTGATCGGAGATTTTCAATAGCAAATGGGAAAAGCAATAGGCATAGATTTAGGTACTACTAACTGCTGCGTGTCGGTGCTTGAAGGTGGCGCCGTCCAGATAGTACCGAACAAAGAAGGTGGCCGAACCACTCCCAGCGTCGTTGGTTTTACCGATAAAGGCGAACGGCTGGTTGGCCAAATCGCCAAACGCCAGGCCGTCACGAATGCTGCAAATACCGTATTCGCTGTGAAGCGTTTAATCGGACGCAAGTTCGATTCAGCCGAAGTCACCCGAATGCGTGAGCACTCGCCTTTTGAGATTGTCGATTCCCAAAACGGTGACGCTCGTGTCCGGGTTCAGGGAAGAAGTTATAGTCCTCCAGAACTTTCTGGAATCTTGTTGCAACGCCTTAAAGCTGCTGCCGAAGACTTTCTGGGTGAGTCAGTAACGGATGCCATCATCACGGTGCCCGCTTACTTTGACGATACTCAAAGACAGGCGACTAAAGACGCAGGCAAGATCGCAGGTCTTAAAATCGAAAGAATCATCAACGAGCCCACGGCGGCGGCCCTTGCTTACGGATTAGGAAGAACAAATGTCGAACGCATCGCCGTCTACGACCTGGGCGGCGGCACGTTTGATATTTCCATACTCGAAATGAATGATGGCGTTTTCGAGGTACTCGCTACCTCCGGAAATACTTTTCTGGGTGGCGAAGATTTCGACGAACGAATCATGAACTGGATGGCCGAGCAGTTTTTGGCTGATACCGGAATCGACCTGCGACAGGATCGCCTGGCACTGCAACGCCTCAAGGAAGTGGCCGAGCGAGCCAAGTGCGAACTCTCTACCGTTACTGAGACGAACATCAACTTGCCGTTTATTGCTGCTGATGCGACCGGACCCAAACACTTCAATAAATCGTTGACACGCACTCAGTTTGAGGATCTGGTTCGAGACCTGATCGAACAAACCATTGAGCCTTGTCATACGGCGCTAAAAGAAGCAGAAATACAAAGCTCTGATATCCACAAGGTAATTCTTGTCGGTGGGCAAACACGATCTCCGATTGTTGAGAAAACAGTAGAGAAGATCTTTGGCAAGAAGCCATCGGCAGAAATAAATCCTGATGAAGTTGTGGCGATGGGTGCGGCGATTCAGGGTGGCGTTTTAAGTGGCGATGTTAAAGATATTGTTCTGCTCGACGTGCTGCCGCTGAGTCTTGGATTGGAGACTCGAGGTGGTTTATACACAAAAATCATCGAGCGAAACTCGACTATTCCACTGCGGAACAGCCTGACGTTTACTACTGTTGTAGACAATCAGTCATCAGTCGAGATTCATGTGTTGCAGGGTGAACGTGAAATGGCCGAAGGAAATAGGTCGCTGGGCAAGTTTGAATTGGTTGGTATTCCACCCAGTCCTCGAGGTGTTCCACAAATTGATGTTGTCTTTGAGGTTGATGCTAATGGGATAGTTTCGGTTTCAGCTCGTGATAAAGCTACGGGCCACGAACAACAGATGCGCATCACGCCGACTTCCGGCTTAGCTCCTGACGAGATTGACCGGTTAATTTCAGAGGCTGATCACTTCGCCGATGTAGACAAAGGCGCTAAGGAACTAATCATACTTAAGAACAAACTGGAATCACTCTTAAGAAACACGCAAAAGTCTTTCGGCAAATTTGGCGGATTACTTTCGCAAAATGATCAGGAAATTGCTGAACGAGTCTTTACTGAAGCAGAAAATGCTACCAAGGGACAAAGTCTGGCTGACGTTAACAAGGCTCTAAGTGCACTCGAGCGTACAGCCGGACAGTTGACTGCCGCAATGATGAATCCCAGCCCCGACGCAACATCAGAAGCCTAGAATTACATTTAAATTTTCAATCGACATTTATCGAGAGGTTAAAAATAGGATCGAATGAGTAAGAGAGATTATTACGAGATTTTGTCTGTGAGTCGCACGGCGACTGATCAAGAAATAAAAAGTGCATATAGACGCCTGGCGGTTAAATATCATCCTGATAAAAACCCCAACGACGCGAGTGCGGAAGAGAAGTTTAAAGAGGCAGCGGAAGCCTACAGTGTTCTTTCTGATGCAGATCAGCGTCGCAAATATGATCGATTTGGACATGCGGGAGTTTCCAGCGGCGCCGGAGCAGGCTCGTGGGGAGCGCCTGGTTTTGGCGGTATCGAAGACATTCTGGGTGACCTGTTTGGATTTGGCGATGTTTTTGGTGGCTCGCGCAGCGGTTCGCGACGTTCCGCAGCGCAACGCGGCGCCGACCTGCGTTACGACTTAGAGATCTCGCTTGAAGACGCGGCGACAGGGATGACCGCACAGCTTCGCATCCCTCGGCTCGAAGGTTGCGACACCTGCAAAGGAACAGGCGCAGCTGCGGGAACACAACCCGAGTCCTGCACTACCTGCTCAGGAACAGGTCAGGTTCGATATCAACAAGGATTCTTCTCAGTCGCGAGAACTTGTCATACCTGTCGTGGTACTGGCCAATTTATAAAGGACCCGTGCGCTACCTGTCATGGTTCTGGTCGTGTCGAACGTGAAAAGCAATTAGAGGTTAAGGTGCCGGCCGGCGTCGAGACTGGATCCAGACTTCGCATTCAAGGAGAAGGCGAGTCGGGCGTGCAGGGGGGAGGATCCGGGGATCTTTATGTGGTTATCCACGTTACGGAACATGAGGTTTTTGAGCGACAAGGTAGCAACCTTTACGAGGCCGTGCCGCTAACGTTTGCACAGGCGGCGCTCGGAGCTGAGATCATGGTGAAAACACTCGAGACTGAGGAAAAGTTGAAGATTCCGATGGGCACTCAAACCGGAACGGTCTTTCGCTTACGAGGAAAGGGGATGCCGGTCCTCAGTGGACGAGGACGGGGCGATCTATTTGTCTCGGTGACCTTGATCACGCCAACTTCGCTAACGCGAGAACAGCGACGTCTGCTCGAGCAATTGGCGGAAGTTGAAAGTATGGATCTCGAAGACAAGGGGCTCGTGGATAAAGTCCGCAACATATTTAGTTAGCGTGGACCTTTGGGCGTTTCCGAAAGTGAGAAGCTGATGATTAAAACCTCCCGACTGCGTGGTAATCGTTTTTGCTCTCTTCTAATGATTGGGCTGTTTTGCGTATTCGCTCAGGCGCAGGACCCGCTCGACGCCTGGAAGAATTTCGATTTCAGCAAGACCGCACTTAAACAAGGTCAGGTCCAGGCCCTGGCTATTGAGGACCTAAAGCTTTTACGCGGAATTGTCTTTGGACGACATGGGCGCGTATTCAAAGATGCCGAGATCAAGGCTTACCTGGAATCTCAGTCCTGGTACAAAGCAAATGGAGACTTCAGCAACTCGCTGCTCAATGAAACTGAGCGGCGTAATTTGGATCTGATTCGCGTTGCCGAAGCCAGTAAGCACGAGACAATTCAGCCAGGCGATATGCGTTATTGGAAGGACCGTACAATCACGCAAAAGAAGCTGGGCAAACACAGTGGCGCCGAATGGAAAGTTCTGACTGCTGAGATCGAAGCCATTCATGGTAAACGCTTTGACGATGAACCCTGGCTGCAGCGCTATTTCGAAGAACGATACTGGTACTTCCCGAGCGCTCAATACGATCCGAAAAAGCTATCCGTCATCGAACGAAAGAACCTGGATGCACTGGCTGCTGCTCAGCGGCGACAACGAAACGTCGCTTTGTTGCCCGGTGACATGGAGTTATTTGAGAATCGTCCGATCTCGAACAAGATGCTTCAGGGGTTGAGCCTTCACGAACTGCGACTACTACGGAATGAGGTTTACGCTCGTCATGGCAGATCGTTTCGCGCCGAATGGTTGCAACAATACTTTTTCGAACAGCCCTGGTACGCGCCCGACGAGAATTTTAAAGACGAACAACTCTCCGGTAACGACAAGACAAACGTCGAAACAATCGTGAAACGAGAGAACGAGATACATCAGGAGTTGGGGACTAAATTGATCACCACTTCGTTATTGACCGGATTATTCCTTGAAGATGCCAGTCAGATGCGACAGGAGATCTATGCTCGTCGCGGAAAGGTTTTTAAAGAGCCGTGGCTGCAGAAGTACTTTGCCAGCTTCGACTGGTACAAGCCCGATCCAAACTTTAGCGACGCGTCCTTCACGGAAGTTGAAAAGAAAAACATCGCGATGATTGCGGCTTACGAGAAACGGGCCGTGACGGCAATGAGTACGATTGAGGGTTGATAAGGCCCACCTGGAGTCTCGCGTGACGAGACTACAAACAAAACTAAAACAAAGCTTAGAGCCGGTACCTCACACCAGCTCGTCTTGCCGCCTCTTCTTCAAGATCAATATTCTGCAGTCTCAGAGTTACATCAGCGTTCATATCGAGATCCGCTCGTTCGTTAGCCTGTAACTTGACTGACCCGGCTGCAGCAATCATCGCTGCATTGTCGGTTGAAAGATGAGGCGACGGGAAATAAACGGGTAGATCCAGCGTCGATGCCATTTCTCGGCATACTTCTCGTAACTTACCGTTACAGGCAACTCCCCCGGCAACGATTAGAGTTTTTGGATAGTATTCTTCTGCAATTCGCTCCATCGTTCTGACTAACGATTGGACAACGACATGTTGGAAACTGGCGGCCAGATCTTTGATGGCCGCTGAAGGCTCTTCGTCGTTGTTGACTGGCTGCAAACCTGACTCACGGACGTATTTGGTTACGGCTGTTTTCAATCCGCTAAAACTAAAATCTGGAAGACCATCTCCCATTCGGGGTATGGCAAATGGGACTGCCTTTGGATTGCCTTCGCGAGACAAGCGTTCAATGATCGGACCGCCCGGATAGCCCAGTCCCAGGAGCTTTGCCACCTTATCAAATGCCTCTCCGGCAGCATCGTCTCGCGTTCTTGCGACAACCTTGTACTTTCCGGGTTCGGGTATATAGAAGATGTTGGTGTGACCGCCTGAAACGATTAACGCTTCAGCAGGATATTCAATTGGCGGGTTTTCGAAAGCCACTGAATAAATATGGCCCTCGATGTGGTTTACTCCTACAAATGGTTTCTTTAACGCATACGCCATCGCTTTAGCGTAGGAAACGCCGACGAGCAGCGAGCCTACCAGGCCTGGACCAACGGTTACAGCTATTCCATCGACGTCACTCGGTCGCATTTCTGCCCGTTCAAAAGCTTCGTTGACAACCGGTACGATTTTGTCGAGATGTTCTCTCGAGGCTAGTTCCGGTACGACACCTCCGAAGCGCTTGTGAGTAGCGATTTGTGAAGAGATAACTGACGAAACGATCTCCCGACCGTTCCGAACAATAGCTGCCGCGGTTTCATCGCAGGATGTTTCGATTCCAAGTACGAGCATTTCCTGTTGCATGTGAAGGATTTTAACAATACGAGTCAACGATTGTCGCTACCCGCTTATGTCTGCTCTGCGTAACTCTGCGTTGAACTCTTAGGTCCCGTGAAAAAGCTGAGAGATGAATCACCTTGTTTAAGTACGCGCTTTTTGTCTAACTTGCCCAGTACTTCCGGCAGCTCTAATTTGTGATGATGTTCCAGGATAACTATTCCCTCGTCGCTGAGTAATTGCGCCTGGTTTACTGCGACCAGCTTGAGGAGAGGGATTGGATCGTCCTTGTAAGGAGGGTCGTAAAAGACAATGTTCCAGGTTTTCATTTTCCACGAGACCGCCTGGCGAAGAAAGTCCGCGGCATCTGAATTGTAAATCTCGGCCTGTTCTTCCGGAATCCGGCACAACGCAACGTTTGATTCGATTAATGTGCAACTCCTTCGCGATCGGTCCACGAACGTAGTCTGGGCCGCACCGCGCGATAGCGCTTCAATTCCCACCGCCCCAGTACCTGCACAAAGATCGAGGAACCTAGCGTCCGAGATTCGAGGAGCAATAACATTAAAAAGAGTTTCGCGAAGACGGTCAGAGGTCGGTCGCACATGCAACGAAGGCGGACTCTTCAGCGTGCGACCTTTGTAAGTCCCGGCAATGATGCGCATCGATTAACCTACGGCTGCGAGTCCAAACCTTGATCCGTCACTAACATACTGGATCATCTTTTGTGTGATCGCAGAGTCTTCCTTATTAAGGTATATCTCTGCTTCGCGGCGAGCCTTTTCGAGCAGTTGCTGGTCTCTAACTATATTCCCGACACGTAACTCAGGCACACCAGATTGTCTTGTTCCCAGCAGTTGGCCTGGACCACGTAGCTCAAGGTCTTTTTCGGCGATCACAAAACCATTGCCAGTCTTTTCCATTATGCCCAGACGTTCCTGGGCTATTGCGGTCTGTTTATCACTGGTCAGCAGAATGCAAGAACTTTGCTCTGCGCCGCGTCCGACTCGACCGCGTAATTGATGTAGTTGAGACAACCCGAAACGTTCCGCATGCTCAATAATCATGACTGAAGCATTTGGTACATCCACTCCGACTTCGATTACTGTGGTTGATACGAGTATCTGAATTTCTCCAGCGACAAACCTTTTCATCACGTCGTCTTTTTCAGCCGGCTTCATTTTCCCGTGCAATAAACCGACGGTAAACCTCGGAAAGACAGTATCTCGAAGATACTGGAAGCGACGAGTGGCATCCTTTAGATCCATCTTTTCTGACTCTTCGACCAATGGATAGACCACGTAGACCTGGCGCCCTGCTCGAACCTCTCTCGAGATCAAGCTCTTCACTTCCTGGCGCTGGTCTTCGCCAAACACCTTTGTCTGGACAGGCGTGCGACCAGGTGGCAGTTCATCAATGACAGAAACATCCAGATCGCCATAGACAGTCATAGCCAACGAGCGCGGTATTGGTGTCGCTGTCATTACCAGGACATCGGGATTCAAGCCTCGTCCTCGTAATTCAGCGCGTTGCATTACTCCGAAGCGATGTTGTTCGTCAATTACTACCAACCCCAAATTTTCAAAAGCCACAGCGTCCTGAATCAGTGCTTGTGTTCCAATCACCGCATGAATCTCACCGGCAGTCAGGGCCTGTTGCAGCCGTCGCTTTTCGGCGGGCTTCAACGATCCGGTCAGGAGCTCGACGCGATATGGTGTTTTAGCGAGCAGTCGTTTGACGTTCCTGGCGTGCTGCTCGGCGAGTATTTCGGTCGGGGCCATCAAAGCCGTCTGTAATCCATTTCGCATCGCCGCGACCATTGCTATCAGCGCCACGATTGTCTTGCCGCTACCTACATCTCCTTGCAGCAGTCGGTTCATCGGAGCGCTCGACTTCATGTCGTTAAAGATCTGGACCGTAACTTTTCGTTGTGCCCCGGTGAGTTTGAATGGCAGAACTTCTGACACGGCGTCCTTTACAGCTTTATCGATCTTGATTACCTGCGGTTTCGTTTCTTTAATCCGCTTACCTCGCTGCAGACCAATGGCGAAAGTCAGCCAGAAAAAGTCTTCGAAGATCATTCTTATATGGGCAGGGCTGCGAGCAATCTCATAGTCATGCATTGAAGCTGACTTGGGAGGGAAGTGAATCTCGCTTAATGCCGTCTTGCGGTCGAGCAGCTTAAGTCTCTGTCGGAGCTCTTTTGGCAGAGTCTCGTGGATCGTTAGTGGATCCAGATTTTCAAGAATGGCATGAATAATTTCGCGAAGCCGTTTTGAATTGAAATTACCAAGCTTACGATAGACGGGAACTCGACGACCTACATGAATTGCTGCAAGCGTGGGATCGGATTCATTTTCTTCAGATGCTTCCGTATCTAATTCTCCAGGTTCATCCGGAGTTGCTGTCGTTCCTTGCAGGATCTCGAGTTCGTCAGCAGGCTTCTGAAGTCTCAGTGAATAGGTCCCGCGACGTTGGTCCCAATCCCACCGGCCGAAGGTTATGAACCGTGTACCCCGAGTAAGTTTGTCTGTGTGGTACTTGACGATTTCGTAGCAATGTCGACCTGACACAAACCACCAAACAACGACTGGTCGGCCCGTTCGCCCGGCGTCCACCGCGCTTACCTCGAAAATAAATAGTCGCGACTTCCCGGCGCTGCGACGGTTCCGTACCTGGTAGCCTCCGGCCAAGTTGACGGTTAACTCGAGCGAAGCTTCTGAGCCGTCCTGTAGATCCTTAATGGTTGTCAGGTGCGATCGATCTTCATAACGGAAGGGCAAATAGCAGAGCAGATCCTCGACCGTAGCTTCAGAATAGCTAGCCTTGTTAGCATAATGAGCTACAGCTGCTGCGAGTTTACGGGAAAGGATTTGTCCTAACCGCGCAATCTTAAAACTGTGAAGATCCTCAATCCGGGTGTTGAGGGAGATGGCGCCAGGCATCGGTCGGATCATAGCATAGTGACCTGAAACTCATGGTACGTGCGGAACGTTTTCAATCTCAATGGGCGATCGCGGGAGTCTTCGCATGATGACCTAAGAATCCGTGTCGCTGTTGCAGAATTTGCAAACTTGCTTTCAGAATAGGAAGTTCATGGATAAGTGGGAGAGTTTAGTAGATAGATTAGTTCGCGAGTCGATGGAGCGAGGTGAGTTTGATGGTCTCACGGGCGCCGGAGAGCCCATCGATCTCACTGAGAATCCATTTGAAGATCCGGATCTCAGAACCACGCATCGCTTACTTCGGAACGCTGGTTTTGCTCCGGCCTGGATCGAGGAACGAAAAGACATAGAAGCGACGTTACAACAGTCTGAGACTATTTTACGTCGTGCGCGAAAGCTCTATCACACCGATAGTGCGCAGTGGCAACGAGCCGTGACAGAATTTCGTGAAATTGGAGCAGAACTAAATCGACGAATTCGGTTGTACAATCTGAAGACACCCGTGGTGAGATTGCAGCGCAAGTCAATAGATATCGACGACATCGTCAACGTGTTGGAGAGAGCCGAAGGCAAAGGAGTGGAGTAAAGACTAATGGACGAAGATGGGTTATCAGAAAAAACGCGCGATGAACTCAAAAACCTGAGACAAGGAATGTTGCGACTGCATAAGTTGCTACTTGACACGGAACGGATCGGCTTCGAAAGAGCGCGCGGCAAGATCAGTAACAGCTACGAATTCCTCCAGTTGGCGTTAAAAGATCCCTGGTTCGATTGGCTACACCGATTGTCTGAGTTGATTGTCGAGGTTGATGAAATGCTGGACACGGTCAACTCAGAAAAACCAGCCACTGAACAGGACGGAAAGGCCTTGATTGAGCGGATTAAACAGTTGCTAGCGCCCTCAGAGTCCGGATCCGAGTTTCAAAAGAACTACTTCCTGGCGCTGCAGCAGTCACCCGATGTTGTTCTCCTGCATTCAGAACTAATGAAGTTACTGGCAGAGAAAAAATAGTTTTTGATGGCGAAACATTATGTGTAACAGATAAGCAACTTCTTGTTTTCTTGACAAAGATTCTGGAGGTCTACGGTCTTTTCACTCCGGAGAAGTGAAATATTTATAGCTCAAGCTCGAAAATTAACACCGCACTCCTTTAGGAGTGCCATGTGCGTTGTCGGCAGCTCGCGGACCTGTCGCTCTTAACGGTGCGAAGAACTTTAAATGCGCAGGAACTATAAATATGTCACCCCTCCGGAGTGAAGAAAACCTTCGCAGCCAGAACCTTGCTGGAAAAACAAGAAGTTGAAGGTTTGTTGCGCAGAGCCAGCCGAGCTACGAAACTACCAAACGTGGGTTTCTTGGTGACAACTATATCTGATTCACACCGCGTGCTATATTCGTAGAAAACTTAGACTCAGGAGCTGTGAAAATATGCCTTATCCCGAAATAATGATTCGTCCAATGAGAGAAGAATTGACTCGCTTGGGAGCAGAAGAACTAAAAACACCGGAAGCCGTCGATGAAGCCGTGACCACAAACGAAGGCACCTTGATGGTTATCGTAAACTCAATTTGCGGCTGTGCAGCAGGAAAAGCCAGGCCGGGCGTCGCGATGGCACTACAGCACGACGTAAAACCAGATAAAGTCGCTACCGTTTTTGCAGGTGCTGATATTGAAGCGACAGAAAGAGCACGCAGCTACTTCAAAGGATATCGACCATCTTCGCCCTCGATAGCAATTCTTAAGGGCGGTGAGTTGGTCTATATGCTCGAGCGATTTCAAATTGAGGGCCGCGATGCCACTCAAATCGCCCAGGAATTGACCTCAGCGTTTGATCAATATTGCGCCAACTGAAGATATTTATGTGGAGTGATCGAGTGGTTGGATCGAGATTGTGCGCGCTTGATCGCCATCGCCGGCGATAGAAATCTGCCAGACAGGGTCAGGAAGAGGATAACGACCCATTCGCTCGGCCCACTCGATCACAATCACACTTGTTTCATCTGCCAGTAAATCCTCAAGGTCTACCGCGTGAGCAGCAGTTGCACCTTCATCCAATCGATATAAATCAAGATGGTATAGACGCAGCCGGCCCTGATAGGGATTGACCAGCGTAAATGAAGGGCTCGTTACGTCTTCTTCATCGATTCCGAGCGCTGAACAGATACCCTTCACAAAGATGGTCTTTCCGGCTCCAAGTGGACCACTGAGGAGCAAAATCTCGCCGCCTTGCAAACGCGCTCCCAGTTGGTGTCCGAAGTTGAAGGTGTCCGCGGGCGCGCCACTCGAAAACTCTCCCGTCAAGATCGACTGTCTTTGTTGCGACTCAATCAAGATTTGGACTCTCTCCTTGATGATCAAGCGACAGTACTGCCGCGCTGAAGTGGTCTCTGATGTCTGATGCCACCATTGTTCTCATTCCAAGCTTTTGTGCAGCCAGGTCGCCAGCCAATCCGCTTACGAATAGTGCGGCTATCGTGGCACACACCGGATCAGGTTCTGTCGGGTTGGTGGCATACTCTTGTGCCAAAAAACCCGCGATGAATCCAGTGAGCGTATCTCCGGCGCCTGCAGTTCCGAGGCCTGGGTTACCGGAGGGATTTACCAGGACTGTTCCGTCCGGCGTTGCGACGATTGATCGTGGTCCTTTCAGAACGAGGACGACCTTATGCTCTGTGGCAAAGTCGCGAGCGGCAGCGACTCGACCAACTATCGTTGATTTGATATCAGTTCCCAGCAGCCGCATCATTTCACCGGGGTGCGGCGTCATCACAATTGGCAGCGCCTTCGAGCCACTTAAGTCACTGGGCCAGGGAGCTAGAGCGTTAAGTCCGTCAGCGTCTATTACTAGAGGGAAAGTGCGTCGCTCTACTACCTTTCGTACAAATGTTCGGGTGCGTTCATCGTCAGCAGTCAAACCTGGGCCAATCGCCACCACATTTACCTTTTGAGCGAATTGCAAAAAGCCATCGACCGCAGTGTCGCTGACGGCTCCGCGATCGGTTTCGGCGAGTGCCCTGGTTATTACCTCGGGCATTAGCTTGCTCGATACGACGTTCTGGACCGAAGCGGGAGTAGCGACAGTTACCAGGCCGGCGCCGGAGCACATCGCCGCATCACCACACAGCGTTGGCGCTCCAGTGTAATCACGAGAGCCTGACGCAATCAGAACGTGGCCATGAGAATTCTTGTAAGAGTCGGCACTGTACCTAGTCCGTTTCAACCACTGTTGTACCTCGTCCTCTTCCGTGACAAACAGCCACGGCTTAGCAGTTTCAATGAGCGAAGCCGGTGAGCCGATGTCGGCTATTACCAGTCGACCACAAAAAGTCGATGCTGGCGGTAGCACGTTTGCCGGTTTTGGTGCGGTGAAGGTGACGGTCAGATCGGCGGTAACTGCAGGTCCGATCGGATTTGCCTGGTCTGCGTTTAGACCAGAAGGGATGTCGATAGAGAGAATCAGGGGCCGCTCGCCCGAAGCCCGATTGCGTGCTTGTTTGAGTAACGAGAGATGCTCGATTACTTTTACGTACACGCCTTCTAACGGCCGGCTGAGACCGGTGCCGAAGAGCGCGTCGATGATAAAGTCGTAGGCTCCTCTGGGACGAGCAATCTGTTCCCAACCTGCTATTCCATCACACTCTTTAAAGGTAAGTGGAGCCGGCGACTCTGCTGATCCAGCTTCAAACTTAGCGAGCTGTTTGACCATCGCAAAGTTGGTTTTTGCATCTCCGATAGTTTCAGCTAATTTGCCAAACAAGATCACATCGCAATGGACGCCGATTCGGCTGAGTCCTCGGGCTAGAGCGGCTCCGTCACCACCATTGTTTCCCCGACCGCATAGCACGAGGGCTTTCTTGTCGTTCAGGGAACCGGCTTGGGCTTCGAGCGCTCGCAGACAAGCGTTGGCGGCCGCTTCCATCAGGAAAAGCGAAGGTGTTTGAAAGTTATCGGTCGTGAGACGATCGATCTCGCGTGCCTGTTTGGCAAAGATTACGGGCTGCACAAAGGGATGATAAGGAGGGTCAAAAGGCTGGTCAATGAGCAGAGGTCAAGAAACCGAAAATGAGGGTCCGCCGCCGAGCCCCCCTGACCTGCCGCTGCACCAATTGTCCGTTTTCCAGGATACTTAAGAAAAATAGTCAATGGGGGCGGCTTTCCAGAAATAATTGAAAAAAAATTAAGAGCCCTTTTTATTGAGGTTTTTGCGGGATCCTGAGGGTTCAGCGTCTGAGCCGGGCCATTCGTAGGCCGCGATTGAGAACCTCGCGCGCCTCTGGAATTCCAAACGCACCAGTAAGTCCAAAATACGTGGTTCCATAACCTCCCAGAACCAGAATTGCCAGTGGTATTGGGTGAATTCTCCCCACCAGCAGCTTTATGGCCCAACCGACCGCGGCGCCCAGGCCCGCCGCCGCCCATAGTTGGACGACGTATTGAGACCGCAGCCCGGTTTGGCCTATGCGTTGGTTTAACGACCGCCTCAACAACACAAACTCAACCCAACCGGCAAGTCCGGCGGAAATTGTCAGACCAGCGGCACCCCAACGGAGTTCGATCCCTAGATAAGGAGGAACCGTGATCGAGCAGATATAGCCCAGCACCGTAGTCAGTACAACTCTGACGATTGCATATCTGAGCGGCGTGCGAGTATCGCCCAGCGCGTAATAGGTTGACGAATAGAGTCTGCCGAGAGTAGATGCCAGTAGGCCCACTGACGATCCTGCGATGATGGCCCAGACGTAGACAGAATCTCTGGCCGTAAACTTTCCGGTCTGGTACAGCACTGCCGCGATGACATCACCCAGCGCCAGAAAGGCCATTGACGAAGGCACAATAAAAAAGGCTATCCGGTGCAGCCCGTTATCGAGCCGTCGTCTGAGTGTTTCCGCGACGACGTCCGCTGCACCAAGAGATTTAGACATTGCCGGTAATTCTGCAGCCGAGACTGACATCCCGAATAAGCTGACCGGCAAAGTGTAGAGACTTTGAGCATATGTTAGAGCCGATACCGCGCCCTGGCCCAAATAACTAGCGAGCAGCGCATCTACAAAGGCGCTTATTTGGACCACGCCGCGACTGATAAACACTGGAAAGAAGTTTTTTGTGACTGTCCGAACATGCGAGTTGACGAGATCGATTGAGGGACGGAAATGCTGAATCAGTCGTAATACCGTGGGTAATTGAACACCAAACTGCAGCGCGCTACCTATGACGGATCCCCACGCCGTCATTCTTGCAAGTGCTGCGGCTTCAACGTGGCTTCCATAAGCAACTAATGCAGTGATGATCGCAACATTCCAGGCTACGGGAGCAGTGTAGGAAATGAAAAACTTGTGATGGCTATTTAAAACTCCCAGGCACCACGCCGACATGACCAGCAGTCCAGCGCCGGGAAACAAGATTCGGACCAACGTGATCGTCAACTCACGGCGTTCGTCCTGAAAGCCAGCCGCAATAATCGTAACGATATAAGGAGTCGCAAATACGCCGAGCAGGACAATGACTGAGGTGACAAGTGCAAGTAGACCAAAAACAGCATTTGCTACCCTGGCTGCTTCCTTCTCGTCATGTTGGGCCAACAGTTTTGCGTAGACCGGAATGAACGAGGCTGAAAGGGCGCCTTCACCAAATACATTTTGCAAAAAGTTGGGGATCCGAAATGCGGCATTGAAAGCGTCAGCCGCGCCGCTGTTTCCGAAGTAATGCGCAAAGATTCGTTGTCTGATGAGGCCAACAATGCGACTGATCAGGATACCGGCGCCTACAAAGAATGCCGACCGGCCCGTGCTTGGAGTAGCCTTAGCGTTCGAAGCTTTCGCTTGGGCTTCAGGCGTTGACGCACCAACTTGCTCCATTGTCTCTCCGGCAACAGTCGATGCGCCTTTTTCGACGACGGTCCCAGATTGTCCCGAATTCAAAGAGGAGGAGCGTTGAGTAGGCAGAGGATCAGAGTCAGACGATTTAGTTGAATCGTTCATCGATGTTCAGGTTGCGTGTTCCTTAAGCTTGTGTAGCAGCGTCTTGTAACTGATGCCCAGGTCGTCCGCCGTCTTTGCCTTATTTCCATTATTAGAAGCAAGTACGAGCAAAATCTTCTGTCGTTCTACAACACTTGTCGCCCGGCGAGTCACATCACTCAGCGTGCCGGACAGATCAAAAGTGCGAGCCTCATCTTGACGAGAACTGCGGCTATTAGTTAATTCGAAGTCCTCTGGTCCGAGAGACAAGGTGTCAGACAAAATACACGCACGTTCAATTGCATTCTCGAGCTCCCTTACATTGCCGGGCCATGAATGCTGACGGAGAGTTTGTAACCCAGCCTCGGTCATCGCTGCCGCGCGTCCACGAAGATCCTTGCCAAGCTGAGCGGCAAATTCTTTGGCCAGCAACGCAATATCATCGCTACGGTCTCGCAAAGGTGGAATTTCGAGGGGGAAGACTGCCAGGCGGAAATACAAATCACCTCGGAACTGACCGTCGTCGACTGCCTGTTTCAGATCTCTATTGGTAGCCGCAACTACTCGCACATCGACTGGAATTGGAGCTCGCCCGCCGATTCGATCAATCACTCGTTCTTCGATGGCTCTGAGAAGTTTTCCTTGAACAGCAAGAGGCAACTCGCCGATTTCATCCAGGAAGACTGTACCGGATGAGGCCAACTCGAATTTACCAAGTCGCCGGTCATTAGCCCCGGTGAATGCGCCACGCTCGTGACCAAACAGTTCGTTTTCTATTAGCGTCTCAGGAATTGCAGCACAGTTAACGGCGACAAAGGGTTTTTCTCGTCGGTTTGATAGGTGGTGGACCGCTCTGGCGAAGAGTTCTTTCCCGGTTCCTGATTCGCCCAGGAGTAAGACGGTCGCTTCTGTTTGAGCCACGCGTTGAGTTTCGGCGACTGCTTGTTTGATGGCTTCTGATTCGCCCAGAATTCGAGGAAATCCGTAACGCTTGGCCCATTCCTCTCTTAACAACAGATTTTCTGTGCGGAGTCGGGCTTGTTCAAGAGCGCGGTCCACCAGTAACAAAAGATGATTTGAATCGACTGGCTTCTGAAGGAAATCGTGAGCCCCTTCTTTCATTGCCTGGACCGCCTCGTCGATGGAGCCAAAGGCTGTCATCACGATCACTGGTACGTCGGCATCCGCTGTCTTCGCTGCACGCAGGACGTCAAGACCGGATCCATGCGGCATGCGCAAGTCTGTCAGTACGAGGCGGTGACGAGAGTTGGAGATTTCGTTAAGGGCGGCGCGGGCGTCGTCAGCTTCGGACACGCTATAGCCGGCATTTTCGAGAGTAAGGCGAAGCACGCGCCGCAAACTCTCTTTATCTTCGACGAGTAGAATGTCGGCCATCAGGCGGTGTAACTAGAGTTGGAATGGGCGCTTTCGATCATTGGAAATGTCAGGCAATGTTCGTTGTTAGACGCCCCGGTGTCAAGCTAATCATAAATATTGATCGAATT
>AR_comb_assmDRAFT_10362113_pt1 | contig 19209 bp, 19 predicted proteins | sample ArasoioldDNA_FD_10543 | JGI IMG/M metagenome (IMG submission 10543) | reverse complement strand
CAGACCCCTACGGATACTTAGACACCGACTGCTTCTCCTTTGCTCCCAGAATCTACGTTCTCGCGCCAGGGGTCATTTTGCCGACTCATGGCGCGCCGAGCAAACCTTCTAAACCCTTACATAAGAAGGCCTAAACCAATGAATATTGCAGTGCCATCGGGTAACTTACCTACCTTTTGCGGCCGGGATACCGACAGGCCGTTTGCCCCGCTCCAACCGCCAGTCCTGATAGGCCACCAGGATGGGAGCGGCAATCGCGATCGACGAATACGTACCAATCAAGATGCCAATGACCAGCGCGAGACTGAACCCGCGAAGCACCTCGCCCCCGAATAAAAAGAGTGCGAGTACGGTAAGGAAGGTTAGGCCCGCTGTCAAGATCGTCCTGCTTAATGTCTGATTAATACTGCGATTGACGATTTCCGACAGTTTCTCTCGCCGCATGAGTTTAATGTTTTCCCGGATGCGGTCAAATACCACGATCGTGTCGTTATTAGAGTAACCAATCAGCGTCAGCAGGGCGGCTATGACCGTCAGCGAAATGTCGGTCTTTGTCAGGGAAAACGCCCCTACAGTGATCAATGTATCGTGAAAAACCGTGACCACTGCGGCGATTCCATAAATCCACTCGAAGCGGAAGCCCAGATATACCAACATGCCAAGCAAAGAGTAGAGAGTAGCCAATCCCGCCTGGGTCCGTAGCTGGCCGCCAACCTGGGGGCCGACGATCTCGACGTTTCGCACCCCAAAATCCGAGAGGAAAAATCCGTCGGGCAAGGATGAGGCCGCCGCCGGATCGACGCCAAGTGCGTTTTTCAGATCGAGCGAAGTCAGGACGCCGCCCATCACCTTGTCGCGATAGTTCACTATTGCTTGCGCTTGGGCCGTGTACTTTGTATCGGCATCGGTGCCCAGGTGCATGGGGTCCTTGTCCAGCAAGTGTTTCTTGATTGTCAAAGAGCTGGCGTTGTTGAGATCCTGCTTGCCCGCCGGAGCATTGGTCTCAAGTGCGTTGATGATCTTCGTTTTGCCTTCGTCCAAGGCCTTTTCGCTGGTTTCCCGAATTCCCAAGTCGATCAGGACCTCGTTCAGAGCAGGCTGATCATACGGTTGAATCTTGGGATCTTTCAGCCCAGCACGGTCCATCGCCGACCGGATCGCGCCAAGATCCGGCGTGTGCGAGAACTTGACGTAGACCAGCGTTCCGCCGCGGAAATCCACGCCCCACGGGATACCGTGCCAGAACAGAATGGAAAGCACGCCCGCGACGCTAAAGACCAGCGAAAACGCGAGAAAATACCACTTCTTCCCGAGAAAATCTATGTTTACGTTGCGAAAGAACTCCACCGTTTTCGAAGCCCCTTATCTTTCTATGACTTAGATAAAAATCGCTTAAATGCTGAGTGCCTCGCCGCGTTGTTTCCGCGACAGCACCCAATCGAAGATTACGCGCGACACAAATACCGCGGTAAACAGGTTGGCAAGCAATCCAAACGTCAGTGTTGTTGCAAACCCTTTGACGGGCCCAGTGCCGAAGATGAACAGAATCGCTGCCGAAACGATCGTGGTCACGTGCGTATCCACGATTGTGATCCAGGCATGGCTGAAACCTTGATCGACTGCCGAAGGCGGGGTCTTGCCATTACGCAGTTCTTCGCGGATACGCTCGAAAATCAGGACGTTGGAATCGACACCCATACCAACCGTTAGAATCACACCTGCAATGCCAGGCAAGGTGAGAGCGACGTTCACCCCCGCCATCGTGGCCCAGCCGAGGAATCCCAAAAGAATGATCAGGTTCATGATCAGAGCGATGTCGGCATTGACTCCAGCGCCCCGATAGTAAATGAGCATGAAGACCAGAACCGCCACCATGCCGATCAAAGCGGCACGTATGCCAGAACGGATCGAATCGGCCCCAAGCGAAGGTCCCACTGTCCGCTCTTCCAGATAGTGAATGCTGGCCGGAAGCGCACCTGAGTTCAGGATCATGGCCAAGTCTTTGGCGGCCTGCGCATCCATATGCCCTTTGATTTCGACTTGATCTCGAATCGGTTCATTAATGGTTGCGACTTCGCGGACCCTGCCATCCAGTACAACTCCCAGGCTGTCCCTCACGTGCGCAGAGGTGAAGTTGTAAAAACGCTGTCCGCCTTCGCGAGTTAACTGAAAGTTCACATTCGGCTGACCGTTTTGATCGGTGCTAGGTGCGGCGTGACGCAAGTCCTTTCCACTGATCGCCGAAATGCGCGAAACGAAGTACCACTGCTCGCCCTCGGCGCGACCACCCAGAGTGTTTCCTTGGATCAGCACCTGATCCACAGGCACGATCCCGTTCTTGGCCTGGTAAGCCGCCTGCTGGCTTGTATATGGACCGTCGATGACCTGCTTGATCTCCAGCATGGCAGTGTTCTGCATGATTTCTTTCACGCGCCCGGGATCATCGACGCCCGGCAATTGGACCAGAATCTGATACTGGCCAAGACCGTGCTCCTGGATTGTCGGCTCGCTGACGCCAAGAGCGTCAATGCGATTCCGAATCGTTTCAATAGCCTGCGTCACTGCCTTGCTCTTGAGATCAGAGAGGCTGGAGGGCTTCATCGCCAGATTCCAGCTATTGTCAGCTCCACTGGTGACGTCATACTCCTGCAAACGATCTTGCACGATGGTCCGCAGGTCACTGCGCGATTCAGGCGGAACGCCTTTTATCACGATGTGATCAGGGTTGTTTTGCGGATCCGTCTGAGTGATATCGGTGTACTGAATCTTGCGGCTGCGGAACTGATCCCTGAGGACTTCCATTGCGTTCTGCGCGTCGACGTTGACAGCATCGTTCACCTGCACCTGCAGGATGAGGTGCGTTCCGCCCTTCAGGTCGAGGCCGAGGTGGATGTGATCGGTGAGAGCCGTCAACAGGTCATCGGGCTTCAGGCTCTTGGGGACCCCGAGAATTCCGAATAAGAAGAACAGCATCGTGCCGACGATGAAGAGGATCTTGTAGAGAAGATTCTTGTTCATATAAATCAGTCGTCAGTGGCCAGGGGTCAGTGCCAGTGAACCGCTCACTGACCACTGGCCAGTGACCACTATTTCCCTTTCACTTCTTCCTCGGTTGTGCTCACCTGCGTTACCGAGGCCTTGGTCACTTCCACCACGAGATTGTTCGGCGGCACGCGCAGGTGGATGGCGTCGTCTTTCAACGCCATGATCGTACCGCGGAGTCCACCGCTGGTGGTGACCTTGTCTCCTGTTTTGAGTTGTTCCAGCATGCCCTGCCATTTTTTCTGGCGTCGCTGCTGGGAGTAGAACATGTAAAAAATGAGAAGAGCGAGGGGCAGGAACAGCACCATGCCACCCAGTGCTCCTCCGCCACCGGCTTGTAAAATCGTGGATAACGGCATATTCATGACGTCGATCCGAAACGTATATACACGAACAGCTGCCTGCGGCCTACCAGAGCCGCGCAGCTTCTATTCACCACGGGGTTGGATCAACTTCGGCCGGGTCATTCGGCCTCAGGCTTGAATCCGGGGAGGTCTTTCCTTAGAGTTCAGCGTTCCGGTCGAGACCGGGCACCAGAAAGAAAACGGTTCTCTTCCCCAAGTGAAATAGAATGCCGCACGCGCTGCATAGTGTCAAGGTAGAAACTCAGGTTGTGGATCGTGTTCAAGACCTGCGCCAACACCTCGTTGGATGCATAAAGATGGCGCAAATAGGCCCGCGAGTAGCGCCTGCACACGCGACACTCGCAGTTTGGATCAAGCGCTCCCTGATCCTGCGCGTACCGCGCCTGTTTGATCGAGACCTTTCCCTCAGAAGTGAATAACAGCCCGTGTCGGGCGGCCCGCGTGGGCAGCACACAATCCATCATGTCGACGCCGAGATTGGCGTATTCGACGATCTCTTCCGGCGTTCCCACTCCCATCAGATAGCGTGGTTTGTCCTTGGGAAGGTGTTCCAGCGTAGATTCGACGATCTCGCGGGTCAGTTCGCGAGGCTCTCCGACACTGAGTCCGCCGATGGCGTAGCCCGGGAAACCGATCTCAACCGTGCGTTCCGCAGATTCCTTCCGGAGGGCGCGGTCCATGCCGCCTTGCACAATGCCAAACAGGGACTGAGTGCAGTTGCCAGTCCCAGCATTGTCGCTTGAGCTCGCCTTTGCTCGGTACTGGGAACTGGCGACTGGGGACTGCTTCCATGGAACCTCACTCTTGTGATCCTCAAAATATTTCTTGCTTCGAGCGGCCCAGCGTGCCGTCATTTCCATCGACTCGCGCATTCTTGCCTGGTCCGCCGGGTACTCGGTGCACTCGTCGAAGGCCATGATGATGTCGGCTCCGAGGCCGATTTGCGCCTCCATCGCGCTCTCAGGACTGAAGAAGTGCGAAGAGCCATCGAGGTGGGAGCGGAAGGTAACTCCTTCTTCATTGACCTTGCGCAATTCACTCAAGCTGAAAACCTGAAATCCCCCAGAATCGGTAAGGATGGCCCGATTCCATGACATGAATCGATGCAGGCCGCCGAGCTTCCGTACGGTTTCAACGCCGGGCCGCAGGTACAGGTGATACGTATTCCCGAGAATGATCTGGGCGCCGAGATCTTCGAGTATGTCTTGCGGAACGCCCTTCACAGAGGCGCCCGTGCCTACGGGCATGAACACCGGAGTGGCAATCTCAGCATGCGGAGTGCGCAGCTTTGCTGTGCGTGCTTTGTCCGCAGTCTTCTCAATATGAAATTCAATCGACATCAATGGGGATTGTAGCAATGCTGGAGAGAGAAGCTTCACCGACGCATTTGCGATCTGACCTTCTAATCCGAGATTGTGACAATCTCACCTTGAACGTCGTCGCGCTCAACGGCGATTCTCCCGATGCAAATTGGCACCTTGAACCGGCGCGGCCCAGCGCTTCCAGGATTGAAGTACAGGATGCCTTGTCGGATTTCTTGTTTCGGAATGTGGCTGTGGCCCGAAATTACTACCCTGAATCCCGCCGCCTCGGGTTTAAGGTCGAGTTGTCCGAGATCGTGAAGCACGTAGATAGAAACGCCGCCAAGTTCGACAACCGCAGTCTCAGGCAATCTGCCGGCCCACTTCCCCTTGTCGACATTCCCTCGCACGGCTGTGATGGGAGCAAGGGAGGCGAGTTGGTCGAGAATCTCAGGGTCGCCTACATCCCCGGCATGAATGATGTGGTCGGATCCGCGCAGAGCTTCGACCGCTTCAGGACGAAGCAGGCCGTGCGTGTCGGAGATGACGCCGATGAGAATGGAAGTTCTCAGTTCAGGCTTTGGTCCCGCGCATCAGTTGGTTCATTTCCGCATGCGACGGTGCGCTCGCCATCTGATCGTATGTGCCGACGGTTTTCAATTCTTGCGCAAGCCGGCGTAGCAATCCCATTGCTGCGCGCATGGGACCTGAACCGAGACTGATTCGCTTCACTCCCAGTGCTGCCAATTCCTGAACGCTGGGCGAACCTGGCCCTGCGAGAATGTTGACCGCACAGTTGAGATCCTGAACAACACGACGGATAGTTTCAACATCCCGAATTCCCGGGATGAATACGCAATCCGCGCCCGCATCCCGGAACGCAGAAAGCCGTCGCACGGCTTCATCGTACCGTTTGCTGGGCTCACCCACCTGCAGCAAGTAGACGTCGGTGCGCGCATTGAGCACCAGCGCTACGTCAAGCTCTCGCGCCGCTTCGCGAATGGCTTTGATCCTCTCCAGTTGTAGCGGCAATTCGGTAAGCGGACGGGCGGCGTCTCCCGTCGCATCCTCGAAGTTCATGCCTACTGCCCCAGCCTGTATCACTTGGCGCGCCGTTTCTGCTGCGAGCTTTGGCGTTTGGCCATACCCGGCTTCGACATCAGCAGTGACAGGAACACTCACCGACGTGACGATCCGCGCCACCGCCGCAAGCATTTGCGCAGCACTGATCTTCTGACCGTCGGCGAATCCGTTGGAGAAGGCAATGCCCGCACTGGTTGTCGCAACCGCAGGAAATCCGGCCTCTTCCACGATACGGGCACTCGCAGCGTCCCACACATTCGGCAGGAGAACCGTGCCCGGGCCGGTATGCATAGCGAGAAACGCTCGCGCTTTGATCTTCTGTTCGGAATCCGGCATACCGATTGGATGCCTTCAACGAGCGGGACTCTTCATCTTTTCCAGGAACCTGGCGATGCTTACCACGGCGCGACCCACAGTGCCGCGTCCGATCTCTTGCTGGTCATCGCGAGCGGTTACGCCCAATGTATAGAAACGTCCATCGAACGATTCGAGAACAGCCTCGGCCTTGATGTTTGCGCCGATACCGCTCGCCGCGCGATGTTCTACGTTAATCGCTGTTCCCACAGTGATTTCATCCCCTTCACAGTAGGGCTGTAGAGCGTGAAACGCAGCTGTTTCCATCAGACGAATCATGTCTGGGGTGGAGTACACCGGAGGCAACTCCGGATGATGCGAGGTCAGGGTGTGCTTAAATTCAACGGTCTCAGAGGCCTCGCCACGCGCGCCAATAGGAATGGCTCCTGCCATTATCAATTCCGAAACGATCTGAGGACCTCAGAGTTGAGTATCAGCAGTATTGTCAGTGCTTGTGAAGAACAAGAACTCGGCCCCGCACCGGCCAAGTTTCGGCGTTCTTCCTGGCCTTCACTACATCTTTTGCGTTCATCTGGTTTCGTAGCGTCTCCTCATCTTGTTCGGCTCCGCTTACGTTTAGCCGATACGCCATCCAAATCCACACATACGCGGTAATGAGATTAGGTTTGACCCCATCACCTTTCCAATACGCTTCTCCTAATTGCAGCATCGCTTTGGGATGTCCATCATTTGCAGCACGGATTAGCCACTTTGCACCTTCAGCTGCGTCTTGAGCAACACCGAGACCACGCTTGTAGATGGTAGCCATACAGAATGCAGCTGGTCCGTCATCACTCTTGGCGGCGTCCTCGCAGCGTTTGCGGGCCTCCGCCAAATTCTCTTGGGTTGGATTAGGTTTGTTGGCCAGGAGAGCGGCCGCATTTAACGACGCTTGAGGTGAGCCCCTATCGGCGGCTCTGCGATACCATTTCAGTGCATTATCGGCGTTCTTTGGTAGCTCTTCGCCCTTTTCATACATCTCGCCTACTTTTTCTGCAGCCACAATCGGACGGGACGCGCTTTCGGAAGTAGAACGGCGAACTGCCTCGTCGGCACTTGGATATCCCGCCTCTTCTGCCAGTAAGAACCATGCGCACGAAATCACGTCGTCCACTTTTACTCCGTCGCCGTTGTAGTAAGCGGCGCCCAAGTTGAACATCGCCGCCGCGCTGCCCTGCTTCGCAGCCTTTCTATACCACCGAAGCGCCTCTTCTTTGTCTTTTTCGACTCCTTCTCCTATCCGGTACCTGACTCCAAGATCATTTTCCGCGTCAGGATCACCACTTTCGGCCTTCGCTCGAAGTTGAGAAATATCCGATGTGGGTTGCGGTCTATTGGCGTCTTGCGCTGGCGATAGCCCCGTCGCCTGTTGGACCGGGCTGGGCCAGGACAGTAGGACGCTCAAAATGACATTCCGCATCATTGGAGGGCCTGCTAAGCTCACGCGCGAAACTTTTGATTTTCAACAGCTAAGACTATGCGACTGCTACCGAATGCCGCATGGCATCAATTCCATCTAGCGCCTGCCAGAGCATTCGGGCCGCGTTCTCTGCCGCGTCCAAAGCTGCATCGGCCGCTTCTGGATGCTCCGCCAACCGCTTTTCGAGCAGCCCACGCCATACGCGCGCGTGATACACATCTGCCTCCGCGTGCAGGGCGAAATATCCGCAGGTCTTGTCGTCGGCCCCGTACACTTCGCGCAGGCCGCGCTCTTTCTCGGTCGCAACCCGCGGGACCTGCGACTCGTAGGCGTAGAACGCAGCAAGCGCCTCTTCAGGTTGCCCCTCGTTCGAGACTCGTTGGAAATACCGGATCAACTGCTGGATCTCCGGCACCGGACTATGCCACCCCAGGTTCCGAGTCGATCCCATGCCTTCGGCGAAATCGAGCCACAGGTCGGAGTGCGGAATTGCTTCTTTTCCAGTTGAGGCATCGAGACCTTTCTCATCGCGCATGTTCGCCAGCACGGCGCGGCGCAGTTCGCCGTCTTCTAAACGCACGCTCAGAGCCGCCAGATAGGAAGGAAAAGCTTCCACGTGGTGATAGTAGTCTTGGGCGTATTCGCGCAGGTCGTCTCGTGTCAATCGGCCAGCCGACCATGCCTTGTAGAAAGGATGGCAGAGCAGGTCATACTTGGAAATACGAGCATTCAGTTCCTGGAAGAGATCGTTGGTGTTCATACTTCTCCTAAAGAAAGTGACAGCCAAATATACGGGCAGCGACGCATGTCGGCAAGCTGTCTCCTTCAGATAGCCAGCATCGAAAAGAATGTGACGGCTACTTGTTACAATCGATGCAACTGCTCCTGCGAAAGGCCCGCTCCACTGGGATTTCTTAATTAAGAAACATGCAGTTCACGGAACAATTCGACGTAGTCGTCGTCGGCGCCGGACATGCCGGTTGTGAAGCCGCGATGGCGGCTGCGCGCATGGGCCTCAAGACCGCGCTGTATACGCTCAACGTCGATCTGATCGCGCAAATGTCCTGCAATCCGGCGGTCGGCGGAATCGCCAAGGGACATTTGGTGCGTGAAGTGGATGCGCTCGGCGGCATCATGGGCGAGATCACCGATGCGGTGGGCATCCAGTTCCGTCTCCTGAATACCTCGCGCGGTCCGGCGGTGTGGTCTCCACGAGCCCAGTGCGACAAGCAAGCATACCGGCTGAAGATGCGCGAGGTGCTCGAGTCGCAGCCGAACTTGAAGATCAAGCAGGCAGAAGTAGCTGATCTGATTGTGGAACCGTCGCCGGTAGATAGTCGTTCGTCGTTAGCCAAAAGCTCCAACACAGAGGCTTCTGTCAACGACCAACGACTAACGACTGACGACCGAATTCGGGTTCTAGGCATTCGACTGCGAGACGGCCGCACCGTGGGCGCGCAAGCAGTCATCATCACGACAGGCACATTTCTCAATGGGCTGATTCACTGCGGCGAGCAGCAGTATCCCGCGGGACGCTCGGGAGAACCGCCCGCTGTCCTGCTCGGTGAGGCCTTAAAGAAGCTGGGGCTGCGCGGATGCCGTCTGAAGACTGGCACTCCTCCGCGTCTCGATGGACGCACGATTGACTGGTCGCGATTCCCGGTGCAGCCGGGCGACGACGACCCGACTCCCTTCAGCTTCCGCACCAAGCGTGTCGCGCATCATGACTCGCAGGTGCCGTGCTACATCGCATGGACGACACCCGAAACGCATCGCATCATCCGCGAAAACGTGCACCGCTCGCCCATGTACAGCGGGCAGATTCAGTCGATTGGGCCGCGTTATTGCCCATCGATCGAAGACAAGATTGTGAAATTTCCCGACAAGGAGATGCACCAGCTGTTTCTCGAGCCCGAGGGATTGAATACGCACGAGATTTATGTAAACGGGATGAGCACTTCGTTGCCGGTCGAGGTGCAGCTGGCGATTCTGAAGTCCATTCCGGGACTTGATACAGCCGAGATGCTCCGCCCGGGCTACGCGATCGAATACGACTCAATCGATCCCACAGAACTGGAGCGCACGCTGGAGACGCGAAGGATTTCGGGGTTGTTCCTAGCCGGTCAGATCAATGGAACGTCCGGGTACGAGGAAGCGGCGTGCCAGGGGTTGATGGCGGGCATCAACGCAGCTCTGCAGGTGAAGCAGCAACCGCCACTGATTCTCGATCGCACCGAAGCCTATACGGCGATCCTGATTGATGACCTCATTTCCAAAGGAACCAACGAGCCGTATCGGATGTTTACGTCACGCGCGGAGTTCCGTCTGCATCTGCGAATCGACAATGCCGACCGGCGATTGACGCCGCACGGCCGCCGCGTGGGGCTGATCTCCGATCAAGCCTGGGCCGATTTCCAGGCGAAGCAAGAACGCCTAAGTCATATAAAGAAGTTGCTTGATGCCACACGGCTCACTCCTCAAATGCTCAAGGAAATTGAAAGCGGGGATGCCGGATCGGCCGCAGGCCAAACATTGGCGCAACTGCTGAAGCGTCCCGAAGTCACAATTGAGCAACTGGCAACGCCCCTGCGAACGCTCGCGCCGCATTTCTTTGAAAGAGATTCCTCGGCGTCCTCGGGGCTGAAACTTTCTTCAGAAGTGCGCAACGAACTGAAGTCAGTCGAGACCGAAATCAAGTACGAAGGCTACCTGCTGCAACAGCAGCGAGCCATGGAGCGCCTCAAGAAATCGGAACTGCACGCGATTCCGGAGTGGTTCGACTACCGCTCGGTCAGCGGCCTTTCGCGCGAGGTGCAAGAGAAGCTGACGAAGGTTCGCCCACGTACAATCGGGCAAGCGTCTCGCATTCCTGGAGTTACTCCGGCGGCCGTGTCATTGGTGAATGTCTATATCGAGATTCAGGGTCGCCGGCGCGAGCAGGCAACCGCTCTGCAGTAGCAACCTTGGGCGGCGGGCATCAATTTTGCCGACTCTGCAGTTCCTTGGACAGATTCAACTCGCTCTCTGCGTCCTCTTTCCTTCCCATATCTCGATAAACCTGGCCCAGATAAAAGTGCGTCATGGGATTGTTCGGATCCATCGAGACCGCCCGCTGCAGCGCCCGGACAGCCAGGTCCAATTCACCTTTTTTCTGGAGAACCTTACCCATCAGGATGAACGGCCCCGTGGAGGTTGCGTCCAGCCAGATCGAGCGCTGCAACAAGCGCTCGGCATCATCGTATTTCTGCACGTGCGAGTATGCATCGGCGAGCTTGTAGTAAGTCGCTGCATTGGCGGGGTTGATCGCGATTTCTTTCTCAAGCTCTGCGATGGCCTCCGGAATCCGCGATTTGAAGATATAAAGCTCGCCGAGAAGGAAGTGAGCCAATGGTAGCTTTGGATCGAGCGTTGCGGCCTTCAGCGCATACTCCTCCGCCACGGGTTCGTATTCCTGGCGAAACAGCATGCGAGCGGTGAACAGATACGCGGGCGCCGAGTCTCCGGGTACATCAAACATTTTTGCGAAGGATTTGCGCGCCTGATCGTAGTTCTTGGTCTGGATGTAGCAGACGCCAAGAATGTAAGCTGCGTCGATGTTCGCACGCGGGTACCATCCCTGCACTTTTTCGAGGAGCGGAATCGCTTCGACCGGATGTCCATTCAGGTAATACGAGAGTCCCAACAACTGGGTTGCTTCGTCGTTGGTCGAATCCGCGGCCGTCGCCTTCTTCAGATATTCAATGGCTTTCGGATAGTCGCTCTTCTTGTAGTAGGCGGTTCCAATTTCTTGAGCGAGTCCCTTGGCCGATGGATTACGCGACTCAATCGTCTGCAGTTCGGCAATGGCTTCGTCGATCTTGCCCTGCTGCATCAGCTTTCGGGCATTCGTAAGATCCGAGGTCACGCCTGGTGCCGCGCTCGGCGATTCGGGTGCAGACTGTTGACCGACCGCGCCCGCTGTGAGGGTAAGCAAAATTCCCGCGCAACACGCGAGACGGAGTACACGAAATCGCGCTCTCATAGCGAGAATTAGAGCACAACTGAGAGGCAGTTTGCGGATGGGAACTTCGAAACTAGTGCGAGGTCATTTCCTTCAAGACTTGCAGATTCTCTTTGGCAATCGGTTGTTCCGGATCGATCTCTAACGCACGCTGCAGATGACCCTTGGCTTCATCATAGCGGCCCATTTGTGCGAGCGCGACCCCAAGATTTGCTTCGACGCCGGCGTCATTCGGCTGCAGCTTCGATGCGAGGCGGAACTGATCGGCCGCCGCGGCGAAATCTTCCTGACCCGCCAGCGCAAATCCCAGATTGTAATGAGCATCGAAATAGTCCGGGCGGGCGCGGATCGCTTTCTGCAAGTAATCCGCTGCCTCAGCAGGATGCCCTTGTGCGACGAGCGCCGCTCCCAGCGCATTGTTTCCGACGGCGTCATCAGGGCGGATCTTCACCGCGAGGTGGTACTCGCTGACTGCCTCTTGCAGTTTGTCCTTTGCCTGCAGCATGGCAGCGAGATTGTAATGCGCTTCGAAGTCCGCCGGATTCTTCGCCACATTGTGGCGTGCGAGTGCCTCCTGCAGCACCATGCGCGGGTCTCCCTGCGCGTCGTCAAAATTCACAGGTAGCACCTGCAGCCACAAGTGACACATCTCATCGTTCGAACGATTCCCGCCTACAACTCTCGCCGGTGGACGATTCGGATTCAGCGGGTTCTCCGAAGAGTTGTCATACACATAGCGCAGGCTGACGGTGGTTCCTTTGGGCAAGCGCACCGGCTTCGCGTATCGATAGACCGCCTGCCAGTTCAGATTCCACAGAGGAATGTGAATGAGTGTTTCTTTTTTTTCGTCGGGGAGCGTGGCGAACGCCTGTAGGTCTTTTCCTACATAGTGTGCGTGCGGATAGATCGCCATCAGGTCGACGTCAAGTGGAAGCGTGAAGTCATCGGTCACAAGGAAATTCTTGTCGCCTGCGGGGATGTCTAGTTTCAGATCGTTTTCCAGTTGCAGCAGCATCGGAAATTTTGTAGCGGCATGTGAAGTGAAATACAGTCCGATGCTCGGTTGAATCAGTTCCGGCTTGCCTGAGGGCTGAAGGTGGGTATTGAGAATAAGATCCGTGCTCTTGTCGAGGCGCAAGGGCATCCCATCGGGCTCTTCGGACGGAACCGTACCCGGCTTCCAGAATAAAAGATGGCTGTCCGGATCAAAGACCTGCGACTCGATGCGAATCTCCATGCCACCGAATCCTGCGCCCGGCTCGGCTTCCCGCCTGCGCGAATCGCCCGAACGGTCGACCAGAATGTTGGCGTGATGCACATAGCGCTTGTCGCCGGGACGAATTTCGACCGCTTTCACCCACTTCGTTTCTTGAATCGGAACCGGGAAGATGAAGTTCCAGTACGAGTCGGTTCCTTGCGGTGGAAGAGTGAAGGGCTTGCTGGCCGTGAGAATCAAGTCCGGTTTCCCAAGACTCCAACCTTCAACAAATTTGGGCTGCGGAGGGAGATCGCGCGGATCGCCTTCGATCGATCCTTGCGCGACCCAATTCTCGATCAGTTTGATTTCGTCATCCGTCAGGCGAAGTTCATCGGAGAATTTGAGTTCTTGGGGTGCGGGAAGCCACGGCGGCATGCTTCGGGATCGCGTCACCTCGGCGATCTGCCGTGCGTGTTTTTTGACGTCGGAATAAGTCAGCAAAGAAAAAGGAGCGGCTTCCCCCGGCCGATGGCAGCTGGAACAGGAATGGAAAATGATCGGCGCAATATCGTGGTTGAATGTAATTTGAGGTGGCTGCGCTGCCTTGGGCGGAGACGAGTGAGCTGAAACAGCCGCGATGGCATACGAAGCAGCGACAAGAATAACGAGGCCCCAAACCCTGCGCTGCGGAATGCTCAGTCCAGATCGGATATGTAGCATCCCACTCCCCGAACTTCACTGTGCGCGACCACCATTCCTGAGACCGCGGCGCGAATCGCGTCTTCGAGTTCGTGCGTAGTAGGTGCCGGGCGCGAGCGTCCCAGATCGATATACCAATCGTCGATTCGCCCGTTGTAAACGAGACGCTGTCTCTGATCAAAAACGGCAACCTCAGGAGTTATCTGCACGTGACTCAGCTTGACTAAGGCTCGGTCAGGATCACGAAGGACCGGCAGACGATATCCATATTCATCTATCGATTTACGAATCGCCTCTGCGCCGTCATTCTTATCCGGATACACGAGCCAGAAAGTGGCGCGATCGGCGTAGCGTTTGCTGATCTCCTGAATCGCGGGAGCGTATCGGCTCGAAGCCGGGCAGTCACGGCGCAGGAATACAAGGACAACGACCTTTCCGGAACTGGAGCGGAAAGGATCTTTCGCGTGTCCGTCGAGGTCAAGACCGGTTTGCTGTCCGAGTGCGGAGGTGTACAGCGCCACAAGCGCAACTGCGACCCACGAAGCCCGCCCTCGGGATTTTCGTGCCTTAGCGCCCATAACGAAACCGATTCTAAGAGCCGTCCCTGCTGGTGTCCATCCCACCCGCTACAATGTTGCCAGCATGATCGCCCATCTCCGAGGAAAGCTGCTCGCTAAGCACCCGAATCAGGCCATCGTGGAGACATCCGGCGTCGGCTATGACGTCACCATCAGTGTTCCGACTTTTTCCGACCTACCAGCAGTCGGGACGGAAGTCGCGTTGTACATCCATACGCACGTGCGCGAGGATGCCCTCGCTCTTTATGGATTCCTGCGCGCTTCTGAGAAAGTGTTATTCGAGAAGCTGATCACGGTGAGTGGGATTGGACCCAAACTGGCGGTCACGATCCTGAGTGGCATGGCTGCCGACGAAATGGTCGGCGCGATTCGCGGCAATGACGTGGCACGGCTCACGCGTATCCCTGGTATTGGCAAGAAGACGGCAGAACGCATGGTGCTCGAATTGCGCGACAAGCTGCCGTCAGGCGACTCAACAACCGCTCCGGCTGTACCGATCATAAACGCGATCGAAGAAGATGTACTGTCGGCGCTCTTAAATCTGGGATACCAACGTCCGGTCGCGGAGAAGGCTTTGGCTGTGGCAAAAAAGGGCGGCAAGAACGGATCTTTCGACACACTGTTCCGCGACGCACTAGGCGCCCTCTCGAAATAGCCGTCAGCCTTGGGCTCTACTGTCTCGGCTTGCCGGCGGGCTTCCCAGACAGGCGGAAGTTCCTCAATACCAACTGCACAATGGGATGAGGCCACGATTCGTAGTGGCTCAGCCCTGCTTCGACCGGAAGGATGCTGGTTTTGTAGATTTCTTTCTTGCCCGGGACGGTCATGAGCGCATCCATTTGCACTCCACGCTTCAGCTTGTTCTGAATAATTAACATTATGCCAATACCACCGACCAATTCCTTCTCCTGAGCAAAACTGAACCACACGTCGGCCTTCTTGATATTGGGTTGGTAGGTTAACTCAACGACTTCGTCATCCTTGATCCCCAAGTTCACTCCGAAGTTCTCCCCAGAAAAAAGATAGACATCGTCGTCCGCTACGTAAGGAATGCGTTTGTCGTAAGGCTCCTCATAATAGTGATCCTTGTCGACGCGAAGCTTGAGTGTGAACGGCTCGCGAAACACCAGAGCATCTGTTTTGGAGCTTGGAGACGGCTGCTCCTGGCTGAGTGCCGACTTCGATGGACAAAGAGTTGCCAAGATTGCGATCCAGACGAGTTTTTTCATGAATCGGAACCTCTTTACTTTCCAATGCAGAACGTGTTGAAGATCAAATTCAAAATATCGTCGGTCGTGGTTGCGCCAGTAATCACGTCTAGGGGTCGCAGCGCGTTGTAAAGATCTAACAGCAACATCTCGTGCGGAACTTTGTTTGCGACAGCTGACTCCGCAGCGCTCAAAGCGGCAAGCGAATCCTTGATCAACCTCGCGTGGCGTACATTCGTCAGGAAGCCAGGCTCCCCTGCACCAACAGTTCCGCCTGTAACATGCCGAAGAATCTCGCCTCGCAGTTCCTTTAGTCCGTCGCCGCTTACAGCAGATGTCCGTACCCGCGCCAACTGACCAATGGCCTTTGCCCACTGACCACTCTCAACTAAATCACACTTGTTCTCGACCACGATGGCCGTACGCGCTTCCGCCTGCGCGAGCAACTCCTCATCCTCTTTCGTCCGCTCCTCTGACACATCGAACACGACCAGCACCAGGTCCGCATCGGCCAGCGCCTCCATCGATTTGCGGATGCCGATCGATTCAGCTTCATCAAGAGACTTGCGAATTCCGGCCGTGTCGACCAGTTTGACGGGGATACCTCCGATGGCGACCGTCTCGCTGACGAGATCGCGAGTCGTCCCCGGAGTCGCTGTTACGATCGCCCGCTCCCGCTCCGCCAGACGGTTAAACAAGCTCGATTTGCCGACATTCGGGCGCCCGACGATCGCGAGGGTCAGTCCTTCGTGAACGATCTTTCCGTAAGCGAAGCTGGAGCTGAGTTGTTCAAGGGGAGCCCGCACCGCCGCGATTTGTTCGAGAATGCGGGCGTCGGGCAGCACTGATACATCGTCTTCCGCGAAATCGATGCCGGCTTCGAGCAGCGCGATCAATTCCACGAGTTTCTGCTTGATCGTCTGAAGCCGCGTCGAAAGGGCTCCTCCGAGTTGCTGCGCGGCCACCTGGGCCTGATACAAGGTTTGCGAGTCGATCAGGTCGCGAACGGCCTCCGCCTGGGTCAGATCAATGCGTCCATTAAGGAAGGCACGCATAGTGAATTCTCCAGGTTCCGCGAGGCGGGCGCCAGCAGCCACGCAGAGTTCAACAATGTGACGAAGCACAACCGGGGAACCGTGAGCGGAGATTTCGATGACGTCGTCGGTGGTATAAGAATGCGGCTTGGCGAAATAGGTAACAACAACTTCATCGATGCGAGTTTGTGTAGGGGCGGACGCAGCCTGCTCTGAGCTCGTCGAAGGGTCCGCACCCAAGCGAAGCTCGGTGAGGGGCTTGGCTGCTCGTCTCGTCGAAACAGGCTCGGCCAACTCCCCAAACACCGCCCGCCCAGGCTCCAGATCGTGCTTCAGACACAGCATCGGCGCAGCGATCTTGCGCGAGTCGGGACCCGACAGACGGACAACCCCGACGCCCCCACGCCCGGGAGGCGTCGCGATGGCGACGATTGTGTCGTCGAGGTTCACGCGGCGATTGTAAACTGATGGCACCATACCGTCTTTGGTCGTTCGTCGTTGGTCGCTGGCTATAGTCGCCTTCGCGCACGACAAAAAGACCAACGACGAACGACCAACGACGAGGTGGATCTTGTCTGTAGCCGACGATCTCTTAGCCGCCAACGCGGTCTTTGCCCGCAGCTTCGATCTGGGCGATCTGAACGTACGCCCCCGTCGCCACGCGGCAGTGCTGGCCTGCATGGACTCGCGCATCCTGTTTGAGCACTGCCTCGGACTGCGTCCTGGCGACGCGCACATGATCCGCAACGCCGGCGGCATCGCCACCGATGATGCGATCCGTTCGCTGATCGTGTCCCATCACCTGCTCGACACGCAGGAATTCATTATCATCAACCACACCGACTGCGGCCTGCTGAAGGTGAAAGAGTATGAGCTGCGCGCGAAACTCACCGAAAAAATGGGCACTGTCGCCAGCGAACCGGCCCACTTCTATGCATTCGATGATCTGGAAGAAAACGTGCGCCAGCAGATCCGCAAAATAAAGTCACATCCGTGGATTCCAAAGCAAATCCCAGTGCGCGGATTTATTTATGACGTTAAGACAGGAAGGCTGAAGGAAGTGCAAGGAAGTTGATTTCTTGCGTTCTTTGGTGAGCATCGCGATTTCTGCAGTGTGTAAGGAGAACTGATGGCCATACGCAGTCTGGCGTTGCTGTTCACCTTGATGTTGGTTCCTTCATGGAGTTTTTCTCAGGAAAAGGAAGCAAAGAGCTCTCGCTACAACGAGATCGTAGCCAAGCTCAAGGCCGGCGACAAGAATGTCGACTTCAAGGAACTGCGAGCTGCCTATGCTGAAACCATTCACACTGTGGATATTGACCCGCAGAAAAAGGCGATGACGGATGCGCTAAATGCAAAGAAATTCGAGGAAGCCATCAAGAATGCTGATGCAGTCCTAGCTGCGGACTACGCCGACATGGATGCACATTTTGGGGAGTACATCGCCTACCGCGAGCTACAGAAGACTGAGCAAGCTGATTTTCACAAGTTCGTGCTTGAAGGGCTGTTGGATTCGATTACCAATTCCGCCGACGGCAAGAGCTTCGAGACGGCTTTCCAAGTCATCGAGGTGCATGAAGAGTACGTACTGCTTCGATTCATGGGGCTGCTGCCGTCCAAACAATCGATGGCTGAGAAAAACGGGCACTCCTTTGACGTGATGGAGGCGATGAACCCAAAAACGAACGAAAAGGTCACTCTATATTTCAATATCGATATCGAGGAGAAGCATCTACGAGATGCGCTGAAGAACTGAGCAGAAGCCTGTTATCGCGCAACCTTCTCAATTTCCTGCCGCAACTCCCCATACGCCACGGCTCCCGGATGGTACCAGGCCACCTTGCCCGCCTTATCCAGCAGCACTAGGGTTGGAGTTGTCGACGCGCCATATACCTGAAAATTCTGTGTGTTGATTGGCACCGGCATATCCAGCAGACCACTGTAGAAACGGTGCCGCACTGCATCGATATACCGCAATTCTTCTTCATGCGGAGCGTGTTCGCTCTGCGCCGTGTATCCGTAGAATCGCGTGGGCCCAACCACCTTCAATCCCTTGGCGGCATACTCAGATCTCAACTGCGTGATAATCGGTGCTTCTGCTTTGCAGTCCCCGCACCAATGTGCCCAGAAGAAGAGCAGCACAGGCGATCCTTTGAGGGAAGCAGCGGCCGGTAGCGGCGCTCCAAGAAATTGATCCGACTTCAGCGTGGGCGCAATCTTTCCCTGAAACGACAGCAGGTTCAGGTTTTTCTGAATGCGATCGGCGATCGAAGTATTTCCATAGGTCTGAAGCGCCGACTGCAGCAAAGCAGTCGCCTGTGTTTTTTGTCCTCGGGCCGCCAAAACTTGTGACTGCACTTCGAGTGCGGCTCCCAAAGCCAGAGGCAGATGCGGTTCCGCATCGAGCGACCGCTGTTTCAACTGCTCAAGAGCCAGCGTTCTCGTCTGCTTGGCGTACGCCTCGGCCTGATCGTACTGGCGCTGTTCGAGCGCGGCGCGTCCCATCCACGAGTAAGCTTCGAGGTACTCGCCATCGACGCCTCGCTGACTGCGATAAGAATTGAGTTGAGCTTCAGCCACTGCGAAATTGTTTTGCTCGAGGGCAGAGCGCACGCTTTCCACAATGCCGGCCCAGCACGAGGTGGCTGTAAGTAAAACGGAGATGATCAAAATCCGGAAGCGCATTTCTTCTATGATGATTGTTTCCGACATAGGTGGCAAATTTCACCCCTCGCGCTTACTTTGGTGTTGGAGATAACAGCCGCTGTTTCAGTTGTTTAGCCCGCACCCTGTGCGAATTCTGTAGCTATTTCTGTGCACCTTCACGTACAATGGAGTTGCGTTTGACTTTAGAGTTCCTTCGCAGTACAAGCATCTCCGCTTAACCCAGCGTGTGACCTGCCTGCAGAAGAATCCCGAAAGTTTCA
>AR_comb_assmDRAFT_10022595_pt1 | contig 19217 bp, 10 predicted proteins | sample ArasoioldDNA_FD_10543 | JGI IMG/M metagenome (IMG submission 10543) | reverse complement strand
TCATGATGCGATGTTCCCATTACAATTCCATATTTGTCCGCGAGGATAGGATTGAGAGTATCATCATCATTGAACGCGTTTCCCCACATCGCCGGCCACAGATAATTTGCTTTAAGCCGTAGCAATAGCTCAAATATTTTTTCATAAACGAGATGATTGACGCCTCCGAATTTTTCTTTTGTCCACCCGGAAAATGCAGGTGCTTCGTCATTGATAAAAATGCCACGGTATTTGACAGAGGGAGGGCCGAATTGATAAGTGCCTTTCTCGACGAACACTTCTGTCTTCTTCTTCACGGGTACATCTGCCCACCAATACCATGGAGACACTCCGAGTTGTTGAGATAATTCAAACACTCCATAAGCGGTTCCGCGTTTGTCACTTCCTGCAATCACCAGCCCCCCAGCTCCCGAAGGGGGAGTTCTTGCGCCTTGTGGTTTGGCAGATTGAAAAGATTGAATAAGAAAGCTTTCCCATTTATTTTTCAGCAAGGAGACATTTATCGTCTGCTGTTGAGTAAGTTGCTTAATCAATGAAGATTTCTCAATTGATCCTATCACGATCACGTTTCCTTTCGCTTCCTTAAAGTCATTGACTAATTCGGGTTTGTTGCCCGTCACTTTTTCAATATCGATTTGTAACAGTGATGCCGCCTTTTGCACCAGCCAGTCATCATCCTTATCAATACAGATAGTTGTCGGTTGTGAAGAAGAGCACAATAGAAATGAACCAGCTTCTTTTTTGTCCGAAATAAAATTTTGCGCAAAAAGATTTAATGCAAGTAAAAGCAGAGGTAATGTCGAGAAACTTTTGCTCATTGATTTGGATCTTTAAGGTAAACTGTTCTGCTCTCAGGTCTTGTACGATGGTGGTCCCGGGCTAAGCCGGGATTGTCTTTAGAATCCAATTGAGTTGCCTCCATCCACGGCAAGCACGGCCCCGGTAATAAATTTTGCATCCTCCGAGGCCAAAAACAAGGCGGCTGCTCCAATGTCATCCGGTTCGCCCATTTTCCCCATTGGCGTCCTTGCGAAAACTCTGTTTTTTCTGTCTGGATCGCTGTTCAGTGCACTTGCGGTCATATCCGTTTCTATAAATCCCGGGGCAATGCAATTCACTCGTATTCCTTTCGGCGACAATTCCGTTGCCATTGCTCTTGTCATTCCCTCAATCGCGGTTTTGGATGCTGAATAACCAATTACTCGCGGAAGGCCATACTGTGCCGCCATGGAACTAATGTTGATGATCGCCCCATTCTTTTTCTTCAACATATTTTTAACCACTTCTCTTGAAATAGCAAACACGGAAGTGAGATTCGTGAGGATGACTTTTTGGAAGTCTTCGTCGGTGACCTCCGTGAAATCCTTCTTCAAATTGATACCTGCATTATTTACGAGTATATCAATGTCGCCAAAACGCGCTATGAGATCAGCAACAAGTTTTGGAATTCCACTCAGCAAGCTCAGATCAAAGTTCACTGGTTCGCAAAGTTCGCCGAGTTTTTCTTTAGCGCAGTCCAGTTTTTGCTGATTGCGACCAATCACGATTGTTCGAATATTGTTCTGAACAAATTTCTCTGCAATAGCCAGCCCGATGCCGGACCCTCCTCCAGTGACAATAGCAATTTTGGTTTGTTTGTTGGGTTGCATTAATTTTCTATTAGGTTATTTCTGGAAAACAAGAATACAAATTTCGGTCGCTTTCCCCGGCCAGCCTTTATTTCACTGATCCGTTCTGAACGGCGATGCCGGCAAGCCTTCCTTATTATACAAATTTGCTCCATCGGGATTGTCCGCCCATGCGTACCGTACGAACATCGGATTTGCAACATCATCATTCCACACGATAACCTTCTCTTGTCCGCCGTCGCTGGAAACTTTTGCCGTGGCCCAAACAAATTTCTTATCCGCGCCGGCAATCGCAAATTGTCTAAGGTCTTCGCCGTCATTGCTGATCAAACCACCGCCTGTGTTCGAAAATGAAATGATGATCTTGTTTCCTTCAACGGTTGCAGACTGGTAAATCGGTCCCGATGAAACAATATTTTTTTCGCCATAAGCAATTTTTTCGGCTGCAAGTGCCATTCGCAGTCCGACATCCTTTTTTCTGTCCGGATGTATGTCATTCCATTCGCCGAGATCAATCGCCACTGCCATGGCCGTATTGGGTACCGACAAGCTTTTCAATTGCGATTCTCTCAGCAAAGCCCAGTTGCTTTCTGATGGTAGGTAATTCACTTCCATGAAGCCCGGAAGTTGCACATAGATAAAGGGCGCATTGGGCAGTTGCCAAAGCCTGCGCCAATCTGCAATCATCGCCGGCTGCAATCTTGCATATTCCCCCGCGCGATTTGTATTTGCTTCTCCCTGGTACCAAAGAAAACCTTTCACGGTATAATTGATGAGCGGCGCAACCATCGCATTGTACAAGGCGGCTGGCTGATTTTGTGCCGCAATCCCCGGAGTGATACGGCGCGGTATAAACACTTCTCCAACCTTGTATTCCCAATATCCCTTGAGATCAACGGTGTCATTACCTACGATAAGAGAATATGGTTTATCAGGCACAAATCCGCCCTTTCCGAAATTGTTTGTTACCCTGACCACAAAAATATTCTTGCCGGGCTTTAGCACATCTGCGGGTAACTTATATCTCCGTTGCGGGTATTGATAGGTTGTGTTTCCTATCTGTTTTCCGTTTATGTAAAGAGCATCTGCGTCAACAATTCTGCCTAAAAAGACTTTTCCAACTGCGCCTGTCATTGATGGAGGAACGTCAAATTCTCTCCTGTACCAAACGACACCATCCAAATCTTTAATGCCCTGGTCCTCCCAATATCCCGGAATGTTTATCCTGTGCCATCCTTTTGGAGCATAAGCAACATCGTACCATTTTATAGGTCCCGTAATTCCCTTGTCCTCCTGCTTTGGTTGATTTGAATTACTCGCCATTGCGTTTCGGTTGGTCTCGTTCACATATGCAGTGTCTTTATTTTTGGCAATGGTGGCAGCAATTGCAGGAAATTCTTTTAATCCTTCTTCACTTGTCCATGCCTCGATGGGCGTGCCGCCAACGCTCGCATTTATCAAACCAATAGGCACATGGTATTTTTCGTAAATCGTTTTGGCAAAAAAATAAGCCACTGCGGAGAACTGGAGAAGGTCTTGCGGGTTCGCCGGTTTCCAATAGCCCGTCGGGAGATCATGGTGAGGGCCATTCATGTCCGTGAGTGTAGGAATCCAAAAATGCCTAATTTCTGGATAATTTGCTTCGGCAATTTCTTGGGCATACCTAATGCTGTGCAGTTCCATTTGATGCACCATGTTTGATTGCCCTGAGCAGATCCATACATCTCCCAAAAGAATATTGCCGATAACGAGATGGTTGTTTCCGTCAATATTCATCGTGTATGGGCCGCCGGCTTTCATCGGTGGCAGTATGATGCTCCACTTTCCATCAGCGCCGGCGGTAGTTTTTGACGTCTTGCCGTTGAATTTCACCTGGACCTTTTCTCCAGCTGAAGCCCAGCCCCAGATTTTTATTTTTGCGTCTCTTTGCAAAACCATACTATCTCTGATCAACCTCGGAAGTCGTATTTGTGAAAATAGTAGCGGTGCCGTAAACAATGACAAGCACAGCAGAGCGCAGATTTTTTGCGTCAACGTCATTTTTTCATAATCCTCCATTCCCTGGCGCATAGGGAAACTTTAAGGCTTCATAATATTGTAAGTCATGATCCGGTTTTTCATAATTGGGCGGAATCGGTTTTTTCGAGAAAGTTTGAAAATACAACAAGCATGCGTTCCGCCACCAAACTGCTTCTTTTTCCTGAATAGCCAACAACATCTTTACCTGCTCAAACCTTTCTTCATCAACAAAATTTCTTAATTCATCCCAGGTTTTTTGCATCCATCGCACCGAATCAACTCCCGAATAATATTTGTGACACAGCTCATCCCATAATGTTCTCCCAGATTGCATCTTAAAGCGCCACGGCACATGGTGAAACCACAGTAAATATTTTTCGTCACAGGTGTTCACATTTTCCCACTGCTTTCTTACTTCCGGCGCATATTGTGAAATTGCATTGCTGCCATCCGATGTTCGGTCAAAACCAACTCCAAGTGAATCAGCACGGTGATAATAGACCGGGTTCCAATCGGCTCGTCCGGCATTGCTCACCCAGGGAGCCGGGCCGTAGTGATGTCCCGTGCCCATGATGTGGTGAAGACCTAATGGGGTCATGTAATTAACTAGTGTCTCGCGGGAGATCAACATTATTTTTTTTGCAGGTGCAACAAAATGCGGGTCGTTCGAAAATGTTTGGCGCAGCCATTCATCTGCGATTTGTTCAGCGGAGAGATCGTGATCCCACGCAATTCGTCCGAATGCGTACCAGTTCGCCTGGCCAAATGGATGGCCGGTCCAGTTTCTTTCATTGCCAATATTTGAAACGCCGGCAATACCAGTGATCGGATATTTCTCGACTGTTCCATCGATCACTCGTGCCACTGTCGAACCCTTTCCTTTAGCATACGTATCGGCATCAAGACATTCTTTAAATAAAGGTGCTTCGAATACAAGGTTTGTTGCCTGGCCAAGATACTCTTGTGTGATTTGAAATTCCATTACAAGGGGCGTTTGCTCCATGGCGCCGAACAGCGGCGAGAAAGGCTCGCGAGGTTGAAAATCGATCGGACCGTTCTTCACCTGCACCAAAACATTTTTTCGGAATTTCCCATCAAGCGGTTTAAACTCATCATAAGCCTGCTTCGCTCGATCAGACGCCGCAATGTTTGCAGCCGTTGAATCTACTCCGTGCGATTCAAAATTCTCATTTGCTTTTTGTGGTCGCACGTCATACACGAATGCGCGCCACATTACGATTCCATTGTGTGGTGCTAACGCATCAGCCAGCATATTTGCTCCATCGGTATGCGTTCGTCCATAAGTTTGCGGGCCGGGTTGTCCTTCGGAATTTGCCTTTACCAAAAAACCACCGAAGTCAGGTATGTAACGGTAAATTTCATCTACTTTTTGCGTCCACCAATGTTGCACCGCGGGATCAAGTGGATCGGCGGTTTTCAATCCGGCCAGTTCAATAGGAGCGCTAAATCGCGCGGTGAGATAAACTCTTATACCATAGGGCCGAAACACGTTCGCAAGCGCGGCCACTTTTTCTAAGTATTGTCTCGTCAACACGAGCGCATTTGCATTGACGTTTGTGAGAACGGTTCCATTGATTCCAATCGACGCGTTGGCTCTTGCGTAATCAATATATCGTTTGTCGATATAACCGGGGAGCATATGCCAATTCCAAATCGAAGCTCCCGCATAACCACGTTCTACGGTGCGGTTCAAATTGTCCCAATGATCCAGGATTCGATTTTGAATTTTTGGTGTACTTACTATTGAAATTTTTTCAATGCTTTGATGCGTCTGTAGCAATCTGAGAAATTGAAAAACGCCGTATAGAACTCCCACGTCGGACTGTGCGGCGATAACGATGACGTTTTTGTTATCTACCTTTCGCGTGGTTATGATGAAGCCTTCATTTCCTAAATTAAAATTACCGGATGAAAGAATCGTTTGAACGAGAGCTGTCGTCCCAGGAGTACCAGCGATCACACTATTATTTATGACGTGGCTTTGTTCTGTGATTTTTTTGGCAAGCAATCCGTTCAGACCGGTGAACAATTCCTGTTTAGCGACACGCAGAGTGGGAGAGGTCGCCACGAGTTGGACGGCCCCGATTTTGTTTGAGTATTGTTGCAACAGCGCGTGATCGTCAATCTTATCATACCTCAACCAAAGCCGATAACCATCTTCCCCGAAAAGAATCGATGAGCACAAGAGCAAACAAATGGCAAAGGAATATTTTTTCATAACTATTTAGAACGCCGTTGTGAGGAAGCCCTAATGATGAGTTCAGAACGCAACACAATCGTATTAGTCGAATGGATCGAGTGAGTGCCGTTGAGGTGGTCGATAAGGTTACGGGCAGCTACTTCTCCCATTTCATAACCGGGATAATTAATGGTGGTGAGATTGGGCTCGATGACTTTTGATACCGGGTCGTTGTTGAATCCAACAACTGCGATGTCATCAGGAATTCGGATGCCTGCTTGTTTCAAGGACAACATGCAACCTATCGCACAGTTGTCGTTGGCCACTAAGACGCCATCGGGCAACGGATCCATTTTTACAATGCTATCCGCCGCGTCGGTGCCAGCTTCCAAACTGAGATTGCCGATGATCACATATTCATTCTTGAAAGCAATATTATTTTCTGCCAGCGCCTGCCTGTATCCATTGAATCTGTCCACATATACGTTCCGCTTCAGGTTGGCAGTGACGTGCACAATTTTTTTACAGCCTTGTTCTACCAGGTGTCTAGTTGCCTGGTAGGCCGCCCTTCGGTTATCAATCAACACATTGCTGAAAGCATGGTTCTCTTCGCAGCGATCGAAAAAGATGACTGGAATTTTCTTCTTTGAAAATTGTTCAAAATGAGACAGGTCATTCGTGTCATAAGAAAGAGAAATCAGTAAACCATCCACTCTGCTATTGAACATGGTCTTCGCGCTCATTTTTTCCTTTTCTGCGGATTCCGATGACTGGCTGATGATAAGATTGTATCCCTCGCTGTTCGCCACGTTTTCAATGCCGGCGATAACTGTGGACATAAAATAGCTATTCAGTCGCGGTACAATGACTCCAATTGTGTCGGTCCGTTGATTCCTGAGATTTCGTGCAAAATGGTTAGAGCGGTAACCGAGTTCCTCAGCTAATTCGAAAATTTTTTTCTTTGTTTTCTTGTTAACTACGGGATCGTCCTTAAGCGCGCGGCTCACCGTTGCGATCGAAACCTTTAGCTTGTCCGCAATGTCATAAATCGTAACTTCTCTTTGTTGTGGCATGCTTTTTTGTTCTAAAATTTTATCTCATTTCAACGTTTTCCACCTAATTCGTTGCCCTGTTTTTTCACCGATGATTGCCGTACGATCAGTTCGGAATTAACAATAATGGTTTTCGTTTGTTGCAGCTTGCTTATACCTTTTAAGTGGTTGACGAGATTGCGCGCCACTATCTCGCCCATGTCGCGACCCGGATAATCAATGGTAGTCAGCGCCGGTTCGATCAATTTGCCGATCGCATCATTGTTGAATCCGACCACAGCAATGTCTGCAGGAATGGCAATGCCATGTTCCTTTATGGTACGCATGCAAACCGCCGCAACGAAATCGTTAGTAATAAAGACTCCATCGGGCAACGGTTTCATCTTGAGTATTTGTTTCGCTGCTTCCACGCCCGCCTTTTCGCTCAGGTCTTTTACGATCAAGAGGTTTTCATGAAAAGTAATTCCTGCGTCAAACAAGGCATCCCGGTAGCCACGATACCTTTCTGAGTACACATTTCGGTTAAGGCTGGCAGTGACATGCGCGATCTTTTTGCATCCTTGTTCAATGAGATGTTGTGTCGCTTTATACCCCGATTTGTAATTGTCAATTATCACCACCGTCGATGAGTCATCCTGCTGCACGCGATCAAAGAATATGACCGGCACTCCCTTTTCAGTAAACGGTTTAAAATGATCGAGCGTTTTTGTGTCAAATGAAAGCGAAGCAATTAATCCATCAACCCTTTTGTGAAAAAGATTTTTTGCGTTCGCCGATTCTTTCGCGAAGGTTTCCGATGAGTGTGCAATGATAAGATCATAGCCGGCTTCAGTTGTTACTTTTTCTACTCCGGCTAAAACTGATGTGATGAAATTACTGTTGAGCTCATGCACAATAAAACCAATAGTATTTGTTTGCTGCTTCCTCAGGTTCCTTGCAAAATGATTGGAACGATAACCCATTTTTTCGGCCAATTCAAAAATCTTTTTCTTCGTCTTCTTACTCACGACAGGATCATTTTTTAATGCCCTGCTCACTGTGGCAATTGAGATGTTGAGCTCCTCGGCAAGATCGTATATGGTGACTTCCTTTCCTTTGAACATACAATCGGTTACATAGCCTTATGCAGCTTTGGTAAAGCTAAAATAACAATTAATAAAAAAAAATTATTGTAATCGGTTACATTTTTTCAAAAATCTCTTTAAATTACACTCGTCAATCACTACTGCATAGTTTGCTATATGAGGAAAAAGACTGCTTGGATTTCGCTAAGATGCTTGCCTGGTAAAGGTTTCAGACCGTATGATTTTATTCTCCGACGACTTCGTTCCTTCTTTTACTTCATATTTCCGCAACGGCCACATCTCAAAAATTGGACCTCGGATCAATTTTTCCGAACGTTAACCGTGCAGATGCAGTTTAGCCCTTGAAAAAGGCATTTTGTTCAATGCCGTACTCGCTGGCTAATTGGTTATCCAACGTCCCTGAGACCACGCTACTTGTAGCAGCGTAGCGTTTAAAGATTTCAACTTTCAAAAGTTAAATTCTAAAAACTAATGTTTATGAAAGTTTCAGTTGCTCAAAAGCAAAGTTTGTCCTCGGTGAGCAGATTGCTCGTCACGAGATTCTCTGCTTTCGCATTTTCGGTTTTGGTGATCATCTTTTTTTCTTTTCCTGCGTATGCTCAGAACACGGTTCGGGTCAGAGGTCATGTCGCCACTGAAACGGGACAACCTATACCCAAAGTCTCGGTTGTCGTCAAGGGAACGACGAGTGGCGTCACTGGGAATGACAATGGCGATTTTGAAATAGACGCGCCAGTCAGCGGCACATTGGTAATATCTTCAGTTGGGTATAGCCCAAGAGAAGTCGGCGTTCAGCAGACGGTTTCTGTGACATTAAACGCGCTTAGCTCAAGCCTGAATGAAGTGATAGTGGTGGGTTATGGTACACAACGAAAGAGAGATGTTACGGGTTCGGTTGCATCCGTGAGTGGAGCGACATTAAAAGAGGTGCCGTCTCCGAATCTCATTGACCAGCTAAAAGGGCGTACAGCGGGTGTTGATATAGTAAGCAATGGCGCCACACCGGGCAGTTCGGGTTCAATAAGAATAAGAGGTAATCGTACGATCACGAACTCACGCGGAACCAGCGACGCATTGGATCAGCCGCTGCTTGTGCTGGATGGAATTCCGTTCGGCGGAAGCATAAATGATTTGAATCCTGAAGACATAGCGAGTATTGACATATTGAAGGACGCATCCGCCACTGCGATATACGGATCAAGAGGCGCTGGAGGTGTTATTCTTGTTACTACAAAAAGAGGAAGAACAGGAAAACCCGTTGTCAGTTATGATGCCTATTACGGCATTTCAAGCGTGATGGGAAAATTAAAAGTATTTAATGGCACCGAGTATGCGAAGTTCAAGCAGGATGCGGCTACTTATAATCGCAGTGCACCGGGAACGACTGCGTATCCGTTGACACCAGCAGAACAACAGGCGCTGGCTGCGGGTATCTCAACTGACTGGCAGGACCTGATCTACCAAAACGGATTCACAACAAATCATCAGCTTGGACTGACAGGTGGAAATGAAGGAGCCCAATACGGCTTAAGTGGGGGTTACTATAATCAAACCGGAATTATCCCCAATCAAAAATTTGAAAGATATTCCTTGCGTGCGACAATCGATGCGAGAGTGAATAGCCGAATCAAAGTCGGTCTGAATACTCTAAATACGTTATCATACATAAATACGCCAGGCGGAGCCGGTGTTCCGGGTGGCACTATAAGGGTCACACCTCTTGCTGCTCCGTATAATGCCGATGGAAGCGTGAACATAAGACCCGCGGTCGGTTCAATAGATGAGCCTAATATTGTAAGTCCGTTGACGCTTAAATCGAAGAGCGATGCGATATTAGCTAGAACAAGAAGGCTAAGAACCTTCAATAGCCTGTACGGTGAAGTGCAGATCTTTAAAGAGCTGAGATACAGGATCAATATTGGTTTGGACTACAGGCAAGAACAAGCAGACAGTTACAATGGCCCCAACACATTTACAAATGCAACCTCTACATCATTCTCTCAAGCCAATGCAAATGTTAGGAATGCAGAGGCGTGGAGCTACGTCATAGAAAATCTGTTGTACTATGATAAGACAATAAAAGATAAACATAAGATAGGTTTCACGGGTTTGTTTAGTGCGCAAAAAGATCATAGTAAGCAAAGCAGTTTCAATGGACTGGGTTTTCCTGCCGATTATGTACAAAACAGCAATCTTTCTTTAGCCAATACTGTTACCGCGGCACCACCATTTTTTGGCGCACCTCAAAATTTTCTAAACGAGCAAGGATTGCTTTCATTGATGGGAAGAATCAACTATAGTTTTAACAATCGCTTTCTCGCCACCGCAACAGTTAGACGGGACGGTTCTTCTGTTTTAGCGGAGGGCCATCAATACTTCACCTATCCTGCGTTCAGCCTCGGCTGGAATTTGGGCAATGAAGATTTCATGACTAACCTGGCTTTCGTCAATACATTAAAGATCCGCGGCGGCTGGGGTAGAACCGGTAACCAGGGTGTTGCACCCTATTCAACTTTGGGCGCGCTAACCACCAGTACGTACAACTTCGGCCAGGGGTCAGGCGGTCAACAAGCAGCTTACACAGTGACGCAGCTTCCAAATGATGAATTACATTGGCAAGCAACTGACCAATGGAACGTGGGTTTGGACTTCGCTGTTTTGAAGAACCGTTTAACGGGTTCTATTGATGTGTACGAACAAAAAACAAAGGATATCCTTTTGCCCTATCAATTACCGCCGAGCAACGGCGCATCCAGTACAACAAAAAATCTCGGACAAACAAAGGGAAACGGTCTGGAAATTAATCTTAGCAGTATCAATATACAGTCGAAGAATGGGCTGGTATGGACCACTGATTTCAATTTCTTCTATAACCGCGAAGAAATTACTTTCCTCACCAATGAAGGCAACAAACAAGATATCCAAAACGGCTGGTTTGTCGGCCAACCTCTTAGTGTGATTTATGACGTGAAGAAAATTGGTATCTGGCAAACATCAGATTCCGCAAAAGGAATATTAGCTGCCCAAACAAGTCCCGTTCAATTCCCCGGGCAGATAAGAGTACAGGATTTGAATGGGGATGGGAAAATTGATCAGAATGATCGGCAAATCCTCGGCAAATTCGAGCCGGATTGGGAAGCAGGTATGACTAACAGGGTAACCTACAAGAACTTTGATTTTTCGATTGTGATTTTTGCGCGAATGGGAATGAAAGTGGTCGTGCCTTATATTACTGCGGATGGTGGTGCGCAGGGATTTCCATTTTTCATGCAGGGTCGGGCCAACCAACTAAAGGTTGATTACTGGACTCGCAGCAATCCCACCAACGCCTTTCCTGCACCAGATGCGGGAACAGACAGGTTCTTATTTGCCTCTACGCTCGGGTATAGGGATGGTTCATTTATAAAATGTCGTAGCATTAATTTAGGATATGAGATTCCGACATCCACACTGAAAAAAGCCGGTATTAGCTCGTTGAGGGTTTATGTGACGGCATTGAATCCATTTATTTTTTATTCGCCCTTTGTCAAAGACGGACTTGGTCCTGATCCGGAAGGGAACGGTTATGGGAATGCAGTTAGTTCTCCCACCGCGGGAGGCAGCGTGGGACCGGGAGGCGTCGCCGGCGAACTTGCCCAGCAAAGTCGTGTGATCACGGTCAATGCAAACAATCCTTCGGTTCGCGAATTCAATATTGGAATCAATCTAAAATTCTAAACCATAAAATCTCTTTTTATGAAGAGTTATAAAATAATAAGTTTCATTTTTCTGATTGCAGTAGTTTCCAACGGTTGCAAGAAGATATTGAAGGAGGAGCCCAGGGCTTTGATCGTGCCTTCCTTCCTCGCTACTCCGTCTGGCCTACTCGGCGGTATTGCGGGCGTGTACAATGACATTCGCAGCCAATGGGGCACCGAGGGCTTCTCTGAGTTTACCGTCGGAGGCACGGACGAACATTTAATGGGAGCAAGTAACAGCGCGCCGAAATTTTTTACTTACAATGGTTTGGCGAGCGCGGATATGAATGGTAGCTTTTGGAATGTCGCTTACCAGGATATTAACACACTAAATGGTGTGTTGCAGTTTGGCCCAGGCGCCGATTTGGACGCTGCGCTTAAACAGCAATACCTTGCGCAGGCAAAGTTTTTGAGAGCGTTCTGGTATTTTCATTTAGTGCAAACTTTTGGCGATGTTCCGTTGCACACGACATTTATCACAACTCCATCGGCTGCAGACTCCCGTCAACCTATTGCAGATGTCTACACCCAGATCATTAAGGATTTAACAGAGGCTTCAGCAGAATTGCAGGTGAGCTCGCCGGCTACATCAACGGCCGCCCAACCTTTTGGCGGCAAAGCTGCAAGCCAGGCGACCGCGAAATACTTATTGGCAAAAGTGTACCTGACGCGCGGTTGGTTAAATAATACGATGGCCGATTTTCAACAGGCATATACCATTGCATCTGATCTGATCACGAACAAAGCTAAGTATAGCTGCGACTTGTGGCAGGATTATGCCGATGCATTCAAACCTGCAAATGACTATGGTAAAGAAACTCTCTTCACGAGTGATCACAGTAGCGACACCAAGTACGGCCAATACACGCCGGCTGCTTCCGGAGGAGCCGCGCAAAACCTTACACCCTGGTTCAACAGGTGGAATTATCCTTCTCTTGCCACTATAAATTCCTATGTTTCAGGTGGCGCTCTCAAAAGTGATGGCCCCACCGCTATGACAAGAGATGTTGCAAATGGTCGCCCCTATATTCGTATTCGGCCTAACAATTATGTGTGGCCTAGTGGTCCGAACGCGGGGAAAAATTATTTGTTTGACGAAGCGTTTCCAGACAGGATCAACGATTCGCGTTACGATAAAACATTCCAAATCGTTTGGATAGCAAATACAGCGAATGTTTCCAATACAGTAGCGTCAGCACACAATTTAAGAGGGATTGCTTACACGATGACAGTCGGCGTGGATACTGCTGTGTGGATGCCAGACCATGAAGTGACTGGAGCACCACAGTTCAATGAAGCAGTTCCGTTCAAAGGAATTATTATCCCTCCCAGCTTGTGGTCAAACACTTATTATCCCGCCGTGAAAAAGTTTGATGATGTGAGTCGCACAGGAGTCAACGATCCATCCACGAGACCGGTTGTGATGTACCGTTTCTCCGACGTATACCTGGTTGCAGCCGAAGCGGCGTTCAAGGCTGGGGATTTAACGAATGCAGCGGCGATGATAAATGTCGTAAGGCAACGTGCCGCGTACAGAAGCACAAACACACCAGCACAAAATGCTACTGCAGCCGCAGCCGTGACAATCACTTCGGGTCAGGTAACATTGGACTTCATTTTGGATGAACGGACGCGTGAATTCTATGGTGAGTGGCAGCGGTGGTGGGATCTTGCAAGAACCAAAAGTTTGATTGCAAGAACGACATTGTGGAATCCTGAGGCGGCTCCTTATATTAAATCGTTCCACATATTGAGACCTATTCCGCAACAGCAAATTGACCTTGTAACGGAAGGCCCTAAGTTCCCTCAGAATTCGGGTTATTAAATAAGTTAAGCAGCGATCGTTAGTATACACAAGGGAGGATGTTTATCCTTCCTTTCTTTTACAACCTCAAAACGTAATTGTAAGCGCAATTAGCGATGCGCCTTAAGTATCTGGAGCTTCTAATTGCGAAGACCACGGGCTGAATATCAAGAGAGATGATGCGAAGATTGTGTATTCTCAATAAAAAATAGTTCAGTTTAATCTTCTCAATGAGTAAAATGCTTTTCATAATTGTTTTATTCTGCTTATCGGTTACAGTTTGTAAGAAGAAAAATGAACAACCGGGCCCGGCGACGAGCGTTGTGTATACAGCGAGTATTAATCTCGCGTCCACGCAGCAAACTATTCGGGGCTTTGGAGGTGCCACCGTTTTCCGACCTGATTTGACCGACGGAGATGTGAATACGCTATTTGGTAATTCGAACGACAATCAAGTTGGATTAAACATTCTACGGGTTAGGGTTTCACCCTTAGGAAGCGCTGACTGGGGAACTGAATTGGCCAACGCCAAAAGAGTGAAAGCGCTTGGAGGAATCGTGATGGCAACGCCTTGGTCGCCGCCCGCTTCGATGAAAACAAACAACAACACAACTGGTGGAGAATTAAATCCATCATCGTATGCGTCATACGCTGCTTATTTGAAAAGCTTTGTAGATTACATGAGCAGCAATGGCGCCGAGTTGTATGCGCTATCTATCCAAAATGAGCCGGATATTCAAGTGAATTATGAATCGTGTGACTGGTCTGCACAACAGATGACGGATTTCATCAAGAATAACAACTTTGACATTGGTAACACAAAGCTTCTTGCGGCTGAGTCATTTCATTTTGACCAGGCCTACACCGATGTAATGCTAAACGATGCAACAGCAGCTGCTAGGATTTCCATAATCGGCGGACATATTTATGGCGGAGGGCTTGCCCGGTATGACAACGCCCTTAATAAGGGAAAAGAAGTTTGGATGACGGAACATCTGGATACGATGACCACGTGGACTTCAGTGCTGGCCACGGCAAAAGAAATTCACGATTGCCTGGCAGTGGCCAACTACAGTGCTTATTTGTGGTGGTATGTAAAACGTTTTTATGGACCTATCGATGAAAACGGCCACATCACTAAGAGAGGATACGTGTTGGCGCAATTCGCAAAATATATTCGGCCAGGTTATCAGCGAGTCGATGTTTCTAACCCGGCTCCCAATGTGTATTTGAGTGCCTATAGAGGAAACGGAAAGACAGTAATCGTTGCTGTGAATATGGGTGCTTCGGCGACCGTCAAATTCACGGCGAGCGCAGAAGGAACGGCGTCATACACACCGCATGTTACCTCGGCTTCTAAAAATTTATCGACCGAATCCTCAGTCGCCGTATCCAGTAGCTCTTTTACTTATCAATTACCCGACTCAAGTGTCACAACCTTTGTATCCAACTAGTTCCAGCGGCAATGATGACATCCACAAGAATACCCTGTGGCAAAAGGTATTTTTCCACTGATGTCATCAAGCTCTGAATGTGATTAGTTTATTAACTTGAGATGGATTGATTCTATAAGAACGAAGACCAGCTTGTAACCCGAGTACATAATTTCAAAATCAAAAGCGATCAACATGACAGTTTTAACCGAGACCAAAAAGTATTTCAAAAATATTCCCCAAATTAAATTCGAGGGTAGCGAAAGTGATAATCCGCTGGCCTTTCGGTGGTATGATGAAAACAAGGTAGTGGCCGGGAAAAAAATGAAGGACCATTTGCGTTTCGCATGCGCGTATTGGCATTCGTTCTGTGGCAGTGGCGTGGATCCTTTCGGCGAGGCTACTCATCTTTTTCCCTGGAGCGAACGATCCGACGCCGTCGATAGAGCAAAAGACAAAATGGACGCGGCTTTCGAGTTCATTACAAAGATGGGGTTGCCTTACTATTGTTTTCATGATGTAGACATAGTGGATTACACGAACGACGTGATGGAAAACGACAGGCGTTTGCAAACGATGGTGGAATACGCTAAAGAAAAACAAGCTGAAGCTGGCGTAAAGCTATTGTGGGGAACAGCCAATCTATTTTCCAATCGGAGATACATGAATGGAGCTGCCACCAACCCGGACTTTCACGTTTTGACGCACGCAGCAGCGCAAGTAAAAGCAGCGTTGGATGCGACCATCGCGTTGGATGGAGAAAACTACGTTTTTTGGGGCGGCCGTGAGGGCTATATGAGCTTGTTGAATACAAACATGAAAAGAGAAAAGGAACACCTCGCGAAATTTCTGCATGCCGCAAAAGATTATGCAAGAAAAAATGGTTTTGCAGGAACCTTCTTCATCGAACCGAAACCATGTGAACCGACAAAGCACCAGTATGACTACGATTCTGAAACGGTGATTGGGTTCTTAAGACAAAATGATTTGCTGAACGATTTCAAATTGAATGTCGAGGTAAATCATGCAACACTTGCAGGCCACACGTTCACGCATGATTTGCAAGTAGCGGCCGATGCAGGTTTACTCGGAAGCATTGACGCAAACCGCGGCGATTATCAGAATGGCTGGGATACAGACCAATTTCCTAACAACATAAATGAATTGACCGAAGCCATGCTCATTATTCTCGAAGCGGGTGGGTTCAAAGGAGGTGGAATAAATTTTGATGCAAAAATCCGCCGCAACTCAACAGATCCGGCCGACTTGTTTCACGCGCACATCGGTGGCATGGATACATTTGCAAGAGCACTGATCACTGCTGATGCGATTCTGCAAAAATCTGACTACAAAAAACTTCGGCAGGAGAGATACTCTTCCTTTGATTCAGGCAAAGGCAAAGAATTTGAACAGGGAAAGTTATCGCTTGAGGATTTAAGAAACTATGCAATTGAAAATGGTGAGCCGGCAACAAAAAGCGGCAGACAAGAATATTTCGAAAATATAATTAACCGGTATATTTAGGGCCTCACCCCGATCCCGACTGATCGGGACCATCAACGCACAGCCCTCGCTTGTCGAAAATGCTCATTTACGCAAAATTTTTCGAAAGTGATGGTAATGAGATAGAGTTGGAGCGGCATTTATATCAATGGTTAAGGATTTGTAGTGCCGTCCTCCTCCTTTGGAGAAGGATAAGAGGATGAGGTTAAAAACGAACCGACCAAAACACTAAAACCAACCGTATGTACTTAACCTGGATCGACTGGCTTATCATCTTATTTTATTTCGGAGTTATTGCGGGCATTTCATGGTGGGCTGTAAAGAAAAAAGAAAAGACCTCCGCTGATGACTACTTCCTGGCGGGTCGCCATCTTGGATGGTTTATAGTTGGCGCTTCGATTTTTGCATCAAACATCGGCTCAGAGCATTTAGTTGGACTGGCGGGTTCAGGAGCTACGGATGGAGTGGCACTTGCACATTACGAATTGCACGCCTGGTGTTTGTTAATACTTGGTTGGGTAATGGCTCCATTTTACATGCGCTCGAAAGTATTTACGATGCCCGAGTTTTTGGAAAGGCGTTTCACTCCTAAGGCACGAACTGTTCTTTCGATTATTTCGCTTGTAGCGTACATCCTTACAAAAATTGCAGTTGGTATTTATGCGGGCGGAGTTGTGTTCCGCGCGCTATTGCCAGAAGTACATTTCATGGGAATGGACACATTCTGGATCGGATCAATTCTGCTAATCGTTTTAACCGGAGTGTATACTATTATTGGAGGATTCAGAGCGGTAGCCTATACGGAAACACTCCAGACTTTTGTTAAAATAATTGGTGCCATAATGGTGACTTATTTTGGATTGAAGGCTCTTGGAGGTTGGGATAAATTAAAAGAAATATGTGGCCCTGAAATGTTCAATTTATGGAAGCCGGTCGTGCCAAAAGGTATCGAAAGTACATGGGCCCCGGTGCGCGAAGCGGGAAGAGCAGCCTGGTATTTCAATGACAAGTATCCGTGGCCGGGAATGTTGATTTGTGCTCCCATCATCGGGCTATGGTACTGGTGCACCGATCAGTATATTGTGCAACGTGTGCTGGGCGCGCGAGATGAGAAGCAGGGCAGGCGAGGTTCAATTTTCGCCGGCTTCCTCAAGCTCACGCCGGTTTTTCTTTTTATTATTCCAGGAATGATTTGTTTCGCGCTGGCAAAAAGTGGAATAAATCCGTCCTTGCATAATGAATTGTTTGACGCAAGTGGAAACTTAATCAGGGATCGTGCACAAGCAGCTTTCCCGCTTTTAGTAATTCATATACTTCCAATCGGCGTGCGCGGAATTGTGGTGGCTGGGTTGTTAGCGGCGTTGATGAGTGCACTTGCTGGTGTATTCAATGCTTCATCTTCATTATTCACCATGGATTTTTACTCCCGCTTCCGACCGAAAGCGAGCCAGGCACAACTCGTTTGGGTGGGCCGCGCCGCCACGGTCGTGATGGTGATCATTGGTCTTCTTTGGATTCCCGTGATACAAGGAGGCAGAGGGTTGTATGATTATTTACAAGGCATACAGGCCTACCTGGCGCCGCCAATTTTTGTTGTTTTCTTTTTTGGAATTTTCATGAAGCGATTGAATGGTCCAGGATGTCTCGCAACGTTGATCATCGGTTTTGCAATGGGATTGTTTCGTCTTGCGGTAGATACTCCGGTAAAATTGATGGGAACGACCTACACCGAAGGATCTTTCCTCTGGATAGTAAATAATATCTTCTTCCAGTATTATAGTGTGCTGATAACAATTGTTTGTATACTTGTATTTATCATCGTAAGCTATGCAACCCAACGACCTGACTATGCTAAGATCGGCGGACTTACTTTTTCTACGTTGACGGAAGAGGACAGAAAAGCCACTCGAGCTACCTGGACCATGAAAGATGTGGTGCTGTCAATTTTATTGGTGCTTATTATCATTTCAATTTATTTGTATTTCACCGGTTAATTGATCACGCTGTGATAAGACAATTTTTGAAATACTCTGTCGTCACGATCGCGGTGTGATATCACAATCTTTGCGCACTTTGGAGTGCGCAAATAATGTTGGGCGTTCTAAATTGCGAAGGCCGCTGAGCTCAGCAGCGACGAGAGCGCTGAAGTGTGCGACGCCCGTCTGACCGGACGGGCCGGCAAGGGACGCTAAATAGATTTGTGAAAGCTGGTAACAAAAACAAAATCTTAATCATGAAAAGGATTTTCTCACATGTCGTGATTTTTATTCTTTTTAATTCTTCTCTTTTCGCTCAAAAAAGGTTTGATTATCCTTTCCAGGATCCATCACTATCTATCGATACGCGTGTGAATGATTTAGTGTCCCGCTTGACCCTGGACGAAAAAGTAGCGCAGATGCTGAACGTGACACCAGGCATTGAACGATTAGGAATTCCTCCTTACGACTGGTGGAATGAATGCCTTCATGGCGTGGCACGCACAACGTTCAAGACGACTTCGTATCCACAGGCAGTTGGGATGGCCGCAACCTTTGATACGGACGCGATGAAGAAAATGGGAGATTATACGGCTGAGGAAGGCCGCGCCATAAATAATGAAAGTAATCGCAACAAAAATTATAAGAGATATGTCGGATTAACCTATTGGACACCCAACATCAACATCTTTCGCGATCCGCGGTGGGGACGAGGACAGGAAACTTATGGAGAGGACCCGTATCTCACAGCAACAATGGCCCGCGCTTTTGTATCTGGTT
>AR_comb_assmDRAFT_10202839_pt1 | contig 19219 bp, 13 predicted proteins | sample ArasoioldDNA_FD_10543 | JGI IMG/M metagenome (IMG submission 10543) | reverse complement strand
CGGCAGGATGGACAAACAGCCGCTCGCGAAGCCGCACGAACCGCCGATCATCAAGCCGTACGGCGAGCCGATCGTCAAGACGCACGACGAGCCGATCATCAAGACGTACGAGGAGCCGATCGTCAAGACGTACGAGCCGATCGGGAACTCGTACGACGACCCGATCGTGAAGGAATACGAAGCGCCGGCGTTCGCCGCGACGGACCCGTACGTCGCAAGCGCGGACGACGGTACGGCAGGTGCACACGTCGAAGCGCCGTCGCCGGCACCCGAGCCGGTCGTCAAACGGAAAGAAAAGAAATCTTCGAAGAAGCGTCAGTCCGGCATTCGAAGCGTGCTGGGCCTCGGCCACGACGAGAGCGACGGCCCGGCCTCCCTGCTCGCCGCGGTGGCGGCGCTCGAGGCCGAAGAACAGGTTCACGCCGAACCGACTGTCGAGACGATCGATCCGTCTGTTGTCGATGCTGCGCCAATTCCGGAGCCGCCGTCGATCGTGTTGCCGGCCGCGCCTCCCGCCATCTTCGAGAGCTCGTTCATCCGGCCGCCGGCCGTCGAATCCGTTCCGACGTTGTCCGCGCAGCTGGCCGAGGACGCTCGACGCGCAGCGCTTCCGTCCGAGATGCCGATCACGGAGGACATTCTCGATCTGTCGTCTTTCCTCGACCGGCCGGCTCGCCCATCACAAACGAGTACGTTCACCGACGAGCCCGTCGTCGAAGTGTACGAGCTCGATAACTCGCTACTCTCCACGTCGTTCGAGGACATCATTAGGCCCATGACGCCGTCGAGCGAGATTTTCTCGACGCCGGCACCGGCGACCAGCGCGGCGCGAGCAGAGGGACGCAGCTGGCCCGTGCTCGACACCCTGATCACCGAAACGTCCGTGTTCCAGGCGGCTCCAGTCGCGACCGCGCCCGCTTCGACGCCCGTGCCGGAGAAGGCCAAGCCGCTCGGCGACATTCTCGAAGCCCTTCGCCGCGACGCCGAACAGCTGCCGCCCGCGCCGCCGCTTGAGGCGATGCCGGAGCCGTTCGTCTCGGCTCCATCGAGTGGCCTCGACGTTCCGGCTGCTCCGAGCGTTCCAGTCACGACAACCTCGGCGGCCGTCCCAACGACGACAGCGCCGCCGACCACTCCAGCGACGACGGCCCCGCCGAGCGCGAGCGACGCGGCGGGCGAGGATCAGTCGGCCGCGGACGCTAAGAAGAAAAAGCGCGCGAAATCGAGCCCGGCCCAGGACGAATGGGGCTTCTTCGATCCGGACCAGTGCGGCTTCGCCGCGCTGATCGAGAAGCTCGAAGAGATTACGGATAAAGACGACCCGCCGTCTCCGCGGCGGGCGTAGACGCGTGCGCGCGCTGTCTCGCGTGCCCCGGCGGTCGCTTGCTGACGTGGCCAGCTGCATCCTGCCGATCTGGCTGCTCCTCCTCATCACGCATACGGCCGCCGACGCAGACCTGTGGGGTCATCTCAGGTTTGGCGCGGACGCGATTGCCCGAGGTGGGCTCGCGGTGGTCGATCGCTATTCGTTCACGGCCGATACGACGTGGATCAACCACGAATGGCTCGCAGAAGTGGTGCTGGCGGCATCCTATGGAGCCGGCGGCGCGATCGCCCTCAACCTGCTCAAGCTCGCGGTCCTCGCGGCGATTGGGTTTATCGTCTGGCGCGCGGGCCGGTCCGCAGGAGGTTCCACGTTTTCGCTGATCGCGCTCTCGAGCCTCGTCGTGCTTGCGAGCTACACGCGCACACAGGTGCTCCGGCCACAGCTCTTTTCCGTTCTCTTCTTCGCGATGCTCCTCGCTCTCCTGGACAGCCGGGACCGGCACATGCAATCCGACGGACGGCCATCCGTGGCTCTCACGGCCGCGGTGGCAGCGCTCTTCGGTGTATGGACGAACTTTCACGGTGGGTGGATCGTGGGCTTCGCGACGCTCTGTGTGTGGCTCGCCTTCGACGTGCTGGAGCATCGGACCCTACAGTCGATCGTCGACAGCACTATCGCGGCGCTGGCGGCGCTGGCCGCGACGCTCGTGAATCCCTACGGCGCGCACCAGTGGACGTTTCTTCAGCAGACCGTGGGCCTGACGCGAGACATTTCCGACTGGGTCCCGTTCCTGAAACTTCCGCCGCTGATGATTGCCTTCGAGTTGGTTCTGCCAGCTGTGACACTCGTATCGGTCTTGGTCTCGCGACGCCGGCCTCGCGCGCGGGATGCCGCTGTAATCGCAATGCTAACGTTCGCGACCTTCAGGGTCAGCCGGATTGATGCCTTCCTGCAGATCGCGCTGGGCCTGCTGATGACCGCCGCGATCGTGGACTGCCTGGGGCGCTTCGAGTCGTGGTTGCGAACCTTCAGGCGATTCGATTCGCCGTCGCCGGTCCATGGTCTCGTCGTCGTCACAGCCGTGGCGGCGGCCATTGTCACGACGGTCCCGCGCCTCGGCCGGATCTACATCGAAGGCCCGTGGACTCCCGACGCGGAGGCGGTGCGGTTTCTGCGCGCCGAAGCGGCAAACACACGGCTGCTGACCTGGTTTGACTGGGGCGAGTACGCGATTTGGCATTTGTCGCCGGCGGGCGTCCAGGTCTCGATGGACGGACGGCGGGAGACGGTCTACAGCAACCGCGTCCTGGACGCTCACTGGTCCTTTTATAAGAACGAACCCGACGCGGCGTCCTACCCCGACGCGATCGGCGCCGACTGGATCTGGCTGCCCAAACATTTGCCTGTCGTGTCCGCCCTGCGGACACACGGATGGCGGCCGGCTTTCGAGAGCAACGTTTCGGTCGTGCTCTCTCGAAAGGCGGCACAACCGCTCGTCGCCGCGTCGCCGGCATCAGCTGTTCCCGCTTTCTTCCCGGGTCCCTGACGCGCAACCGGCAAATCGCCGGCACCTCTCTTGCGCCTCGCGTTCAGTCGTTCTCTCTGCGGCCGTAACTCGTTCTGCGACAAACAGCCGAGTGGTCGCGGCGGCGAAAACTGATCACGTTCGCCTGCGAGGGCTATGGAATTCCTGCAGTTGGTGCGAGCACGCGGCCGGCGCTGGTACGTCAGTCACGAGCACCGGTACGCGGCATGCCGGTTGTTGACGTTGAGCGCCGCCCCCGGCACAGATCCCGGCGCAGGAAGAGCACCCGCGTCCTGCCGGCTCCTCACGCCGTTCGACGAAATTCTGCCAGCGGCCACGGTCAGCCGGCCCCGGCGCGTCAGCCTTCGACGATGGTGCCGGGCGTGCCGAGCCCTCATCGCGTCGAGCGCAGGTCACGGCGCGCTGGTCACCGCCGCTGGCGCGCGTTTCGATGTGCTCCCCTATCAGCTTCAACCGGCGATGGCGCTTCTGCGCGGCGAAGCGACGCGCATCCTGCTGGCAGACGAAGTAGGGCTCGGAAAGACAGTTCAGGCCGGCCTCGTCGTCGCGGAGTTGATCGCACGCGGCCGTGCCGAACGGGTGCTCGTCCTGACGCCGGCAGGACTGCGCGATCAATGGGCAAGCGAGCTGGCCGTCCGCTTCGGCCTCCAAGCGGTGGTAGCAGATGCCGTCGGGATGCGCCAACTCGCAAGGACACTGCCTCTTGACGTCAACCCGTGGACGACGACACCGGTGGCGATTGCATCGATTGACTACGTCAAGCGACCGGAGGTTCTGCCGGCGGTGGCTGCGTGTCGCTGGGACGTCGTGGCGATCGACGAAGCGCATGCGGCCGTAGGCGACTCCGAGCGCCACGAGGCGGTCCGGCAGCTGGCCATGCGCGCCTCCCACGTGCTGCTGCTGACGGCGACGCCTCACGGCGGCGACGATCGCGCCTACGAAGCGCTTTGCGGGGTGGGCGAAGGTCCCGGTGATCGACTTCTCGTCTTTCGGCGGGCTCGCCAGGAGATTCACGGCGGTCCGGCACGGCGGACGCGCATGCTGCGCGTGCGGGCTAGCCGCGACGAGCGGGTCATGCTCGAAGAGCTCTCGGCGTACCACGCTGCTGTGCGGCGCGAGCACGGCAACCGTGCGCTGGAGCTGTCTGTACTCGACAAGCGGGCGTTCTCGAGCGCGTGGTCGCTGGCGGAATCTGTCGACCGGCGGCAGCGTCAGCTAGAAAGCTCGACGCCCGGCGACGAAGACAGCCTCCAGTTGACGCTGCCGCTCGACGTCGACGGCGAAGGCAGCGGCGACGATGCCGCGCCCGAATGGCCGCGCGATTTGGAACTGTCAGACGTCGCGCTCGAACGGCATCTGCTTGCCGATCTCTCCAAGTCCGCGCGGTCGGCGGCCGCGCGCGAGTCGAAGATTGCGGCTCTGGTGCGCCTGCTTCGCCGATGCGGCGAAGCGGCCGTTGTCTTCACCGAGTACCGTGACACGGCGTTGCACGTGAGCCGCTGTCTTGGCGGCGTCCCGGTCCTTCACGGCGGCCTGTCGCGCGACGAACGGCGTCAACTCGTTGCCGCATTCAACGAAGGCAGATGTCCGGTGATTGTCGCCACCGACGCTGGCGGACTGGGCCTGAACCTTCAGCGGCGGTGCCGGCTCGTCGTCAACCTCGAGCTCCCGTGGAATCCGACGCGTCTCGAACAGCGGATCGGACGCGTGGATCGGATCGGCCAGGAGAGGCGTGTTCATGCGATCCAGCTCGTCGGGCGAGAGACCGGCGAATCCTCGGTGCTGGCGCGACTGCAGGCACGTCGTTCGGCCGCCGAACGCGTCCTGGACGGCAACGCAAGATCGGATCGTCTGGATGATGCGCGGGAAGAGGCTGCGCGGGTTGCGGCGATCAGACCGTTCGCGGCGCGCCAAGATCAGCCAGCGCTCGCAGCGCTGGAAACCTCACGGTGGTGGGTCGCGAAAGCACGACGGCGTCTTCGCGCCAGGATGGCGGGCCGCGCGATTCTGCTCTTTCGGGCACGGACGCTGGAAGGACGCCATTCCGGACACTCGCAGCTGATTGCCATCGCCGCACCCTCGCGCCTCATCGACACACCGGGCATTCGCAGCGCAGCGGACGCCGCTGCGGCCGACTGGCTTGCGGCGCGAACCGCCGTCGACGGGGCATACTGGCGAGTTCGTCTCGACCGCGAGGAATGGATCGCTGAACGGGACGCGCACGAAGGCGTGACGGTGCGGCAGCCGGGACTCTTCGACCATCGGATCGAACAGCTTCGATCGGCCCGCGGCGGTGTCTCCGATTCGCCCCTGGAAGCGCGACTCGCCTCCCTCAAGGAACGCGCAGCCATCCGCGGCTATGTTCTTGATCTGATGCTCGTTTTGCTTCCATGACCATCGTCGTCGGCGTCACCGGGCGACTGCTCACGCAATCGTTCGTGCAGTCGCTCGTCGATACGAGCCCCGAGGACACCGGCGAGGGAACACGACAATCCTGGATGCAGACGCACGCGCGCGTCGTGCGGCAACTCGGCCCCGTCTCGGCACCGCGCGCGATCCTCGCGCGCCTGGCTGCGCCGCTCCTCCACGCGCTGGGCTTCGACGCGGTCGTCGACGTACTACCGTCCGGCACGGCGCTCGTCTGCACGGCGCGGACCACGACCGGATCGGCGGCTGTCGTCGTCAGTCCGTGGGCGGAGCGGCTCGACACATTCTGGCGGGTTGGCGTCCAGGCGGCGCGTCGAGGCGGCACCGGCTGGTGCCTGCTTTTCAATGGACCCGAGATGAGGATCGTCGATGCCACGCGGCTCTATTCGCGGCGCTTCGCGGCGTTCGACCTTACCGCGGCGTGCGAACAGCCAACGACCGCCTCCGTGTTGTGGCGCGTCGCGTCGGCGACAGCGATCTGCAAACTCGACGGCGATGCCGCAAGTCTCGGCGCGATGGTCGCGGCGTCGGATGGGTTGTCTGCCGCGGTGTGCCGATCGCTGAGGGCCGGTGTGCTTGCTGCGTCGAGAGAAACGCTGTCAGCGCTGCTTGCTCGCGATCGTTTCGCGCGCACGCGTCTTGATGACGCATTCGAGCAGGCACTGACCATCGTGTACCGGATGCTGTTCCTGCTGTTCGCCGAAGCACGATCGCTCGTGCCGATCTGGCACGCGGTCTACCGTGAAAGCTACAGCATCGAATCGCTTCGCGACGCGGCCGAGTACTCCGATCAGACACCTGGATTGTGGGATGCGCTGCGCGCCATCGCGCGGCTCGCCCACGCCGGATGCCGCGCGGGGGATCTCACCGTCAACCCGTTCAACGGCCGCCTGTTTTCGCCCGCACACACACCTCTTGCCGAACGGCGCGGACTCGATGATGCAGCCGCCCGCCGGGCGGTGCTCGCGCTGTCGAGTCGATCGACCGCCGATCGGGCGGCTCGCGAGCGAATCGCATATCGCGATCTTGGCGTCGAGGAGCTCGGCGCGGTGTACGAGACACTCCTCGACTATCAGCCGCGCGCGACGCTTCCTCCGAAGGGACGGCGATCCCGTTCGCCTGTCGTCACACTTGAACCCGAATCCGGGGTGCGAAAGGCTACCGGCACCTTCTACACGCCCCAGGCGATCGCTGAATACCTCGTCAGAACGACGCTCGCGCCGCTCGTTCGTGACGCGACGCCCGAAGCCATCCTCGAGTTGCGAGTGCTCGACATGGCCATGGGGAGCGGAGCGTTTCTCGTGGCTGCATGCCGCTATCTCGCCGCGGCGTACGAGCAATCGACAATTCTTTCCGGTGCGTGTCGGCCGCACGACATCGCCGACACCGATCGAGCGGTCTTCCGCCGAAATGTTGCGGAACGATGTCTGTACGGCGTCGACGTCAACCCGATGGCCGTTCAGCTCGCGCGGCTCTCGCTGTGGCTCACGACCCTGTCCGCCGGCCGCCCCCTTTCGTTTCTCGACCATCGCCTCGTGTCCGGCGACAGCCTGCTTGGGACGTGGCTTACTCATCTCCGTCGCCCGCCCACCGCGGCCAGGCGATCCCGTCCCGGGCCTCTACCGCTCTTCGAGGGCCGGCTGGCTGACAATGCGCTGCAAAGCGCCCTTCCGCTCCGCTTCTCGCTCGAGGCGATGCCCGACGACACGCTGGAAGAGGCCCGCGCCAAGGAGCTTGCCTTCGCCGGGCTCGCGCGCGATTCACACCTCGCGCTGTGGAAGCGGATCGCGAATTTGTGGGTTTCATCGTGGTTTGACGGTGAACCGCGCCTGCTCGCATGTGTGTTTCAGTCGCTTTCGGACGATGTTCTGGCCGGCGTCCGGACGCTCAACGCGTCGTCAGTGGAACGTTTTCTTCATCGTTCCGACGAGGTGGCCGGCACGCATCGCTTCTTCCATTGGGAGCTCGAGTTTCCCGAAGTGTTTTTTGATCGAAACGGCCGACGGCTGGCGCGGCCGGGATTCGATGCGGTCATCGGCAACCCGCCGTGGGACATGGTGCGAGCCGACCAGGGCGACGCCGGCACGAGAGCGCGCGCCCGGCGAACCGCCGCGTCGACCATTCGCTTTACGCGCGACTCTGGCGTGTATGCAGCGCAGTCCGCGGGGCACGCCAACCGTTATCAATTGTTCCTGGAGCGGACCCTCGATCTCACGCGGCCCGGCGGCCGTTTCGGTCTCGTCCTGCCGTCAGGACTGGCGACCGACCATGGCAGCACTGCGCTCCGCCGCATGCTGCTCTCACGCAGCGACGTCGATGCCATCGTCGGGCTCGACAACCATCGGCGGATCTTTCCAATCCATCGCAGCGTCAGGTTCCTGCTGCTCACGGCGACTGCGGGAGCGCCGACCTCCCACCTGCGCTGTCAATTCGGCATTGACTCGTTGTCCGGCCTCGAGACGCTTTCCGTGGACCACGATCAGCGCGCTTTCCCGGTTCAGTTGTCGACCGATGCGTTAGGTCGGCTCTCAGGTGACGCGCTCGCGATTCCGAATCTACGCAGCAGAATGGATGTCGTGATCGCGGAACGCGCCGCTTCGCTTTTTCTCCCGCTCGGTCATGCAGCGGGCTGGGGCGTCCGCTTTGGCCGCGAACTGAACGCGACCGACGATCGCGACGCGTTCCGCGCCGGGCCGCTAGGAATCCCTGTTGTCGACGGACGGCATATCAGTCCGTTCCAAGTCGACACGACTCGGGTCGGACGACGAATCGGCGTGACGGAGGTGGCGCGCCGACTCGACGTCGCACGCATCGGCCGCGCCAGGCTGGGGTACCGCGACGTGGCGAGCGCCACCAATCGTGTGACGCTCATCGCGGCCGTTCTGCCGCCCGGCTGCGCATGTACCCACACGGTCTTCACTCTCCGGGACGCGCGTTCATCGGCGGACCAGCACCTGCTCTGCGGCCTCTTCAACAGCCTGACCGTGAATTATCTCGCGCGGCTTCGCGTGTCGACGCATGTCACCACCGCAATTGTCGAGTGGTTGCCGCTGCCTACGCGGCAGGCGGCACCGGCGCTGTGCCGAACGATCGCGGCGCTGGCCCGCCGGCTCTCGCGCCGGCACAGCATCGACGATTGGGCTCGCCTGAACGCGAGCGTCGCGCAGCTGTATCAGCTGACCGCCGACGAATTCGTGCACGTTCTCGATACCTTTCCGTTGATTGATCGGTCCGATCGGGATGCCGCGCTCGAGCAATTTAAGAAAGGAGTGCGAGGCGTTATCAAAGACGCCGATTGAAGATCAACGCCGCGCCTGCGCTCGCCAGCAGCTCGAGGAAGACGATCGTCGTGAGCAAGACGAACGGCCATTCGCGCGTGGCCGTGTACTCGACGATCGAGATGACCACGCGCGCGGCCGGCGTCGCGATGAGCGTCAGGAGGCCGACCTGCAGGAGAATCCCGGCGGCTGCGGGCGCGACGTGAATCAACGACAGCACAAGGCCCAGCCCGAGGCATCCGGAGCTGACAATGACGCCGCCGCGAAGGACCGCCCCGATGGAACGCTCGAGGCGGCTCAATGCGCGGCCCTCACGAACATCAACACCGACACGACCGCCAGCACGCCCGCCATCAGGACCTTGAGCCACATGACCGAAGCCTTCTGGCCGAACCGCATCCCGCCCCACGAACCGAGCTGGACGCCGAGCACCGCCGCAGCGGCCAGCACCGGGACGATCTGGCCGCGGCCGTAGTAGATGATTGCGCCGGCCGTTGCCGTTACCCCAATCATGAATGCGCTCGTGGCGGCGGCCGCGCGCATCGGCATCCCGCACCAGGCATTCAACACGGGCACCTTGATGATGCCGCCGCCAATCCCGAGCATCGAGGACACGTTGCCGGCCAGAAAAGAGGCGCCAATCGCCACCGGCAGCCGTTTGATCTGGTACGTCACCACGCCCCCGCTTTCCTCGTCGTAAAACCGTCCGCCGAGCACACCTGGATCGATCGACGGATCGAGAATCACGTTCCGGCGCTTGAGCCGCGAGACCATGATCAAGGCGACGACGATGGCCACGACGCCGAACATCCGCTGAAGCGTCGATTGCGCCAGGAACTGCGCCGTCGCGCCCCCGAACAGACTGCCCGCGGCGGTCGCAACCTCGAGCAGCATGCCGAAACGCATGTTGATCAACTGCTTGCCGGTGCGTCCGGCCGACACGCTGCTGGACGTGGCGATCACGGTTGTCAGGCTGATCGCGGCCGCCGTCGTGATTGGAAAATTGAAGCCGAGGTTCAGGAACGGGACCAGGAAGATGCCGCCGCCCAGGCCCAGCAGCGCGCCAAGCGCGCCGGCAACGCCGCCGGCAATGAAGATGATCAGCGCCAGCGCGGGCGTAACGGGAGGCACGAGCGCTCGGCTACTTACTTGGCTTGATCGTTCCGATGTTGACGATCGTGTCGCCCTTCTTGAGTGACGGCAGAGCGCGGACGAACATCACGATCCCAGCATCCGGCGCCTTGATCTCGGCGACGATTTTGTAGAAATAGTCCCGCACGACGCCAATGGGCGCGCCCTTGACGACGCGCGCGTTGCGCGCGACGGAGGGATAGAAGACGCCGTCCTGCTCCGCGGCCACCGTGACGATCTTCTCGACCCAGACAGGGTTCGGATTCGGCACCGGCGGCGCAGTCGTCATCTTCAGATAGCCCATGACGCCGCGCACGCCCTTCACGAGCACGTCCGCGTCGGCCGCCTCGACGGGTCCCGATCGGCCTGCTTCGGCCGTAAAAGATGGCTTTCCGCGCGTCGAAGCGCTGTTCTCGAGAAACCGCGACGCGTTCGGGTCCTTCGGCCGATCGGCCGAGATGATGATGTGATCGAGGCCGAACGCGAGGACCATTCCTTTCGAGAAGTCGTCCTGTTTCTGGTTGCCGGTGACGGTCCAGTAGCTGTACGGCCGCAGGTTCTCGTCGAGGTCGCCGCCGTGCAGATCGATGAGGTGATCGCACTTCTCGACGACTTCCTTGGTAATCGCGTACGACGCGCGCTCCGTCTGCGTCCCGGACGCCGATCCCGGGTAGAAGCGGTTCATGCTCTTGTTGTCGACCGGGTTGACGTGGGGCGTGATCTTCTCGAACGAGTTGACGTTGACGATCGGCACGAGGATCAGCGTACCCGACAGCGTGGCTGGATCGACGGCGGGCGTCGGCGGTCCCGCCATCAGCATTTCGACTGCGATGATCGACGCGTATTCAGTGCCGTGCGCACCGGACACCACCGCGAGCACCGGTCCGGGGCGAGCGCCGTGCACGACGGCCACCGGGATGTCGTAGCCTGCATCGACGCCGGCCGGCACGTGAATGACGCCGGTCGCCATCGCGCCGCGCGACGCCGTCGCGGTCCCGACGGTGAACGTGGGGTGCGCGTCCTGGGCGCGAAGCGGCGCGGCACTCAGGAACACCCCGAGCACGATCAGGATCAGTTGTGCCACCTGAACCTCCTGAATCCCCCTGAACCCTCTGAACCTCACTGAACCTCGTCTTTGCGCCCCAACTTTACAACGCTTTCTCCAACTGAATATAGTCTCGGGTTGCCTCCTGTGACGTCCCACGCCCTTTACATCAACGGCGAGTCAGTACCCTCGAGCGGCTCGGCGTCGCTCGACGTCATAGACCCGTCGACGACCGAAGTCATCGCGCGCGTGCCTGACGCCACGCGCGCCGACGTGGACAAGGCCGTCGCCGCCGCCCGGCAGGCCTTCGACGAAGGTGCCTGGAAGGAAACGACGGCGCAGGACCGCGGCCGAATCCTGTTCAGGCTCGCGGACCTCGTGCGACAGCGGGCGGACGAACTGGCGGAACTGGAATGCCGCAATACGGGCAAGCCGATCGTCGAGGCCGAGTTCGACATCGGCGACGTGGCCACCTGCTTCGAGTATTACGGCGGCCTCGCAACGAAGATCCACGGCGACGTCGTCCCTGTTCCCGACAACGCGATGAGCCTCGCGCTGCGCGAACCGATCGGCGTCGCCGGGCAGATCGTGCCCTGGAACTACCCGCTTCTGATGGCCGCGTGGAAGATCGCGCCCGCGCTGTGCGCGGGATGCACCACCGTCGTCAAGCCGGCCGAGCAGACGCCGCTCTCGGTCCTTGCGCTGACGAGCAGCTTCGCCGAAGCCGGGCTTCCGCCCGGAGTCGTCAACGTCGTGACGGGTCTCGGCGAGACCGCCGGCGCCGGGATCGTTTCTCACGCGGGCGTCGACAAGATTGCCTTCACCGGCAGCGTCGACGTCGGCAAGATCATCATGCGGGAGGCGTCGGCGACCCTCAAGAAGATCTCGCTCGAGCTCGGCGGGAAGTCGCCCAACATCTTCTTCGCGGATGCCGATTTCGAAGTCGCCGTCGAGGGAGCGCTGTTCGGCATCTTCTTCAACCAGGGCGAAGTGTGCTCGGCGGGCAGCCGCATCCTGGTTCAGCGTCCGATCTACAAACGCTTCGTCGAAGCGATGGTCGAGAAGGCGAAGTCCATCACGCTTGGTGCGCCGCTCGATCGCGGTACGAAAATGGGTCCCCTCGTCAGCAAGGAACAGTTCGGAAGGGTTCTCGAGTATCAGGAGATCGGCAAGCGCGAAGCGCGTCTGGCGCTTGGCGGAGGTGCGGCTACCGTCGCCGGCGCGCCAAAGGGCTACTTCGTGCAGCCGACGATTTTCTACGACGTCAACAACTCGGATCGGATCGCGCGGGAGGAGATTTTCGGTCCGGTCGCCGCCGTCATCCCGTTCGATGACGAACAGGACGCGCTTCGCATCGCGAACGACACGTACTTCGGTCTGGCGGCCGCCGTGTGGACCCGCGACATCTTCCGCGCCATGCGCACGGTCAAGAACCTTCGCGCGGGAATCGTCTGGGTCAACCACATGCAGCCAACATACGTCGAGGCGCCCTGGGGCGGATACAAGCAAAGCGGGTTCGGGCGAGAACTTGGCAAGTGGGGCGTCGAGGAATACCTGCAGGTGAAACAGGTTTACATCAACCTGTCGGAGCAACCGATCGGTTGGTATTAAGCCAATTCGGATTGTGGATCTCGGATTGCGGGTCGGGGTTCGGGACTGAATCCGCAATCCGAAATCCGCATTCCGAAATGAGGAGGTCAGCATGACGTATTACGGCGGTAAGGAAATGGCAGCAGCATTCCGGACGGTCCGGAACAACACGATCAAGATCGCGGAAGAGATTCCCGAGAACAAGTTCGATTTCCGCTTCACGCCCGATACCCGTTCCATCCAAGAGACACTGGCGCACATCGCCATCGGCACGGGCTTCCAGGAGCACATCCAGCGGAACAAAGTGACGGACCTCAAAACGGTCAACTTCGGAGAGCTCGCGCAGCGCTTCTGGGCCGAAGAGAAGCTGGCGCGCACGAAAGCCGAGACGATTGCGTTTCTGAAGAGCGAGGGCGACCGATTCGCCGCGTACCTGGAGTCGCTCGACGACGCCTTCCTCGCCGACCGAGTCGCGATGCCGCCCGGCGCCGATCCAGCGTCGAAGTCGCGTTTCGAGATGCTGCTGTCACCGAAGGAACACGAAATGCACCATCGCGGGCAGCTGATGGCGATGCAGAGAGTGATCGGCCTGGTGCCGCATCTGACGCGCCAGATGCAGGAGCGCCTGGCCGCACAGGCAGCGCAGGCGGCGCAGGCGGCCCGGTGAGGGCGCGGGCAGCGGCGGCAACGGTCGTCCTGCTGATGGCACTCAGCGTGAGCGGCGGACGCGCGCAGGGCGAACCGGCAATCGCTCACGACTACGCAGACGTCAACGGCGTCCGCCTGCATTACGCGCGGGCGGGCGCCGGACCCTTGATGGTCTTCGTGCACGGGTTCCCGGAGTTCTGGTACGAGTGGAAACACCAGATCGCCGAATTCGGCCGGGACCATCTCGCCGTCGCGCCCGACTTGCGCGGCTACAACCTGTCGTCGAAGCCCACCTCGCTCGACGACTACAGGATGCCGAAGCTCGTCGAAGACCTCCACGCGCTGGTGGGCGGCATCCTGAAATCGACCGGCCAGACGAAGTTCACGCTGGTCGCGCACGATTGGGGCGGCGTCGTCGCCTGGGTGTTCGCGGCGCAGTATCCCGACCTGCTCGACAAGCTCGTCATCGTCAACGCGCCGCACCCGACGATCTTCGGACGGCTGCTGCGCGAGGATCCCGATCAGCAGAAAGCAAGCCAGTACATGCTGATGTTCAGGAGTCCCGAGGCGGAGGCGACGCTGTCGAAGAATGACTACGCATGGCTCAAAGCTGCCGTGCTCGGCGCGGGACTGCGTGACGGAACCGTCACCGAACAGGATCAGAAAGAATACGTCGCCGCCTGGTCCCAGCCCGGCGCTCTTACCGGCGGGTTGAACTACTACCGCGCGGCCGCAATCGGACCGCCGCCAACCTCCGGCAGTGTGCCGTCCCAGGAGGCTGCGCCAAGCGCAGACGCGCCGCTCATGGTGCGCGTGCCAACGCTCGTCATCTGGGGAGAAAAGGACACGGCGCTCCTGACCGGCAATCTGACAGGGCTCGACCAGGTCGTTCCAGCGCTGACGATCAAACGCATCCCTGGAGGAACGCACTGGGTGGTGCGGGAGAACGCGCCCGAGGTGAACCGGATCATTCGCGAATACCTCGCGCAACCTTGAAGCGGTCGATGTCCTCCGACGTGCCCCGATTCGGACCCGACGCGCTCAGGTTCCTGCGCGCGTTGAAGCGCAACAACCGCCGCGAATGGTTCCAGCCTCGCAAGGACGAGTACGAGCTCGTCGTCCGCGCGCCGATGGCGGCCCTGGTGGACCGGCTGGCGCGCGACATGCGCGACGTCGCTCCCGAGGTCGTCGTCGATCCGAAACGCGCGATCTTCCGCATCTACCGGGACACGCGCTTCTCGAGCGACAAGTCCCCGTACAAGACGCACATCGCCGCGAGTTTTCCCTGGCGCGGCGCTCAGCGGCACGAGGGCGCCGGTCTCTATTTCCACGTGTCGCCGACGGAAGTCTGGATCGGCGGCGGGCTTTACGCGCCTCAGACGCCACAGCTCCACGCGGTGCGCGAGCACATCGCCGCAAACTCACGGCGCCTGACGTCGATCGTCGAATCGTCGGCCTTCAAGCGTGCGGTCGGGAAGGTCGAAGGCGAACAGCTGCAGCGCGTGCCGCGGGGATTCCCTGCCGATCACCCGGCGGCTGACTGGCTTCGGTACCGCCAGTTTCTGGCCGGCCGCGACGTGGCGCCCGCCATGGCCACCACCGCCCGCTTCTATCCGACGATCCTCGACACCTTCCGGGCGATCGTCCCGTTGATTCGTTTTCTCAACGAAGCCCTGGTGCCGCGTGGGCGATGACCGCGTGAGCGACGAGCTCGACGCCCTCGTCGATGCCTTGAACGCCGGCGTTCCGGCGGGCACGAAGGCAAGCGCAGCGGACCGGCGGACCGACGCCGTGCAGGGCCGGCTGAACACCGAAGACGGGCGCACCGCGCGACTGAACGACTGGCTGCAGGCGGTCGTCGCACGCGGAGGCAGCGATCTGCTTCTCGTGGCCGGCGCACCGCCCTGTGTCCGCGTCAACGGCGACGTCGGACCGCTCGATGCGCTCGCTGGCCCGATGAGTGGTGAGGAAATTGCCGCGGCGGTCCTTCCCGCGCTCGCGCCGCACGCGCGGCGCGCCTACCGTGAACATGGCGTCGCGGATTCCTCATATCGCGTGACGGATCTCGGCCGCTTCCGGATCAATCTTCATCACGAACGCGGCCGGGCAGCGGCGGCCATCCGTCGTCTGCCGACGTCCGTCCCGCGGCTGCAGTCGCTCAACCTTCCGTCCGGCGTCGAAGCCATTACCCGGCTGACGCGGGGCCTCGTCCTCGTGGGCGGCCACACCGGCGCCGGCAAGACGACGACGATGGCGGCGCTGGTGAACGAGATCAACCACCGCGACGCGCGCCACATCATCACGATCGAGGACCCGATCGAGTACGAGCACACGCACGGAAAGTGCCTGATCGAGCAGGTCGAAATCGGCGTCGACGCCCCCGACTTCCCCACCGCGCTGCGCGCCGCTCTCCGTCAGGCCCCTGACGTCATCGTCGTCGGCGAGATGCGGGATCTGGAGACGATGCATATCGCGGTGGCCGCCGGCGAGACCGGACACCTCGTGCTGTCGAGCATTCATGCGACGGACGTCGCCGGCGCGGTCGCCCGTATCGCCGATTCGTTCCCGCTCGAGCGCCAGCACACGGTTCGTGAGGAGCTTGCGATGGCGCTCGGCGCCGTGCTGACGCAGACACTCATGCCGAAGACGGGCGGCGGACTGATTCCGGCCGCCGAACTCCTGATGGTCGGGTACGGGGCACGACAGCACGTGCGGAAGAACGCGCTGCATCACCTGAACCAGGAGATCACGATCACCCGCAAGAACGGATCGTTCACGCTGGAAGAGTGCCTGAGCGATCTCGTCAAGCGAGACCTGGTGGATCGAAAGGATGCCGTCGCACGCGCAGTTCACGTCGAGGAGCTGGCGCGGCTTCTCGGTTCGCTCGGCTAAGCTTTCCTGCTCCCTCCCCGTTCGGCTAAAGCCTTCGCGCTCCTTCTCGCTCGGTTTTCACGCTCCGTGCGGGGCGCACCGCATACAGCACCGCGCCGACCGCCAAGGCCGACAGGCCGCCGACCAGCTGAGCGCGCGTCGCCCCTCCGATCACCGCGATCCCGACCGCAATGGCGACAATCGGAATGACGGGCCCGAATGGCGTCGTGAACGTCGCCGGGTTGACGCGTCCCTGAAATTCCGGGGAGCGCAGGCGCAGCGTCGCCGCGCTGACCGACGTGTACGTGACGATTCGCGCAACGGCGCTGACCACTGCAATCTGCGCGAACGATCCTGACAGCGCCAGCGCGAGCGCGACCGCGGACGTAAACAGGATTGCATTGGCGGGCGTCCGGTAGTGTGGGTGGACACGCGCGAAAAATGTGGGCAGATCGCCGTTCTCGCCGAGTGCGAAGAGCATGCGCGAACCGCTCAGCACCTGGCCGGCGTTGTTGCCCGTGATAGCCACGACCGATCCGACGCTGATGAGCAGTGCGCCCCAAGATCCGAGAAACACGGCGGCGGCGTCCGCGATTGGCGTGCTGTGGCCTTCGACATTCGACAGGATGCCCTGGGCGACGACCTGGGTCAGCGTCACGACGGTCATCACGATCAGGATCGTCCAGATCATCGCGAACGGCACGTGCTTCCGGGGGTCCACCGCTTCGCCGGCGATGACCGGCACGACTTCGTAGCCCCCGTAGACAAAAACGAGCAGGAGCGCCGCGGTCGCGCCCTGGGAGACGGTCACGGGCCGCAACTGCGTGAGATCGGGCGCGTGCATGTAGAACGCTCCGGCCACGATGAAAATCGCGAGCGGGAGAACCTTGCCGGCGGTTAACGTGTTGACGACGACCGCGCTTTCGCGTACACCGCGGATGTTGATCCAGGCCATCGCCGCCGCGAGCGCGATGATGAAGAGGACGCGCGGCCATCCCATCGTCAGCGCCGGCCAGTAGTACCCGAGCGCCAGCACTGTTCCCGCGAGGGCGACCGCCTGACTCGCCGCGCGGACGAACCACTGGATCCAGCCGACCTCGAACGCCACGAACGGACCGAACGCGGTCCGCGCGAACAAGTACGGACCGCCGGTCGCGTCGAAACGGCTTCCGACTTCGGCGAAGCACAACGCGATCGCCAGCGACATCAGACCGATCGCGATGAAGCCCAGCGGACTCCAGAGCCCGATCTGGGCCGCCACCTGCGCGGGCAGCAGAAAAATCGACGAGCCAATCACCTGATTGACGCCGATTGCCGTGAGGTCCCAGCGCCCGAGAGCGCGCCGCAGCTCAGCCATGCGACGAGGGTTGTATCATGACGGACAACTCCCGGGGCAGGCCCCCGGAAGAGCTCCACTGCGCGACCCATGTACACCACTCTCCCGCGGCAGTTCTACACGGACCCGCAGTTCTACCAGGCGGAGCTCGAACGCTTTTATTTCAACCGCTGGATTTGCGCCGGGCGGATCGATCAGATCGCCGCGCCGGGCGATTATTTCGTGCGCACCATCGGCGACGAAAGCGTCGTAATTACGCGCGACGCCGACGGCGAGTTTCACGCGCTCTTCAACGTCTGCCGGCATCGCGGCACGCGCATCTGCGAACAGCCTGAAGGACACTTCGTGGAGCGCATCCAGTGTCCGTATCACGCGTGGACGTACGATTTGACCGGCAGGCTGCTGGCGGCGCCGCACATGGCGCCGGACTTCTGCAAGGACGACTACCCCCTGCGCGCCGCCGGATGTGAAGTCTGGGACGGCCACATCTTTCTTCAGCTCGGCGAGACCAGGAGTCCGCTGGCCGAACAGTTGGGCGACCTGCCGTCGCGCTTCGCCAACTGGCGGATGGGCGACCTTCGCCGCGCGCGGCGGATCGTCTACGACGTCAAGGCGAACTGGAAGCTGATCGTCCTCAACTTCAACGAGTGCCTGCACTGCCCGACGCTCCATCCGGCGCTCAACCGGCTGCATCACTACCTCGGCGCCGACAATGTCGCGCCAACGGCGACGTACTGCGGCGGGTCGATGGGCTTCAAGGACGGCGTCGAGACGATGAGCACCGATGGACGGCGCCGCCGCGACTATCTGCCAGGCCTCGACGGGTCGCAGCGACAATTCGTCTCGTACTTCGCGATCTATCCCAACCTGCTCCTCAGCCTGCACCCGGACTACATGATGACGCACACGCTCTGGCCTCGGGCGCACAACCGGACCGAGATCGTCTGCGAGTGGCACTTCCACCCGTCCGAGCTGGCGAGGCCGGCCGCTCAGCTCGACGATGCGGTCGAGTTCTGGGACATCACGAACCGTGAGGACTGGTGGATTGCCGAACAATCGCAGGCGGGCATCAGCTCGCGGGCGTACCGCCCGGGGCCGTACTCGGAGCGAGAAGAACTCCTCTGGTCCTTCGACGACATCGTACGCCGCGAAGCCGCGCGTGTGATCTAGACTGGAAGGCTATGTCATCTCCACTTGCCGTCTTCAACGGGCACCGACGTGTGCCGCCGCCTGTCAACGACCCCATCCGATCGTACGCGCCGGGCACTGCCGACCGCGCGTCCGTCAAGGCCCGCCTCAAGCAGATGGCCGGCGAGGTCGTCGAGATCCCGCTCTTCATCGGCGGCAAGGAAGTCAAAACGGGCACCTGCGGCCAGGTCGTCATGCCCCACGACCACAAGCACGTCCTGGGCGGCTACCACAAGGCGACCGAAGCCCACGTCCTGAATGCGATTGAAGCGGCGCGCGCGGCGCAGAAGGAATGGGCGGCCTGGTCGTTCGACGATCGCGCAGCCGTCATCCTGAAGGCCGCGGAGCTCCTGACGACGACGTGGCGCGACACGATCAACGCGGCGACCATGCTCGGACAGTCGAAAACGATCTTCCAGGCCGAAATCGACGCGGCATGCGAGATCGTCGACTTCTGGCGCTTCAATGTCCACTACGGCCAGGAACTGCTCCACGAGCAACCGTTCAGCGACCACTCGATGTGGAACCAGCTGGAATACCGCGGCCTCGAGGGGTTCGTCTACGCGGTCACGCCGTTCAACTTCACCTCGATTGCCGCGAACCTGCCCACGGCGCCCGCGCTGATGGGCAACACGGTTGTCTGGAAGCCGGCGTCGAGCGCGATGTACTCGGCGTATTACCTCATGCGGCTGTATGAAGCCGCGGGCATGCCGCCCGGCGTGATCAACATGGTCGCGGGCGACGCGTCGACGATATCGAAAGCGCTCCTGTCCCATCGCGATCTCGCCGGCGTGCACTTCACCGGCAGCACCGAAGTCTTCAACGACATGTG
>AR_comb_assmDRAFT_10223055_pt1 | contig 19221 bp, 13 predicted proteins | sample ArasoioldDNA_FD_10543 | JGI IMG/M metagenome (IMG submission 10543) | reverse complement strand
TACCAGGCCAAATATTATAAATAATGAAGGTCAAAACAAATACCAAAGAAAAATTTCATGTCATTACCTTGCCCGGACCTTCGCTTTCTGCAAGTATGACAGAGGATTTAGCCGGAAGTTTGATGCCTTACCTGCAAAATGACGTTAAAAACGTGGTGTTGAATCTTAAAGACATCCGGGACATAGATAACGCTGCTGCGGAAAAACTCGTATCCATTCAGCAAAAATTCTACGAAAACAGCGCCTCATTCGTAGTATGCGAACTGCAAAAAAGCGTCGAAGAATTTCTTGACCAGGATGAACTTCTCGAGATAATGAATGTTACTCCCACCGAAAGCGAGGCCTGGGATATCGTTCAGATGGAAGAGATAGAAAGGGAATTGCTGGACCAGGGAGAAGATCCTGAGTCCTGATCTTTAATGTTAAAGTTTTACCTGCAGGCTTCAATACCCTTAATCACTTAAGCATTTTACAACTTCCCTGTATCACATTACTTGTTCCCATCTTTTATCGCCAAACTTTTTTTTCCATGGACCGGCTACTAAGACAATCAATAAAAGAACTGATAGAAGAACAATTGAGACTAGCCGTTAGTTCAATGGATTTCGATTCTATCGGAGGCGGATCAATCAACGATACGTACCGATTAACTGTAAATGCTGAAAAGAAATTTTTTCTCAAGGTCAACTCATCGTCAGGATTCCCCGGGCTTTTCGAGAAAGAAAAAAGTGGTCTCGCATTTCTTGCTCAACAAAAATGTATAGTTACTCCTGCTGTTCAATGGGAAGGTATAATTGAGGATTATCAATTGCTGATCTTAGAATGGATACACCTTGGAATCCGCGACGAAAACTTCTGGAAGAAATTTGGCGAAAAGCTGGCACACTTACATAGCGTGCGTCATGAACAATTTGGGTTCGGGGAAGATAATTACATGGGCTCTCTTCCTCAATTGAACAACTTCACAGACAGCTGGTGTGATTTTTTTATCGGGTATCGCCTGCAACCACAAATAAAACTTGCCATCAGCAAAGGATTAATACAAAAAAATCATGTTGGTGCATTTGAATCGCTGTTTAAGAAGATCGAATCGATATTCGGGATGGAAAAAGCTTGCCTGCTTCATGGCGATCTGTGGAGCGGAAACTTTATGTGCAATGATAGATCGGAGCCTGTACTAATTGATCCGGCTATATATTTCGGTCATCGTAGTGTGGACCTCGCCATGACGACCTTGTTCGGTGGATTCGATCGTGACTTTTATGATTCCTACAATTATCATTTTCCGTTTCCGGCAAACTACGAGGAGCAATGGGAAATATGTAATCTTTATCCGCTGCTCATTCACCTCAATCTTTTTGGAAGTGGCTATCTCGGGCAAATAGAAAGAACGTTGCGAATGTTTAATTAGGTTCTGCATTTTTGTGATCACGAAGAAATAATTTTGCGTTTATTCTTCGTAGAGTCAACTTCGTATTTTCGCTGTATGCTTGCAGTTACAATCCTTGGAAATAATTCAGCAGTCCCGGCATTTGACCGTCATCCTACCAGCCAGGTTATAACACTGGATGGTGATAATTTTTTGGTGGATTGTGGCGAAGGTACTCAAATACAAATGATCAATTATAAGATCCGCCGCAGCCGCATCTCACATATCTTCATTTCGCATCTTCACGGTGATCATTATTTCGGTCTCGTGGGCCTGATCAATTCCTTTAGCCTGCTGAGTCACCAACAGGAACTGCATGTGTTTGGTCCGGCACCGTTGCAGGAAATTATCGAGATCCAATTAAGGGTTGCTGATACGAGGCTTTGCTTTCCCCTGCATTTTCATACCATCTCCGGTCCGGCTACGCTGGTGGATAATGATAAAGTGGAAATAAAATGTTTCCCGACCCATCACCGGATTGAATGTTATGGATTTTCCTTCCGGGAAAAAAGAAAACCGAGGAAGCTAATTATTGAAAGCGTCAAAGAAAACAATATTCCGCTTAGCTTTTATGAGCGGCTGAAGGCGGGTGAAGATTTTATTACCAGCTCAGGCCAGGTCATCAGGAATGAGTGGGTAACAACTGAAGCACCGCGTGGAAAATTCTACGCGTTTTGTGCCGACACAAAATATTTTGAGCCCATGATTGAACATATCCGGGATGCGGATATGATCTACCATGAAACTACGTACCTCGACAACTTGCGTGAAAGGGCGGAGGCCCGCTTTCACTCCACATCCAAACAAGCAGCACTGATTGCTCAGAAAGCGAACGTAAAAAAATTGCTGATCGGGCACTTCAGCAGTAAGTATGATACGCTTGAGGAATTTGAGATGGAAGCAAAGGAAGTGTTTCCTAATTCAGAACTGGCACTGGAAGGTGTTGCGTATAAGGTGTAAATGCAAAAGTTAGTTATTAAGTTTTTTCACTGCTTCATAATCCATTCATAAAACGCCGGGAATTCTGCACGCCACCTCTGTTCGTTATGTTTCCCTCCATCTCTGATTACCGTTGTCGTTTTCGATTTCGAAACCTGGCGCATTAAGTCATTAGCTTTCTTCGTATCCGGCACCATCGTTTCACCTTCCTGTCCACCCGCATAGAAATATATTCTTCCATTCACTTTGCTACCCTTTGCTTTGATATCATCAAAAATTTTCGGACCCACCCAAAATGCTGGTGAGAAAACGCCGGCGCCACCAAATACATCGGGATATTTCAGAATAGCGTACATGGAAATAATTCCACCCATTGAGCTACCCGCAATAAATGTGTTATCCTTATTTTTTTTCGTACGGTAATTATTATCAATGAAAGGCTTTAATGTTTTTGCGATGAAATCAACATACTGGTCGCCTTCGCCTTTTCCAAATCGTTCCATATCATAAGGACAATATTCATTGATACGCTTCATGCCGCCATTGTCGATGGCAACAACAATGCATTTCTTTTTCATTGAGTCAATACATTCATCTACGCCCCATTCACCCGAAAAAGAAGTGGCATCATCGAAAACGTTTTGCCCGTCGTGCATGTATAAGACAGGATATTGATCCCTGGAACCGTCATACACGTCCGGCAGGTAAATCCATATTCTTCTCACCCGTTGCAACTGCGGAATGACAAATGCCGTGTCGATAATATGTACATTTTTCCCGGCGGTACTTGTCCGTGGTTTCGAAGGAAATCGATCGGACCAATCCTCGATATTCAATTGTACGGTAGCCGTACCGGGCATAATCAAAACCCGGTTCTCAACAAAACCTCCGCCTTTTTTGGATTCTCCTTTATCCCAACCTCCCCTTGTTATTTTATACTCGTATTTTCCATCAGCCAATTTGAGATCGAGGTAATAATCACCGGTAGCTGTTCTTTGAAAACGAAAATTATTATCCTGGGGGTTCCAGCCATTGAATGAACCCGCAGCATATATATCGCTGCCGGAAGGATGATACTCCGGAAGAGATTTGATTTCTAATCTTACGGTGGTTTGAGACATGGCAGGCAAAACAAATGATAATACAGATACAACAAGAATTGATTTTAGCATAACCCAAAGTAAAGCTTTTAGGATTTACGGCTCAAACAGATAATTGAAGAAAAAAAGTTCAAATACCAGCTATTGTTGAAATACTCGTACATAATCTACCAGCATCCGCTGCGGAAAAACGGTCGTGCCATCCGGCGAACCCGGCCAACTACCCCCCACGGCAATATTAAAGATGAAAAAGAAATTACTATTGAAAGGGTAATTGCTTCCCTGTACATCAACTGATGTTACGTGCACATATTCCTGGTCATCCACCAAAACTCTTATATCATCTTGTTTCCAGATAAGACTGTAGACATGAAACTGCTGATCAAAACTTCCTGCGCTTAACGTGTAGCTACTGCCCTTCGATGCATGTGACTGCACTGTATTTCCCCAATGCATAGTACCAAAAATCTTATTAGGTTCATGACCGAGCATTTCCAATATGTCCATTTCACCACAAGCCGGCCAGCCTACTGCATCAATATTATTTCCCAGCATCCACAAAGCGGGCCATATGCCTTTTCCTTTTGGCATCCTGGCGCGGATATCAATACGACCAAATTTAAAAGCCTGTTTACTCTTTGTGATCATGCGGGCTGAAGTATAATTCTTCCCGCCAAATGATTCAGCTCTCGCTTCGATAATTAAATTACCTGAGGACACAAAAGCATTCTGGGTTCTGTCTGTATAATATTCGAGTTCATTATTTCCCCAACCGTTATTGTTGCCCATTTCAAATGACCAGTTTGCTGAGCTGATACCGGACGTATTGAATTCATCGCTCCATGCTAAAGTATAATTTGGGTAATTGTTCGGAGTACTGTAGCCAGTATTGTCAACAGGATAATACAATCCGTTTGCATTGATGATCGTTCCGGTGGCTTTATCAGTTTGTAATGTGCAATTTTGCGGATTATCCAGTTGTACAAAGAAGTCCTGGTCAGCTTTGCGTGTGCTATCGCCCGTCACTGTGATGTCAATAAATCCATGTTGTTGACCGGCAGGAATGGTAAGAGTGCCGGATGCAGGAAGAAAATCTGTATTAGCCACAGCTGTTCCTGCCAATGTGGAATAATGAATTGAAACCGCTTTGCTGCTTGCGCTACTCAACGATACGGGGAAATGAAATACAGATGAACTGGTTGTTCTTTCCTGGCTTACAAAGGAAATAGATACCGATGGACCGTTATCTGCACTGCCGCCTTTTTTACAGCTAATAAAAAATAGAACTGCGCTGATATAAATAATATTCGTGGAAATGCGTAGACACATGACTTTTGAATTTTAGTTGCAGTGAATAACGGTGGCTACTCTTACAATATAATAAATATTAAGAAGCGCTTTCATCGCTTCATCATATTTTTCAGGATAATGAACAATGGCCCTTCTTTCCAGTCAATTACAGATTTCATGGAAGTTGGAGCGATTGAAAAATTACCAAGAATAAGATCTGGCTTTCCGTCGCCATCGATATCCCCGCCATCCATCGTAAGCCATCTTCCTGAACTTGTATTCGGTATGCTGTATGGTTGAAAATCGAGGCTGCCTTTATTTTCCAGGTAGATAAAACTTTCTTCCGGGTGACGGATATAGTCTGCAAAAAATGAAATGGCCGCGATGTCCAGGTCGCCATCGCCATCAAAATCCCTTGCCAATGCTTTAAAGCAACCATACATCGGGAAAAAATATTTCTGAAAAAAATGATTGGTGCCATCGTTTATAAAAATGTACACCCCGTGATATGGTTTAAGCGCTACTGAATAATCGGCATTATCACCGCAGGTATATAAAATGTCCGTGAAACCATCGTTATTAAAATCATCCAGCTCAAATGATGATGATCCGAATATTGGCTCGAAGCGTAATACTTCTTTCTGTTCGAATTCACCATTGCCTTTATTGGTGAACAGGAACACGCCTTCCTCACCTTGCGAAAAGAGTACCCATAGATCAGGAAGTCCATCTTTATTTACATCGCGAACATATGCTTTGATAGCGCCGGGAAATGGTCGGAGCACATGCCGCACATATTGATCGTTTCCTTTATTTTCCATCCATGACAAAGAACCCGTGAGATGGCCAAATTCACAAACCAGGTAATCCGACCTTCCATCATTATTGAGATCAACCGAAGTTAATTGTACAGGCCTTTGCAGTTGTTCGATCTTCAACATCGTATCTTCTTTCATTTTTCCAGCTTGATCCAGACCAATCTTTGTTAGACTTCCATGTTTGCCGTTGTTAGGATTCATGATCCCGATATTACAAACAAACAGTTCCTGGTTATGGATCTCGATGTCGACCGCTGGACTGTTCGTTTTAAATGTGTCCAGCAACGATAAGTTGTTATCAAATCGGAAAAGGTTTTTAGTAGTCGCATCGCCGATGAATAACTGCACCGGAGAAACAGTGGTATCGATCTTCACCAAACAGGCTGTAGGAACATTAGTTTTAAAAGCAGGCATTTCAACTCTAAACAAATTCGTATTCACAACTACCGGGAGATTTCTTTGAAGCGGCGGAAGCGAATCAGGCGATAAAGATGTATAGTAGTCGATAATGCATTGCCAGTCTTCTGGCATTAAAACACGTTCGGACGGATAAAAATTTTGAGGTAGTTCCAAATCGTTCCGGCTGGAAGGATATTCATTGAACCCATGATTGAAAATTCCAAGTCGTGGACCCATCTCAGGCAACACTCCATTTTCCCAATTCTTTGCGTCCAGCAACAATGGATCCGGAAGCATATGGCAGGATTGGCAATAAGTTGCGGCGAGTACCTTCCCTTTCCTGATATTTTCGTCCGGGACATGCAGGTGTGATTGATTCTTTCGAACAGGATCATGACAAGAAACAAAAAAAGCGGGCCAGGTGAGTAAAACAAAAATAATTGGCCAAAGCCGTTCTTTTTCTAACAGAGTCATTTTTATGTTACTGCTGATCATGGTCGCAAAGACACGCTATCCACAACTTCGCCTTTAAATGCAATTAATTGGTTTATCTTATTCGATGTATTGGTAGTCACCAAAATCTCTTTATGAACGGGTCCTTTGAATTCCCGGCTGTCGAACGTAGCTTTTAATACTCCTGAATCACCCGGAAATACTGGTACGTGCGGATAGCTTGCCACTGTACATCCACAGGACGGCGCTACCTGAGAAATGAACAAGGAATTGTTACCCGTATTTTTAAAGCGAAAGCTGATTAAAATGCTGTCGCCCCTCCTGACCTTCCCGAAGTCCTGTATGGTGTCGATCCATTTAATAGTTGTATAGTGTGGTGTATCGAGTTGTGCCACTACTGCAGGATCAACGCCTAAATTATTTTCATAAGTTCTCACCCTGGGTTGGCAGGCAATTAAAAAACAAAGAACGCCACTCAATGCAATAATAATCTTTGTCATGACTTAAGCCTGTTTTCAGCAGGCTATTTTATGAATAATTAAAAATTTATGGTTCTCGTTTCGTTTTTTGTTCCGCCGAAGGTAATCGACTTCACATTTGTGTTAACGATGATGAACCGTCCCGATTGTGAAAGCAGCGAACTACCCGAATAGAATTCTTGTTTTTGCGATGTTCCGTTTTCAAACCTGATAATCGCAAACGCATCGTTAGCCTGTAACGGCACAAATTTGACGGCCCGCTTCAATTCAAATAATTTCATTGCACCCCGGTTTTGCGATGCAGCAACAAGGCATTTACCACTTGCACTTCTGAGTTTTACCAATGCTTTTCCATTGCCCGGAATAAAAATTCCGCTTTGCAATATGCTGAGGGGAGTAAAATCTCCATGACCATTACCTTTCAGGATGAGCCCATTCAATGCATCATAACGACCTGTGCTAACCTCTGTCGAATAATCGTTGGTATTAAGCAAAATATCAAGGTTGCCATCGCCGTCCCAATCATCGGTGATCATGCCATCGATGCAAGAAAACTGTGCAACGCGGGGAAGAGCGGTTAAGGTAAATGAGCCATTCCCATTGTTTTTTATGTACGCACTTTCAAAATAGTTGGCTTTAAATTTTAGTGCCCCCTTTATTTCGTCAGCGGAATAAAGTTGCGCAAAATCAGCATCAGCAAATGATTTATAGGTCAAATACTTTTTCTTAACGAACGGAGTTTGCTCGACTATATCATCTCGTGTCTGCGCGGTAAACTCTTTCAGATTACCGTTCTTGTCTTTCAGGTAACGAGTAGTGATGCATTCGATGGAACCATTCTGGTCAAAATCCTTGGCATAAATGCATACCGGGTAATTATCACTTGCCTTATAAAATGAATTTTCACCTAAATTTCCAACTACATAGTCTATATCGCCGTCGTTGTCAAAATCTCCTGCGGTAATGGTCGACCACCATCCAACGTATTTACTGATGCCGGATGAAGAAGTCACACTTTTAAAAGTGCCTTTGTCATTTTTCAAAAAAGTGATAGGGAGCCATTCACCTGCGAGCACCAGGTCCGGCCATCCATCATTATCGAAATCGCTAAAAACAGCATCGGAGATCATTCCTATCTTAATAAGGTCCTTTGCTACTGTGGCTGTCACATCCGTAAATTTTATTACACCGTCTTTTGTATCGTTTCGATAAATAAAACTTGATACCGGGTTTGGATAGTTTCCAGGGTCAACTCTTCCGCTGATAAATAAGTCAAGGTCCCCGTCATGGTCGTAATCTGCTGACCTCACACAACATTTACTTGTCAGGTTAGCCGGCAGCGCGGAGCTATCTTCTGTAAAATGTCCGTTGCCATCATTTACATAGAACCGATCACGATAAGCAGGAGAGTTATGATCTTCTTCGTAACCTCCACTGGCAATGAACAGATCAATATCATTATCTCCGTCGGCATCGAAAAGCAAAAGACCCGCGTCCTGGTATTTTTGATCAGGTGTCTTCTGAACAGACAGTAAACCTTTTTCAGTGAATTCGCCATTCTTGTCCTGCATTAATACCGATGCATTGGCGAATGAAGAACCTCCGCAAACAATATCGTCCAGCCCATCACCATTTACGTCGCCAACGGTTAGTGCGGGCCTGTATTCAGAAAGCTTGTGGGGTAATAATTTTTGAACATTAAAATCGATAAAATCTTTTTCGTTATCATAAGCATGAATACTATGGATTGTTGTCACCTGCCTAAACAGGCTGTTTGATGCAAACCCATTGTTCTCCCAACTATAGCTTTGCGTCGCATTTTTGATATTTACTTCGATCGTCTGATCAACAGGAATTCCCGTAATCGTTTGTTTCTTGCCGTTTGGCCATTTGACTACAAGCGAGTCAATCGCGGAGCTTCCGCCAAGACCGAAATGAGGATTCAACTGAATGGTAGAAAGATAGCCGCGATAGGGTGTTTGCTCGTACGACTGCTGGTTGTTGCCCGCATATAACGTGAGCCATGTACCAAGTCCATTTATATTTAATCCGTCACCGAGAACTTTTATTGTTAAAAAATGTGAATGCTGTTTGGTTTCGCTTTCGTTATTTCTGTAAACAAAAGCTTCATCATTGATATTGTTTACAACAAAATCGAGATCACCATCATTGTCGAGATCAGCATATGCCGCTCCATTTGAAAAAGAAGGAATGGTTAATCCCCACTCTTCGGTATTGTTGCTAAAACTAAGATCGCCCTTATTCCGAAATGCATAGTTTTTGATCTTTACCTGTGGTATTTGACCAAGCCTGTACTGCTTGCTTGCAACCTGGAAAGATTCCCTGCTAAATGCCATGAAATCACGATCGGTAATATCTTTTGGAAAACCATTGGTAATAATGATATCTCTCCATCCATCGTTATCAAAATCCTGTACAAGCGGCGTCCAGCTCCAATCAGTTTCTGATATACCGGATAAGAAACCAATATCGCTGAATATCGGGTCGCCTATTGAATCCATTTGATTGACTCTTGGACCCTGGTTGACCTGGAGCGAATTGCGCACATATTGATATTGGTAACCGTACAGTTCTGTGTTTTGATACGTGCGGTAGTTGTTAGGCATCATCATGGTCTTCTTCCGGTAGTTGTCCTCCGGGTTCATATCCAGTTCCACTACATCCGATAGCCCGTCATTATTTATATCGATCACGTCCTGGCCCATTCCATTAGCCGAAGTATGTTTGAAATAGAGCGCAGACTTATCTGTGAACGTGCCATCATGATTATTGATATAAAGAATATCGTTTGACACAAAATCATTGGTGACAAAAATATCCTTCCATCCATCCCGGTTGAAATCAGCGATCGATACTCCGTGTCCATATCCTTCGATTGTCAGTCCGGCCTGTTTTGTTATGTTAGTGTACACTCCGTGTTTCAGACTCTCGTTCCAGTTATTCTGATACAAGCGCCCGGTGCTGAAATGTGATCCGTCTTTGATGATGGGCCGGAATACAGATGGATTATCATACTGCCTGATCTCGTTGACTACAAGATACATGTCAAGATCTCCGTCATTGTCATAGTCAAAGAAAGCGGCCATCGTAGAATGAGTCGTATCATTTAATCCATATTCAGCGGCCATCTCTTTGAATTTTGGTACACCATCTGCACCTGGTCCTTCGTTAATGTAGAGCAGGTTTTCCCGCCGGCGTGCATCTTTCAGCATTGATGCACAAACGTACATGTCCATGCGACCGTCATTGTTGATATCAACTATTGCAACGCCGCGACACCATTTGCCTTCGCCATCAACTCCTGCTTCCTTCGTGATATCCTGGAACTTGAAATTGCCTTTGTTGAGATATAATTTATTGGGAACAACGTTTCCGGTAAAATAGATATCCTGTAAACCGTCGTTATTAAAATCGCCGATGCCTACTCCACCGCCATTATAAATATTGGTAACGTCTAATGGATTAAGCGTATCGTTTTCTTCGATGCGGTTGTTGAATGTAACGCCCGAATGGCCGGAAGAAACGAGTTCGAATAATGTTTGTTTTTTAGTAGAACAAGCAGAGATTAGCACAAGTACAAGCAGAACGAAACAAACAAACCAGTTATACTTTAGTCTCATATGTTTCCTTAAGAGTAAAGCAATGTAACAAAAATAGAGGTAGAAATTATCTACCTCTATTTCTTCTATCCGTTTAAAAATGTTTTAGAAGCCGGGGTTTTGTTTCAGGAACACTTTACCGGTTGAATTTTTGATATCAATTTGTTGTTGTGGTATCGGGAACCATTGATATTTATCTGCAAATACAACACCTGAGTTCTGTGCGAAATAAGAAGGCCTTGTTTTTTCTACTGCGATATAATTATTAATTGTAGTGGCCATGATACCTGGGCTTACCTTATCGTAGCGACGAAGTGCAAAGAAGCGTTGCCCTTCCATTGCCAGTTCAAGTCTTTCTTCAAAGAAGACAGCTTTTCTTCCAAAGGCTTTGTCAACAAAGGCGCCCGCAGGATAAGGTTGTACATTATAAGTAGCAGCCGGTGTTGTTTGCGTAGCGTATTTTCCTGTTCCGGCATTATAAGCACTATTCAGATATACCCAACCAGTTGCATCTTTTGCGCGGTTTCTTATCCTGTTGACATCAGCTAATGCATTCGCCAATGTTCCCACTTCTACTTCACATTCTGCATGCCAGAGAATAACCTCAGAGAAACGAATCAGGTTGACGTTGATGGCTGACATCTGAGTGGGTCCCCAGAAACTTGTTTCAGTAGATGATATGCTACCGACCTGACTTTTTGCATACACATTTTTCTTTGGGCTGAAATAACCATTGTCTGCCGGGCTGCGGATCCACGCATCCGGAGGAACGAGACCCCAATCGTAGTAAGGAACATTAGGTCTGCCCATAACTATGTCGATTCGCGGATCAAGATTTCCTACATATGGTGTGGTAGGATGACTAACCACGTTACCTGCATTAAAGTTATCCAGCATCGGTAAACCACCTGCATCTGTTTTGTAAGCATTGGCCAGGTTGATTGAGGGATTGTTGAAACCGCAGCAACCACCAGGACCAGAACCGTTAGGAAAATTGAGGTTGTCACCGTAGTTACCATTGGTGCCGGAGCCATCATTTACTGAAGCCTGGTAAGCCCATACTGATTCAGCACTATTGTCCTGTGCCGCATTGAAATTGCTTTGATAGTTCACAAGGGCATAAGCATCGCCTTTGGCTGTCTTTCCATTAGCGATAACATCTTCCAGCAAAGTTTTTGCTTGTGCATATTTGCCTTGCTCCATGTAGCATCTTGCCAGGTAAACCTTTGCTGCTGATTTATTAGCTCTTCCCGGCTGGGCCTGTGTTTCAGGCAAGCCAGTAATCGCTGCCTGGAAGTCAGCTTCTATTTTTGGCCAGTAATCAATAAAATTCCCCTGGTCATCGACATTTCTTGTTTCGGTCGTAGTTTCGTCAGCATAGACAATATTTTTGAAAATTCTTTTTAATTCGAAGTGGAAATGGCCCCTCAGGAATTTTGCTTCAGCGGTAATTCTTGCAGCATCGGTAGCCGTAATATCTGTAGCTAGCGGCAATACACGCAATACATCATTGGCCCTTTGTATACCATCATACATGGCAATCCATTTCTGGTTCAGATAGCCATTGTTGGTAGCATAAGTATAAGTAGCCAGTGTACCGATGCCTTCTGAAGATTGGTCGGGATTGATAGAACCTTTGTATGCATCATCTCCACAAACACCTCCATATACCCAGTTGGACGCGGCTGCACCCCAGTTGGTACCGGCTGCACCACCCTGCCCGCTGATCATATGATAAGCGCCGATGAGCAATCCTTCAACTCCTGTTTTATTGGCAAGTACACTGCTGCTCAACGCACCTTGTGGTTTCTTATCGAGGAAATTCTTGCTGCAGGCATATACAACGAGCATCATTGTGGCGCCCAGAAGTATTACCAGTTTATTTCTTAAATTTTTCATGTTATAATTAAGTTTTGCAGTTGTTAGAAGGAGATGTTTACACCAAAATTGTATCCTTTCTGATTGGCGGGGTAATTACCAAAGTCGATTCCAAAGTTAGTGTTGTCACCCAGGTTCGAGCCAACCAGTTCAGGATCCAGTCCAGTGTATTTCGTGATAGTAAAGAGATTTAATGCCTGGAAATAAACACGCAGTCTTTCAACGTGTAATCTCTTTAGCACGGTTGGCGAAAATGTATATCCCAACATGAGCGATTTACATTTCAAGAATGAACCATCCTCCATGTAATAAGAACTGAAATTGTTTGTCGTGCTGAAGTTTGCAGCCCTCTCTAATACAGGAACTCTTGCTCCTGGATTTGCTACGTGAGCATTCGGGTTAGGAATAGGAGGTTTATTGACTGGATCGGTTGGATCAGGTATCATCACCGTAGTTGGCTGGCCCTGTGCATTTACAAGTCTGATTGAATTATTAGCAGCGTCTTTGCTGAGAGCTCCATCCCATACTTGCGGAAAATCTGACCAGAACCGAACATAATTGATGGCATCGTTGCCGACACTTGCATAGAACATAAATGACAGGTCAAATCTTTTATATGTCGCAGCGAGATTCAAACCTGCGGTGAAATCAGGGTTCGGATTTCCAAAGAATGTCCTATCATTTACATCGATTTTCTTGTCGCCATTGACATCACGGAATTTCAACCTGCCAGGTGCGGCATCGGGCTGAACCGGTGAAGCATTAATATCGGCTACATCATTGAATATTCCGACAACGTCATAACCAAAAAATGCACCAAGGGCCTGACCTGCCTGAATGCGGCTAAATGCGCCTATGCGGGTGGAACCTGCGCTGTTGCGATCATAGTATTGAATGCCGGGAGGCAGCTTATTCACCATGTTCTTATAGGTAGTGACATTCAAAGTAGCATCAAATTGAAGGTCGTGTCCGACTGCACCATGATAAGTTAACGATGCGTCTATACCTGTATTTTTAATATCTCCCGAGTTGATAAATGCTGGCGTGGCTCCGCCCACAACACTAACGTCTGATGCCGGGCGGAAGAGTAGTCCGTTGATTGTTTTCTGATACCACTCGATAGAAACATCAAGTCTTTTAAACAAGCTTGCATCAAATCCGATATTCGTGATTACGTCCTCTTCCCAGGTAGTCTTGACGTTTCCAATCTGGCTGGCATAGATACCAAGTGTTGAGCTGTTATTTGATCCGTTAATATCATAATATGAATTGGCAGCCGCCTGGTTGAACAAGCTAAATGCATTGGTTGGGTTGATATTGCTGATAGAGCCCAGTTTACCCCAGCCGGCACGTAATTTCAAATCTCTCAGCCAGGTAATATTTTTCATAAATGATTCGCTGCCGATTCTCCAGCCCGCAGTAACTGAAGGAAAAACTCCGTAGCGATTATCTTCCGCGAATACAGACGAACCATCTCTTCTGAGCGTACCAGACAGCAAATACTTGTCTTTATAGTTGTAATCGAAACGGCCGAAAAGCGACCAAAGGCTGGTAGCGTAAGGTGTACCATTTATGTTGGATGTAGTTTGTCCTGTGGGAGGCCCGAAATTAATTGTCCAGAGGTTGGGATCAACTGTAAGGTTTCCTGGATTGGTGATGAAATATCCGCTCCTGACACCCTGAATCGCTCTGCCATAATTCTGAATGGCTTCCGTGCCGACCAACACTTTCACATTGTGATCCCCAAAGATCTGATTATAGGTAAGTGTATTTGTCCAGGTCCAACTGCTATTGTATCCGAAATTTTCCTGGAAGCTGTTGGGGTTTTTGTTGTTTTCTGCATTTTCATAAGCAGTATAGCCGAACGACCTGTAATTATAATTGTCAATAGTTCCGCCAAAACTTGTGCGGGCGGTTAAGTTCTTCAGGAAGTCCACTTCGAGAAACACATTTCCAATGGCCTGGTAGTCGTTTCCTTTATTATCATGTGTTCTGGCCATATTCGCAACAGGGTTTTGCGCATTTCCTAATCCCTGTGAACCAGTGCCTGCAAAGTTGCCTCTGATATCATACACCGGTATCAGCGGGCTTTCTCTGTAACTCATCGAAATCGCGTTTCCTTCATTCTGGTTGTTGAACCCAGGGTTTTGTTTATAGAAGAAATATGCATTTTCCCCGATACGTGCGACATTACCAATATTAAAGGATGTATTTATTCTTGCTGAATAACGTTTCAGATATGTCTCCATCAAAGTACCCTGTTGGTTAAAATATCCCAAAGAGAAAAAGAAAGAAGAACGGTCAGAACCTGAACTGACGGATACATTGTGACTAGTGATAGGAGCATTCTGAAAAATTTCATGAAACCAATCGGTGCCGGTTTTGTTGGTCTGGGTATATTGATCCGTATATAAAGCGTACTTGGTTGGATCGACCGTACTTGCGCCAAACATACCACCCGTTCCAAAAATATAATTCGGAAGCTGGGGTGCTGCAGTAGCCGGTTGAAGTACTCCATTTATGTAATTAAATTGTTTGTGTTTCGGAACGTTACCGGTTATAGTATTTAAATATGTCGCCTGAGTAGCATTCATCGTTTCCGTACTATTGGCAATACGAAAACCATCTTTGTTTGGAATCTGCACTCCGTAATAACCATCATAAGCTACTTTAACTCTGCCGGTCCTTCCCTTTTTAGTCGTAACAACAATTACACCGTTGGATCCGCGCACACCATAGATAGCAGCAGCGCCGGCATCTTTCAATACCTGCATCGACTCAATGTCATTTACATTGAGATCATGCAAACTTCCCGGAGTACCATCTATAATAACAAGAGGATCGGTAGATCCGATAGAGGTGATACCGCGAACTCTGACATTGCTTCCGCCACCAGGTGTACCGGAATTAATCACCGTTACTCCTGAAGCCTGGCCTTGCAGCAACGACTCCGTAGTACCCGAGGGTATTACTTTCAGGTTGTTTACATTCACTACCGCTACGGCTCCTGTAATGTCTTTCTTTCTTTGAGCTGAATAACCGGTTACTACCACTTCGTTGAGGTTAGAAGCCTGCACTTTCATCACAACATCAATATTATTTGTGCTGGAAACAGATACCTCCGATACCTCGTAGCCGACGTAGGAGAAAACAAGCACATTGGTGTTGGCGGGCATCATGATCGCATAAGTACCCTCCGTAGTAGTACTGGTGGCAACATTAGTGCCCTTTACAGAAACGGTTGCGCCGTAAACAGGTTTGGAATCTGGACCGGTGACTTTACCCTCTATTCTTTTTTGCGCGAGGGAGGAGAGCGCAGCTAGCATCATTACCAAGAGGATACTACCTCTGATTGTAGTTAGTTTGGCAAGCATAAACAGTATGGTTTAGATAGAACAAATGGGAAATCAAAGTCAATTTAGGGGAAAATATTTGGAAACGACCAAATGTTACAAAAAAAATCTAAGTTTTTGTTAAAAGAGTATCATGTTGCAGGCATGGCATTAAAAATAAAGTTGCACATTTTAATGTGCATAACCTGTGAATTAGTAAACCAATTACAATAGAATTATTTATAACGAAGATTGACCTAAGAATAAACCCTCATTCATGACTTTTTGCATTGCAATAAAGACATTTGTTACATAGAAGTTGCATTAAATAAGTATCAACAGGTGTTAGTTTTTTCGCGGCGGGTCGATTAGTCCTGGAGTTGCAGGTGTGCAATCGTTCCCATAAGCTCCCTGATGCGCTGCCGATGTTTATCACTTACTTTATAAACAGGTAGCCTGAAACTATTTTCGCAGAGTCCCATCTCATTTAGATATGCTTTTACACCGCTCGGGCTTCCCTCTGCAAACATGGAAGCAATGATGTCTGTGTATTTATAATGTAGCTGATGGGCCTGAGTAAATTTTCCGGAAAGACATAGTCTGACCATCTCTGAGTAATCTGCAGGATAAGCATTGGCGACAACTGAAATTAGTCCTTCCGCTCCACAAGCGATCATTGGTAATGTAATCGGGTCATCACCGCTGATCACCATAAAATCAGCCGGCTTGTATTTAATGATGTGGTTGATTTGTTCAAAATTGCCACTGGCTTCTTTCGTTGCAAATATGTTGGTGCATTCCCGTGCAATACGTAATTGCGTGTCGGCTGTTACATTCATGCCCGTGCGTGAAGGCACATTATACATGATGATCGGAAGTGGTGTTGCTGCATTCAACGCTTTGTAATGTTGGAACAATCCTTCCTGGTTCGGTTTATTATAATATGGAGAGACAGAAAGTATGGCGTCATATCCTTTCAGGTCAAATTCTTTAAACCCTTCTATCACCTCTGCCGTATCATTGCCACCAATACCTGCAACCAATGGAAGACGCGCATTGACCGTTTCACTTACAAAAGAAAAAACTTCTTGTTTCTCCTGGCCATGCACCGTGGCACTTTCACCTGTGGTACCAAGTACAACCAGATACTCCACCTTGCCTTCGATCCAGAATTCAATCAGTTTCTTAAAACTTTTCCAATCAATTTTTCCATCTTCATGAAAAGGAGTAACGATAGCGATACCTGTACCGGTAAATTTTTTTCTAAGTGACATATATATATTAGTAATTGAAATAGTACTATTGACTATTAACTATCGACTGTCTAAACCTCTTCCCAAAAACCCATCTTCCCAAATTTTTCTATGCGTTTATTGGTTCGCTCTTCCGGGGGAATTTGTTTTAATTCCTGCAATATAGGTTTGATATAATCTTTCAGAATTTGTGCAGAAGCATCGTAATCCCAATGTGCACCGCCAACGGGTTCGGGAATGATTCCATCTATCAAACCAAAGCCCAGCATTTTTTCGGCTGTTAACCGCAATTGTTCCGCCGCTACTTCTTTCTTTTCCCAACTTCTCCAAAGAATGGATGAACAACTTTCAGGGCTGATAACTGTATACCATGTATTCTCCATCATAAATACTTTATCGCCCACTCCAATACCTAATGCACCACCACTCGCACCTTCGCCAATAATAATGCAAATGACGGGAACCTTTAACCGGATCATCTCATAAATACTTCTTGCAATTGCTTCCCCCTGCCCTCTCTCTTCCGCTTCCAAACCAGGATAAGCTCCGGGTGTATCTATTAATGTAATTACAGGTTTATTAAATTTCTCAGCCAGCTTCATCAATCGCAATGCCTTCCTGTAACCCTCCGGATTAGCCATCCCGAAATTGCGCAGCTGCCGCATTTTCGTATTGATACCTTTTTGCTGTCCGACGATCATTACTGTTTCACCATCCAAATTTGCGAAGCCTCCAATCATGGCTTTATCGTCTTTCACCGTCCGGTCGCCAAAGAGCTCCACAAAATTTGTGGTCATCTTCTCAATATATTTCTGGGTATATGGCCTGTCCGGATGACGGCTCAACTGCACACGTTGCCAGCTCGTCAAATTAGATGTAATCTCTTTTCTTTTTTCTAAAATATTCGTCTCAAGCCGTGCCACGAGGTCACTCATATCAATCTTCGTTTTTTCCTGGCGATGCTTTGCATTTTCAATCTCATCAATGAGGTCTTTGATCGGTTTCTCAAAATCCAGGAATTGTCGGTTTGCGTTCGTAGGCATATTCCGTAAATGAGGGGCTAAATTAAGGATTAAATAGCAAAAAGGGAGAAGGCTATGAGCCGGATCTCAATGATCAGGAACCAATTAAATTTGAAATGAAAATTAGAATACCAAAAGTGAAGCCTGTGATAAAGCTCTAAGATTTCTTTCTTCTTAATGGAGCTTATTTGGTTTTCGAAACTTTGCTCTTAAGACTTATTCCGCGAAGCAATGCTGAACGCAAGGCATAATTTTTTGTGGGTGCATATACAAATAAACAAGCACGATTCTTCATTACATCTATGATCTCACCGGCATCTTTCAATGGAATTGCAGGGCAACCTTCACTCCTGCCAATATATCCCTGGCTTTCGATGTAGGATTCGTCGACATAAGAAGCGCCATGCATAACGATAGCGCGGTTGAAAGCTTTATCATTGATTCCTTTTTCAATGCCTTCCAGCCTGAGTGAATATCCATTGCTGCCATTGTATGTATCTTGTGTAATATAAAAACCCGGACTGCTTTTATACGATCCTGCCTTATTTGAAAATGAAGAAGCCCTTTCTTTACCAGAATTCCTCCCATGGGCCACAAGTGTATTGAAAAGTACTTTATAATTCTTCATGTCGAGTACATACAATCTTTTATGATCGCTCGGCTGACTGAAATCAACGATCGCCATCACTGAATCATTCACGAGGCGACCCTGTTCTATCAATTTTTGCCACCCTTTTTTTGCATACACAAATGCCTGCCGGCTTAAACCAGAAAGATCCAGATGCAAACTATCATAAACGGATTTCAAAGTAGAAAGCGATTCATCGATAAACGGAAGCGGAGAAGGCGAAGGTACCGGTGAAGCAGAAACTATCGATCCTGTATTCATCCTGGTTCCAAACATCGGTTTTGCAAATGACAATGGCAGATGCAATAATGTAAGGATTAAAGAAGATAAAACGAGATACAGGCTTTTGAACTGCTTTTTCATGGTCCAATTAATGAAGTTACCCGGGAATAACGCGCAATCCGTCGTAAAATTATGCCTGTCTTTATAATATTATCCTGCTATTACATTATCCGTTCGCAAGGTTATCCCTTAAATATAGAAACTCCTTTCAAAGAAAAAAAGAAACGTTAAGAATTCTTTCGAAAATAATCGAGGCCTTTCATCGAAGGTCAACAAAAAGGCGGCAAACAGGTTCAGTT
>AR_comb_assmDRAFT_10274330_pt1 | contig 19236 bp, 15 predicted proteins | sample ArasoioldDNA_FD_10543 | JGI IMG/M metagenome (IMG submission 10543) | reverse complement strand
TTGCGCTGGGCGGCGGTCGGTTGAGTGACAATCGACAGCTTCTTGAGTTCCGCCATTGCGGCGTCCGCGTCCGGTGACGTCGGCATGTTGTAGTAGATGTTGGAAAAGGCATCGGATGCCTTGGCGCCTTGTCCGATGGCCGCGAAGGCTCTTCCCAGAGTGAGTTCGATATCCGAGCGCGCAGGCAGGCGGTCCTTTTGCAGAACTTCGGCAGCTTCGGCAGCGCGCCCTTCGGTCAGCAGCGCAGTGGCATAGCTGACGTGCGCATCCCGGATCAACAGCGAATCGGGATAGGTGGTTTCGAAGTTCGCAAGCGCGGCCAAACCCTCGGCCTGATGTCCGGTTTGCAGATAGCAGGTGCCGAGATAGTACGCAATGTAGTCGCCAAGATCTCCTGCCATGGGTTTGGCACGGCTGAGCGGTTCGATGGCCTTGGCGCAGTCCTTATCGAGGAAGCGGGCGTATCCCACCACCAGCCAGGCGAGTGCTCCGGCGTCTTCTTTGGAATGCGCCCGAGCGTAGGTTTCGACGCCTGAGTAGGCTGCGGGAGTTCGATCCGCAATGAGTTGCTGCGCCATGGGGCGAAGAGTGGTCGAAGCAACGAAAGCCTCGCGGATGCGGCGAACGCGAGGAGAGATTGGACGGCGCTTTCGGTGAGCAGTCGTCTTGGGCTTCTTCGCCGGAGTGGCTGCTTTTTTGGTTGGCTTGTGCGCGGGAGTCCTGGCGCCGGACTGATCGGGCTCAGTCTTAGGCGCAGGCGTTTTCGGAGCAGTCGGCGATTGCTTGTCGGGAGAATCAGAGGCCGCAGGGTTGGAGGACTGCTGCGGGCTTTTCGAGACAGTACGCGGCGTGGCGCTCGCGCACACGCCTGCCAGAGCGAGAACCCACCACAACTTGAGACCCAGTCGAAACACCTTTTACTTAGATGCGCGGAGAAGCGCTAAACCAGAACCTGTCTACCAGTGGCCAGTGGTCAGGGGTCAGTAAAAAACCAAACCACTGATCACTTGCCGCTCACCACTCGACCACAAACCACAAAAAGAACAACTCTTACATCTTGAAGTTCGCGCCCATTACCGAGAGATCGTCTTCGGCGAGGCTGCGGACGACTTCTTTCTGGAAATAATCGACGCTCGCTGCTGCGGTGTTACCGTAGCGCTTTGTAAATGTGGAGCGGCTCTTCTCGATATCTTCCTTCAGGCGATCATAAAGGTCTTTGTTGCGGCGACCTTCGTTGACTTTCGCCTGGTTGTACAGCTTAATCTCGTCGACCAGCAGACGCGCGAAACGCTGCGCCTTGCGGTGTGTATCGGCGTCCTCGGCGGAGAGTCCGGCAAATGGATCTGCAGCAGGAGCCGCGGCCGCACTTGCCGCTGATGCACTCGCTGCGACTTCGACGACCTCGGCGGCAGGCTCTGGCTCCGGCTCGGGCACCTTAGCCACATGTTTCGGCGCGTGCCCGGCGAACGGATCGGAAAACGAACTAACGCTTTGGGCCGGGGCGGGCGGCGGAGCCGGCGCCTCGATCGAAGCCGTCGCGCTCTCCATGTCCCGCTGCGCTTGCTGCTTGCGCAGTGAGGTGACTTCAAGCCAGGCACTGGTGGCCATCACGAGAACTTCAAGAGACGTGGCGTCGAGCAGATTGTTGGCGCCGCCATCGGCATAGAGAAGTGCCGCCACTTTGTCTTTGAGCACCAGCGGCATCACCACGAGTTGCTCATTCTCCGGTCCGCCGAATTGCTTCACGAAACGGCGATCCATCTCGGCAATGTTGGCCGGAGTAACGGAGCGATTCTGGTACGCGTAAGCGGCCGGGCCGCTGCTCATGTCGAGCGGAAAATCCTTGATGGCGTCGTCGTCGCCGAGGCCGCGGGCCTGCCATCCACTGGCCGAACCTGCTTTCACTACGAACAGTGCAAGGCGCGCTGCGTAAGCACCGCCGGCATCGAGGAGTCCGCGAAGAATTTCTTTTTGGGTCGTTCCGTGGTGAATGCTGGAGATGGAACTGGCGAGACCGCCGGGCGCGGGTGCGGACGATGCGGCTCCCGCCTCAGCCGAGAGTGCGGGCAACTCCGCTAGAACGCGATTCACCAGCTCTTCCTGCAATTTGGGGAGCTGTCGTTCGAAAACCTGCGCTACCGCTCGCTCGACGATTTGCTGGAGTTCCTTAGCCATGCTCAGAGAACCATTTCCAAAGCCCGAATCGCTTGCCGGACAACTTTTCATTGACCGGACGGACAGTGCCCTAACTGCCGATTATAGGAGTACTCGTACGACGTCGGGCAGGGTACCGAAGTACCCTGTTCGTTCGGGACTCTGCCGCGATCGTTTTCCGATTTTATAGCAAGCGGTGGAGGATGAACGCTTTCTTAGGGATGCAAGGATTGTTCATCTTGACACCCGGGACGGTCCGCGCAAATTTCTCCTGAATCATCCCCTGTTGACAGCGCTTTGACTGAGCACGAAAATTGGCTGGCCGCGTGAGTGGAGGTGTATTGTGCCGATCCCGCGTTCGCCTCGCATCCTCGTTTCAATATTCAACTTCGCTCTTCTCGGGTCTGCGGTCGCATGGGGACAAGCCTCACCTGCGCCTGATACCTCAACACTGCCTCGGCTACAAGCTGAGTTGCTCAAGACGCTTGATCCGGGCCATCTTCAGGCAGGAGACGAACTGACCGCTCGCACTGTGACGCCGCTCGAGGTCGCGGGCAGTAAATATGCTCCCGGTGCAATCGTGAAGGGACACGTTACAGAAGTCGACTCCAGCCACCTTGTGTTGCTGTTTGATCAAATCCAGGTTAAGAAGAATCCGCCGGTTCCCCTCGGGTTGTCGCTGCGAGCGGTAATGATGCCCCACGCTGCTGAGCCGCAGCCATCGAACGACATGAGTTCCGAACAAAGGTCTCCGCGCGCTGAGGCGTTGGGAGCTGGGGGTGGTCCAATGCGCAGCCCCGATGCGGCAGCAAGAGATTCGGTGTACATGCCACCGCAAGGTCGGCCTCCGGCGGCTGCAGCCCCGGTCGAGACGCGCAATGGCGGCGTTATCGGACTGCCTGGAGTTCATCTTGACGTCAACCCTGATCCCAAAGTTGGTGCGGTGTTCCACGTTGAAAAAGATCAGAAGCTGCGGCTGGAGAAGGGGCTACAGCTCATGTTTGTAGTGTCGGAGAAATAAAAACGGCCCAAAATTCCGGGCCGTTCCAGGTGCGGTCGCACCCCGTCAAGGTCATATCGATTATTCTCCTCGGCAACAGGAGATTCAAGAACCTTGAACCCGAGGATAGGCTTCAAGTCTGCCCGCCCGGTCCGGCCGTCATCGAGTTGAGGATTCGCCAGATTCCCTCGTAACAGATAGAATGGTTCATTCTGGTGCAGGTGGGAATCCTCGAAAATCCTGAATCGTCTGAGACATGGGAGCCATCCAAAACAAACTAGCAGGGCCTGTTAGCGACGAACTGGCGCTGGTTCAGGCGGCCAAGCGGGGCGATGACTCAGCTTTTGAAGAGCTGGTTCGGCGCTATGACCGCAATGTTTTCCGGATCGCGCAGCACATCACACAGAACCGGGAAGATGCGGAAGATGTGGTGCAGGAAGCGTTCCTGAAGGCGTACGGCAACCTGCAGCAATTCCAGGAGCAGTCGAAGTTTTATACATGGCTGGTCCGGATTGCAGTGAACGAAGCGCTGATGAAGTTGCGCCGGCGCAAGCCCGAGCGCACCGTTTCGCTTGACGAGGACATCAAAACCGAAGACGACTCCCTGCCCCGCGAGATCGCGGACTGGAGCCCGAATCCGGAGCAGCAGTACACGCAAGCGGAGTTGCGCGAGATTTTGAGTAAAACGATCCAAGGCCTTCCCCCAGGCTTTCGGACGGTGTTCGTCCTCAGGGACGTGGAAGGATTGTCAACCGAAGAAACCGCGGCAGCGCTGGAATTGAGCGTTCCTGCGGTAAAATCCCGGCTGTTGCGGGCACGCCTGCAGCTTCGGGAGCGGTTGGGACGCTACTTCCAGCGGCGTGAAGCGGGGAATGGAAAAAGTAATCCGAGAGGTGGAGATGTTAAAGATGACGTGGCGAGCGGAGATGGCAACCTGTGAAATGCTCTGAATTTTTACTTGAGCTGACCAGTTACCTGGACGGCGTACTTGACGAAAGAACGAAAGCCGAGTTGGAGAATCATCTTTCCTGGTGCCACAACTGCTACGTTGTCTGCGATACCACAAAGAAAACCATCGAGATCTATCGCGACTCGCAACTCTACGAACTTCCTGAAGACCTCCGCAGCCGACTGCGTTCGGCGATCATGACGAAGTGCCAGCAGCAGAAGAGGCGCGGCCCACAGAGCGTGTGAATCAGTGGTTAGCGGCCAGGGATCGGGGTCAGTCCTTTCTTACCAATTCTTAAGTTTGTGAGCCTGCTCGCGGGTTGTGCCCTACGAGGCCATTCACTGTAGGCTGCCCGTGAGGAAAATCGGCAGGGACTGCGGCGAAAACTTTCTTCTCCTCCCGAATTAACCCTTCATTTTTCAAATACTTTCAGGGCGTTCCTCAAAGCACAACGGCACGCCCGGAAATGCGAAACCCTTTTGGCAATCGGTGAATCTAAGTAATTGAGTGGCGGAGTTGTAACGATCGGGTAGGGGGCGTCACTCTACTAGTAGAAAACCCAGGATCTGTATACCGCTCAGGTATGGAAGGTGGGGTCATGATTGAAAAACTTGTCGATGCGTTCTTCGGATGCCGGCACAGCCGGTATAGCTTCCCCGTAACCATTCGTCGGCAGATGCGCCGCCCCCAGGCCGCAGCTCTGACGGGAACGTATGTCGCTTGTCTCGATTGCGGCAAGGAGTTTCCGTACGATTGGCAGCAGATGAAGGTGATCACGTCACCCGAGCGCCATCGAGAGCAACTAGCACAACTGGCCAAGAACGCCGCCTAAGTCAAGCTGGCGTACGTTGACGACAAACTGAGATAGTTTTCCTCTCCGAAGCCGCGAGTGTACGCTCGCGGCTTACGCGTGTTCAGCACTGGATGCTGCGTCGCACGCTCCGCACAATGCTCGGCCTTCCCTTTCTCAATTTGCCGTTTCCATTTTGGGAATTGGTGTATACGCGTTCTGCTTTGGGACGCACGTAGGTGATGCCTCCGCGCTTTGAAGTTCTTCGGGTGCGCCGCAAACGGCACAATACAGAAGGCTGCGAAGGAGGTCGACGACTCCCGTTACGCCGTCACGACCATGAGTCAACCAGAACCATTGCAAGAGCGTTTCAGCCAGCCTGCGTCAGAGAATGCGGTTTTGCAAAAAGCATTGCGAGGCCGTGATGACTTGCTCAAGTCCATCCCCAGCATTCCGGCGATTCTGCAGACTTTGATTGGCGAGGTATCGCAATCGGCGGAGAAAGTGGATCTGCACCGGGTGGCGGATCTGATTAGCCGGGACAAGTCAATTGCGTCGCAATGCCTTCGCCTGGCGAATTCTCCGCTGTATGGGCGTGGGACGCGCACGGAATCGGTGCGGGGAGCGGTGCGCACGCTAGGAATCTCAAACATCCGCGACATTGCGGTGTCGACCATGATGATGCAGATCAGCAGCGGACAACAGGGCATGGATCCGGTCGTGTTCTGGGAGCATTCGCTGGGGTGCGCGATTGTGAGCCGGAAGCTGTCGCGGGCTGTGGGCTTTGACGATCCGGAGAAGGCCTACCTGGCGGGGCTGCTCCATGACTTGGGATACGTCGTTAATCTGATGCTGTTTCCCCAGCAGGAAAAGTCGGCGCTGGAACACGCGCTGAAGAGCGGCGAGTTTCTGGGAGAATCGGAATACGAGACGCTCGGCTTCACGCACTGCCAGAGCGGAGAAGTGCTGGCGCGCTTCTGGAATTTCTCAGACGATCTGGTCGAAGTGATTCTCTGCCATCACCATGCCGAGTCCGCGACGGTGAATCCTGCGTTGGTCGCGATCGTGGCGCTGGCCGACCGGCTGTGCCGGGCGCACGCTCTGGGTGTGGGCTACGTCGAGGCTTCGGATCCCGCCCTCGAGTGGAAATCCGAGTGGAAGATTCTACGAGAGAAGACTTCCTACGCTTCCCAGATGGAATGGGCGGACTTTGTGAAAGACGCCGAGGTGTATTTGGGCGAGGTGAAAGAGTTGGTGAAGGCGATGTGCCATCCGGGGCACTGAGAGATTATCCACGCTGGAAGAACGGCCTCATCCTTGAGGCCGTTTTCTATTTCGCCAGCAACGCTGTTTCTCACAGCCAGCGCTTTCGCCGGAAGTACCAAAGCACCCCGATCATCGAGAGACACATCAGTCCGGTTGCGTACCAGGCGCCGTGAGGATTGTTGCTCCAGGGCAGATGGAGATTCATGCCGAAGAATCCGGTGATCACCACCAGCGGGAGTGCTAACGTGCCGTAGATCGTCAGCACCTTCATGACCTCGTTTGTGCGATTGGCAACCGCAGAGAGATAGATATCAAGGGAGCCCGTCAACAGATCGCGTTGCGATTCCACCAGATCCACTCCGCGCACCAGGTGGTCATAGACGTCGCGAAAATATGGGTCGAGATCATCGCCGGTGAAACCACCTTCGCGACGCACGATTGCGTTCATGACGTCGCGCATTCCTGAGGCGCTGCGCCGGAAATCGATAAGGCAGCGTTTCAGACGAAAGATCTCGCGCAGAACCTTCGGCTCCGGACGTTCGAGCACAACTGTTTCTACCTTGGAAATGTTGTCGGCGGAATCGTCGAGAAATGCGAGATACTCGTCCACAATCAGATCTGTAATCTCGTACAGGATGCGGTCCAGACGGACAATTTGGCCTTGCTGAACCGAACGCTGAACTTTTCCGAGAAACGCGCAATCGTCCTGGTGAACTGTGATGAGAAAGTCCGGACCGAGAAAGACGTCGAAATCGTCAAACTTCGGTCCTTGATCGTGGCGTACCAGATGCTTCAGGACCGCGAACAGGTACTGCCCGTACTCATCGACTTTTGCCCTCTGGGGACGATGGCGACAGTCATCGATCTGCAACTCGTGGAGATGAAAACGGCGCGCGAGTTCGTCCAGGTCGGGCGAATTCGGGTCTGACACATCGAACCAATTAAGGCCGGGCAGGAGTTGCTGTGGTGTTGTCATGGATGCAGCCTGTGTCCTTTGAGATGTTATCCGATGCGCGGAAGCAAAGAGTGGGCCGTGGAATACTCGCCTACAGTTTCAGCGATGATACCCTGCTGCGATAGGTGGGAATCCAAGCCAGCGAAAGAAAAGCCCCGCATTTCTGCGGGGCAGTTTCAGATAGATCTCGGGACTAGTGCGACGGATATTCCGCCGGGATCGGTACCGGGACTCGCTTGTCGATGGGGACGAATTCCCTTTCGCCGGATCCGAGGTAGACCTGGCGTGGGCGCGCGATCTTCTGCTCGGGATCTTTCATCAGCTCTTCCCATTGCGCGAGCCACCCGGCTGTGCGCGGAATCGCGAACAGGACCGTGAACATCTCCGGGCGGAAGCCCATGGCCTGATACATGATCCCAGAGTAGAAGTCGACATTGGGATACAGTTTGCGCTTCACGAAATAATCGTCTTCGAGCGCAATGCGTTCGAGTTCGAGGGCGATGTCGAGTTTGGGACTGCGTCCCGTAACCTCGAACACCTGTTCGGCGCTCCAGCGGATAATCTTGGCCCTCGGATCGTAGTTTTTGTAAATTCGGTGTCCGAAGCCCATCAGCTTGAAGTGGCCGTCCTTCACGCGCTTGATGTAGGCAGGAACATTGTCCTTCGTTCCGATCTCATCGAGCATCCTGAGCACTTCTTCGTTGGCCCCGCCATGCAGCGGGCCGGCCAACGCGGATGCGGCAGAAGCGACTGAGAGATAAGGATCGCTCTCGGAGCTGGCTACGGTGCGCATGGTGCTCGTACTGCAGTTCTGTTCGTGATCGGCGTGGAGGATGAAGAGAATGTCGAGGGCCCGGGCGATCGCGGGATGCGCCACGTATCGGGGCTCAACCATCTTCCACAGCATGTTCATGAAGTTTTCGGTGTAGCTCAGGTCGTTATCGGGATAGACGTAGGGGAATCCCACGTTGTGCCGGTACGACATGGCCGCAATCGACGGAACCTTGCCGATGAGGCGGACGATCTGGTGCAGGCGGTTGGCGGGATCGTGCACTTTCTTGGCATCGGGATAAACGCTCGAGAGCGCGGCGATCGTGCTCACGAACATCGACATCGGATGCGCGGAATAGCGGAACCCTTCCATGAACTTCTTGCTGGTTTCGTGCAGCATGGTGTGGTGGGTCACGTCGTAGACCCACTGCTGCAGTTCTTTCTCTGTGGGCAGTTCGCCATTCAACAGCAGATAGGCCACTTCGAGAAAGGTGCAGCGCTCGGCCAGAACCTCGATGGGATATCCGCGATAGCGCAGGATGCCTTTGTCGCCGTCGATATACGTGATGTTGCTCTTGCAGGACGCAGTGTTCATATACGCCGGATCGTAGGTCATCAGCCCGAAGTCTTCAGGACCGGTCTTGATCTGGCGCAGATCCATGGCGCGGATCGTCCCGTTCTCGACGGGAACGGTGTAGGTCTTATTTGTGCGATTGTCGGTGATGGTGAGGGTGTTTTCTGGCATGCGATCCGCCTTTACGCGCCTGCGACTAAGACAAGCATAGCCGAGCCTATGTCGGTTGCTCAAATCGATCTGTGATTTAAATCACAGAATATTGTGATGAGGTGATTCTGCCTGAAGATCTTGGCGCCTACTGTGTACTCCAGTAACACCTTGTCGGTGACTCTGGTCAGAGGTCAGGGGTCAGGGCTTAGAGATTCGGGCGGTTGACGCCTTTGCTCGTCGCTTTGCGACTCGGGGCGGACCCTTCGACTTCGCTCCGGCAAGCTGCGTCTGCTCCTACGCTGGCTATTCAAACTCCAGCATTACGATTTCTGGATTCGATCCCAGGCGGAGGGGTGGTCCCCAGGTGCCTGCGCCGCTTGATGTGAATACCTGCATCTTCCCGATTCGGCTCAAGCCATACACAAACTGGCGGTACATACGGCGGGCCATCCAGCTCCATGGGATGAACTGCCCGAGATGTGTATGCCCCGAGAGCTGCAGGGAGAAACCTTTGGCCTCGGCGACGGCGGGATGGTCGGGTGCGTGAGTCAGTAGAATGCTGGCCCGGTCGCGATCGAGCGGGAGGTCGCGAAGTACGGAAGCGAGGTCGCCGTTAGACGTCGCGCTGTTATACGGGATACCGACGATCTGCAGGCCTTCTACATTCACGCGTTCGTTTCTCAGCACACGCACGCCGGTCGCGGCGATGGCGTTCAGATATTTGGTATCGTCGCCGAACTGCTCGTGATTGCCGGCAACGAAGTAAACACCATGCGGGGCGGTCAGTTGAGCCAGCGGCTCGGTGGCTTTCTTCGCGTCGATGGCGGTGCCGTCGAACAAATCGCCGGCGATGAAAATCAGATCGGGCTGTTCCTTGGTGATCTTCGCTACCAGGCGCGTCAGGAAAGTGCGGTTGCGGACGTGTCCCAAATGAACGTCGGTTAGTAGTGCGGCCTTGCGCCCACGCCACGCATTGGGCAGGTTCTCAAGACGAACCCGGGCGCGTGTGATGCGCGTCCAGCTGGCGTTCCAGACGCCGTACACCCCTAGAGCAGTGGCGGCAGAGAACATCACCTGAACCAGGCGATGGAAATCGAATTTCAGTCCTGCGAGCGCCGCGACACCGAATATTCCCCACGAGAAGACGGCTGCCAGAAATAGAAAGCTGAGAAAGCCCATCCAGATGGCAGCAACTTTATAGAGGGCGCGGACGGGGCCGCTGGCGTTGGTAAATGCCAGCAGAGACGCGGCGACAAAGCTTATGGAAAGAATGCCAAGGATCCACTGCAGAGTGGCCGAATGGCTTGTGGTGTGGCCGAACATCCAGGTTTTGTAAAGAAGTGTATGAGCCAGGAAGAGAATGGACTGGACGACGATGACGAAGGTAGCGATAGCCGTTCTGCGGCGCATGCACGATTAGATTCCAAAGCGGTCCGCAGGGATTCGAGCGGAATCCGAAGAAAAGGCGGTGCTGGCGCACCGCCTGTTTTTGCGCTGGATAGCGAGACTAGTGTATCTGGCGCACGCGCTCGGAGCCGGAATCCGACACGTAAAGGCTCCCGTTAGACCCAACAGTTACTCCATCCGGAAACAGGTTTGTCTTGGTTGCCGGCAGGTTGTTGCCGTTGTAGCCCCACGATCCGGTTCCCGCGAGGGTCTGGATTTTGCCCGAAGCATTGACCACGCGTACACGGTAGTTGAGCGTATCCGAGATGTACAAGTTTCCTCTAGCGTCGACCGCGACAGCATTGGGAAGACTAACTTCCGCAGACGTCGCTGGACCGCCGTCGCCGGCAAATCCCGGGATTCCATTCCCTGCAACGGTTGAGATGATGCCGTTGGTGTCCACTTTCCGAATGCGCTCGTTCTCCCAATCGGCGATGTACAGATTGCCTACGCCATCGAGAGCAATTGCTACGGGCAGGTCCAAGTCGGCCTCGGTTGCGGCGATCCCGTCGCCGTTATAGCTGTTCGCAAACAGCACGCCTGCCACTACGGTCCCGGTAGTATCGGGAGCGATCTTGAGAATGACTGCGTAGCCAAAGGTAGATACGTAGAGGTTCCCGCTCGCATCCAGGGCCAGCCCATAGCTGGAGACAGGAATAGTGAGTGTGCCGCCCCATGGCGGGACGACCGTAACCGATGCGACATAGGTAGTAATCGTGCCGGTTGTGTCGACTTTGCGGATCACGCCGTTGCCGGTGTCGCCGATAAAGACGTTGCCAGCGATGTCGACTACGACTGTAAACGGAGTATTGAGAGTCGCGGCGGTGGCGGGTCCGCCGTCTCCCGAGTAACCAGTCATACCAGTCCCGGCGATGGTCGTGATCTTGCCGGTCGGCGAAACTTTGCGGACGCGGTTAGCATTGATGTCGGCGATGTATAGGTTGCCAGCCGCGTCGGTCGCAGTCTGCCCGCCTAGAAAAGCCAGGCTGAGACTTGCGGCCGTGGCAGGCCCACCGTCGCCGAGATAACCTCCGGCGATTGTGGACACGATCTGACTGGAGTTGATTCTGCGAATTCGATTGTTATTGGAGTCAGCAACTAGCAAGTTGCCGGTACGGTCGACAGCCATGCTCCAGGGATAAGAAAGACTCGTGGAAAGTGCAGGGTTGCCATCTCCACTGAATCCAACTGACCCGTTCGCATTTCCTGCGATCAGATTGATGATCTGGGTCGACTGGTTCATCGACCAGATGTTGCCGACCGTGCTGATATACAGCTTTCCACCGGAGAGCAATACTCCGTAGGTTTGTCCGAGACCGGCGCCAGTTGCCGGACCACCGCTTCCGCTGTTTAGCGTTGACGCGCCCCCAGCCCACGTAGTGATGGTGCCAGAGGAATCTACTTTTCGAATCCGAAAATTACCGTTATCCGCAATATAAAAATTGCCGCTGCCGTCGGCGGCAACCCCGGTGGCACCGGCCAACTGCGCGGAAGTAGCCGGGCCTCCGTCTCCGCTGAATCCAAATGTACCGTTGCCGGCTACGGTATGAATAATGCCAGCGGCGTCCACCATACGAATTACGAAAAAGCTCGAATCAGAGATATACATTTTTCCCGCGGGATCGATGGAAATCGCGACAGGACCGCTAAGACTCGCCTGAGTGGCAGGACCTCCGTCACCCGAGTACCCCGATATGCCGTTGCCAGCAACAGTCGTGATCGTCCCTGCGGGCGTGATCTTCCGAATTCGATGGTTACCCGGATCGGAAAAGAACAGGTTCCCGAGATGGTCGATGGCAAGGCCTTCGGGGCCGCTCATCATGGCTGCTGCGGCAGGGCCACCGTCTCCGCTGTAGCCGCAAATTCCCGTGCCTGCGAACGTACTGATCGCCCCACTGGGATTGACTCGCCGGATTCGGCAATGCACTTCATCGGCAATGTACAGATTCCCTTTCGCGTCGCCCGCAACGCCCAACGGGATGGCTAGACTCGCCTGCCTTGCGGGCTTTCCATCTCCCACGTAGCCACCGGCCACGGTGGTCACCTTTGCGGCAGCATGCGCCTCGACAGCGGCAGCGACACAAAGAATCAGAGAAAAGACTAAAGAGAATCTTGCAGATTTCGGTGCGGGGATCGTGCGCATGCTGACGTACTCCTGTTGCTTGATTTCGAACGTGGATCGCGCTTCGTTGCCAATTAGACACCACGGGCCGGGACAATGTCGGAGTCTGGAAACAAGGGGCGATGCTCATCGCACCGCCCCCTGGAGTCGTTGTTCAACAGCTCTCACTTACCAGGCGCTATTCATCACCAGGTTGAATGCATTTACGCTGCCCAGGCCAGTCGCCATGTCCCAGCCGGGGGTTGCGCCGAATGCGGGTTGATACGAGTTGGACGCCGTGGTCGGAGTGATGACCGCGGTGCAGGTTGCGCCGTGTCCGCCGCCGCCGGTGATCGAACATTTCGGCGTGCCGGTGTATCCCTTGCCGGCGTTGGTGAGCGTTACAGCGGTGACCACGCCACCCGACATCGTCGCCGTGCACTTCGCTGGCGTACCTCCACCGTAAATCGTAGTGCCGGTGGGCGAGGTGTACTTAGTCTTGTTCTGCTCGGTGGTGATCGAGCAGGTCGGCGTGCTCGTGAAGCCTGATCCGCCCGCCTTGAGCGTCAGGCTCGTGATCTTCTGCGTGCTGATGACACCATTCGTTCCTGACGGAAGATAGCAATCCGCCTTGAATACGGTGCCATTGAAGCGGCAGTTCACGTCGATGTCGCCCTGGGTGATGTCGTTGAACACGCAGCTGGTTCCTGCCTGCACGTTATTCGAGAAACACGAAGTGTTGCCGGTGGTGCCGAATTCCGTATTTGCGATGGCGTAGTACGTGGGATTCGGGTTGCCGGCGCGGATGCCATTGTGCTGATCGACCAGCGCCTGAATGGCGGCCATCAGTGGAGCCGAGGCCGAGGTTCCACCGATTCCGATCCAGCCGCTGGGATCGCCCGTGCAAGGCACGCCGCCGCCGGTCGCATCGGAGAAGCAGATGATGATGAAATGACCCCAGATGCCATTGCTGCCGAACAGCGAGACATCAGGAATGTCACGAACGCTGTCGGCCGGATTGCCGAAGACTCCCTTCTGCCAAGACGGCTTGGCGTAACCCGCGCAGGTGGTGTTCTCCACGTATGCGAAGTTCTGGTTGCCGAGACCGGTGAAGCATCCGCTCGGGCCGCCGCCGCCGCCCACCGTGCTCAGGAAGTTCGCACCGGCGGTGCTGTTGCAGAAGCCGTTGGTGCCATACGGAGCGGTGAATCCTTCAACGTTGTAGACGAGATAGCTGGCGCAGGAATCATTCCAGGGAATTTCGGGAATGTAGGACTTCGCCGAGCCGAAGTTCGCGTCGTTGGTGGAATTCCAGTAGGTGCTCTGGTCGGCTCCACCTTCGAGGGAGTTGTAGAGATCCTCGAAGTCGGTGCCGCCGACGGAGACCTGATACTGACTGTCTCCCCAACCGGTGATGCCGATGCCGGGCAGCGCGTAAGTATCACCGTTGGTGAACAATCGCGCGCAGGCGGACGGACCATTGTCGCCGGAAGAGGTGAACACGGAAACGCCAGCGGCTGCGGCCGACTTGAAGGCAGAGTCAAAGGCTGCGTTGGAAGCGGCACCGTTGATGGTTTCGCACTCGCCGTAGCTCATGCTGATGATCGGGGGCGGGCTGCCCGCGCTCACGATGTTCTGAATGGCGATCAGTCCGCCGAAAGTGGTCGCCGTGTCTTTGCAGGAGATCACTTCGACCTTGGCTCCAGGAGCCGCAGCCGTAACCATCTCGACGTCGAGATCAGCTTCGATATCGTCGCCATTGGTGCCGGGGTTGGTGCAATTTCCCGCAGAGTTCGGATGCACGGTGGTCAATGAGCCTCCGAAGGAGGCGAGTTTGAACTTGCTGCGATAGTTCGACCAGTCAGAGCCGAACGAGTTGGTATCTTCCACCACAGCGACGGTCTGGCCCGAGCCGGTGATGCCGGCGGAGTAGAGAGGCGTCAGGTTGTAGATGGTCTGGAAATCTTCGGGCACCAGCGCGTAACAATTCGTGCCGCAGCCGGCGAACGTAAAATCAGTCTTGAGCTTGTGATACGCCTGCGGGCGGAAGTCGTGCATGGAGACAACACCCATGATGGCGGGCGCCAGTGCAGCCGGAATCTGCGGATCGCTCATATTGGCGATGTGGTTTGCATTTGCTACTCGCAGGTTGTGAATCTCGGTATGGAACGCTTCGCGAACCTGTCCGGCGGTTCCGGAGAAGTCGATGACCACACGGTTGGGATAAACATGGCCGACCGTGAATCCGTGATGGGTCAGCCAGCCGGTAATGGAGTCGATGTCAGCCTGTGCCAGACCGAAACGCTCGCCCTGTTCGGCGGCAGTAATCCAATGGCGGAAGTTGGGTGAATTCTTGTCGGTGAGCGAATCGACGTAGGCGGTGAAGGCCGCTTCCACTTCGGGAGCGCGCTTCAACTGCAGCAACATGTGTTCGAGAGGAAGACTGTCGGCAACGCGGCCGCGATCGTGCTTTGCGTTGGCTTCAGGACGGGTGTTGCCGTAGAGGGTCACGGTTCGGGCGTTATCGATGGGCTGAGTAATCAAGGCGCGCACTGTCGGATTCCCGGCGAACGCCGAAAGCGGCGCGATCGCCAGGACTACAGACGCAGCCGTCAGAAGCAACTGGAATTTCCTTCTCATGAACTTCTCCTACCTTTGGATTGAACTAGGGGACGCGCGAAAGGCTAAGGGCTGGAATTCTATCTCAGTTCCGCGGAAATTAGCAGGATGAAGAATGTTGCAGCAGCGCAAGAGATTGCACAGCAGAACAGTTGTTATGTGTGCGCGCGAGCTTTGATGTCATGCTGAACCGTGGCGCAGCACCGGAGAAGGACCCCACGACGGAGCGTTAGTTTAACGGCGGTGGAAACAGATCAGAATCGGTCGCGTTCAGTGTGGGCGTTCGATCAGACTGCAGAATGGCTTCGGGCGACGTACGGTCCTTCGAGGCGGCTTTGCCGCCTCTCAGGATGACATCACACCGGGATGGTCACGCAACTACGCGTGGCACATAAGGCACATCGTTATTCTTTCAGCTTTAGTTTCGACTTGTTCTCTTCCATGAACTCCTTGATGTCGTTCGCGGCGCCGAGCAGGCGATTCCACTGCTCGTAATAGAGCGTCACGGGGAAACGGCCCAGGCCGTAGACGCTGACGCCGCCCTTCTCTCCCACCTTGAAGATCAGATCCCCGCTGCGCTTCTTGGTTTCGACTTCCTTTTCGAGTTGCGCCAGTTTCGCTTTCAGTTCGTCGTACGTCGGTTCTGCCATTGCTTTCCTCTCGTCCAGAATGAGTGCGTTGCGCGGTGGCCTGCAAAAGACACCGGATATCTATAGTAACTTGTCTGAAGTTGCCGTGTTTCGGATAACCGTTATAAGCTTTCAGTAATCTAAGCCCAAAGCGGGAAAGCTCTTATGCGATCGTGGGTGCGATGGTCGGCGGTTCTCTGCTTGTCCTTGATGTTGTGGACAGTGGCGGCGGAGTCGACTCATAATCATCCGATCCAGAGTAGTCAGGCATTGTGCGCGATTTGCCTGGCTGCACATACCGCCAGCCCAGCGGCCAGCTCCATGGACGCAACTCCTGCGTTCTCGGCCGTGGGTTTCTTGTGCGAAGAAGCCGTTGACGTCTATGTCCGGCTCGATTTCTCCGATTTAGGGAATCGCGGTCCTCCAGCCGTTTAGGCGCTCTGCCGGATTATTGGCGAGCCTTCTTCTTGGAGGGTTCATGCATTCAAGTTATAGAAAGCACGAGCGCATTCTGTGTGCGCTTTAGCTGCGGTCGTCCAAGAGCATTCATCCATTCCGGGTGCTTTTGACGTCGGAGGAAGACGAAGATGAACAAGACTGTTCTGGCTGGTGCTACGGCAATTCTTCTTTGCGCTCCGTTGTGGAGCCAACAAGCGAACCCACCTGACTTGGCTGCCCAGAATGCGGCTCTCGAGCAGCATGTAAAGGATTTGGAGGAGCGCCTCATCGCGCTCGAAGGCAAGGTTCGGACGTTGCAAAGCGCGCAGGCAGCGCCTGCACCGGCTGCGGCAGAAACTCCGTCGTCCGTCGCGAGCGCAGCGCCGCAGGCAACTGCGACTTCGTCTGAATCTCAGGCGGCTCCTACCGCCGAAGCGGCCCCGGTTCAGGGACAAGCTGCGATCGCAAGTTCGGGGGGACAATTACCGAACTACGGTGGCAGCTCGGCAGCAGCGAAGGCGCTGAATCCTGATATCAGCGTGATTGGCGATTTCATTGGTGCTGCGGGCAATGCCAACGCACCACCGGCCGCGACTTTGCAGCCGTTCCCTTCCCTCCAGATGCATGAATCTGAGATTGGACTGCAGGCGATTATTGACCCATACGCTCGCGGCGACTTCTTCATGTCGTTCGGCGAAGAAGGGGTCAACCTGGAAGAGGGATACATCACGTTCACCGCGCTGCCGGGCGGGTTTGTGGCGAAAGTGGGCAAGATGCGGTCGGCTTTTGGTAAGGTCAACACAATGCACAATCACGTGCTTCCCTGGATCGATCGTCCGCTGGTCACGACGAACCTCGTTGCGGGCGAAGATGGGATTGACGATGCGGGCTTCTCTGTCGAACGCATTCTTCCCGCTCCAAAGGGAATCTTCCTTGAGGCAACGGGGCAACTATTCCGCGGAGACTCCGGGGATGTATTCACGGCTAACAATCGCAGCGACGTCAGTACCGTGGCGCACCTCAGGGGATATAAGGACATTACCGAATCGACGAACCTGGATCTCGGGGTGTCCTATGCGCGCGGCCACAACGATGCGCTCTCGAGTGCGGGTGAACCGGGCGATTTCGTGACGCAGTTATACGGAGTGGATGCGACGCTGCGTTGGAAGCCGTTGCGCCGGTCGATCTACCATTCTTTCGTTGGACGCGGCGAGTTGATCTGGAGCCAGCGCGAGGAGTTTCCGACCGAGCAGCGAGCGTTCGGGTTTTACACATCGGCGGACTACCAATTCGCACGGAGGTGGTTCGGAGGTGCACGCTTTGACTGGTCGGACCGCAGCCGTTTCGACAACCTGACGGACAAGGGCGTGGCGGCGACCGTCACCTACTGGCCGAGCGAATTCAGCCAGCTTCGCGGCGAGTATCGTTTTACTCGCTACGCGGAGAATCGCGACAGTCATGAGTTTCTGATGCAGCTGATCTTTTCTCTGGGCGCTCACGGAGCGCATCCTTTCTAGGAGACACGAATGCAGAAAGCGAATCGAGTTTTTGTAGGCGTGGTGGCGGTTGCTTTGCTGTTCGCACTCTCCGGAGTTGCGGCCGCGAAGAAGCTCAATGTTGTGACTGCTACTACCGATATGGCGGCGCTGGCGCAAGAAGTCGGCGGGGATCGAATCAATATCGACTCCATTGCGAAGGGATATCAGGATCCACATTTCGTCGAGGCCAAACCCAGCTTCCTGCTGAAACTGAGGCAGGCGGATTTGCTGATCGTGGTCGGATTACAGTTGGAGATCGGCTGGCTGCCCCCGCTGATTACGCAGAGCGGGAATCCGCGAGTGCAGGTTGGAGGATCGGGCTATCTGGATGCCTCGCAGTTTGCCGAGATCCTGGAGATCCCGCAAGGCGTTGTAACCCGCGCGATGGGCGATGTGCATCCGCTTGGGAATCCGCACTACTGGCTTGATCCGGATAACGGCCGACGCGTGGCGAAGGGGCTCGCCGGCAAGTTGTCGGAGTTGGATCCTGCAGACGCGTCGTACTTTCAGGAGCGTTTCCAGGATTTCGACAAGCGATTGACAGCGGCCGAGCAGAAGTGGGATGCGGAGATGGCTCCGTTCCGCGGGCGCAAAGTTGTCACTTATCACAATTCGTTCACCAACTTTGCCAAGCACTTTCATCTCGATGTGATCGGGTATGTCGAACCGCGGCCAGGAATTCCACCGACGCCGAGCCATACACTGGATTTGATCGGATTGATGAAGCGGGAGAACTGCAAGCTTGTGCTGGTTGAGCCGTACTTTGACCTGAAGACGCCGAACAGTATTGGTTCGGCGACTGGTGCGAAGGTGCAGGTGTATCTGCCGTCAGTCGGCGGCGAGAAGCAAGTAACAAACTATTTTGAGCTCTTCGATTACGATATCGACTTGATCAAGAAGGCTCTGCAATAAAGTAAGGGAGAAGCATGGAAATCCTGCCATTTCTGCTGTGGCCTTTTATGGCCAGCCTGATCCTGACCGGCATTCACGCGTATCTCGGTGTGCATGTGGTGGAGCGGGGCGTCATCTTCGTTGATCTAGCCTTGGCGCAGATTGCAGCGCTGGGCGCGACCGTGGCCATTCTTGCGGGGATGGACCCGCACGGACTGGGCGCGTACTGGCTGAGTCTGGCCTTCACCTTCGTCGGGGCGGCGGTATTTGCGTTCGCGCGCACACGGCGTGGACATATTCCCCAGGAAGCGTTCATCGGGATTGCTTACGCGGTTGCGTCGGCGGCGGCGATCCTGGCGATGAGCAAAGCTACTGGCGAAACCGAGCACCTGAAAGACATGTTGGTGGGGAACATCCTGGCGGTTTCGCGCTTTGAGGTGATGAAGACGGCGCTGCTCTACGGGGCGATCGGAGTCTTCCACTACATCTTCCGGCGACGCTTTCTTTTGATCTCGACCGATCCACATCAGGCAGAGGCTCAGGGAATCAGTATTCGCTTCTGGGACTTCCTTTTTTACGCCTCGTTCGGATTTGTAGTGACGTCGTCGGTAGCAATCGCCGGAGTGTTGCTGGTGTTCTGCTATCTGATTGTTCCGTCGGTGGGAGCGATGTTGTTTTCGGACCGCGTGGGACGGCGGCTTGCAATCGGATGGACGATGGGAACTCTGGTGTCAGCCCTGGGAGTTTATTTCTCGGTTCTGCTCGATCTTCCGACCGGAGCGACCATTGTCTGCACATTTGGCGCAGTGCTGGTCGCCATGTTCTTCATTCACCTGCTGTTTTTTCACGGACGTGAGGCCCGTGCGCTGGCTGGAGCGGTTTCGGTGGAGAAACCGAAAGAGAAGGTTGCTCACTAGCACCGTGGAGTGCGGAGCTGTCTAATAAATGCGCTTTGGCTCAAA
>AR_comb_assmDRAFT_10182698_pt1 | contig 19267 bp, 17 predicted proteins | sample ArasoioldDNA_FD_10543 | JGI IMG/M metagenome (IMG submission 10543) | reverse complement strand
AGGCGCTCGGCGACGGTCCTCGTCTGTGCCTCCGAAAAATTGAATGAGAGAAGAACCAGGATGACGACGGCATTCGCGCTCAGACGCATGAAGGCCTCCAAAAGAACAGTTCGAAACGGTAAAGCGTAACACGCAGGTGCGTGTCCGGAATGTGATTTCGCGCGGAAATGCGAGCCCTATTTGGTCTCGCTCTTGCCGCTTCGCATCATGAGTTCCTGAATTGCTTCTCGGGGAGATTTTCCATTGTGAAGGATAGCGTGCATTTGTTCGGTGATCGGTATCTCTACCCCTCGAGCATGGGCCAGGCCAACTGCGGCTGTTGTGGTGAAGACCCCTTCAGCAACCATTCCGTGCATGCCCGCAATAATTTCGGGAAGCTTTCTTCCTTTGCCGAGTTCAACGCCTACGCTGCGATTACGCGAGAGTGCGCCGGTACACGTCAGAACTAAATCACCGAGCCCGGCCAGTCCTGCCATTGTCTCCGCGCGGCCCCCGCAGGCCACAACCAGGCGTGTCATTTCCGCGAGCCCTCGGGTAATGAGCGCTGCAACCGAGTTGTGTCCGAAACCGAGACCATCGCAAACCCCAGCGGCGATCGCGATGACGTTCTTGAGCGCGCCACCCAGTTCAACGCCAACCACATCGTTGTTTGTATAAACGCGAAGACTCGGACCGCTGAACTCCCTTTGTACTGTCTGTAGAAGTTCCGCATCCTGCGATGCGATCGCGATGGCCGTGGGATCGCCACGCGCGACCTCTTGCGCGAAAGACGGACCGCTCAACGCGCCAATACTGTGTCGGGCTTGTTCCTGCGAGAGCACGTCTGAGACGACTTCGGTCATCCGTTGCAGGGTGCCCTCTTCGAGTCCTTTGGTTGCACTGACCACAAGAGCTTGCGGCGGAATGTGTGGGCGCATGCGCTCGAACAATCGTCGGCAGTGCTGCGATGGCATCACGCTGACTACGATCCGCGCTCCAGCCAGCACAGCTTGCAAGTCATTACTGCAGGTCACGGAATTCGGAATGCGGCAGCCGGAGAGAAAGATCTGATTCATCCGAGTTTGCTCGATCGACTGACGTACCTCTGGTTCGTGTGCCCACAGCCGGACGCGATGCGAGTCTTTGGTTCCGAGCACAATGGCCAGTCCCGTTCCCCAGGCACCGGCCCCGATGATCGCGATTTCGCTCATTTGCGCCTCAAGGAGAATCTGGGTTCCGTGCCCGACAGAAGACGGATGATGTTTCGGTAGTGCCGCCCGATGATCAATAGGGCAGAGAGCCCAATCAACGCGAGGACAAGCGGGTCTTTTGAAATGTTTAGAAGCCACACCGTGGCTGGAAAGAATGCCGCGGTCACAACCGATCCTAACGAGATTCGACGCGAAACGAGGACAACCAATGCGAATAGGACAACAGCGGCGAGCACAGCCGTCGGCCCTAAACGTATGAAGGCGCCAAGAGCCGTCGCAACTCCCTTGCCTCCTCGAAACCCCAGCCATACCGGAAACATGTGGCCAACGATAGCGAAAAGAGCCGCAGCTGCCATAGCTCGATAGAGCTGCGGATCACTAGGTTCAAACCGGGAGAGTGATGCAGCCAGCTGAACCGCGACAAAACCCTTGGCCGCATCGAGAATCAGGGTGAGTGCGCCCAGCACGGGGGACTTTCGCGAAACATTGGTGGCGCCAATGTTGCCGCTGCCGCTCTTGCGCACATCTTCGCCCCGAAAGATACGAATCAGCAGGTACCCAAAAGGGATGGAACCCAACAGGTATGCAATCGCCAGGATGATTGCGGGACGTGACATCGTGATTCGAGAATTTAACTGTTCGGCATTGCGAACCTTGCCAGCTTCGTGTACTTCGATCCTTTTGGCGAGAGTTGGCTTTGGTACAGAAAGAACTCGTGGGGAGTCATCGTACCAAACTCCGGAGTTGGAAGCTTCGAGAGCTTCTCCTGCAAGAGTTGAAAGACCTGGTTGGGGCCGTCTCCTTTTCGCCAGCGTGGCGAGCCAGATCCACCAGCGCCGCGCGCCAGCGTAAGGTGTGGACTGAAGGCACGGTCTTCCTTTGGTATTCCTAGCGATGCCATCTTGTCATCAATGATCGTTGCAAGTTGAGCAAGTTCCGGACCTGACTCCATGCCGATCCAGAATACTCGCGCCGATTTTGCTGTCGGGAAAAAGCCGTAACCACGAAAGTGGATGGCGGCAGCGGTGGCTGAGATGGAAGCAAGTTCCTGCTTGATCTTCTCCACACCAGCATCAGACTGCTCACCAATGAACTTTAACGTGAGATGAAGCGACTCTGGTTTGACCCAACGCGCATCGGGAGCAAAGTTTCGGACTCCCTCGACGAAGCGGGTGATGCGTTCACGAATAGCGTTGTCAATGTCGAGCGCGATGAAAAGCCGCATAAGGCAAGCAGTGAGCGATCAGCAGGAGCGCGAATGCGTTCTGAGCTCAAAGCTCATCGCTCATTGCTCATTCCTCACTGCTTCTTTCTACATCAATTTCCTTCTCACCATATCGAGCGCCATCGTCGAGGCGAAGCGGCGGATCCGTTTGCGGTCGCCGGGAAAGTTTCGCTGGACAACTTCGGTTCCCGAGTCACCGGCAACAGCGTGAAACACCAGGCCGACGGGCTTTTCCGCCGACCCGCCTCCCGGACCGGCAACTCCCGTGATGCCGACACCGAGCGTTGATTCGCATCGGTAACGTATCCCCTCGGCGAGCGCTGCGGCCACCTCGCGGCTCACGGCGCCATGGCGCTCGATCATGTCCGCGGGAACCCCGGCCAACTCAGTTTTCAAATTGTTGGAATAGACGACCGCCCCGCCAAGAAAATAGCGCGAACTTCCGCTGATCGACGTAACGCGTTCGGCGAACAAGCCTCCAGTGCAGGACTCAGCCGCGGCCAGCGTAGCATTGCGCATCTGAAGCCAGTAGCCCACGATCTGTTCCAGAGATTGGCCATCGCGGGAATACACGGCATCGTCCAGCTCGTCCTCAACCAATCCAGCAACTTCGTCGGCGCGGGCCTGAGCGGCTTCGAGCGTCGTCCCGCGCGATTTGAAATGCAGTTCGATCTCACCGGCACCGGCGAGTATCGTAGTTTCAACGTCCGAGTAGCGCTTGTAGATTGGAGCCACTCGCGCGTCCACGGCTGACTCGCCGAGCATCGCGACCTTCAAAGTGCGAGTGTAGAGATGTGCAGGTGGAATCTTGGCGCGGAGACGCTCGCGAACCTCAGCCTCGAACAGGGCCTTCAATTCGTGCGGAGGACCTGGCAACAAGATGACGGTGCACTCGCGACCCTCGAACTGTCCCACGAGCCATTGACCAGGCGCTGTGCCGTTTGGATTGAGCAGAACGGTTGCGCCGTCGAGGACGTCCGCCTGCTTCATATTGTTTGGAGACATCTTCCAACCGCGCTCGGCGAACCGTTGCTCCAGGCGCGCGACGATCTCTGGATCGCGTCGAATGCTGACCCCAAGCGCCTCCGCGACAGCTTCGCGCGTGAGATCGTCTTCGGTTGGGCCCAGCCCTCCGCTGAAAACAAGAATGTCTGACCTGAACAAACCGTGTTGGGCCGCTGCCACCAGGTGTCGCAGATTATCGCCCACCACACTTTTGAAGATCACATCTACGCCAAGCAAATTGAGCTGCTCGGTGAGGTAGAGCGAGTTGGTGTCCATGCGGTAGGGAGTGAGCATCTCCGACCCGACCGCGATGATTTCGGCGTTCACGCGTTATGAGTCTAAATGAAAACCGCAAAGGAAGCGGAGGATGGAAGCTCCGTCTCAACTACTCCGGCAGCAGTCGTAGTCCCTGGATATCCCACGAGAGATGATGAACTGCACTTGTCGTTGCGAGAATCACAGAGCGCCCCGGCGCGAATGCAAGACCTACCAATCCCTGGCCGGAAACTGCCAGCGCCGCTTTCCCGTCGGGAGTGATCTTCACGATGCCTCGTGTGCCATTGAGGGAAGCAGCGACATAGAGATTGCTTTCCGCATCGAACGCTAGGCCCTGCGGCCTTCCCAATCCCTTGTAGAACGTGCTGACGCTTCCTCGCGGATCGATTCGGAAGACACGGTCATTCGGTCCAGTTACGAACAAGTCGCCCTGCGGACCAAACGCCAGGTGATAAGCCGACACGCTGAGTTCGAGAGTGGCAAAAACGAAGACCTGTTGATCGCGGGAAATCTTGAAGATCGTGCCATTGCGATCCCCAACGTAGAGACTCTGTTCGCGATCGAAAGCGATGCCGGTAGCGATTCCCATGCCCTCCGCGTAAGTGCTCATTGCCCCGTTGGGAGCTACGCGATAGACGGCGCCGTCGAACCGGGATGAAACGTACATCTGACCATCGCGGTCGAACGCAATCGCCGTGGGATTCATCATCTCGGGAACGAATGGCTTGACGGCATAGTTTGTATCGATCTTGAAAATCGACACGGGGACCTTCTGGCCTCGCGACCCCGAGAACGTGACGTAAATATTGCCCTCGGCATCCAGGGCAGGATTAGTTACCGGATGGAGACTTTCCGCGATCGGGACTGCGACCTGTACCGCCTGCGCATTGCTGACGTGACCATCGGTGGCGACCACGACCGTTCCGGAAGTCGCGCCTTCTGGGACACGTGTTACCAGGAATGCGTCAGAACTAACTACGACAGGGCCTTCAAATTCGCCAAATTTTACCTTGGGCCGAAGGAGTTCTTGCGGACGAAGCCCGGAACCGCTGATGCGGACTTCGCCGCCGGCGAGCGCGGCCGAGGGCACTACGGACTCAATGCGTGGTCCACCGTTAAGGGTCTTTCTGCCGAGGATACGATCCGAAAATCCCATGAGAGCACGAGTGCGGAGCTACCGAGGTTGGATGACACTGCCCAGTACTCGGTCACTGCAACTTAACAACTATCTTAATAGACCCGAGCGGAGGAGAAGTTGCATTCCAGCGAGTGCGTAAATTCCTGCTGCGACGTCGTCGAGTACAATCCCGGCTCCTTCAGGAAGTTTTTCCAATTGGCGGACCGGAGGAGGCTTGACGATATCGAAAGCTCTAAAAAGTATAAAACCAGCCAGAAAAGTTTTCCATGAGAGTGGGACTGCAATGAGCGCGATCAACTGTCCGGCAACCTCGTCGATGACGACAAATTGCGGATCTTTTGTACCCGACGCACGAGCTACCTGAGTAGCAGCCGGAATGCCGGTGAGGATGACCAGGACGACAACGCAGATAAGAACTGCTATGCGTGAATCAGACGGCAATAGGTACGCTGCGAGAGCCCACAACAAAAGAGCAGCGGTTGATCCCCATGTGCCGGGTCCCGGTCGCAGTCGCCCGGTTCCGAAAAAGGTTGCAACAAGGATTGCCCACAGCGGACCACTAATCGGTTTTCGACTAACGTTATGATCGGATTCCTTGGTGGTCATCCCAGAATATGATCGTAGCGCCGCCGTCCTCGGCGGCTGTCGTGCGGGCATCCTGCCCGCACACCCAGACCCAGGGCCAGTCCTTCAAGTTCGCCTTTTCGGGATTTCGCGCTACATAACAAATTGCGCGTTCGAGTTCTCCCTGGTCGCGGATCAAATGGTCATAATACTCCCGCTGCCAGAACGCACCGGTTCTGCCCAGGATTTTGTTCGCTGTGTTTGCAGTATAGGACTTCCAGGAATGAACGATTTTCGAAAGGTTATGTCCTGGGAAACCCTTGAATACCACGTGGACGTGGTTCGGCATGATGCACCACGCAAACAGGCGGTACCGCGTGTTCTCGAAGTGAACTAGCGTTCCACGAACTAGTTCGGCGATAGCCTCAACTCGCAAAAAGCAAGCGCCTCGTCCTTGGTCAAGGAAGGGTTCAATCAACACAGCCGAGAGGCGGTGTAACTTCTTTGTCTCATCGACACTAAGTTGCGGTTAAGTTGACTCGCTGTCCTTAGAATCGCCCGTTTTTCAGCTTCGATTCTGTCGAACAGGGATTCTGGAAGTGACCCGGCCAGGCGAAAAGTAACGAAGTATGTGGCACTTTCTTTTTCCCAGTGAGGCAAGTGACCACGGTCGCGGATTAGGACAGTTCCGAAACGGGGCCTGGTAGGCCCCGCGACAGCCGGCCGGAGGCCGGCGCTATTGTCTGCGTCCTGCCCAGTTGCTTGTAGATTCCTGTCAGGCATCGTGTCTGGTAATCGTAGCGCCGCCGTCCTCGGCGGCTGTCGTGCGGGCATCTTGCCCGGCACCCCAGACTACTATCCAACCCGTTCGGTCTTCGCAGGATTAATCGAAATCTTCGGGAGAGTCTTCCCGAATTGGTTCTTCGGCATCCTCCGCTGGCGCGGCGATGACGTAAGCACCGCTGGCCCATTTGCCCAAGTCAATCGTGCGGCAGCGGTCGCTGCAGAAAGGAAAGCTCGGATCTGTACTCTTCACGCCCTTCTTGCAGATGGGGCAGTGAATCTTCACTGTGCGCTTGCGAGGCATGGAATTAGCAGTCGATCGAAGTCTTTAGCTTGCCGATTTCAAAGGGTGCGATCGGCAACTAGACGATTTTGGCTACCAGATCGTAATCGTGCGCCTCGGTAATCTGGCACCGATAGAACTCGCCAGGCTGAGGGTCCATCTCCTCTGGAAAGTCGTTCACGAAAACCTTGCCATCGATCTCGGGCGCATGCATGGATGTTCGCCCTTCGAGCAGCAGTTCGGATTCTTCCGACTCGCCTTCAAGAAGAATGTCGAATTCCCGGCCGACTAAGGCCTTCTTCCGTTTCTTGCTGATGTGTTTCTGGATCGACATCAAATGCTTTCTGCGTCTCTCGATCTCCCGCGGCGAGAGCTTCTTCTCCAAGTCAAACGCTCGAGCACCTTCCTGATCCGAGTACGAAAATGCCCCCATCCAGTCGAATTGTGCCTCACGTACGAAGTCGCAGAGTTCTTCGAATTCCTTCTCCGTTTCACCCGGGAATCCAACGATGAACGAAGTCCTCAATGTCAGATTCGGAATAACTCGGCGCATCTTGTCGATGGACTTCATGAAAACGTCGGTGCCGCCACCCCGTTTCATGCGCTTCAGAGCTGAAGCGGCCGCATGCTGCAGTGGAACGTCCATATAAGAGCAGACCTTGTCGTGTGCCGCGATCGTCTCAAGCAGCTTGCCGGTGATCTTGTTGGGATAGGCGTACAGAAATCGGACCCATCGCAGATCTTCGATGGCCGCCAGCTTTTCAAGAAGCAACGCAAGCCCGTCCTTCAACCCGAAATCTTCGCCGTAGCAGGTCGTGTCCTGTCCGATCAATGTGATTTCTCGAACGCCGGAGCGCGCCAGGCGCTCCGCCTCGGCAATCACAGACTCGAAACGGCGCGAGCGAAACTGCCCACGCAACTGTGGGATGATGCAGAACGTGCAGGGATGATCGCAACCTTCGGCGATCTTGATATATGCCGTATGCCGCGGCGTAGCCAGGATGCGCGGCGTCGACTCATCGTAGAGATAGTTGGGCAGGTCGCCCAGGGCGCCGTCCCAATTCTCCCGCGAGAAGCGTCCTTGCAATGCCCGAGCATCACCTTCAGCGCGCGAGTTCAGTACTACGAACGGCGAATTCGTTTGCGCTGCCGCAGGTGCAACGCCCGTGGCAGAAAGAATGTTGACCAGTTCGCCCGTGCCAACCACCGCATCAACTTCCGGAATGTCTTTGCGAATCTGGTCGCGGAACCGCTCCACCAGGCAGCCGGCGACCACCAACTTCTTTGCCTTGCCGTCCGCCTTGTGTTGCGCCATCTCCAGAATCGTGTTCACCGATTCCTGCTGCGCACTATCAATAAAAGAGCAAGTATTAACCACAATCACATCGGCGTCTTCGGCGCGTCGCGTCAGTTCTGCCCCGGCCTGGGCGAGCATGCCCATCATTACCTCGCTGTCGACGAGGTTCTTGGGACAGCCCAGGCTGACGAAGCCGACCTTCGTCGGACGATCGTCCACGGCTTCGGCCCGAGTGTTACGAGCTGGCCGATCGGAGGGCGGTTTCTCCGGAGATTGTGTCTTGAGGAACTCGGCGGAACCGCTTACAGTGAGGTCTTTAACTGGCATGCAATCTTTCTATTTTACCATTCGCGACCATGCCGACTGTCTCGCGGGCTAACTCTTGCTACACTGCGGAACAAGAAAGATTAGTTATCCGAGGGTTCAAAACGGCTGGTGTCGTGCTAGGCTAGGTCTTACCGCCGTAACAATTTAGGCTAGCAACCGCGTTGGAGGGGAAATGTCTGGCAAACGTTTTTGCGTAGCGGTTCTGTTCGTCGCCCTGGCAACGATGTTTTCGATATCGGCGGTTGCACAAGATGAGAAGAACGAAGTCGGCGCACTAATCGGACGAACATTTATTAGCGATCAAGGCATCCAGAACCCTCCCTTCTCCGACCCGCTGATCCATTACGGCAAGAGCCTGACGATTCAAGGAGAGTATGCCCGCCGATTCTGGGTGGCTCCCCTCTACTCAATCTCCGCCGAGGGCTTGGTGGTATATGCCTGGGACGTTAAGCCGAACGCGGGCGAGTATGGGCATGCAGTGGTTCCCCAGTCGCTCAAGAAACTGTTCGTGACGCCCGCGGCACGAGTCAATTTCTTCCCGACGACTGCCGTCTCCCCTTGGGTCAGCTTCGGAGCCGGGTTTGGCCACATCTCGCAGTACGGTCAACTTGTCTACGGTGGCACTAATCCTGGCAAATCCTCAACCAGCGCAGTCATCGAGGCTGGGTTCGGACTCGACGTAAAGGTTTGGCAAAAGCTCAGCATTCGCGGCGAAGTGCGCGACTTCTGGGGAGGGCAACCCGACTTTCCGCTGGCTCCAACCGGAAATTCCCGCCAGCATAATTATTTCGTGGGCGGCGGCGCGTTCTGGCGTTTCTAAGGCAGGGGTGTGCCTGCCAATCATGATTCAGCTTTCTGACATTCATTCCGCCCTCGGCAGAATTCGTGCCGATATCCGCGTCTCGCCCTGTACTCACTCGGAAACCTTCTCCACCCTTACCGACAATTCCATTTTCCTCAAGCTCGACAATCAGCAGCGCACCGGCGCCTTCAAGGAGCGTGGCGCTCTGAACAAGCTGTTGACGCTCTCGGACGTGGAACGATCTCACGGCGTGATTGCTGCCTCGGCCGGGAATCACGCGCAAGGGGTTTCCTATCATGCGGGCAGGTACGGCATCCGCGCGCGCATCGTCATGCCGTTGCCGACGCCACTGACGAAGGTCTCCTCCACTCGTGGCTACGGGGCGGAGGTTGTCCTGTATGGCGCTAACTATGACGAGGCTTATGGGAAAGCGGCCGAGCAGAGTGAACAGGATCATCTGACCCTCATCCACGCCTTCGACGACAATGCCGTGATTGCAGGGCAGGGAACTCTGGGATTGGAAATCCTGGAACAGCATCCCGAGATCGAGGTGATCGTTTCTCCGATCGGAGGTGGCGGACTCATCGGTGGGATCGCGTGCGCCGTGAAGGAGACCAATCCCCGCGTCCAGGTGTTTGGAGTACAGCCCGCGCGAATCCCCTCAATGAAAGCTGCTGTCGCCCAAGGCAAACCGGTAACACTGGATTCAGCCAAGACCATTGCCGATGGAATCGCCGTGCGCCGCGCTGGTGAGCGAACCCTGCCTCTGGTTCAGAAATACGTAGACGACATCGTGACGGTCGAAGAAGAAGAAATCGCCAATGCGATTCTTCTCCTGCTCGAGCGCGAGAAGACGCTGGCGGAAGGTGCCGGCGCCGCCGCGATCGCCGCTGTTCTGAACCGCAGGCTTCCAGTTCAAGGGAAACGGGTTGCCGTCTTGGTATGTGGCGGCAATATCGATGTGACCCTGTTGGCTCGCATCATCGAGCGCGGTCTTGTGAAAGACGGGCGCTTGGTCCGGCTACGAGTCCACCTGCCCGATTATCCCGGCGCTCTTCACAGGCTCACCGGAATCCTTGCGGACCACCGCGCCAACATAGTCGAGACCGCCTACGACCGTGCGTATCACGGTGTCAATCTGGGCGACACCGCCATCGATATCACGATGGAAACCCGCGGTCCCGAACACATCTCGGAGCTGTTGGGGGCTCTGGTCGAAGGCGGTTACCCGCACGAGAGAATCTTGTAGCTGAAAACTAGGGGCTTGAAGGGCTGACTGGCGTATTGGGCGATCCTCCGCCATGAATCAGGATGAAAACAAGAACTCCTACTCCTGCCGCGCCCGCTGCAATCCATTTGGGGCTGATGCCGTTCATGGGAGAAGTCGGCTTGGCCGCTGCTCCGCAGATCCCCGACTCGTCAAAACTCTTTTGCTCTCCTTCATGAACCGAAGCGTGCTGCGTCGGTTCATTCTCTGCGGCAGGTTTTGCGCGTCCCGCTTCGTGGTCGACGTTTACGTCTTTCTTGTTGGCAGAAACCTGAATTGTTCCGTTTAAATCCGTGACGATGTACTGTGTCCATTCCTGCACAACCGGTGTCACCAACACGCAATTCACGCGTACCTTGAAGCCGGTGGATGTTCCGACGGAGACGCTGCCGTGATCCAGTTCCATCAGGTTGGTTTGAAACTTGCCAACCGACTCGGGTGACATCAGTACCGTCGTTCCCGACAGCGTCAAATTTGCAGTTGCCCCCACCTTGGTTTCGATTACGTCTCCGGCAAATACTGCAGATGAATCGCGCGCTTCGTAGCCATTGACCCAGACGCCACCCTGCGTGTGGAGAATTGCCCCCGCCGCCTGCTCAGGTAATGCCTGCCCCATCGTTGAAACAGGCAGGATCATCGTCAGCACGCAACACAGAAAACAACGTGGAATCGACAGACCCATCCAGTCCCTACAGCCTCATAAAAATCGTAGCTGTCCGTTCACTCATCGTCTATTAGCACTCTGGGTGCCTGGGTTGCGCCTCGCGAAAGGTTTGCTTCTCTTTGTAATGTTGAATTGTGTTGGGTAAAACTTTGTAAATCACGGGCTTGGGACGAATCTGGCGGGTTAAAGTGGAGAAGGGCGTATGAACAGGGAAAGCATAATTCGACTGATTGGCTCGATGGCTCTCGCCGTTGCGCTGACAACACTGCCGTGGAACGCGATTGCCCAGACATCCGACAGCGGACAGCCGATCGCGAAGCGAATCGGTACCATCAAAGCCATCGACGCCAGCCACATGATGTTGGCTACGTCCTCTGGTCCGGAAGTCGCTGTAACGGTGGAATCGTCCGCGCGGATTTTGCGCCTCGCGCCCGGCGACACAAATCTCAAGAACGCGACTCCGGTTCAGCTAGGAGATCTGCAGACTGGCGACACCGTCCGCGTTCGCGGCACGGCATCGGATGACGGCAGATCCTTCTCCGCTCTTGAGGTCATCGTGATTACGCGGGCGGCAGTTGCCGCGGCCGGCGATCAGGTACGCCAGGACTGGCAAAAACGTGGCATGGGTGGCCGTGTGGAGTCGGTCGACCCTGCTAACAACAACGTTACGATTATCGTCCCCAGCCTTACTGCCAAGAGAAGCGTCGTCATCCACTCAAGTAAGAACACCCTGGTACATCGATACGCGCCCGACTCGGCAAAGCCCGAGGATGCGAAGCCCAGCTCTGTCCAAGAAATTCGGACGGGAGATCAACTACGCGCGCGCGGTGAGCGCAATGCGGACGGCAGCGAACTAACTGCCGAAGAAATCTACGTTGGAGTTTTTCCGCAGTTCGCCGCGACGGTGAAGTCCGTAGATGCGAGTTCCGGCATCCTGAATGTGCAGGACCTTGTCACGAAAAAGACAGTAGAAGTGAAGGTCACCTCAGATTCGCAGCTGCACAAGATCCCCCAGGAAATGGCGCAGATGTTCGCGATGGGGCTTAAGAGAGCGACGCAAGGAGCTCCAACAGGTGCGCCCGGGACTGCACCCACTACTACGGCTCCCACTACCGCGCAGCCTGGCCTGCCACCTGGAGGTCCGCCATCCGATTCGCATCCGAACGGTCAATCGTGGAGCCGAGGACAGGGCGGTGGCATGCGCCAAGGTGGGCCGTTTGATTTCCAGCGCATGTTGAGCCGAATGCCATCGGCGACCCTCGCGGATCTGAATCTTCAAAAAGGAGATGCGGTGATGATCCTCGCGACCGAAGGAACGCCGTCCACTCCAAGCACCGCCATCACCCTTTTGAGTGGAGTCGAACCGATTCTTCAGGCCTCACCGGGTGCGAGCCAGGCCATGATGCTGTCGCCCTGGTCGCTGGGCGGCGCGCCGGGCGGCGATGCATCCCAATGATGGCGTCCGCACGGCAATTTGTCTGCATTTCATGAATGGACGAGAACTGGAAACGATGAAGGTTGAACACCATCTAAAGCGAACGCTCATTCTTTTCTTAATGTTGTTTTGTGCGAATTTCTTACTCGCGCAGAACCCGACCGGCGCTTTGCGTGGACAAGTAACAGATCCCTCAGGTGCTGCAATCTCTGGCGCGAGCGTGATCATGACTCCGCCAACCGGCGCGCCGATCGTCGTCCAGAGCAACGCGCAGGGGATGTATGAATTCAAATCGCTACCTTCGGGCACCTACATTCTGACGGTCGCAGCCACAGGCTTCACGCTTTACGAGAACGACAAAGTAGTAATTGCCGATCAGGCGCTGCGTCTGAACATTCCGATGACCATCGAAGTAGAAACGCAGAAGGTACAGGTCTCCGACACGGCGCCCACCATCGACGTCAATCCCAACAGCAACGCTGGAGCGATTGTCATCTCGGGAAAGGAACTCGAAGCTCTGCCGGATGATCCCGATGAACTGCAGTCAGACCTGCAGGCGCTCGCCGGTCCCTCCGCTGGACCCAACGGCGGACAGATGTATATTGACGGCTTCACCGCAGGCCAGCTTCCACCAAAGGCCTCAATCCGCGAAATTCGAATCAATCAGAACCCGTTTTCATCCGAGTACGACAAACTTGGATACGGTCGGATTGAAATCTTCACCAAGCCCGGAACCGATAAGTTCCACGGACAGTTCTTCGTGATGGGGAACAGCTCCGCCTTCAATTCCAGCAATCCATTTGTGGGCGAAGAACCAAGCTACTATTCGACACAATACAGCGGCAATGTCAGTGGACCGATCACCAAATCCGCGTCTTTCTTTTTCAATGCGGAACGCCGCAACATCAATGAGTACTCGGCAGTGAATGCTGTGGTTCTCGATGACAATCTCGACCCCACACAGTTTCTGGCATCCGTTCCAAACCCGCGCCATCGCACCAATATCAGTCCGCGGTTCGACTATGCCATTAACAAGAACAACACTCTGACCGCGCGCTACCAGTACTTCCGCGATACGCAAGACAACGAAGGTGTCGGGCAGTTCAGTCTGCCATCGCAAGCCTACAACAACGATTCCACGGAACACACCGTACAGATTGGCGACACGCAGATCTACGGGACGAAGATCGTCAACGAGACGCGCTTTCAATACTTGCGCGAAAGCAGCAGCCAGAACCCGGTGAGCACCGATCCGACAGTCAACGTCCGTGGCGCGTTTGGCGGTGGAGGAAATAGCCAGGGAACGATCGTCGATCATGCCGATCACTACGAAGTCCAAAACTACACATCCGTTCTTCACGGCAATCACAACCTCAAGTTCGGAGCCCGCGTGCGCGCCCAGAGTACCGCGAATTTCTCGACCTCGACCTTCAATGGTACGTTTACATTCTCGTCACTCAATGGGAATACAGATCTGGGTTGCCACGATCCGGACAACCCAAATTTCGCTCCTGCCACAACGCCGTGCCCAGTTTCCTACCAGTACGCGCAGCAGCAGTTGCAAGTGCTTCCGCCTGGGAGCACAACCACCGCGACGCAATTATCGATTACGACCGGGACTCCAAACATCGGTCTCACGACCTACGACGCCGGCCTCTACTTCCAGGACGACTGGCGCGTGCGGCCCAACATCACGCTGAGCTACGGTCTGCGGTTCGAAACTCAGGATGATATTCCGGACCGGGCTGATTGGGCGCCCCGCGTGGGATTTGCCTGGGGTGTGGGGGGCAAGAGCGCTCCGCCCAAGGTGGTGATCCGCGGCGGTTTTGGAATGTTCTATGACCGTTTTCAATCGGAGCAGATTCTGCAGACCGAACTGGTAAACGGCGTGGTCCAGCAACAATTCGTAATCAACAATCCCACGTGTTTCCCGATTGCGACCAACTGCGATCTCTCGGGTGCGGGCGGGGCAACACCTACGCGCTATCAGATCGACCCGAGGTTGCATTCACCCTACACCATGCAAACGGCGGTCAGTGTTGAGCGACAGGTGACGAAATCTGCAACCTTGTCCGTGACCTACTTGAACTCCCGCGGATTCGATCAGTTTGCCACGATCAATGCGAATGCGCCGGGACCGGCGTTCGATCCGGAAGCAGGCAACGTGTACCAGTATGTCTCGGAAGCGGTCTTCCGCCAGAACCAACTGATTGCCAATGGGAATGTGCGCGTCGGCTCCAAGCTTCAGTTGTTTGGCTACTACACTTTGAACTACGCCAACAGCAATGCTTCCGGCGTATCGGCGTTCACCTCAGATTCCTACGATCTTCGTCAGGACTACGGGCGTGCGACCTTCGATACGCGGCACAGGCTGTTTCTCGGCGGGAGCCTTGCGTTTCCGTACGCCTTTCGTCTCAGCCCTTTCCTGGTGGCCAGTTCTGGCTCACCATTCAACATCACAGCTCCCGACGATATCAACGGAGATTCCATCTTCAACGATCGTCCAGGTCTGGTCTCAAATGTCTCCTGTCCTACAACGGTAGTCCCAGTTGCGCCACAAACGGTCTATTGCACTCCACTGGGGACTTTCGACGCGGCTGGAGCCTCTTCAACTTCGCCTCTCACGCCGATCAACTACGGCGTTGGTCCCTCACATGTCGTGCTGAATCTTCGGTTGACCAAGACGTTTGGTTTTGGCCCGAAGGTGAAGGGCTCCTCGAATCTGGGAGGCCCGGGTGGTCCAGGCGGTCCAGGTGGTCCGGGAGGTGGCGGCCGTGGCGGTGGTGGTCCTCGCGGCCCATTGTTCGGTGGCGGTCCAATGATGTCCGGGCCGAGTTCCGATCGGCGGTACAACCTGACGCTTGGAGTCAACGTCCGAAACATCTTCAACAAGGTGAACACGGCAAATCCCAGTGGCGTTCTCGGCTCCGCGTTCTTTGATATCCCGAACGCGTTGATGGGTGGACCGTTCTCATCAGGCGGAGCAGTACGCCGTATCGATCTTCAGGCAACATTCAGTTTCTGAGTGGAACCTCGATGACCACCCCGCGCTCCAGCGTCTCAGGTTATTCTGGATGAGCGGCAAGTATTCCTATGACCGCTGAATCGGGCTCGAGATCGATTGCCGTTTCCTCGCATCAACAGACGAAAGTTCTTCCGGCTGGCCGCAACCGCTGCGGTGGGAATTGGAGCTGCCGACTCCTTATTCTTTGAACCGAACCATCCGCGGATCATCCGCAAGGAAATCGCCCTCCGGCGATGGCCGTCGCGATTGGACGGCTTTACCATCGCGCTATTGAGCGACTTCCACTACGATCCCTACTTCTCCATCCATCCCATAAGAGCGGCGGTTCGTCTTGTCAACGAACTTCGCCCTGATCTGATCGCCTTGACCGGCGATTTTGTCTCGGTGCCTTGGTTCGGAGATCCGAGAAAGGGATCCTCTGGGGCAGAGCCGTGCGCTCACCTTCTTCGTCAGATGAAAGTTCCTCACGGCATGTGGGCAGTGTTGGGGAACCACGATGTCTACTCGAATCCTGATCATGTCACCGACACACTGCAAAAGGCAGGAATTCCCGTGCTTTCGAACCAGTCAGTTGCTGTCGAAAAAGACGGCGCACGCTTCTGGCTCGCTGGCTTGGACGATGTTCTGGGGGGAGGCACCGACCTTGCGGCCGCATTGCATCAAATCCCGGCGGACGAGGCAACAGTTTTGATGGTGCACGAACCAGACTACGCCGATCATGTGGCACGCTACCCGGTAGACCTGCAGCTCTCCGGACATTCGCACGGAGGCCAGATAAAGCTCCCGCTCGTTCGCCCGCTTTACCTGCCGGAATTGGCGAAAAAATATATTTGGGGCCTCTACAAGATCCGCGAATTAACTCTGTACACCAACGCGGGAATCGGCACCGTCGAGGTGCCCGTTCGCCTGAATTGCCTTCCCGAGATTACGCTTTTTACGTTGAGAAGGTCCGTCAGCAACTGATCTGAGTCAGAACTCGCCAACCTTGTGCAATGCATTTCACATGGGTCGATGCGTTCGGTGAGGGAGTGTGTGTAAGTTGTTGACAGCCCACATGCTTACTTTGTGTTGTCGGTGGTCGCCCACGTGCGATTAAACGTCTCGGAGTATACTGCTCTCCCAAAGGATAGGGTAAGACCCAATGACCGGTCGCATCTGGGGTGCGATGTTCGTTCTGGTCGCAGTGCTGTCGGCAGGAGGAACGCCTGCGAAGTCCACACTGAACGCAACTCTTAGTCAGCGTGAACGTCAAATATCGAGAACGCTCACGCGTGCTTCGCAATATGTTGACGTTCCCCACGTCAGTTCACGTCCGTCGTGCGAGAGTGTTGAACCCCCTGAGGCACTGACGACTCCTGACCCACTGTTCGCTGCGGCAACCAACGGGCACAGGGTAAAGGTCAGTTTCATCATCGGCACCGATGGGCGTGTGCACAGTCCTCTGATCCTGGAGAGTGCGGGGGTCGTCGGGGACCGCCGCGTTCTGCAGACCGTGCGGACCTGGAGATATCGTCCAGCAACCTGCAACGGCGTGCCCACCGAAACTGAAGGTAAGGTCGAGTTCTCCAGCCGATAGCGACTCCCCTCCCCGTCGGCTAGAATTCCCTCAGCAGGTGATTTGATTCGTGGACAAAAAAGAAAAACCGCCGAGCCCGTTCTCGCAGCCCCTGGAAACTCCTGTCAGCAGTTCCGATATGCAGGAACTGTACCGTAGACTCAAATCCGAAATGCGGCGCGCCAAGCCTGGTCCGGACGCGGTTGCGGCTGCGCTTGAAGCGGCACAACGCCTGGCTGCTGAGGCCGACGCGGAAGATGCTGCCAACGACGTCGCTCAGGAGCCTATGAATGATTCCACGGTTGCCTGCAAGGTATGCGGACATCTGAATCGTCCGGGCACAAAGTTCTGCGGCATGTGCGGTATCTCGATTGCCGATGCAGAGAAGGCGGCATCTGGACTGTCCGTCGCGCACGAATCTTCACCTTCCACTGCAATGACCCTTCCGCCAAATGCGTTTCCCGAACTCGAGATGAGACCGCCAACTACTCGGCCGACTGGGAACGAGACGCATCACTACCATCATCACTATCATCATCACTATTTTCCCGGAGCTCAGGACGGCGCTTACCCACGCGCTTCGGAACCGGCGCGCGATTCCGCGCGCGAAGAGAAGCTGCGTTCCACGGCCGCATCATTACGAGGAGATTTGAGCCGCGCCGAAGCAGCCGTACGCGCGATTACTCAGGAGTGGGTGCTGGCTTGCAACACCAAGCATCTCGACGATCTCCTGGAGCTTTATAGTTCCGATGCGCTTGTCCTGCGATCGAACTATCCTCCAATCCGCGGAGCCGCGGCTGTGCGGGAGTTTTTCTTTGGAGCCCTCGATGCAGGTCTTGGCGAAGTGGAAATCGAACCCTTGCGCGTTGATGTCATCGGTGACCTGGCGTACGAAGCGGGCAGATGCAAGGCGTTGATTCCAAGTTCCACGGGGAAACGCCGCGAGGAACGCGGCAAGTACTTGTGGGTACTGCAGCGACAGCCGAACGGCGAATGGAAAGTTGTCGCCGACTGCTGGTCCAGCGATCTCACGCTGAGCACTCTGGAATCGGATGTGCCAACAGGCGCGGGAGTGAAGACGACGCAAGCGCGCAAGAATCCATAGCGCATCCTGAGAAGAGTACCAACCTCAGCGCTCTCTGCAGTGTTACTCTGCGATCTCGGGCGGTTAGGAAAAGATTGAACCGTAGATCGCTGACGTTTCGCAAAGAAAGACTCATACTCCCAATTTCGCTAAGTCTGTCCGCACCTGTTCCACCGTTTGCATCTCAATCGTGTGTAGGCCGAGCTTCGCAGCGCATTCCAGGTTCAGGGCGCGATCATCGATGAAGCAGCACTCTTCAGCAGGGAGTTGCATTAGCTCAAGAGCCAAACGATAAATTCCAATTTCCGGCTTGCGCAGACCGACGAAACACGAACTGACGAAAAGCCGAAATATGTTCCGCAATCCAAACTTCTCGATGCGAAAGTTGTTCAGCTCGCGCGATTCGTTGTTGATCGTCCCCATAAAATACTTGCCGGAATCGCTGAGACTCTGCGCCAACGGCAACATGCCCGCGATCGGCTCCGACAGTGAGTATATGTAGTCGCGGAAGGCGTCGCGAGTGAATGAGCGCGGACGGTAAAAGACAGTGCGGTCAAGGTATTCGTCTAGCGTGATTTTGCCGCGCTCAAACGAGGACACGACCATTTCATGACGGTCGCGAAACTCTTCGCCGTCCATCTGAAAGTGCTGGAGCGCTTGCGACCGTTGCGTGTGATCCCAGGCGTTGGTGAGCAGAACGCCGCCAACATCCCAGAAAAGTGCACGAATGGTGGACAAGAAATCCTCCTGCCTGGAGTGTGATGCAAATTTTACTAGGTTCCCAGTCTGTGGACGGGAGACGGACGTTCAGCGTTTGTAGATCGTGGTGTCGTGATGGTAGTTGCGCCAGTCGAACCAGTAGTCTTTGAGGATGGGTACGCGTTCCAGGCACTTGCCTTGCGCTGGACCGGAGATGGCGCATCCTTGGAAGTTCCATTCGCTGGCCGTCGCCGTGTCGAGGAGAATCCACGGCTTCGGAGGAGGTGCCGGCTTTTGTGCAGACTCTTGGGGATGCGGGCTGGCGGCCCCCGCGACAGCCGGCGGGTCGCCGGCGCTACTCTGAGCCGGCGGAGCCTGTCCCGAACCTGTCGAAGGGGCACTGGCGGTACCTTGAGCCGGTGGAGTCTGCCCTGAGTTCGTCGGCGGGTTGCTGACGCTACTTTCTTTTGGTTTTGCTTCCGTGGTGTCGTTTCTCTTTTCTTCTGGTAGAGTTTTGTCTTCGGTTTCGGGGTCGCCCTTCAGAAAGAACTCCGCATCTTTGCCGTCGATACGGCTGACGAACGCCCGGAAGGATTTCCCATCGGGACCAACGGCTACCAGCAGCGGCGTGCCGTGTACGTGATCGAC
>AR_comb_assmDRAFT_10738499_pt1 | contig 19271 bp, 14 predicted proteins | sample ArasoioldDNA_FD_10543 | JGI IMG/M metagenome (IMG submission 10543) | reverse complement strand
ATTTCGTTTTTGGGCCAGGGCGCTCACCTAAAGGCGCGGCGGGAATCGCACAGTTTATGCCCGACACGGCGAGAAAGTATGGCCTGTATGTTGGCAAAGGACGGGATGACAGGTTCAATCCTGAGAAAGCCGCAGATGCCCATGCGCGACTGATGAAAGACTTGATTGATAAATACGGTGATAACAGACTAGCCTTGGCTGCTTACAACGCAGGAACGGGGTTTACTCCGCAGCAAGCGCGACGAGCGATGCAGAACATCCCAGAAACTCGTAACTATGTACAGAAAATTGCACCGCAGGGCGACCAGTACGATCAGTTACTCGACAGTGTAGGCCAACAATCGCCCAAGCCTACTACGTCAAGCTACGATACGAAATTATCGCCCCAAGAAGAACGTCAGTTTCAAATCTGGAAGCAACAGTATGCGCCAAAAGACAGTGGTGGGGATTACGATTTACGAGGCGCGTTCAAAGCAGGGTTGAAGCCTGATCCACGCACGGGGCACTGGCCTGATACTTTTAAGAAACCAAACCATCCGACGTTCAGTAACGAGAGCCAATACGCAGTAGGGGCTGATGCTGCCAAAGCAGGACATTGGGAGGGGGACAAGTTTATTCCTCCCAGCCAAGGCGACGAGTACGATGATCTGCTAGATTCAATCGCTCCCTTAAAGACTCCTAAAGTCTCTGTAAAATTAGGTGAAGGTGCTGAGATGGCATCACCAGAAGAGATCGCGGCGTCCAAAGTCCTGAGGCCTGTTGAGTTTCGCAAAGGCACGAAGCCTGTAAGCCTCAATCCCGTTGAGGATGTTTACGAGGCAACTTCTGGTGGGCAAGTCGTGCCGAAAGGCGTTGCAGGACTTCAAGCGCGAAGATACGAATTCACGCCGTCTCAAGAGGTTGGCGAGCGGGTTGCATTGCCCTTACCAAAAGACTCAGTTCCAAATGAGGATGCGGTTGTTGATGCTTATCTGGGTACGCTCGGAAAAGATTATGTCGAACTGGGCAAGCGATATAAAGAGGAAACGGGACACAACATCTTAACCCTTGGTGGTGGGACACTAAAACAAGACGACAAAGGTAACTATTATGTTCGCCCGACTAAAGGCGCGATAGATTTTATCAACGCCTACGCCAAAGGAAGTGATGTAGCAGCGCAAGAAGCCCATCGCCAAGCTGACGAGTTGATCGCTGCGCAGAACAAAGCCTACGAAGCCGCAAAACCTGATGTTGCTCAGGCCAAAACAGCGATGCAAACAGGAAAGAATTCTCCGTTTCTCAGGGGAATGATCGGCGGCACGGCGGGCGCGGCGCAAGCGTTTGGATCGGTCATTCCGGGTTCGTTAGGAAATGAATTTGAACGTCAGGCAGCAGTCGAGAGAGCCGCAAGCGAACAACTAAACAAAGAATCTCCACTAACAACAACTGGCGAGAAAGTGAAGGCCGGGATAGGCGGACTCGTTCCTACTGCTGCGATGCTGATTGCCACTCACAAGCTCGGCCCTGCGCAGTTGGCTGCATTGGGGATTCTGGAAGGTTCTACACCCGAAGAGCGATTGAGAGGCGGACTACAAGGCGCAAGTGCTCAAGCTGTATTAAGCGGCGCGCCAGCGGCCTTTAATGAAGCAGGATTGCCAACTACGGGCAAGATTGTTACAGGCGGGGCGATGGTGGGGCAGCCTGCATTTGAAGCATGGCAACGCGGAGAATCGCCTACTCAGGCGATTGTTGAGAATCTTCCGTTTGCAGCATTGCCGTTTCTTCATTCTAAATTCGGACGAGTGGAATCAGTTGAAGATCAATCAGGAGTACCGAAAGGCGAGATTAGAGTACGCGAAGTCGATAATCCTGAAGCCACGCATGTAATCATTAAACCTTCGACAATGCGGAATCAAAGTGCTATTCCGTTAAAACCAGAGTCCGCTACTCCCGAACCTGCGCCGAGAGGAATTAATACGCCCTCTCCAGAAACCGCTACATCCCCTGCTGAACAACCGCCAGAGGCCGCTCACCCTGTCAGAGCAGAGACAACGGCCATCCCTCCCGCGCGTATTACTTACGCTGATTTGCAGCGTGAGTTAGCAGTGTTCAATAAGAAGCCTTATGGCGAGTGGGATATGGTGAATAATCGTGTTCCCGCTAAAGACAATCCTTCAAATCTAAGTCTACAAAACGCGGGCATAGAGGAAGGTGATGCGGTTACGTTTTATGCCGAACGCGAACGATCTGGGACAGTCAAAGCCGATAGGCACGGCGGGTGGTTCATAGAAGATTCACAAGGTCGCCCTTGGGGAGTGCAGGGCATTCTTAGAGATAGAACTGGTTACATTGAAAAGTCAGCGAGGGCATCTGAAGGCGTTGATCCGTGGGCCAACCCTGCAAATTACGTTACAGCAAGCGAACGCGTGCAGGTGGCCCACAATCAGTCCCCTGAGGCCATTCTCGGCAGCGTTCGCAAGGTGTTTGATGATAAAGGAAAGACTTCATGGGATCGCGTAGTGTCTTATGATATCAACCCACCAAACAAGCCCACTATTCGCGTAATGCTAGGAATTAAAGGTAAGAGCGCGACGGTGCTCATAGGGCCGCCTCGTGGGGAGTTTATGGTAGAAGCAGACGAGGGTAACTATCGAGTGCCTCGCGTAGAGATGGGCACCCGCGCGGCTCTGGCAATGAAGCGGTACATACAAAATGCACATCCAGAAATTACTGAATTTAAGTTTCTCCGCGGCGGCTCGACTGGCGGTAAATACGGACGAGCGCTCAAGTTGGCCGTGCCGGAATCTAGGACGTCGCTTGATGAACTGCCAATCTCCCCTGCTCCTCCTATAGAGGAAGCCAAGCCTCCGCAAGAGACTCCAGAACCGCCGCCGTCTACTACGGGCATAGCCCATCGCGTAGAAACCGCAGCGAGAGGTGAAGAACCAATACGCGGTAAGGCTATTGGCGCTGAAGAATCAGTTGAACGCGGTAGAGAACTACTCCGCGAAGGTAATGATCCACAAGAAGCCATTGATAGCTTCCAGAAGTCAGGTGCGATCTCTGCCGAGTCGATGGCTTTAGTTCGTGCCAAACACGAAGAACTCGCTCGTGTGGCTAATCAAGCGTTTGATAAGGGCGGCTTAAATAGCCCTGAATTCAAGGCCGCTGAAAAGGCTCGCCAACAATTTTACGATGATGCAGTTAAGCCGATGCAAACTGCGTGGTCAAACACTGGCCGCGCGCAGCAAGGCGAAACAGATATTGATACAGGGACATTCTACGGACTCTATCGAGCGTTCAAGAATGCTCATACCCGCGAACCTACTCCTCAAGAGCAACGAACGCTTCAGAACCTTTCTACCAGAAGCGCAAGAGCCGAATCTGATGTTAAAGACTTGAGTAGCCGACTAGCCGCAGAACTAGACAAGGCTGCGGGGATTGCTGAACTTCCGAAAGAAATTCAAACGGCGGTCAAGAGGTTTATCGATCAATCTGCTCGCGAATTTCGTCGTGAGGGAAGAAAGCAAACGCGTAAGTCTCTTGATGATGAAGCGGCAGTAATTAAGACAAATCTTGCCGCGGCGTTTCAGAAGGTTAAGTCTCAAACAGGCATTCAACCGTCAGGAATAGCAAGACTCGATCCCGAAGGTGAGATCACTAAACAGCTAGTTGCTTATGCGAAGAATCGCGCGAAGGCGGGAGTAACCGATGCGGCACAGTTAATTGACGATGTTCATTCTACCGTTAAGGACTTCGCTGATGTAACGAGAAGAGAAGTGGCAGAAGCGATTTTGGGTGCGGGACTTCCAAAGAGAGAACGTGCTGAAAGCGAGTGGGCAAAACTAAAAACAGGTGTCCGTCAGGAAGTAAAAGACTACACAACCAAGGAAGCCAGAGAAGCACTTGGCGCAAGGTTACAAGGCGTCAAGAAGATTTCCGCTAAAGACGCCTCTGAAGTCTGGAAATACGCGAGGGAGAATTACGTTGACCAAGGAAACACGGACTTTGCCGATGTCACTCAGAAGGTGGCGAGTGATTTAGGTATTAACCCCGAGCAGGTAAGACGCTCGCTTGCTAACACCACCGCCACTAGACGAATCAGTGATGAGATGTGGAAAAGGATGGCGGACAGGCGGCAAGCGAAGCAAAATGCTGAGAGTTGGGTACGTCAAGCCGATCAGAACATCTTTGCTAAACGATTCGAGGACGCGAGACGGTTATTTTTCATTAAAGCGACGTTAGGGCACGGTGTAGTAGCTCCGTTTACTCACGCTCCTGTAAATCTGTTTATTCCGTCTCGTTGGGCGGAGTTCTGGCCGAATTTTGGACGCACATACAAGTTTTTGGTTGATAAAGGCGGTCACGAACAAGCGATGGTGGATTTGGAGCATTCGCCAAATTACATCATGGCAAAAAGAGCGGGATTAGCAAACGATCCGCGAAGGGGATATGACGAATATCAAAGCCCGTGGATGGCTAAGACTCTTGGCAAGATAGGTATTTCTGGAAACCGAGCATTCGATTCACTCAAGACCATGCGACAGGATTTGTTTGATTCGGCGTGGAATCGACTACCTGAAGCAGATCGAAGCTCAAAAATGGCGGAACTACTTGCACAAGAGATAAATAGTTCCACGGGCGCTTCAAAGGCTTTAAGTGGGCAGGGTTGGCCGAGTCGATTTCTCGGTAAAGCAATGTTTGCCGCTCCATTGGAAGCCTCACGCTGGGAGTTTTTAGTCAGAGATAATGCTCGCGCCTTGCAAGCCTTTGGAAATTGGAAAAAGGCCACCCCCGAAGCTCGCTACATGGCTAAAAGAGTTGCGGCACGGAACGCGCAATTAGTCGTTACCTACGCCTCTCTGTTGGCAATGAATCAAGGTTTACTAACCGCGACGAAGAGCGACGACAAAATCAACTTTACCGATCCAACGAAATCAGACTTTCTCGCGTTCAAGGTTGCAGGACGAACAATTAGTCCCGCGAGTGGGATGCTGACAGCTATTCGCTTCATGGGAACTCTTGCAAGCCAAGCTAAGAATGCTGACTTAAAGAAGCCCAAACAGGCCGCTGAGGATATGGCGAAGACAACCTTCTACTATGGCCGGTCGAAGCTATCTCCGTTATTCAGCACAGGAGCGGATATAGCGTTGCGTTCTGACTACACAGGACGACCGCTACCGATTTCTCAACAAGAAGGAACTGAACGATTACCTCGTTATTCGTGGTTGGAATACGTTTTAAGTCAGCAGACTCCTATTCCGATAGGTGAAGGCGTTCGTGATGTCTACAACACAATGCGTGAACAAGGAATGAGTGAAGGTCGGACTAAAGGATTACTCAAAGCATTAGCTAGGGCTGCTCCCGTAATGGCAGTTGCCGCGACAGGTATTCGCGTGGGGCATTCTTACAAACCAAGCCCTGAGCAGGAAAATAAAGCGGCGAAGCAGGCCAGAGATGCCCAGCTAGTTAAAGACTTTCGCGCGGGGAAGATTACCAAAGATGATCTTGATGCCATGCGCGAACAAGACGTGCTCACTAAGAGTGAAGCCGGTTACGACACGACGAATCCGAAAACGGGTGAAGTAACTCACCACGCAGGGACGATTGAGAAACAGGGTGCGAATTCAGATTACCAATCGACGTTTGAAAATATGTTTAATGACCAAGCCTTAACCAAATACGAAAGACTGCGAAAGTACAACGACCCGCGCGCAGATGAGGTGGCGGACATTATGGCAAAGAAGGCATGGAGCCTTATTCACTCTGATGCGCTTACAGAAAAGCAGAAAGCTGACTTTCAGCAACGCATAAACGCTTTGGGAATCACGCCGGTGAACCCACAAAAGAGAAAGCCTAGCAGTCCGTTTTCACGAAGATTTTTATCCGCACCATAAAAGGAAAGTAGAGTAAACTGACGCCATGATCGATCAATTTGGTAACTACGTTCCTGAGTGGGTTCAGTTTGATGAAGATGAACAAAATCAAACGCCGGACTTAGGGCCATTTGCTCAAGCTCTAAAGAGCAGATTTGCGAGTAATAAGAAACCCGCACCGGGGCATCCCGACATGGGACATGGCGGAACGAATCTTATAACGATGCCGGAACATACAAGTGTTCCTGCTGGTGTTGGCGGACACGAAGCGAAGGGCTTTGGCGGCGCGGGAATGAAAAGCTTGTGAGCTATATGGAAATTAAAGCTTCCGCAAGTGTTTTGCCGTTGCGTAAACGCCAGCTAAGTGTCTGGTGTTTAATTCCGCGAAGTCTTGCCCATTCAGTAAGGGTGTGGCTCTCATCGTTTAGAGTGAGCAGCCGATCTGATGGCCGTGGCGCAAGTCCGATGATTTCTTCTGGAGTCCAGCCAAGCTTGAAGCGTCCTGACAGCGTTCTGTGGGGAATACCCGTTTCAATCGCCCAATCCATTAAGACTTGGGTGCGTCCGTTAACGGTAAGACGGACGTTGCGCCTAGTGTTTCGTGATTGTTCTGGTGGAAGTGCCCATTTGCAATTATCAGGACTATATCCCTTGTCGTTGTTTTTTCGCTCGACCGAGTACGGGCCAACGGGCGGATGTCCCATGTCGGCAAAGAAGTTCTCGAACTTCAGCCATCGCTCGCATACGCCAATTCCACGCTTGCCGTATTTTTCGTACATAGTACCCTTTGTCGTTCGCGTTCTGTGGAGCATGGCGGCCCAAGCCCAGTATACTCGCGTACCCCATAGTCCATGTGTTGCGCCTTTCCCTTTACGAGAACAGCCGCATGATTTGGCGTCTGTGCTGGATCGTAAAATCTTTTCATTACCACACTCACAACGATATAGCCAAAAGTTGCGGCGTCCACGTTTCTCGATGAATCTGACAGGGGTGAGCAATCCGCTCACAGGAGGCGTAGGCTGAAGCATGTCTATACAATGCCATGATTTAATCGCTTCCGCAAGTCTGCGCGTCAACGCATTAGTCGGCACTGATCCCGTAGAATTACAGACTACTTATTCTACGCGCCCGCTCGTTGACGAGCTTTTCGATTCCAGCATTTTCCCTTTTAACGCGATAAGAGATTCGCTGGTTCAAGCACAAGGGAAACTAGCTCAAGCTATTGCACTCTCAGGCAACCGAGTCTTACGTGCATATCTTCGGGGAACGTCTGCCGCCTTAGCGTCGGGCGCGGATTTACCTTCAACCGATTCAACAGGCGCGCCGTTTATCGGCAACTTTGGCGGGGCAGTAGATCAAGATGGCGTGACCCTAACGCGGATGCCCGTGGCCGTAGTGAGAAACAGACTGTTAGCTCCCGCGCTATACTTAGCACCCGCAGATTACTTTGCTCTGACACCTGATAAAATTCTACATACTCAAACCACGGCAACCTTAATCGGCTGCGTGTGGGATGCCGACGTTCAAACGGCAATTTACGATCAAAACGGAGACTTCACCTTAGCTGATTCGTTGGTTGAGGCAGTGATTTGTGGCGGATGCGCCGCTCTCGTCAGGGACGACGAATTTCTTCAACAGTCCCAACTCTGGGCGCAGTATTTTCAGAGCACAATAGCAAGCATTCCACCTGCGGTAATGGAAAGTCAGGCAGCATAGATGCGCTATCAGGATTTACTTCTGTCCTCAGTTAATAACGCGCTTCACGGCGTACCGCCTGAACAGTCTGCCGCGATAGATGCGGTGGGAATTGCTGATACTTTATTCCCTATTGTCTCTCAGTCTGTTAGTGAAGCGGCGGCTGCGGATGAATACAAGCGCTCTCTATTGAGACGTGAGAAGTCAATTACGTTGGTAGCAGGAACGGCAACTCTAACTAGTGATGTCCTCACGAAATATATTGCTGATTCAACTCTGATCGATCCTGCTGCTTTAAGTAAAAAATACGCATGGCGGGATTATCCTCAATTCATCCGCTCTAGTGATCGAAGATTAGGCAAGTACACTTTGCGAGGTGGGGGTACGTTACAAGTAGTTGAACCTAACGCAAATTTCAGTGTGCCTTTAGCAGCAACGGGTGCTCGTACTCTCGTAGTTCCGTGCGCCGTTTCCAAACCCACACTTGCGACGGACGATATTGATTGTACGGATGAGGTTCTCAGCGATTTAGACGAAGCATTATCTGAGGCTTTACGAGGACAGATCGCGAAGCTGGCTGGAGCAGCGGCGTAAATGGGACAAGAGAAACCACCACGAGTTATGCGCTCAGGGCCGTTTGTGCCGACGTTGCCGCGCACGGGTGATGACTTTCCCGTTATCTGGCGCAAGAGCAACATGGTGACGCGCGGGCGTGAGGGGAAGTTTTATGAGGAAAATTTCTCAGGTTTAGGCGATCTGAATGAACCTCTGAACTTAGTTGCTCTCACTGGCACTCTTGAATTCACTGCTGGCTCTACAACTGTCACAGGCGCAGGAACAGCATTCTTTGATGAATGTCACCTTGGTCAATTCATAGTCGCTATCAAAGATGACAACTCGTGGTTGTTAGTGGTGCGCCGAATAGATGCTGATGATTCAATGGTGGTCTGGAAAGCGCCCGGAGACACAGTTTCAGGTGTGACGGGATTTCGTGCTTCAAGCATCTGGGCGGTAAACGATCAACGAGGTACGGGACTAACAGGCGATGCCTTGAAACTGGATCGCGGATCGTATGTCTCGGCTGGAAGCGGAGAGTTTCAGGTTAACGGAGCACCCTTGCAAGGTTCGTCCTTGACCATGACTCGTGCTCCTCAGATTTCCCTGTTTGATGCGGCGACGGGTAATTACACAAACTTCACGTTAGGAATGGATACACCTACCGCACCAACCGCTACGGCGGTAGGTGGTGGTAGCAAAATGCAAGCAGGGAACTACTCGGTTGTAATCACTCCCGCGCGTAAAGAAACAGGCGGTTACAACAACCCCTCCGAACGAGCAGATGTTACGATTGCCACAAACGACGTAATCCGCATCACTTTTCCCGCAATGGACACAACTAACGGACAGAATGCGTGGAAAGTGTGGGTGACAACTTATGCCGATAACTTAGGGGCTGATCTGAATTATCTTAACGGCCCGTGGCACTACCTAGTTATGGTGGATGATACGCAGGTAAGCCCAGCGGGGGGTGACTTTGATTTTCAGTGGTATGACGCGGAAGTAGAGAACAATGAGATAGTTAGTTTTAATAACGATCCCCCAACGGACGCGGAATTCGTTGCGTCCATGAATGCGGTGCTGATTTACATTAGCTGCCAGGGACAGGGAAACCCAAGCCATCCTACAGCTACTTCGCCGGGGCCGTTCATCGTTCCGTCTAAGCCAAATAACATCGAAGCCGCGCCTTTGGATTTAGCATTCTCCAGTTCACCGCCTGAAACGATCATTGGAGTAGTCACTGCTCAGGGCCGACTGTATTTACTTACCTACAATCATCTGCAAATCGCACAATCTACCCCGAGTGATGCTGTGCCTATTATCATTCGTCCGTTCTGGAAAGATGGGTTTGCGAATCGTTATCAATTAGTTTTTGTCAACGGAACTCTTTACGGATTTCCAGTCGCAGGGCCAAGTCGCTCAGTCGGGGATGGTGATGAAATTGTCGCAGAAAGAGACTGGGCCGAGGATGTAGCGGAGATAATCTTAGGTGATCGCTCTATAGGTAATCCCGGCTGGAATCCCGGCCAAGTGCTAGTAGGATACGATCCGTTCAACGATGGCGTGGTGTTCTTTCACTCAGGGGACAGTTTGAATGATGCGGGGTTCTGGCGTACTCGTTGGCTGATGTTTGGGATTTCACAGAATGCATGGATTTCACATGGGTATCTCAGCAGCGACACCAAAGACTCGATAGTAAGTGGTGTAGCAACCGTAGGTGATAGGCTGGACTTGATTATCGGAGGACGCACGGGAACTGATGCGGGAAGCTCAACTACTGAGAGATTCGACGCAGGCGAAGGAACGCCGTGGTTTATTACGCCGCCTGTCGTGTCTAGTGGGTTGAGAGACGACATCATAAAAGCTGTGCGGGTTCAAGGGAAGCTCACTGCCGCTCATTTTATGGTCTACAAATGGGGGCCAAACGAGGTAATTGACGTGGACGCTATTGACGCCGGAACGGGTAGTGCAACAGGGGCGATGGCATTAGCTGACACTACTGGGGTCGCACTTAGTAAGCGATATCAGATTAACGTTAAAAACGCGATGGAACACACAATCCGCGTAGATGGTGACTGTACGGACACGGGCAGACTTGACCGCGTTGATCTTATCGAGTACGAACGAGCACAAATGGGGGCACGGCGTTGAGTCAAATTCGCTTTCATGTTGTCGGGGTAAAGTCTACTGAATGGGTGGGAGAATCTATTCGTCATGGCGTGGGTGAACTTACAGCCGTAAAGATAATGAATCAGTTACGTGCCGATCACCCTGATGGGGCAATTAGAATTGAACGCCGTGGAGACGTGAAGATTCAGAAACCAAAATTGTTCCGATACAAGATTTTTGTGAAGAGCGGCACAGCGCAAGTTACCCCTAACCCGGAGAATCCATCGGGGGTTATAGAGTTGAAAAACGCCATGCTGCAAAGTAGATCATTTCAAGAGTCCGAGAGAGATCAAGTGTTAGCTGAATTGAAAGAGAAGTTTCCTGATGCGGTATTAACCGAAGAATCATTATGAGTTCTGAGGACTACAATTCGCAGCTTGATTCGCAAATCACCTATCAGGCATACGAGGTATTACCGCCGCCTGATATTACTAACATTTCAGGTGCAAGTTCGGGCGGTGCGGTCACAACGATCAATGGTGATTCAGGGGCGGGCGCAACTGGCCCCACGATTCTATTCTCTGGCGGAGCTACCGGATTAAGTTTTACGGCAGTAGGCGGATCGGTAACTTTAACCGGAACGCCAACGCCGAGCGGCGTATTGCCGATTGCCAATGGCGGCACAAATGCAAATACGGCAGCAGGAGCAAGATCGAGTTTAGAAGTTCCGCGTATTCACACTGCGACGGTTGCTCCGGCGATCACGGATGATGGCGCAGCCGGATATCCAATAGGAAGTGTGTGGGTGGATACGGTTTTGCAGAATGGATATTTATCCGTAGACGCTAGTACCGGCGCGGCAGTTTGGAAACAAATTACTTAATTATGGCAACTACTCAAGTCAGCAGTTGGACGGCGGTTATCGTTAAAGGTGGGGTGTTTCAAAAAACCTTCATTCTTACCGATGACGCGGGAGCGCCCCTTACTCTTAGTAGCGCGCAGATTGACGTGACTCCAAACGGCGCTGCGGCGTTTAGCTGGACACAAGCAAATGGGAAATTCACAAACGCATCACCCGGTGTTTACGATCTCGCATTAACTGCTGCGGATACCGCGGCACTTACTTGGACAAGCGGAACTTATAAGCTAAGTGTTGTTGAGAGTGGCGATGCGAATCCGTGCTTAATAGAAGGGAAAATTTTCGTCAACGAGTGCTCCTAGTGGAATAAACGTGTGCTTCAACTCGTCAACATCACTATTCAGGAAGTTGGTTCGCCAACTACCATCACTGTTTCCGACACTCAAACAGTTGAGGTTCAGGGCGATCAAGTAATCCGCGTCGTTACGGTAGGCAATACAGGCTACTCAGGTTTCTCAGGCAAGTCAGGTTATTCCGGCAAATCAGGCTACTCAGGTAAATCAGGATACAGCGGGGCCAATCCGGGTGCTTCCGGGTTTTCAGGAGTCTCTGGTTATTCTGGTGTGTCTGGGTATAGCGGAGCTAACCCCGGCGCTCCGGGAACGAGTGGTGTCAGTGGATATTCGGGAACTTCCGGTAAGTCAGGTTTCAGCGGCACGGGAATAAGCGGAGCGAGTGGTGCAAGTGGTAAGAGTGGGTTCAGCGGCGTTAGTGGCTTCACGGGAGGTTCAGGGGCTTCTGGAACGTCCGGTTTTAGTGGCGCAAACCCCGGAGCGTCTGGGGCGTCGGGCGCTTCAGGGACATCAGGTTTTACCGGAGCAAGCGGGGTAGTTGGGGCTGATGGAGCTTCAGGCTTTTCGGGTGCGTCTGGAGCGTCCGGCAAGTCTGGATTTAGTGGGGCGAATCCCGGTGCCAGTGGGGTTTCAGGGGCTTCGGGAGATTCTGGATACTCAGGTGTTTCCGGCTATTCAGGTGTAAGCGGGGAAGCGGGAACGATAGGAGTAGACGGGGCTTCCGGTGCAAGCGGGGCTAGCGGCGTATCTGGATTTTCCGGTGAAGCAGGAGCAACAGGCGCGGATGGTGCTTCAGGCGTAAGCGGCTTCTCAGGAGACTCAGGGATAAGTGGCGCGTCGGGTACATCCGGGTTTTCAGGGGTGAGTGGACAAGCAGGCGCAACTGGTGCTGACGGAGTATCTGGCGCGAGTGGAGCAAGTGGCAAGTCAGGTTTCACTGGTGTCAGCGGGGCCGCAGGTACTTCTGGCTTTTCGGGAGTCTCAGGATTTACAGGCGCGTCGGGTATCTCAGGCTTTACTGGCGCAAGCGGCATTTCTGGATTCAGTGGAGTGTCTGGCTTTTCTGGCACGTCCGGGTTCACCGGGGTAAGCGGCGCAGGGACTTCAGGGGCAAGCGGGACATCGGGATTTTCTGGCGTCTCCGGTTTCTCGGGAACGTCTGGGGCAACCGGAACGATAGGCTCAACAGCAGGGGTGGGCACTACCTCTACATCGACGCAAACAACATCCGTAACCCATGGTTTGGGGAGAACGCCAAAGATAATTAGAATTTATGGAATGGGAACTTTTACTGGCAACAACTCCGCTACCCCAACAACGGTTTCTATCGGGGTTGCTAATGCGAGTGGGAATAGAAGCATATCTCAGAGTTATAATACAGCCGCCATCACCACTACTCAGGCCGCTGCAACTTCTACCACAAATGGTATTGTAATAAGCACAGCAGCAAACGTAGGCGTAGTGGGAATCGTGCAAAACATCGGCGCAACGACTTTTGATATAGCGTGGACTGTCACCGGATCGCCCGGCGCGCAAGTGTTTATGTGGGAGGCTGAATGAAAAGTATTATCATCCCAACGTACCTCAATACAGGAGGCTTAAAAACCCTCTTAAAATCTATTGTTCAATATACGGACTTGAATGATTGCGAGATTGTCGTATGTGCAAATGGCGCTCCGCCTGAGACGCGAGAGATTATGTCAATGGGCATACCTCTCACATTACTTTGGTTTGATGAGCCACAAGGCTTTAGTCGCGCCGTAAACACGGGGATAAAAGAGTCGCAAGGGGAATACGTCGTACTCTTAAATGACGACTGCGAACTTCTCACTCAAGAAAAGAATCACTGGCTTAATTTACTCTCCGATCCGTTCTCCGATCCAAAGGTAGGAATAACAGGTTCACACAAACTCTGGAGTGAAGACGCACAACATGAATTTATTATCTTCTTCTGTGCGATGTTAAGAAGAGAGATGTTGAATGAGATCGGTTGGTTGGATGAGCAATTTAGTCCCTTTTATGGCGAGGACATCGATCTCTGTGTTCGTGCAGAACAAGCAGGATGGAAATGGGTACAAGTTCCCGTAGGTGAAGAGTGCCGATTAGAACACGTACCAAATAGTGAGCATTTACCGGAGTGGAAGCGATCAAGATGGGTTGGGTCATTTCCTATTTCACATGAGGGAGAATCCACGCTCGGACAGTTGCCAAATCACGTAGAAGTGGTTGAAAGAAACCGGAAGTTACTGAGACAGCGATATGGTTCAGTGGATATTGAACGAGCCAAACAAATCGAAGGTTGGATGTCGGAGAGTGAACTGCAATGGCTAGCGGAGTCCGCAAAGACGCATCCCGTCATTGTAGAAATTGGAAGCTGGATGGGTCGCAGTACGCGAGCGTTAGCTGACAACCTACCAGAAGGCGGACGATTATACGCAGTTGATTCGTGGGCGATGAGTGACGATCCGGCATTCAGTGCTTCAAGGGAATATGACGGTGACGGCGCATACCTTCAGTTTTGCAAAAACCTTTGGGATCATATTGACGCAGGGCGAGTCATTCCCCTTCGCATGAACAGCCTAGCTGCGTCCAAGTTGATGCGGCAACTGAGAATCTCAGTAAATATGATCTTCGTGGACGGAGCACATGACGTAGATTCAGTCACGGCGGACATTATGAATTGGCGTCCATGTCTAACTGCTGATGGGTTACTTTGCGGCCATGATTACACTTCTGATTGGCCTGGTGTAATTCAAGCGGTTGACTCGTTGGTAATCGCGGAACAAGTGCCTAATACGGGCATCTGGCGCGCATTAGAGACACCTTTAGTTTCAGAATCAATGCTTGGATTTGGAGGATTCTTTGCATCGAGAAGCGAAATGGTTCATCAAGCAAGTCAAGGCTGAATACCCTGAATTCTTTTCGGGAAAGAAAGTCTTGGATGTTGGCTCGCTGGAAATAGACGGCGGGGCGCGGGAGTTCTTTACTGACTGTGATTACATAGGAATTGATTTAGGCGAAGGTGTGGGAGTTGATTGTGTTTCTAAAGCGCACGAATGGGAATGTCCGGGCTGGTACAACGTCATTATTTGCACGGAGATGTTGGAGCACGACCAACACTGGGAATTATCGTTACGCCAGATGTACCGGAACCTCAGAGACGGAGGGTTGTTTTTGGTTACTTGCGCCGCTCCGAATCGCTGGGAGCATGGAACAACAGACCACGACGCTTTCGCCAGTCCGTTTACTACTGACCACTATCGAAACATTTCAGTAGAAGACTTCGCTTCAGTCTTATCTCCCGATCTCTTTTCTAAATCTTATCTCGGATACCGTGGGGATATGGAAGATTTGTACTTTGCGGGAATTAAACAAGTCGGTGATTCAACCCCGGAACGTGAGCGGTATATGGAGCGCAGTCACTTCAAACTAGCGGCCAAAACAGCGCCTACCGTCACAGTTGAGATTTCGACAATCGGAAGATACTTCACCACGCTTCCTGCAACCATCGCGTCAATCGCAACCCAAACTCGCAAACCTGAGCGATTTGTCCTGTATGACGATGGGGAGCAAAAAGAGCTAAGAGACATATCACCTTATCGAGAACTCTTTCAACTTCTCGAACAGGTGGGAATTGAGATTGAGACGTTCACTACTCCGCGCCTCGGACTCGCTACTAACCGACAACATGCCCTTAGCACGGCCTCGACAGACTATCTGATGCGCATGGATGACGACATAGTTTTAGAGCCGAATGTCATAGAAGAGCTTTTGAAGGAATTGGAGGCAGACGAAACACTAGGCGCTATCGCTCCGCTAATTCATTCCCCCGGCCATGTTCAGCCCCTTCCTGATCACATAAAGGGCAACGTGGAAGACATATTCAACGGGGTGAACATTCAATGGTATTCATTCAACGGAGCGGTGCGCGAAACCCAGCATTTATATTCGGCATTTATGTATAGAACTAAGGCCGGGCGGCAAGCAGGGGGTTATCCTAAACTGTCTCCCGTCAGCTTCCGCGAAGACAGTTGGTTTTCGATGAAGATTAGAGCCGCAGGATTTCGGCTTGCGGTAACTCCGTTTGCAAAAGCGTGGCATCTCCAACAACCCGAAGGCGGAGTACGCTCTTTTAGTGACGGCAGCTTGTGGGATCGTGATAATAAACTTTTTGTTGAGTGGCTAGGCGCAACGACGGGCGAGAAGTTCACCCAACGGAAAATCGCGGTTTTGGACAGCGGAATTGGCGATCACTACATCTTCCGAGGACTGCTCCCGCGCTTCATTAAGAAGTACGGGACGCCCTTGTTAGCAGTTTGTTATCCCGAAGTATTTGAAGGTGAAAATGTTGAGATAATCAGCATCGCGGATGCTAAAATGAGGCTAGGAAATATCGAGCATCTTGATCCCTATAAGTACGCATGGGAGAAGAATTGGGAGCGTCCAATAGTCGAAGCGTTTGAGGCTTTATATGAACTGGACTGAGCGATGAAGACACGTACATGCGGAGTCTATTGGTTTAGAAATACGATAGACGGAAAAGTTTATATTGGCAGTAGTAATTGGATTGAAAGCCGCAAGAGAACCCACCTTAGCCTTTTGAGACGCGGCGTTCACGATAACGACTATTTTCAAAATGCTTTTAATCGCCACGGCGAAGCTGCGTTTGAATTTGTTATCTTGGCACAATGTGAAGAAAGCGCCCTATTAAATATAGAGCAAGAGTACCTTGATAAACACAAGGCTGCCAAAAGAGCGCATGGTTATAATATCTGGCCCACGGCGCATAAAACATTCCAAACTGCTGAGATGCGAGCTAAACTCAGCAAAGCCCACATGGGTCACAAGCACCCTCCAGAAGTTAGAGCCAAAATTAGCGCAGCCCAACGAATTCGCATCCGAACACCCGAAACATACGCAAAGGTAAGTAAGGCACTAACTGGCAGAAAATTATCGCCAGAGCATATTGCTAAATGGAAAGCGGCTCAAACTTTCGGGCCTCTAACAGATGAACATAAAAAGAAAATCAGTGAAGCGAACAAGGGCCGAATAGTTACGGCTGAAACGCGACAAAAAATTAGCGCGTCCAATAAAGGTAAAAAGGTAGGTATTCCTAGCTGGAATAAAGGCGTCCCAATGAGCGAAGAGGCTAGACGAAAACTGAATAACTCGCTTAAAGGCCGCGTACCGTGGAATAAGGGCACTAAGGGGTTGATGGGAGCGTGGAATAAAGGTCGGTGCATGGATGCTCAAGCACGGGCCAATATAAGCACCGCACATAAAGGATTGGTTTACCCTTCCCGCCGTAGGGCTGTTGTTCAAATCGATCCGAAGAACGGAATCGTAGCGTTTTACCCTTCTATCCAGATCGCCGCTAGAACAACGGGAGCGCGGAATATCAACCAATGCTGTCGTGGTACTTGGGAAACATCTAAGGGTTATGTGTGGAGGTATGCGGCGTGAAGATTTTAATCGCGCCATACCCTGCTAAACTTCCAAGCGGCGCGAAGTCCGCCAAGGAATATCCGCACTGGCCCGAACTTGTTACCATGCTGAAAGCCAACGAGCATCATATTATCCAGATTGGCATTCAAGGCGAGCAGCGAATTGAAGGAGTAGACGAATTCCGTATTGGTCTACCTTTAACACGGATTCGAGACTTGGTGGGCGAGTGTGATGTCTGGGTGAGCGTAGATAGTTTCCTGCCGCATCTATGCGCGTATTACAAACTGAAAAACGGCGTAGTGTTATGGGGCAAGAGTTCGCCTTACATTTTCGGTTATCCTGAAAACGAAAATCTCTTTGTCAGCGAGAAGAACTTCCGACAATTTCAGTATTGTGACTGGCACAACGAACCTCACGATCCGTCTGTATTTGTCCCCGCTAGACAAGCAGTGTGGGCAGTGGAAAGAATTCTAACCGCGCCGCTGAGACTGCTTGCCGCAAGCCAGCAAAGCAATAAAACCACCAACGATAGGCACGTACATAAATCGTTGCCGAGCAGGATAAGTAGCTTTGAAGTAGCAGGCAACATCAAGGGCAAATAAGATTTGCATAATCACAACCGTTACGATGATAGTTGTAGTTGAAATCATTGCCTCCTCTTTCTTGGAAGTTTAGCGTTTCGCCGTGCGGCTTCCTTCTTCTTTTCGCTCTTTACCTTGCCACCCTTGCGGCCTAAAATGGCGGCAGCTTGCGAGACTTTACTTTTCATCACTATGTGGTTGCGTAGCGTCTAAAATTGCCATAGTGCGAATAAATTCATGCTTCTCGATTACCTCAAGTTGCTGGTCGATAAATCCCGAACGTCTAGGACGTTGATTCCACGCTTCTTCGTAAAGCTTATAGGAACTAAGAAGATGCTGAACTCTCGTTGTTATCATTGATGATTTGGTTTCCATGTGAAGAACAATACCGAACCGCTTCGCTAATGTCAAGCATAGAATTAAGAATTCTCGATCCCGCCAAAGATACCGAACTATTCCGCGAAGCCCATAAGTGGCGACGGCGTAAACGCCATGTCGGAGCAAACGAATCTACCTTGGAAGACTTACTCAGTGACGATCCCCATCAGATAACCATTGGAGTATTTAACGGTGAATACTTCGCCATGTTCCTTCTCTATGAGGATTCGCCCGGTGAGTTTTCGGCGCATTTCACTTCCAAGCGAGGAACTTCAAGGGAAACCTTGGTCGAGGCAGGGCTGAAGATTCGAGATGCGTTCATGGAAAATGGAGCAGTCGAACTGAATGCATGGGTCACAAAGCGGAATCTAGCCCTAAAACGATACTTAGAGTCATTAGGATTCGCTGAGGGCGAACGGCGTGTCTTAGCGATACAAAGTGCTGGACAAGACGCGGCGCATTCGGGTACACTTCCCGCCGTGATGAAGGAATTCGTCAAATATGGCTACCGTGGGTGAACCCTTAATTGGGCCTCAGCGACAAAAAACAAAAGAGTACCGGAACATCAACCACTAACTACAGTGGGACTAATACCACATCTGTCCCTGACACTCCAGACATCATTGCCGCTCGCGCAGACCGCGCACAAATCGACCCATCAATAGGTTATAGGCTGGGAGAGAAAGAGCGCCAGCTAAACGAATCGCTCGTTAATCCCACTGGAGGCTATGTCTCGCCAGCGATTCGGGATGCCATTAGGCGTTCTGGGCAGCGCGGATTAATGCAAGAGGCGGGAGCAGAAACGCGGGCCGGACAGTATGACGTAAATCGCATCAATCAAGCTAAGAATCTTGCTCTTGCTGGGCTCACGCGAGGAAGTGTAGGTACTTCGTCAGGTACTCAATCAGGGACAACTAGCGGGACAACTGTTCAAAGCGAGTCCCCGTGGTCAACTGCTTCAAATATCGCAGGCATCGGGGCTTCATTGGCTCCGATTTCGCTCTAGGGAGAATTCACAATGCCACCAATCGATCAATATTCTGTATTTGAAGCGAAGACCAACAATTATACGTTAGACCCTGCCGACAAGGTGGTTAATTTCGTTATCGCCACAGGTAAGACAGCCACGCTTCCTCACGCTTCTCAATGCTCAGTTATTTCAGGTCTGAATAAAAAAGTCATCTCGAATGATTCTACGTCCTCGAATACTCTCACTATTGCTGTGCAGTCGGGAGATACGTTACTTGGTGCGACTGCTTCTAGCGCTGCACAGACCTTAGCGGCAGGTGAAGTAGCAACGTGCTCAGGTGATGGAGTGAATATCTGGACGATCAATGGTGGTGTGGGAACTTCGGGTATCTCTGGGTACAGCGGCGGTTCTGGGGCGTCAGGGTTTACTGGATCGTCAGGTAAGTCGGGTTTCGTAGGGACATCGGGA
>AR_comb_assmDRAFT_10352938_pt1 | contig 19281 bp, 13 predicted proteins | sample ArasoioldDNA_FD_10543 | JGI IMG/M metagenome (IMG submission 10543) | reverse complement strand
GACTCTGCCTCTTATGCTGAGTGGCCGAAAGTGGCCGATGCGGTGATCGAAGCCGAACAACTCTATTTTCTATCGCCGGATCCGCACTGACAACCGTCACGAACTGGCGGAGGAGCTGTTGCATCTCCTGAAACGAACTGCTCTGATCGGCTTGAATCGCACCGACGAGCCCTCCTGTGTCCTGCTGGGGGAAGAAGCCCTTCGGAATGACGACGTAGAGGTAGACGGTGAGGCCAATCGTCGCCAGGGTCACCAGCAACATCGGGAATTGATGCCGTAGGACCCAGGCAAGCGTGCGCTCGTACAGGTGGAGGCTCCACTGAAACACCCATTCGCTGGCGCGATACAGCCGTCCGTGTTCCTCCTCACGCTGGGAACGGAGGAGATACGCGCACAGCATCGGTGTGGTAGTGAGCGAGACGACGAGTGACACGCCCACTGCTACCGCCAACGTTACAGCGAATTCCCGGAACAGGCGTCCAAAGATCCCGCCCATTAGGAGGATCGGGATGAACACCGCTACCAGCGATATGGTGATCGAGACGACAGTGAAGCCGATTTCTCTGGCGCCACGCAGCGCCGCCGTGAGTGGCGGGGTCCCCTGCTCCAGATGCCGCATGATGTTTTCGATCACCACGATGGCGTCATCTACGACAAAGCCGGTAGCGATGGTCAGCGCCATGAGAGACAGGTTGTCCACACTATAGCCGAGGAGATACATCACCCCGAACGTGCCGATGAGCGACACGGGTACCGCCACACTCGGGATGATGGCGGTACGCACGCTCCGTAGAAAGACGAAAACCACCAGGATGACGAGCAGAATCGAGAGCCCCAAGGTGAGCTGCACGTCGTGCACCGAGGCTCGGATGGTCTCAGTGCGATCCAGGGCAATTGCCAGGTCAATGGTCGGTGGGATCTCGGCTTGCAACTGCGGCACAATGGCGCGTACACGGTCGACAGTGTCGATGATATTCGCGCCCGGTTGACGCCAGACGATGAGCAGGACAGCCGGTTTGCCATTGACTAGACCATCATTGCGCAGGTCTTCAATGGAGTCCGTGACCGTGGCGACATCGGCGAGCCGCACCGCTGCGCCCTGCCTGTAGGAGATGATAATCGGTTGGTAGTCTTTGGCCTTGAGTAGCTGGTCGGTCGTGTTGAGCGTCCAGTCCCGGACGTTGTCCGCGATGTCTCCCTTCGGTCGGTTGGTGTTCGCACTGCTCAGCGCGGCACGCACATCCTCGAGACTCAACCCATAACTCTCCAAGACGGTAGGATTGACGTCCACCCGCACTGCCGGCAGCGCCCCTCCTCCGACAATGACCCGTCCGACACCCGGCACCTGGGAGAGTTTCTGCTGCAGGATGGAGGACGCCATATCATACATGCGACCGCGGTCGACCACCTCGGAGGTGAGTGACAGGATCAGCACCGGGGAGTCCGCCGGATTGGTCTTGCGATAGAAGGGATTGCTGGGCAGGTTCGCCGGCAGTTGCCCACGCGCGGCGTTAATCGCCGCTTGCACGTCGCGGGCGGCAGCGTCAATGTTCCGGCTCAAGTCGAACTGCAGAGAGATGTTCGTGGAGCCGAGATAGCTGGTGGAGGTCATTTCGTTGAGCCCAGCAATGCGCCCAAACTGGCGTTCGAGTGGTGTGGCCACTGCAGAGGCCATGATTTCCGGACTGGCACCGGGCAGCTGAGCTTGCACCTGAATAGTGGGAAACTCCACCTGCGGCAGGGGCGCGACGGGCAGAAATTGATACGCGATCAGGCCGGCGAGGGCCAGCGCCAGGGTCAGCAGCGTGGTGCCAATGGGCCGCTGGATAAAGAGGGCCGAGATATTCATACCGCCTCCACAGGCGACGCATGCGTCATGGCACGGTTGCCCTTGCGCCTGCTCTACCGTATCGCCAGGCGAGCAAAGGCCAGGTAAATGACCGGTGTCGTATACAAGGTGAGGAGCTGGCTGAACAGGAGTCCGCCGACCATAGCGATGCCCAGCGGATGGCGCAGCTCTGAACCAGTGCCGCTGCCCAGGGCCAGTGGTACCCCGCCCAGCAGGGCAGCCATAGTAGTCATGAGAATAGGCCGGAACCGTAGCAGACATGCCTGGTAGATGGCGTCAAGCGGTGCCTTGCCCTCCTGGCGCTCGGCTTCCAGCGCAAAGTCGACCATCATGATGCCGTTCTTCTTCACGATACCAATCAGCAGGATAATCCCAATGAGCCCGATGACGTTCAGATCCGTGTGGCAGAGCAGCAGGGCCAGAATTGCGCCGACGCCAGCCGATGGTAGCGTGGAAAGAATCGTCACAGGATGAATGTAACTTTCATAGAGCACCCCCAGGACGATGTAAACCGTCACCAGAGCCGCCAGAATGAGGATAGGTTCATTCGCCAGGGAGGCCTGAAACGCTTTTGCCGTGCCTTGAAATCCCGCTTCAATGCTCGTTGGGAGGTTCAGCTCCTGCTTGGCCTCATCGATGGCACGCACGGCCTCCCCGAGAGAGGTGCCAGGCGCGAGATTGAACGAGACGGTCACCACGGGAAACTGCCCCTGATGGTTCACGGCGAGTGGCGCCGTAGACGTCTCGACACGCGTCAAGGCACTGAGTGGGACCTGGCCGCCGGCGGCACTAATGGGAACCTGTGTGCTCGTGCTGTTCGATGCACTCTGGCCACTCGTAGTGCTGGGAGGGACCTGGCCGCCTACGGCTGAGCGCAGATACAGGTGCTGCAAATCCTGCAGATTGTTCTGGAACTCTGGTTTGACTTCGAGCACGACCCGATACTGGTTCGATTGCGTGAAGATCGTCGATATCTGCCGCTGGCCAAAGGCGTCATAGAGTGTGTCGTCGATCGTCTGCGGGCGGATGCCGAAGCGAGATGCGGTATCGCGGTCGATGACCAGGCGCGTCTGCAAGCCACGATTCTGGTCGTCGCTGGCGACATCGCGGAGTTGCGGCAGCTCTTGTAGCTTCTGCACAAAGCGCGGCGCCCAGAGGCTCAACTCTTGCGGATCGGGATCTTCGAGGCTGTACTGGTATTGCGTGCGGCTGACGCGATCTTCGACGGTCAGATCCTGCACCGGCTGCATGAAGAGGGTAATACCCTCCACGTTGGCGAGTGCCGGTTGCAGGCGCCGGATGACGTCGCTGGCGCTGACCTGGCGCTCGTCGAGTGGCTTCAAGTTGATCTGGATACGCCCGCTGTTGATGGTCGTATTGGTCCCATCGATACCGATGAAAGACGACAGGCTCTCGACCGCCGGGTCCTGCAAAATCACCTGGGCAAGGGCTTGTTGGCGCTCGGCCATAGCAGTGAAGGACACCGTCTGCGGTGCCTCAGAGATGCCCAGGATGACGCCAGTATCCTGCACCGGGAAGAAGCCCTTGGGCACAATGATGTAGAGCCAGACCGTGGTCACGAGCGTGGCCATAGCAACCACGAGCGTGGCAAACTGGTGCCGGAGCACCCAGCGCAGCGTTACACCGTAGCACGCGATCATGCCGTTGAAGACGCGTTCAGAGCCGCGGTAGAACCAGCCCTGTTCCGCCTCCGGCTTATGGCGCAACATACGCGCGCACATCATGGGCGTCAGCGTCAGGGAGACGACCGCCGAGACCAGAATGGTCACGCTCAACGTCACGGCAAATTCGCGGAAGAGCCGTCCGACGATGTCACCCATGAACAGCAGCGGGATGAGCACGGCAATGAGCGAAATGGTGAGCGAGAGGATGGTGAAACCGATTTGTTCCGCGCCTTTGAGCGCGGCCTGCAATGGTGGGTCGCCTTCTTCGATGTAGCGCACAATATTTTCGATCATCACGATAGCGTCATCGACCACGAAGCCGGTGGAGATGGTGAGGGCCATGAGCGAGAGATTGTTCAGGCTGTAGCCCAGCAGATACATCACTGCAAACGTGCCCACTAGAGACAGGGGCACGGCTACGCTGGGAATGATTGTCGCCGCCAGGGTACGCACAAAGAGGAACATCACCATGACGACCAAAGCGATGGTGAGCATGAGTTCGAACTGCACATCCTCGACTGAGGCCCGGATGGTGGCGGTGCGGTCGGTCAGGATGGCCATCTCCACCGCCGCTGGTAGCGAGGCCTTGAGCTTGGGGAGCAGCTCTTTTACACGATCCACCACTTTGATAATGTTGGCGCCGGGCTGCCGCTGCACGTTGACGATGACCGCTGGCACCGCCTTCATCCAGGCCGCCTGGTTGACGTTTTCGGCGCTGTCGATGACATCGGCCACGTCGGAGAGCCGCACCGGCGCACCATTCTGATGCGTAATGATCAAGGCACGGTAATCGCTGCTGGACAAGAGCTGATCGTTGGCCCCGATTGTGGAGGCCTGGCGACTGCCATCGAAGTTGCCCTTGGCCTGATTCACGTTGGCTTGCGCAATGACTGTGCGTAGGTCTTCCAACGTCAGCCCGTAGGAGCCGAGGACTGTGGGGTTCGCCTGCACCCGCACCGCTGGCTTCTGGCCACCGCTGATGCTCACCAGACCAACGCCCGGCAGCTGCGAGATCTTCTGCACCAGGCGCGTATCGGCCAGATCTTCCACCTTCTCGAGGGGCAGCGTCTGGGAGGTCAAGGCGAGGGTGAGGATCGGGGCGTCGGCAGGGTTGACCTTGCTATAGATGGGCGGATTGGGCAGGTCGCGCGGCAGGTAAGTCGTGGCGGCGTTAATGGCCGCTTGCACATCCTGTTGCGCCACGTCAATATTGAGCTCCAGCACAAATTGCAGGGTAATCACGGAACTCCCAGCGGAACTGATAGACGTCATCTGCTTCAGGCCGGGTACCTGGCCAAACTGTCGTTCGAGGGGAGCCGTAATGGCCGATGCGACCACGTCCGGGCTGGCGCCGGGATAGAACGTCAGCACCTGGATCGTGGGGTAGTCCACTTGCGGCAACGCCGACACCGGCAGTTGGTAATAGGCGACCGCACCAGCAAGCAAAATCGCCACCATCAGCAGGGAGGTGGCGACCGGACGTAGGATGAAGAGGCGAGAGGGATTCATTCGTTCCCCTTTGTGCTACTGGCGCCGGCCGTACGCGCAGCGACTTTCATTCCCTGCTGTAATTGGTGGACGATTTGCCCTTCCTGGAATGCGACTTTGATCAGTTGCCCGTCTACGCGGCTATGGACTGTAACTGTGTTAAAGGCTGAGACAGAACCCAGACCGGTCAGGTAGATGCCCATGTTGCCCTGCTTGGCGACCGTTGTAACTACGGGGACAGCCCGGGCCACTGGTGTTGTAGCCCTGCCACTCGTGTCCGGCTGATCTGCTGCCTGGCCGCCCTGCGTCATCTCCTGATGGCCGAGACGAGGGAGCCGATCATATGCCGCCACCGCAGCCTGGGTGAGGCGTATCTTCCACGCCTCAAGTGGCTCGGCCAGGCCTGTGTGGAGGAGCAGGACGTATGCCGCCATGCCGATCAGGCAGAAGAGCAGCCTCCAGAGCCACCAACGACGTCTTTTACGAGGGCTTGCAACAGTCTTCAATGAGGCAAGGATCAGATCAGCATCCTGAGATGAGGCGAGATTGGACTCCTCAGATTGCATAGTGAGCCTCCGAACATGTGTCGTGCACAGAAGCGTTACGAAAAGGGACCCAGGCCGAACAGTCCTGCTATATCGGCTCCAATTGCAATTGACTTTCCCTGGCCATGGAATTCTCTAAGAACAACGGTGCGTATACGCCAGGAGGAACCCCCAAGCATGGAGGTTCCTACCAGGTTTCAGGCTACTACGCTGAGGGATACACCGGGGTCCACGGCACGGTGCACGCGGGCACCGTGGGGTAATAGCCCGGTGGGTTCGTGCAGTAGTACCACACAGGTGGGGGGGCTGGCGTCACCTCCACATAGGGTGCGGGGGCAACCCAGAGTGGCGGCACATCAAAGAATATCCCGCCACGGAAGTGGTCAATGTGCCCAAACCTATGGGGCGCGATAAAAGGATGGTGGCCAAAGCCGCCATCGTGCAAGGCCCCGTGTGCAAAGCCCCCGCTATGGAAACTGCCGTGGCTCAGACCTCCTCCGTGAGGCCCGCCGTGCCCTATGGCATCCGCATAGGGGACAGTCCCGATGAAGAGCGCCAGAGCCACCCAGAGTATGCTTATGGTCTTGTTCATACATGTTTTCCTTTCGTAGTGAACGGGTACTCTTGTACAACTATCGCCGCTCACCTCTCAAACGCCTAACATTCATGCTCTGAAAGAAATACTATAATGTCCTCACCATCTTAGTAGACACCTTAAGTCGCGTTGTGGTTTACCCTTTCTGTCCGAGTATTGAGAACAGCAATGTTTCTATGGTGTTTGATATAAGCACGTGTAGTACTCAGCCCTCTAGCTCTTCTCCGGTTGACTGCCCCAGCGCTTGAGAGCGCAAGAACAGTGCCACCTGAGCCGGCTGGGTCATCTTCCTGCGAAAACACAGGTTTGCAGCTGTGGGGGGCGTAGATACGGTACAGAATCGAGAAGCATTGTCCATACAGAGGACAGGAGGGTTCCCCTTTGCGGACATGTAGAGGAATGGTCGTAGGCTGATGTCCTGTTTCGGCAATCCTGGACTAGGAGATAATGGGTTCATTTGGGTAGCCAGAGACTTTTTATACGTCTATAGGGCATCAAATATTTCTGAGAATCGACAGTCGAACACACACCGTATGCTACTAATACGGTAGTCCACATTCCCTTGCCAAGTCATACTATTTCCTATATTTGCGATGTGTTAGATTTCTAGTAGCTACGAAACTTGATAAGTCTATTATTCTAGAGTACATTGTATACTCTCTGTTCCAGTAAGATGTAAGAAGCATGGAATACTCTCCTAGAAGACTGAAAATAAGAGCATGGTAAGCACTGCGCACTACGAACGAGCTTTAGCGCATGAACAGCAGGGTGAATTTGCTCAGGCACTTGTCTTGTATCAGGCCTGTTTAGCCCACGGAACTGATGACCCAGGGGATCTCCTCTTCAAATGTGGGTGGTGCTTGGAGCATGAGCATAGTCTCAACAACCCCACCCAGCTACAGGCCCTTGACTACTACATACAGGCCGCCGAGGTCTCTCACACACCAGCTACGATACAGAACAGCCTCTTTCGAGCCGGCTGGGTTCTCATGCAAGAGCAACGTTGGCTTGAAGCGGCTCAATTCTTGCGAAAAGTCATTGATGGGGCAGAGTTGCTTGAGCTGCGAGATGCCTTCTATGCTCACGCTGTGTATTGGTATGCGGTATGCTTGGAGACGCAGGGACGTTTTATCGATGCGCTTGAGTGGTATCGTTTGGCTCAGGCCATTGCCCCAGTATTGCAACCGGAAAGCTGTCTCCGAGAAATTCTCTGTTTGGAGCAGATAGGTTCCTATCACGAGGCACTACACCTGTGTTCTGCCTTTCATGCAAATCCTCCAGCAAATTTTGACGCTGAACGATATGCAGAACTTTTCTCTGTAGTAAATCGTAAGAAGGCAATATTAGAAGCATGTCTTAATCAAAATTTCTCCCCTTCCCAAAAGAAGAGAATGTAAAGTTTATGGATGCTAAAGAAGACCATGATGTTATGCATCACATCGACAACATAGATTTTTCTGATTTAGCATATGCCTCCTATAATGGGCAACATGATTTAGTATATTCTGTCTATAGTAGAATACGCAAAGAAAATAGACAACTATTTGTCAATAAATACATCGTAAGTAGCATTGTTCGCAACGGCATACAGAAAATCGATGCTATACAGAATGTTAGTGGACAGAGAGAAGCGTTTCTCCAGGAAAAGGTCCATATTGAAGAAATCCTCGAGTTATTTGTCACGCATTGTGAGGCACGTGGTGTGTTGCCAAAGGAGTTGGTCGAATCGATGCTCCTGTGGGCCGAGCAGCTCTTTGCCCTGCACTATCTACCCGAGGGCTTACACTACTGTGAGCGTCTCCTTACCCTAGAGATCAGAAAGTATCCTGACTTATATATACGCACAGAGGTCCTGCGGGCCGAAGTGTTCGGGGCACTCGGCAAAACGCAGGAGGCCTACGCTATCCTCGCGTTGCTCGCTGAGAAGCCATATTGGGTTGTTGATCGCAACCAATGGCCGCGCATCCTACTCGCCACCAGCGAGATCGCGCTGCTCAACGGGCATAGTGAGCCCTTGAAGCCGTTGCTCTTTCAAGGACTCCGCAGCTTTTATCTCCATAGAGATGAGCGCCTCGCCATCGTCGAACGCCTCACCATCATCTACCGACACGCTTCCCGTGTCCTTTTTGACGCCCACGTCGTGCCTGAGGACAAGGCGCTCTTGCTGCTGCACCAGATGTACAGGAAGCTCTGGAACATACGACTCCTGAACCTGTTAGGGGTAAGTAAGGGTGTCTATTGGGGGCTCCTGAGCTATGTGTATTATCTGAATTATGTGAAGAAGTGTCCACAGCGTGGAAGGGTACGCCATGGTACCTCCAGCAGTGTGATGCAGCAGCGCAATATCTTGGTGACGCGTGCCATGGGTGGCCTTGGGGATCTATTGATGATGACCCCAGGGCTGCATGCTTTAAAAGCGGCCTATCCTCATGAGGCCGTTCATCTCGCTATTCCGCGGAGCTTTTTTCCACTGTTTCAGGGCAATGACGACGTCATCTTGGTGGATATTGAGGATAGTGCGCTGCAGACTGCAGCCTATCGTCAATGGTACAACTTATCTGATTGCCCGGCTGCCAGAATTGAGAGTCGAACGGCACCGAAAGTGAAGCAGGACCGGATTGAGATCTTTGCCCAGGCTCTGGGCATACGTGGCCGTCGGCTGGCCCAGATGGACCGTCGGCCACGGTATGTTGTGTCTCATGAGGAAACGGTCTTCCAACAGCAATTCTGGCGCGACAAGGGCTTGGAGGGGCGGCTCGTTATCGGCGTGCAGCCCTATGCGGCTGAGACTTATAGAGACTATCCATTGATGGAGCAACTCGTTGCCACACTGTCGCAGGATAAGACGGTGCTGCTCTTTCATAACGAAGCCATACCGGGTTTTGCCTATGATAATGTGCTGAAGTTAGAAGGAGTGCCCTTCCGGAACGCCATGGCGCTGGCGCGGAAATGTGATGCCATTATTGCCCCGGATTCGTTCCTCGTGCATTTTGCTGGGGCCTTTGATATGCCATGTGTGGCGCTGTTTGGACCGATTGACGGCAAGGTGCGCACCAGGCATTACCCATCCTGTATCTTCTTGGATGTACGCGCCCAACTGAACTGCGTCCCATGCTGGCGCAATGAGATAATACCCTGTAAGCTGCTCAAGACGCGGCAGAGTCCCTGCATGCGGATGATTGCTGTGGAGGAGATCTGTGCCACGCTCGCGGTGGTCATGCGGACCCGGGGCACGCACGCGATCTCGGTGTAAGCATTGGCGCCGAGAACACTGATGGAGCAGACCATGCGAGTGACGCAGAAGGTGTGTGACGCAGCCGATTGGTTTGACCCAGATATGCTGGCCGTCATAGCCAACGACCTCCGAGAGCCCGCCGTGTTCCATCGGAAACAGTGGGAATTCGCAATCATCTTCCTGACCCTCCGGCAGCAGGGCTTCCTGGCGCCTGACAAGGTTGGCTTGTCAATGGGGGCTGGCCGAGAAAAGCTGCTCTACGCCATCGCTCCGCATGTCAACCGCCTCGTGGCGACGGACCTCTATGAGCCTGAGGCGACCTGGACCACTGTACGCACCGACGATCCCGATAAGTTTATTAAGGCTGCAAAGCCGTGGGCAGTGGACGATTCCAAGCTGCTCGGTTTGCGCATGGACATGCGGCATCTGGAGTTCCCCGAGAACACCTTTGACTTTTGTTACTCAAGCTGCGCGCTTGAGCATATTGGCGAGGAGCACGATTTTCGCCAGCACCTCTGCGAGGTCTATCGTGTTCTCAAAGATGGGGGGCTGTACGTCTTGACGACAGAATTCACCTATGGCGAGGACGTGATCAAAATCCCGGGGAATTATCTCTTTTCACCGCATTTCCTGAGTGCACTGTTGGTGGAGAGCGCTTTTGTTGTTGACCATACCGTGGATGTCACTCTCGCCCAGCACACGGCCAACTATCCGCTGCCCGCGAATCTCGCTCAGCTTTGCGATGATGCCAGCAATTTTGCCAAGCCTTTCCGTGAGACCTCGCCCTTTGTCCAGTTGCTGTGGGGGGACCAACCTTTTACCTCGGCAGTCTTCCTCCTCCGCAAGGGAGGCCCCAAAGAGACAACACAGCTTCGCTTTCGTGCCCTCGCAGAGACCCGTAAGTTTCTGGAGGCTGGCATCGCACGCTATCGTGACTGGTTGGCGCAGTACCGTCTCGATTTGCATCCATTCACTTTACTCCCGGGAGGTGTCTCGCGTTTTTTGCGTGAGCAGGCGGTAGCTATAGCTGAGGACACGCCAGGTATTTTACACACTGACTATTGTTGGCTGGGCTCTGGCACACGGCGCTTCGAGATCAGGTTGGCCATGGCCCAGGAGGAGTGGCAGCCTCCTTGCGTCATGCTATGCAAAGTCCATCGGTTTGCAACCTTACGTCCATCTGCACTCGAATGCGTCTTGGAGCATCGCATGGAGTTCAGCACGCCTGCCCCGGTGCACGCCGACTTCGACGTTGTTGCCGATGAGGCCTATTGCTACGCTATATTAGTGCATATGCTTGCAGGCCACTGCACATTCAGCAGTATACGTGTGGCCGTGCAGCCTAGCGATAAGGCTGTGGACCTGGAGGGTGCAACCTGTGGCGGTGCGACACCAAGCCTCCAGCAGATGCAGGGAGAGCAAAAGGACCCTATGATGCCACACACCATGTGTAAGATTTGTAAGCATGAGGCCGTGGAAGTGTTTCGCCTCCCCCACTCGAAATTGACAGGCCATGCCATCCCAGATGCCCCTGACGATTGTATTTACTATGAATGTCAACATTGTGCCTTTTGCTTTTCGCACCTCTTAGATGAGGTAAATAATGCCAGTGTCTATGATGCACAGTATTGGGAGACGCACGATCCCGATTGGCATGGCAGGGTCAATCAAACATTACGTTTAGTTTTATTAGCCAATACCATACTCAATAAGCCTCCGTGGGAGTTGGAAATTCTTGATTTTGGTTGTGGGATGGGCACCTTTGTGCAGGCTGCGAGAGAACAACTCCAGATGCAGATTTGGGGGCACGATATCATTCAACCGAAATTTGGCCGTGAATTTTTCTTAGAGACCTTGCCAGAAAAGCGCTTTGATATCATTGTGAGTTGCGAAGTGATTGAACATCTACCGTTCCCTGTTGAGATACTTGCTACGATGGTACGGTCTCTGAAGCCAGGTGGGGTTTTTGCGTTCCAAACTGCCTATTATGATCCGCGGATCTGTGATCGAGAGTGGTGGTATGTTGGTCCAGCTAATGGGCATATCTCCCTATATAGTCCAGAAGCGCTTCAGGAGCTGTTTCAACGGTTGGCGGGCACGCGGCAGCTCATGTGGAATACCTATCCAGGCATCCAGGCTTGGCAGTTCGGATATCCTTACGGAGTATGTATAACGATTTTTCCGAGCCAATTATCGTTTCATGATAAGAGTCTCTATCAGGAAAATCGTGTTCTTTTTAAGAAGGAAAATCCTTTTGAAGGCGATTCTATATTTTATGGCCCATATATTGCGTTAGAAAAAGATAATTATGAAATTCTTTTCGAGGCAAAAATACAGGGAGAATTTTTAGTGAGTGTCACTCATGACTTCGGAAAACTCATAAAGGAATGTGTTCTAAACAGCTCAACGAAGAGCCTCCAATTTGATCTTGCATCTAAAGTCTACAATTTCGAAATAGTCCTGAGAACAACTCCTCAGGCAAAACTGTTTTCCTTAACAAAAATAGAGATACGGTCTCGAAGAGATCCTGCTGCCTCAGGGGATAGCGATGCGAGGTACTTCCGCTCGCGGAGGTCTGCAACGTCCTGGGTGAAGACATGGGGGCGCCGCTGGCAGTCTGCGGCGAGATCGGTGGCGCGGCGTCTATCTGCCCAAAGCATTGCTTAACGCCCACGCATGTCAGGAAAGACTATGGACGTAGCCTCCAGGCGTTTTCTCTGGTTGTACGCCAAAAGTCAGCTCAAGCTGAAGTATCGTGATACCTATCTGGGATTTGCCTGGAACTTTGTGGAGCCGGCGCTCTATTTGGGGATGTTAAGCCTCATCTTCTCGGCCGTGAACCGGATGAACATCCATGATTACACCGTTTTTCTCTTTGGTGCGCTCATCCCATGGCGCTACTTTGAGAATGTTGTCTCTGGTGCGACCGAGTCGATTGTCAGTGGCAGTTGGTTGCTGAAAAAGATGTACGTTTCTCCCCTGGTTTTTCCTCTCATACGCTGGCTGGTTGCCAGCCTTGAGTTCCTATTTTCTTTTACCGTCGTTCTCCTTCTCCTGGTCTTTATGAAGGAACGCTGGACTGTCCATCTTTGTATTCTTCCTTTCTCCATCATACCATGGGCAATGCTTAGCCTTGGTATTGGTCTCATATGCGCTGTACTTTTTACATTTTTTAGAGATGTAAGGCCTATTGTGCACATGGTCATGATGTTTACTTTCTTTTCATCACCCATTTTGTTTAAAATTGATTTTTTTGAAGGCCATACATTACAAGCACTCGTTCTAAAATTCCACCCTATGACCTATTATGCCTCCCTGTTCCAAAAGCCTATCTATTACGCATCGTGGCCGAGTGCTCTAGATTGGGGGATCACGCTGGGTATCAGTGCGGCAGTCGTTATAGTTGGATGTTGCCTGGTACACAAGTGCCAGGGAAGGTTTTATTTCTTTTTATAAAGCCCTGCTGTGCCGGGATGCGTTTCGGGGCACAGAGACACCATGGCTATCATCTTCAAACTCGAAAATGTGAGCGTAAGTTTTGATAAGCACGCCATTGTGCAGCGTAGCCTCAAACACGCCCTGAGCGGCTGGTTCAGGCCGCACAATCGGACCACATTTTATGCGCTCTCCAAGGTGAGCGTCGCGATTCACGCAGGGGATCATGTCGGTTTGATCGGCAGAAACGGTGCTGGAAAGTCGACGCTGCTGCGGGTACTGACCAAGGTCATCACGCCTCAAGAGGGGTTGGTATCGCTCTGCCCGGATAGACACATTGCACCATTGCTGGAGTTAGGTCTTGGGTTTCACCCCGATCTTTCCGGCCGCGAAAATTGCTTTTTGGCTGGCGCATTGATGGGGTATTCTGCGACCGAAATCCACCGTAAGATAGATGGCATCATCCGTTTTGCGGAACTCGAAGAGTTTATTGACGAGCCGGTCAAAAACTACTCGTCCGGTATGTTCGGACGCCTCGCCTTTGCCCTGGCGACGGATATTGAGCCAGAAGTACTGTTGGTCGATGAGGTCTTTGGGGTAGGCGATGAGTTTTTCATGCGGAAGTGCATTGTCCGTATGCAGCGGTTGATGCAGGCCGGCATCACCACGGTGTTCGTATCACACAACGTGGACTTCCTGGTGGCGCAGTGTAACCGCATGATCTGGCTGGATAAGGGGCACATTGAGATGGATGGCAAACCAAGAGAGGTGGTGGCGGCCTACCGCAACGCGTACAATACCCTGGGATGAGTGGCTCCTTATCACTGCCGAGCCAATAGGCATTGGCCAACTCTGCTTGGCGCTTTTCGATGGAAGCACAAAAGCCCTGTTCGCGCCGCCGCCTTGGCCGCGCAGTGGTATTGACGAGCAGCGTGGGAGCGCTTGTATGGAACGCCAGCTTGCCACAGCCCTGGCCGGGCTTACGACGGGTATTTACGTGCTGACAGTACGGGCTGGCGAGTGCCAGCACGGGATGAGTTCCTCCTGGGCGACACAGGTGTCGGGGGCCCCAGTCCTTATCATGGCTGCCGTGGATCAACAGCATGTGACGCACCAGCTGGTCGTGCAGAGTGGTGCCTTTGCCTTAAACATTATCGGGACCCAGAGTAAACATCTGGAAGACTATTTTTATTCTCCCCAGGCACGACAGCCAGACAATCTGGCGCCGTTGGCGCTGGAGGTCGGGCGTACGGGAGCACCCTTACTGCGGGACGCCCTGGCCTCGCTCGATTGTCGTCTGGTCTCCATGCACATGGCTGGAGACCACACCCTGTTTATCGGCGAGGTGATCGAAGCATACGTGCGCAACACGGACAGGCCCCTCACGAGCCAGGAACTCCCATATGTCTACCTGGGGGGGAAAGTGCTGTTCGATCAGACGAGTCGGAGGCCACTGGGGCCGGAGTAAGCGGCAGCGGTTCAGGATGTCCGTGGTCCAAGCATAATGATGGCCATCCCGGTGAGACATATCCCAACGCCCAGCAAATCCCAACGGTCCGGACGTTGGCGTTCAACAGCCCACTGCCAGAGCATGGCTGTGGCGATATAGACGCCACCATAAGCGGTATAGATCCGACCAGCACTGCGGCTCGGGTGCAGCGTCAGGAGCCAGGCAAATAGTCCCAAACTGACCGCACCAGGCACCACCTGGAGCGGGCAGCTTTGAGCCAGAGATACACGGTATAACAACCGAGAATTTCCGCGCACGCCGTCAAGACGAATATCATTGTGGTAGTAAGGAGAGTTCGCACGTCGGCGTCACCCCTATGTTCGAGGGCCTAAGGAGATATTTGTATCTTCTCTACTGCCTGAAAGGCGATTGTATAGTCTGTGGCTCAGGCGTGTACAGGTACAGGAGTGCCCGAGTTGTCATGGGAATTGGCTAGACCAAGAGACACTGCAAAAGTCAAGGGAGTCAAAAGAGGGTAACTGGCTCCAGCGCTTATGTGAAGCGTTCTTACTTGCCGATGTCTCACGCGGTAGCTGCCTGGTGACCTGTCCGGCTCGACCCCTACCGCGTTGATGCTCATCCTGCTATGGTACGGACGCGGGCAATTCCACTCGCGATATCTCGCAAGTGGTGTTCGCCTTCATGGATCGCATGTTGACCGACCCAGAGCAATGAGCGCTCCGTGGGCGCTGGGAAATTATAGATGCAGCAGCGTTGGAGCTGCGCCGAGTCGAGTACGTCGAACGCCTGTGCGATGAGCTGTGCCGCGGTGGCGAGCTGCGCCGCGACTACTTCAGGGTCTTGTGCATTGTAGCGGGCGAGCGCTACGCGTTGGTCGCGATACATCGGCGTGAAAGTCGGGGTGTCCTCCATCAGGACAGTATAAAGACGATCGCGCTGCACGAGGAAGACGTCACGCACGTGGCAGGCGTACTCGAGTGCGGACCATACGCCTTCGTCAGGGCGGGTGCGCAAGATGCCGAACCAGGCGCCTGATCGGTCTGGCGGAAGCAGCAGTGCCGTATACTGTGCGCCAAATGCAGCGAGCCGCGACGGTATTGCCGTCGCGGCGACGTCTGCGTAGACGAAGCGACAGGAGTCGCAGCGGTCCATATGGGCCCTTTCTTTGCCAGTCGTCCCATCATCCCAATAGAATGATATTGAAAACCATTTTCAACATTGTATAATGAAGTGTATAGTAAGACAACGAGTCGCTAAGGCATACAGTGTTACCCACGGTGCCTCCAGCACTGGGGGAGGAGGACGACATGCACGAGACCGTGATTACAGCCATTCCCCAAGACACTTCAGACCATATGCTCGAAGTGGTATTCATAGACGACCAGGCGCAGGGCCCCAGAGTGGAACTGCGCACTCTTGCTTGGGGCAACGGCCTGGGGTGGTATCGCCAGCATACAGTCACGCTGGATAGTGCGAGTCTCCAGGGCTTGCAACGCGCCCTCGGTCAGGTCCAAGGCTATCTTCGACACACCACTCCCCCTTCCCAGCGACAGAGCGCAACTGTCATTCCTTTTCCGTGCGTTCCGCCTCGGAATGCCGTACCCACCGAGCGCGCTTCTGCCTAAGTGGGCCTTGTGGCCTCTTGCTGGTGGCGCACCCACAGGGCGCGCCTCGCGGAAGCTACCCTGCCGCTCGCACGTGCACTTCCTTCTTGACCGCACCCGTATGCACCAGGTTGAGATACAGTTCCAGTTCTTCGATGTCGTGCTGCTCGTCTTTGATCTGATCTTCTAACAGTGTTCGGAGTGCTACGTCATCCTCAGCGATGGCGTGGGCCTCTTTATAGGCCTGCATGGCGGCGCGTTCCAGCTCCAGGTCTTGTCGTAACATCTCTTCCACCTCGAGCGTCTGACGCACAGTACCGACTTCCACGGTAGGCACCCCACCCAGGGCTACCACCTTCTGCCCAAACCTGTAGGCATGCTCCTGCGAGCTACTGCTTGCCGCAAAGAAGTAGTCGGCAAAGATTTTCCGCCATAAGCCCCGCACCAAGAGCGCATGCTGCTTATACTGGATAGTGGCCGCATGCTCGAGGGCAATGGCTTTATTCAACGTGTCGATCACTCTGGCGTTGTCCATACTCTTTGTCTCCTCTTTAAAACATGCTCTCAGAAGAAGAGTACCCTCTATGGCGCGAATGCGCCACCCCTAGTCAAGATTGGCACATCTGCACGTCCTTCGCATAGGTATTGCCGATGCAGAGCCCGACTGCTACACTGCGCCTGGTTGTGAGCCGCACTATCGCAGGGGCATCATGATCTGAGTATGGCACACGCGTCTCACATGCCTCACATACCGTGCCTGATCTACGGGCATGGCGCTCTGCAACCGTCTGGGGGGACCAGACTCCTATGTGTGACACCACCGGAGAGGATACTATGTCCACTCGCAGAGAGTTTTTTCAAGATGTGGCTGGCGCGATGGCTGGTATAGTCTTTGTCGGCTGTGGTCTTATGGATGTGGCGGAGGCCCAGCCGCAGTCCGGTAGCGCCGTACCACGCCGGCAGGTAGTGGTGGGCGGCCGTCGGGTGAAGACGGTTGACGTGCATGCGCACTGTGCAGTGCCGGAAGCCATGGCCTTGATGGGGAGAAATGTGTCACCCCAGGCCTTGCTCATGGTGCAGGAGCCTAGGCAAGAGCGTTTGCGGCAGATGGACGCCCAGGGTATTGACGTCGAGGCGCTTAGCATCAATCCCTACTGGTACGGAGCAGAGCGCGACCTGGCGAGCCAGATCATTCAGATACAAAACGAAAAACTGGCCGAGGTGTGTGCAGTCCAGCCAGATCGCTTTGTGGCCTTTGCCACCGTGGCGTTGCAGTATCCCGACCTGGCAGCCCAGCAGTTGGAAGAAGGGGTTAAGAAGTTGGGGCTGCGCGGCGCCTCTATTGGGGGGAGCGTCAACGGCGAGGAGCTGTCCAATCCCAAGTTTCACCCCTTTTGGGCCAAGGCGGAGGAACTCGGGGCCCTGATTTTCCTCCATCCCCAGGGGATGCCGGACCTCGAGAAACGGCTTCAGGGCAACGGCCTGTTGACCAACGTCATCGGCAATCCGCTCGAAACCACAATCGCGCTCTCCCATCTGCTTTTTGAGGGGACGCTGGATCGCTTTCCGAGCCTGAAGCTCTGTGCGGCCCATGGTGGTGGTTATCTACCGTCCTACAGTGCCCGGTCAGATCACGGCTGTCTGACCTTTCCCGACCGCTGCAGCAAGACGCCCCTGAAGAAACGTCCCACTGAGTACTTGCGGCAACTCTATTTCGACTCTCTAGTCTTCACCCCCGAGGCGCTGCGGCATCTGGTGGCGGAAAGCGGCGCCAGCCAGATTGTCATGGGGACTGATTATCCTTATCCGTGGACGAGCACGGCGGTGGATCACATTCTCGAGACGCCGAGCTTGAGCGACGTCGAGCGGGCGGCGATGCTGGGCGATACCGCCTGTATGTTGTTGGGTATTGTGAAGGCCTAGCGTTCCTCGCCCAGCGACCGCCCACAGGTTTCAGGTGTGTCGTAGCTGACCATGTCAACCAGGGGGCGCGGAGCGTCTAGGCAGTACGCGCTACATACTTTTGCACAGTTCTCTCCCGTGCGCCCGACTCTACCTCGTCCTGAGGAGTGCGTGCAGGCGAGGAGTAGGGAAGCTGTATCGACCTTCGTCGGCTTGTCACCTTGCTTCCCGCTTAGCGATAACCCATACTCATTATACAATCGCACACGACGCATTCCGTCGTGGTGAAACAGTAACATCCGCACTACCGACAGGCATGACCGTGAGTATCGATGCGGTGTGTAATGTGGAGTGAGGGGCTCGTCTCAGCAAATGTCACAACATGGAGCATGCCATGCTACGGTATCTAGCTTTCGCGAGTGCAGCACTCCTTGGTCTCCTGCTCGTATCCACTGCTGTGGCGGTCGAGACCCTCTCCATTACAGCGGAACAAGCCATTGTGCGGGCCCAGCCTGGGATTACCCACCCCGTCCTCATTATAGTGCCGCAAGGAGCCATTCTCCCTGTCTTGGAGACACAGGAGGAGTGGTACAAGATTCTCCTCGAAGATGGGCGTGAGGGCTGGATCACCCGTGAGGCTGGGCGTGTGGAGCAGGAGGAAAGGAAATTGACGGTGGTTTCCCCCCCCCCAGCAGTGCCCGTAGCCAAGAACCGCTGGGCTCTGGTGATCGGCAACAGTACTTACGGTGCTGAAGTTGGCCCGTTAGAAAATCCAGTCAATGATGCTACAGACATGGCGGCCGCGCTGCAACCGCTTGGCTTCGCAGTCACCCTGGTCCTGAATGCCACCCGGCGGCAGATGGAGGATGCACTGGCAGCCTTCCGCCGCCAGCTGCGCCCGGGAGGTGTTGGCCTCTTCTACTTTGCGGGGCACGGGGCGCAAGTCGAGGGGATAAATTACCTGATACCTATTGGCGCCAATGTTGAGAAAGCGGTGACCGCGCAGGCTGAATCCGTGTCTGCGGAGCAAGTACTCGCGAGCATGACAGCGGCTGGCACCACCCTCAACATCCTTATCCTGGATGCGTGTCGGAATAATCCCTTTCTGTCTCGCTGGCCAGTGCAGGTGCCACGCGGGCTTGCTCCCATGCAGGCGGCACGTGGGTCGTTCATTGCCTATGCGACTGCCCCCGGTGCAGTTGCCGCTGATGGAGGTGGCCGCAATGGTACGTACACGAAACATCTGTTGCATTATCTGACCACACCTGATCTCCTCGTCGAGCAGATGTTCAAACGGGTGCGGGTGGCTGTGGAGGAGGAGACCGGGGGGGCACAGACACCCTGGGAAGCGTCTTCCCTGCAGGGAGATTTTGCTTTTCTTCCTGCCGCGGGAACTCGCCCTAGCCCTGCGGCGGTCAAGGAACCCCCGTCTCAGGAGCAGACCGGCACGTCGGGAGTTTCTGTGGCGGCCG
>AR_comb_assmDRAFT_10068286_pt1 | contig 19297 bp, 15 predicted proteins | sample ArasoioldDNA_FD_10543 | JGI IMG/M metagenome (IMG submission 10543) | reverse complement strand
GCCTGGTTATACCCAAAATCGTCCCGTGGTCCGACGTAGATGAACCCGACTACAGTTGGATTTGCTGCCCGTACAGGCACAGCAGCAGCCCACAACCCTGCAGTCGTGAGCGCCGCCCCGCGGAGCAGCCCACGACGCGATAGCATACGATCGTAAGACATCCCAGCCTCTCCGTTCATGACCATGGCACCCCACGAGTAGTAGTCTGGCTGATGAGCTATGCAGATTCCATACCAGAACTCCAGGGGCAGAAGCGGACCCCACCAGTCTTGATTCCCTACTGTACGCGTCGCAGATCAAACAGTTTTCGCATTAGCGATACGCAACATTTTTGTCGTTTATAACACTATAGTGTTTACAAGCCAACAAAAAAAGGACACGGTATAGCCCTCCGGGGCAATAGTTCTGGGTATGCAGAGCTGCAGCAGATGCATTGACTTCCTACCTAGACTACGGTAGACTGCTGCCACTTTCAGAGAGGCTAGAGACCCGCTAGTGTCTGGGGGGCGTTACGACGCTCCAGCTGTGTAGCATCCTGGTACTGTGGCAGGGTGACTATGATAAGAGACTCTTATATCGACCAAGGACGGGCACGCTATGCGAGAATATCTCCTGCGTCGCTTGCTGCTCCTAATCCCAACGCTGCTCGGTGTGACATTCATCGTCTTTTTAATGATGCACTTCATCCCGGGTGATCCTGTCACCAACATGATGGGGGAAACATACTCCGCTGAAGATGCCCAGAAACTCCGCCATGAATTAGGCCTTGATCAACCCATGGTGGTGCAGTATGGCAAGTGGCTTGTCCTGCTGCTGCGAGGTGACTGGGGACGTTCCATCCTGAGCAATCGACCGGTCTTAGCTGATATCCTGTACCGCCTACCTGTGAGCCTCGAACTCCTCATCTTGTCCATGGTGGTGTCCCTCATCATTGCTTTCCCAGCCGGGATCATTGCTGCTGTATGGCCGAACTCGTGGAAGGATTACAGTGCCATGCTGGTGGCCATGGCGGGGGTGTCGATACCTGAGTTTTTCCTCGGTGTCCTGTTGTTCCTCATCTTTGCTCTGACGTTACGGTGGTTCCCGGTCGCGGGGCATATCAACTTGCTGGACAATCCGGGTGAGAATCTCCGCCATATGCTGCTTCCAACTATCGCCCTGGGTCTACCCCGGGCTGCGCTCTTGACACGCCTGGTGCGGGCCAGTCTGCTCGAGGTCCTGCGGCTAGAGTATGTCACGACGGCGCGGGCCAAGGGGCTCAGCGATTGGGTGGTGATCCTGCGGCACGCCCTGAAAAACGCCCTCATCCCCACGGTGACGGTGATCGGGTTACAGGTGGGATTTTTAATTGGGGCGGCGATTGTGGTCGAAACCCTATTTGCCATGCCAGGCATTGGCTCATTTGGCGTAGACGCCATTATCAAGCGGGACTATCCTCAGGTGCAGGCATTTGTCCTGGTAGGGGCATTGGTGTTTGTATTGGCCAATCTGAGTGTGGATCTGTTGTACTCCGTGATCGATCCGCGCATTCAGTATGGCAAAGAGGGCACATAACACGCCGGCCAGAGCGGGATGGCAACGGCCTGGTACAGCAACCATGGGGGTAGTCTATGGGGCGAGGCTCTCTGTGAAAGGAGAAGAGCGTGAGTGAGGCGGTTATTCTTGATCAGGGGGTGAAAGTAGTCCAGCCGGCCGCTGTGGGGCAGAGTCTCCAGGCGATGGCCTGGCGGCAACTGTGGCGCAAACGCACCGCACTCGTTGGCATAGGGATCATTGTCGTGCTCGTGCTGACCGCCATCCTGGCGGACGTGCTGGCGCCCTATGAACCTACGGCTACGGGCAGTGGTGTGCCCATGTCGCTGCCTAACTGGCAGCATCCGCTGGGAACGGATATGCTCGGGCGCGACATGCTGAGCCGGGTTATTTACGGCAGTCGGGTAGCGCTCTTCGTCGGGGTGCTGTCGCTCATACTGCCGATTTGCGCCGGCATTCCGTTGGGGGTCATCTCCGGGTTTTACGGTGGCTTCCTCGATAACGTGATCATGCGCCTCATGGACATCATGCTGGCGTTCCCGATCTTTCTCCTCGCTATTGTCGTCATGGTCATCCTGGAACCGAGCACCACCAATGTGGTGATTGCCCTCGGTATCGTCCGCATCCCCATCTACGCGCGTATCGTCCGTGGCAGCGTGCTCTCCATCAAAGCCCTCACATATATTGAGGCCGCCAAAGCCCTGGCAGTGCGCGATCCGCGCTTACTGTGGGAGCATATTCTGCCCAACTGCATGGCGCCCATCATTGTCACGTCGACGCTGAGCGTGGGGACGTCGATCATCGCCGAAGCCTCGCTGAGCTTCCTGGGACTCGGGACGCAGCCCCCCACGCCGAGCTGGGGCTGGGACTTGAAAGCCGGCCTGATGATTCTGGAGATCAACCCGTGGATCTGTCTCTTCCCGGGGTTGGCCATTTTTCTCACGGTGCTGGCCTTTAACCTCTTCGGCGATGGCTTGCGCGATGCGCTCGACCCACGCCTGAAGATGTAAGACCAGGGTATTTGGATACGATGAAGCAACAGGGTACAGACGAGAGCTGGTGCAAGCTGTGACTGTCTGATTTGGGTATAAACGAGAACTGGTGTTGAGTGTTATCGCTCGGTTGGGTACCTCCCTGGTTGTGCTAGAAGCACATGGTGTATGGCTCAACATTCACGTACACAGGAGGCCCATATGAAGATGCGTTGGATGGCATGGTTCGGTCTACTCGTAGTTGTTACGCTGTGGACGGACGCGAGTTGGGCGCAGCAGCCCAGGTATGGCGGGACGTTACGTCTCGCGATGGAAGGGGATCCAGCCTTCTATGATGCCAATCAGGGTCCTGCCCCAGGAGGCCCGGCGTTCTGGACTGGGAACAACATCTGGAACTCGCTCCTGACCATTACTCCCCCCCCCGAGTTAAAAATCGTGCCTGATCTGGCGAAGTCATGGGAGTTGCTGGACGGCGGCAAAACGTATGTTTTTCACCTGGAGGAGGGCGTCAAATTCCACGACGGTACGGATTTCGATGCTGAGGCGGCGAAGTGGAATATCGACCGTATCCTCGACCCGGAAGTCAAATCGTGGGTACGACCGTACTACGAGGGGATTGACAAGGTCGAGGTCGTTGACAAGTATACATTGCGCATCCGCATGAAGGCACCCTCCGGCGCGCTTCTCACTGCCCTCGGCGGATACTTTCAGGGTATCCCGATGATTTCTCGCAAGGCGTTCGAGACTTATGGCCAGGACTGGCTGCGCCATCCTGTTGGCACTGGCCCCTATATCTTTAAGGAGTGGATCCCCGGTAAGCACGTGATCCTGGAAAAGAACCCCAACTACTTCAAACAGGGGCTCCCCTACATCGACACGCTCGAGTTCCGTATCATGAAGGACCCCCTGACGGCCAGCACGGCGCTGCGGGCGGGGGAGATCGACTTCATTATGCGGGCCCCGATACAACAAGTGCCCCTGCTCGAAAAAAGCCCGGGCGTCAAAGTCGTCACCGGGCCAGAAATGGCCCCCACCATCGGCTTACTGAACATGCGCGTCAAACCCTTTGATGACGTGCGGGCGCGGCGTGCCGTTGGGGGATATGGGCTCAATCGTGCGGAAATTGCCAAGGTGGCGTTCCAGGGCCGTGCCCATCCGCTGGTGAGCGTGGTGCCGCCTGGCGTGCCCGACGCGATTGACCTGAACGAGATGTATCCCTACAAGCCGGACGAGGCCAAACGCCTGCTGCAAGAACTTGGCTTTGACAGCAAGAACCCATTAAAATTTACCATCCTCACCAATAATGTGGACGTGACCTTTGCCGATGTGGCGGCGCTGATCAAGGAGCAGATGGCCAAGATCGGTGTTGAGGCGAAGATCAATGTGATGGACTCCACGGCGTATGTCGATCGTGTGCTCGTTAAGCACGACTTTGACATGACGGTTACCAGCTTTGCGAACCTGCGCGATATCAACCAGCGCTCGGTGAGTTTCTTCAAGGGCCATCAGTCGGATTACGTGGGCATCAACGATCCCAAGCTGGAGGAGATGGTGCTGCAGTGGCGACGCACGCTGGATGAAGCAGAACAGAGGAAAATCAGCGCCGACATCCAGCGCTTGATCGCTGACCAACTGTACTGGGTGAACGTGACCGGCTATCCCTTCTTCCAGGCGTACCGCGACAATGTCAAAGATTATCCGTTCTACATCGCGGCACTGGTGAAGTTCGGCACGACCTGGTTAGAGAAGTAACAGCGCGCCACCGGGGCAGGTGCTCTGCCTGCCCCACGTTTGTATAGTCTCAGGTCAAAGGACTCCATATGCAGAGACGTCGGCTTGTGCTTCTCAGCCTGATCGTAGCCCTGGTATGCTGGCCAGCTCCAGGTTGGGCCCAGCAACCCAAGCCCGGTGGCACGCTGCGCCTTGCCATGCCCGGCGATATGACTTTTTTCAATGCCAACCAGGGACCTGCCCCCGGCTATTTCACCTTCTGGGTCTGGAACAACATCTTTAACTCTCTCCTCACCATGACCCCACCGCCCGAGTGGAAGGCGGTCCCCGAACTGGCCACCTCGTGGGACGTCCAGGATGGGGGCAAGACGTGGGTCTTCCACCTCGCACAAGGGGTGAAATTCCACGATGGCACGGACTTCGACGCGCCGGCTGCCAAGTGGAATATCGAGCGCATCCTCGACCCGGAGGTCCATTCCTGGGTGCAGCCGTACTATACGGCTATTGATCGGGTCGAAGCCGTCGATACGTATACGCTACGCGTGCACATGAAGGAACCATTTGGTTCCCTCGATAGGGCTCTGGCCGGGTACTTCCAGGGCATCCCGATGGCCTCCCCCAAATCGTTTGCAACCTATGGTAAAGACTGGGTGCAGCATCCTACCGGCACCGGCCCCTTCATCCTCAAAGAATGGAGCCCCGGCGCGCGCATCGTCCTGGGAAAAAATCCCCAGTACTTCAAGCCGGGGTTGCCATACCTGGACAAGCTAGAGATCCGCATCATGAAGGATCCGCTGACGGCCAGTACGGCACTGCGCGCCGGCGAGATCGATTTCATCGCCCGGGTGCCGATCCAGCAGGTGCTTGTGCTGGAGAAGAGCCCTGGCATCCGCCTGGCGACGGGTCCTTCTATGGCCCCCGCCGTGGCCCTGCTGAACTTGCGGGTGAAGCCCTTCGATGACGCGCGGGCACGACGCGCCGTGGGGGGCTATGGGATCGATCGGGAGGAACTTGCCAAGGTGGGGTTTTACGGCCGCGTGCAGCCGTTGGTCAGCGTGCTGCCCCCCGGTGTGCCCGATGCTATCAACCTGAATGAAATGTATCCCTATAACCCAGGGAAAGCCAAACAACTGCTGAAAGAGCTGGGATACGACGAGAAGAACCCCTTGCGCTTCACCATCCTCGTCGGCAATCAGGATGCGACGCTAGCCGACCTCGCGACGCTGATCAAAAACCAGATGGTGAAGATTGGCGTGGAGGCGAAGATCAACCTGGTGGACCAGACCACATGGATCGATCGGTTCGGTGCCAAGCATGATTTCGAGATGGGCGTCTCCAACTTTGGGAGCCTGCTCGACATCAATATGCGCTCAGTGAGCTTTTTCCATGGGGCACAGTCGGATTATGCGGGGATCAACGATCCGACGCTCGAGGCGCTGGTGCTGCAGTGGCGACGGACCCTCGAGCCCGAGGGGCGCAAGCAACTCAGCGCCGACATCCAGCGCCGGCTCGCCGATCAGATGGAGTGGGTGAATATCACCGGGTATCCCTTTTACCAGGCGTACCGAGAGCAGGTAAAAAATTTTCATTTCTATGATCAGGCGTACCTCTTTATGGAACAGGTATGGTTGGAGAAATGACAGATTGAAACTGCAAGATAGAGGAGGTCTACATGAAGTTGTGTCGCCTTGTGCTCTTGAGTCTTCTCGTGGTGTGCATGCTTGGGACGGGTCCAGGCTGGGCACAGCAACCCAAGCCTGGGGGTACACTGCGTATTGCCCTGCCTGGGGATCCAGCCTTTTACAACGCCCATCAGGGTCCAGCTATGGGGGCCCAGGCCTTCTGGACCAGCAACAACATCTATAACTCCCTGCTCGCCACGACTCCCCCACCCGAGTTGAAGATTATCCCCGACCTGGCCAAGTCGTGGGAGGTGCTCGACGAGGGACGGACGTATGTCTTCCACCTGCATGAGGGGGTAACCTTCCATGACGGCACGGACTTCGACGCTCAGGCCGCCAAGTGGAATATTGACCGCATCATCGATCCGGAGGTCAAATCGTGGATCCGGCCATACTATGAGGATATCGAGCAGGTCGAGGTGGTGGACAAATATACCCTGCGCATCCGGCTGAAGGAGCCCTCCTCTGCCCTGCCCATTGCCCTCGGCGGTTACTACCAGGGTATTCTGATGGCGTCTCCCAAGGCCTTTGAGACCTACGGGCAGGACTGGCTGCGCCATCCCGTCGGCACGGGCCCCTTCAAATTCAAGGAATGGCTCCCCGGCGAGCGTGTGATCCTGGAGAAGAATCCCAATTATTTCAAGAAAGGGTTGCCGTATCTCGACACGCTGGAGTACCGCATCATGAAAGATCCCCTAACGGCCAGCACGGCGTTGCGGGCGGGGGAGATCGACTTCTTTTCCCGGGTCCCAATGCAACAAGTGCCCATTCTCGAAAGGAGCCAGGGCATCCACGTGGTTACTGGGCTCGAAATGGCTCCGACCATGGGGTTTCTGAACATGCGCGTGAAGCCCTTCGACGACTTGCGGGCGCGTCGTGCCATCGGTGGCTACGGGATTGACCGGGCGGAGATCGCCAAGGTAGCCTTCCAGGGGCGAGCCAAGCCGCTTGTGAGTGTACTGGCCCCCGGCGTACAGGATGCTATTGACCTGAATGAAATGTATCCCTACCGCCCTGAGGAGGCCAAGCGACTGTTGAAGGAACTTGGGTACGACGAGAAAAACCCGTTGCGCTTCACTATCCTTATCTCGAATCAGGACATGACGATGTCCGATGTCGTCGCACTGATCAAAAACCAGTTGGCGAAGATCGGAGTCGAGGCAAAGATCCAGCTGGTGGATGCGGTCACGATGGTCGATCGCATCCTGGTCAAGCACGACTTCGAGATGGCAGTCAACAACTGGGCGACGCTGCGCGATATTAACCAGCGTTCGGTGAGCTTCTTCAAGGGGAGGCAATCGGATTACATGGGGATCGACGACCCCAGCCTTGAGGCGATGGTGCTGCAGTGGCGGCGGACCATGGAGCCCGAGGGGCGCAAGCAGCTCAGCGCGGAGATACAACGCCGGCTTGCCGACCAGCTTGAATGGGTGAACGTGGTCACGTATCCTTTCTTCCAGTCCTATCGGACCTATGTAAAAAATTATCCCTACTATGAGCAGGCTCTCGTGCTGTTCGAACAGGTATGGCTGGAAAAATGAATGCTTTTGGTTCCCTCTCCCTCTGGGAGAGGGTTTGAGCTGGGTAAGGATCTTGCAGGGCAGGCACATAATCTGCCTCACCACTGGAACATCTAGGACAAAGGAGGGGTCTACATGAAGGAACGTCGGCTTGTACTTGTCAGTCTTCTCATCGCTGTGGTGCTGTGGGCCGGACCAGGCCGGGCTCAACAGCCCAAACCTGGTGGGACGTTGCGCGTTGCTCTGACGGGGGATCTCACCTTCTTTAACGCCCATCAGGGGCCGGCACCGGGCTACATCACCTACTGGGTCTGGAACAACATATTTAACTCGCTGCTGACCATCACCCCGCCCCCTGAGTTAAAAATTGTCCCAGAACTGGCGAAGTCATGGGAAGTGCTGGACGAGGGCAAGACATACGTCTTCCATCTAGTCGAAGGCGTGAAGTTTCACGATGGGACGGATTTCGACGCACAAGCGGCGAAGTGGAATTTCGACCGTATCCTCGACCCAGAAGTGAAATCGTGGGTACGACCATACTACGAGGAAATCGACAAAGTTGAGGCCGTGGACAAGTACACCCTGCATATCCAGATGAAAGAGCCATCAGGCGCCCTGCCCATCGTCCTGGCTGGTTATTTCCAGGGTGTCCCCATGGCCTCACCCAAGTCGTTTGAGACCTACGGCAAGGACTGGGTCCGGCATCCTACCGGCACTGGGCCCTATATCCTGAAGGAGTGGATTCCCGGCAAGCATGTCATCCTGGGCAAAAACCCGAACTACTTCAAGCCAGGTCTGCCCTACCTCGATACTCTCGACTTCCGCATCATGAAAGACCCACTGACTGCCAGCGCTGCAATCCGGTCAGGCGAGATTGACCTCATTACCCGTATTCCTATCCAGCAAGCACTCATACTCGAGAAGGCCCAGGGGGTTACCGTGGTCACTGGACCTGAGATGGCCCCGATCGTCTCGTTCTTGAACATGCGCGTCAAACCCTTTGATGATGTACGAGCACGGCGGGCTGTGGGTGGGTTTGGTTTAGACCGCGCGGAGATCGCCCGCGTGGCGTTCCACGGGCGCACCAAGCCGCTGGTGAGCATCCTGGCCCCAGGTGTGCCCGACGCCATTGACCTGAATGAGTTGTATCCGTATAAGCCGGATGAGGCCAAGAAGCTGCTGAAAGAACTCGGCTATGACGAGAAGAATCCGTTAAAATTCACCATTCTGGTGGGCAATCATGACACGACCCTGGCAGATATTGCGGCGCTGATTAAAAACCAGATGACCAAAATCGGTGTGGATGCCAAGATTAATCTCCTGGACTCTACGGCTGTGGTGGATCGTGTCCTGGTCAAGCACGACTTTGAGATGCATGTATCCAACTGGGCCAATCTGGTAGACATCAATATGCGCTCGGTGAGCTTTTTCAAAGGCATGCAGTCGGATTACATGGGCATCGACGATCCCAAGCTGGAAGAGCTGGTCCACCAGTGGCGGCGCGCCTTGGAACCGGACAAGCGTAAGGACATCAGCGCCAACATCCAGCGTCTGATCGCCGAGCAGCTCTACTGGGTCAATGACACAGGGTATCCTTTCTACCAGGCACGCAGCAACAAAGTGAAGAACTATCCGTTTTACAATCAGGCTTATCTACTCCTGGAAACAACATGGCTGGACAAATGAAAACTCGGGAGGGGACACGAGATGGCGGATTATGAGCGTACGCAAGCATATCGTGAGAAATTGCGCAACGGCGAGTTCGATCTGGGTTGGATGCAGGCCAACGCCGAATGGGGTGTGAAGGCGACACCGAGCAAGCGCGGCCTGACGCTCAATGACATTAATGTCGGCTCGTATGGGGTCATTCCAGAAGAGGTGCCCGATGCCCGCTGCTTTGCTCCGCGTGGGGCGGATTTTAACGCGGCCGAGATGCCCAGTATGGGGTATTCACTCAACACGCGGGCCGAAGCGTGGGCCGAAAACATGGGGACCCTCTACGAAGAGGCGGTGGCACGGCAGTGGAGTTCGACGCGCGATATCCCGTGGCATACGCTGCAACCGCTGCCCAAAGATATTGAGCATGCCATGTGCCAGCTCTGCACCTTCTTTACCGAGGTGGAATTTATCGCTGGGGATGTGCCGGGCTGGTGGCTGAGTCAGATCAATGCCGCCTACCACGAGACGAAGCTGTTCATGGCCACGCAGATCATGGACGAAGCACGCCATCTCGAGGTCTTTCGCAAGCGCGCTCTGGCGAATGGGGGGGGCTTGGGCAAGTGTCCCCCAGAGGTCGAGGAGGGGCTCAAATATATCTTTGACCTGCGCTCATTCCCCCAGATGCTGGCGCGCCTACACCTGTTTGGGGAAGGCCGGGTGCTCACGCTGTTCCGGCTGGGGGAACTCATTGCCCAGAACGAAGTGGAAAAGACCATCTTCCGGCTGTGTGCCCAGGATGAATCGCGGCATTTAGCGTTTGGCTGTTTGCAATTACGCTATTTGATCGAGCAAGATCCCGACCGCATTGAGGAGATTCAAGAGGCCCTCGATATTGCTGAGCGGCGTGTGCTGGAACTGGGAGCCACACCCGAGCAAGTCGAGCCCCTACTGATTCTCCTGGGTGGTGGCGTGGACAAGATGCAGGAAGGCATGGAAAAGTTTGCATTTATCCGCAAGAAGACCGTGCAAGAGTATCTCCAACGCTGTCACTCCATCGGTATCGAGCGTCAGGAGCGCTGCCTCCTGAAAGAAGCAAAAGAGATTACCCTGCTGTAGCTCCCTCGCCCTGTGGGCGAGGGAACAGGCGGAGGGTTTTCTATGGAGGGCGCGATGTTCACGTTCCCCTCATTGGAGTGGTTTCGAGAGCTGGCACGTCTGATGAACGAGCATGAGGCTGACTTCAAACGTCTGGGCTATGCTGATGTCGTGTGGGCGCTCGAAATCCAGCCCGGCTCACCTGACCAGCCTTCCCGTTGTTTCCGGTTTGTCTTTGAAGAGTATAGCTGTACATCTGTGGAGGAATGGGCTGAAGGTGATACGGGTGGAGTTGCCTTTACCATGCAGGCGACGTACGATACATGGCAGGACATGATCAGGAATATCCAGACCAACAATGGTCCGGACTTACAGCATACGTTGAACTACCTGGCTCTCCCTGATGATCCTATCTATATCGCTGCCCCAGACTTCCTCAGCCGTGATCTGTTCGCTCGCTATGGGCAGACGTACCAGCTTTTCATGAACGGGGCTGTGCACGTGCCCACAGTCTTTGCCTAGGATTTGCGATCTCAGTATTACTTAGGGTAAGGAGTTTTGGCGTGTCAGCTATCGTGTGGTCTCTCTGGAGTATTATGGGACTTCTATGCGTCGTCCCAGCGGCATATAGTGCCTCTGCACTGCCTCTTGATAAAATAAAACTCCCCCTTGGGTTCTCCATGAGCATTTATGCCAGGGATGTCCCTGACGCGCGCTCGATGACTTTGAGCCCCAGCGGCACGCTGTTCGTGGGGACACGTCAGGCAGGCAAAGTATACGCTATCCTCGACCGGGATCATGATAATATAGCCGAGACGGTGACGACTATTGCGCAGGGTTTACAGATGCCAAACGGCGTGGCTTTTCATAATGGTGCACTCTACGTCGCTGAAGTCAACCGCATCCTGCGCTATGACAACATTGAGGCGCACCTGGCTGACCCTCCACCACCAGTGGTGCTTACCGACAAATATCCTCGCGATACCCATCATGGCTGGAAGTTCATCCGCCTGGGGCCAGATGGCCTGCTCTACGTGCCAGTCGGCGCGCCCTGCAACATCTGCCAACGCCCCGATGAACGCTATGCCTCCATTACCCGTCTCAAGCTCGACGGCACAGGGTTTGAGATATTTGCGCATGGCATACGAAACACGGTAGGGTTCGATTGGCATCCAGAGACGAGAGAGCTGTGGTTCACCGACAATGGTCGCGACTTACTCGGCGACGACGTGCCGCCGGACGAACTCAATCATGCCGCCAAACCAGGATTACACTTTGGTTTCCCCTACTGCCATAGCAAGGACATCGCTGACCCGGAGTTTGGCGCCAAGCGCCCCTGTAAGGATTTTGTGGCACCCGTGCTGGACCTGGGGCCGCATGTAGCCGCCCTGGGCATGCGCTTTTACACCGGTTCGATGTTTCCTCCTGCGTACCGCAACCAGATCTTCATTGCCCAGCACGGCTCCTGGAATCGCAGCAAAAAAATTGGCTATCGCGTCATGCGTGTGCAGCTTGAGGGCGAACGTGTGCTAGAGTACACCGCCTTCGCCGAAGGCTGGCTGCAGGGCGAGAAGGCCTGGGGCCGCCCTGTAGACGTGCAAGTCATGCCTGACGGCGCTCTGCTCGTCTCGGACGACTATGCCGGGGCAATTTACCGTATCAGTTATCAGAAGTAAGCGAAACAGGCTGGCATACTAACGCTCTTCCGTCGGAAGAGGCCGAGACGCAGCGGGCAGGAGTTGGTATAAATCCTCCTCATCGAGGATGGGAATCTCCAAACGTCGCGCTTGCTCATACTTACTACCTGGATCAGTACCAGCGACAACATAGTCTGTCTTGCGGGTCACGCTGGAGGTGACGCGTCCACCGGCAGCAGTGATAAGAGCCTGTGCTTCCTGACGCGTGAGATGCGGCAGAGTGCCGGTGAGCACAAACACTTTGCCAGCCAGTACCTGAGGGGAGACTGCGTCAGAGTCAGCCGGCGTGTGCTCCTCCATGGACACGCGGGCATCATGTAAGCGTGCGATAATACGCTGGTTTTCCTCATTGACAAAGAACTTCGAGACGCTCTCGGCGATCACGGGGCCAATCTCGTTGGTCGCGGCCAGTTCCTCAGCACTGGCCGCGGCGAGTGCCGTGATCGTGCGGTAGCGCCTGGACAGCAGCGCTGCGCCACGCTCACCAACGTGGCGAATGCCCAGCCCAAAGAGCAGGCGCGCCAGACCACGCTCGCGGCTGTGATCAATGGCCGCTACGAGATTGGTCGCGGATTTTTCTGCCAACCGCTCTAGTTCAGCGAGGGTCGGTATGTTGAGGTCGTAGAGATCGGCAAAGTCGTGCACTAAGCCGCGTGTTACCAGTTGCTCGACCACGGCTGTACCCAGACCGTCAATATCCATGGCCCGACGCGAGCCGTAATGCAACAGTCGTTCGCGGAGTTGGGCTGGGCAGGCAGCATTGGGACAACGCGCCACCGCCTCACCCACCGGACGGTAGGCCAGAGTGTGACAGGCCGGGCAGTGGGTGGGCATGCTAAAGGGGAGGCTGTCTGCCGGACGGGCTTCGAGGAGCACACGGACCACCTGCGGAATCACGTCACCAGCGCGCTCGACGAGAACCTGATCGCCTTTACGGATGTCTTTGCGCCGAATTTCGTCTTCGTTGTGCAACGAGGCACGACTGACTGTGACGCCAGTGATGCGCACTGGTTCGAGATCAGCCGTTGGCGTCAACGCGCCAGTGCGCCCCACGCTGATGTTGATCGCCAGCACCCGGGAAACGGCCTGTTGCGCTGCAAACTTAAAGGCAATGGCCCAGCGCGGATGATGGGCCGTAGCTCCCAGGGCAGCCTGCCACCGAAAACTATCGACCTTCACCACTACCCCGTCCGCATCGTATTCCAGCTCGTGACGCTGCTCCTCTAGCTTCTGGCAGTAAGCAATGACTTCCTCGATATTGGCACAGCGGGCCGTGCGCGGGTTGATGCGCAGCCCGGCCTCTTGCAGTCCTTGCATGGCATCCCAGTGCGTCGCATATGGATGCGCCGGTTCCGTATACCCCAACGTGTAGAGAAAAATGTCGAGCGGCCGGCGCGCACTGAGCGCGGAATCCAGCAGACGCAAGGAGCCAGCAGCCGCATTGCGCGGGTTGGCAAAGGGCTCCTGCCCTTCCTCTTCGAGTTGCTGATTGAGCTGCGCAAAGGCTGCTCTGGGCATATAGACCTCACCCCGAACTTCGAGGCGCTCCAGAGCGCTTAACGGTCCCCGCAGGCGCAGAGGAATGCTGCGAATGGCCCGCAGGTTCTGCGTAATGTTTTCGCCAATGCGACCGTCACCCCGTGTGGCCCCGCGTGTGAGGACGCCACGGGTATAGAGCAAGGCCACGCCGAGGCCATCGATCTTGGGCTCTACGACATAGGTGCACTGTTGCCCGGGTAATAGCCGCTGCAGGCGTGCGGCAAACTCACGCAAGTCATCAGTGCTCATAGCGTTGTCCAGGCTGAGCATAGGCCGGAGATGTTCGACCGGCTCAAAGCCCTCAGCGGGCTGGCCACCGACGCGCTGCGTCGGTGAATCGGGGGTGATAAGCTCAGGATGGGCTGTTTCCAACTCCTGGAGTTCACGATAGAGGGTGTCATACTCAGCGTCGCTGATGCTCGAACGGTTCTCAACGTAGTACTGGTACTGATGCAGATGAATCACTTCACGCAGCTCATGCAGGCGCTGCCTGACTCTCGCGAGGTCTTCCATAATGTCCCTTATGAGAGAAGAGTATGGGTAGAGCTGAGGGGTACAGAACGTCCCTGGTAGCGAATCGTATGCATGGCAATCTGGTGGCTCCCCTCCCACTCCAAAGGCCAGGCCTCTGTCTCACAGAGAAAACCGTGCTGACGTACTAAGGCAAAGAAGGGTACGGCATTGACCCGTCCGGGCTCCGAGAATACGGCAGTGCCGCCACGGGCCAGATAGCGTCGCAGGAGGGCAACGAGGGGGCCAAAGTTGCGGGCCTCGTAAATGACGTCTGAGGCCAGGATGTAGTCATAGCGCCGCCGTAAGGTGGGATACCGCCAGTCCATGAGCTGAAAGCGTGCCTGCTGACAACCGTTGCGGTGGGCGTTATGCCGCGCAAAGGCCAGAGCGGCTGCCTCATAATCGGTACTCAAGACACGCGCCCCTTGCAGCGCTGCCACAATCCCGACGAGTCCCAGACCACACCCTAGCTCCAGGACACGCCGCCCAGCAAGAGGTAAGCGCTCGGTCATGTAGTGCGCCATGGCCACGGCAGCAGGCCACAACTCAGCCCAGTAAGGCAGCCGTTCGTCTTCAGCAAACGTGATGGGATCGAGTGACTCCAGGAGTTCCTCAAAATTGGCGATGCGCGTCACGCATACCTGGAGCCCCTGCATATCCAGGACGGTTTCAAGCGTGGGATAGCGTTGGACGTGCTCTTCCACCACGGCTCTCCGACGCCAAATTATTCCTTCTCCTGGAAGATCCCGATACTGGCCGTAAACCCATGCAGAAAATTGCCTGTTCCAATGGGGCCGATCTCGCCGTTACAGAAGAAGCCGGCGAGGGGGATTGCTCCCGCCGTCTCTGCCACTACACGGCTATCATGGTCCGGCTCCCCATAGAGGTGGGCCCCACGGCCGTTACAGGAAAACAGTAAGGCGCCACGTGCTGGCCGTCCAGCCAACTCTGGAGACAATATCTGCATCAAGGCATGCAAATCCTCCCGCGCCGTGGTGGCATCACGGACATGGAGTTGCACAGTCTGTCCAGGACGAAACATATCACCCACAGCGATAGCCCCACTTTGCGGATCAGCCCCTAAAAACGTGCGGATGAGGAAATCGCCGCGGCTGAACTCCTCCCTGTACTCGTCAATCACGCGCCCCATCAGGAGCGCTGTCCGTGCGAGGTTTTGATCCTCGGGAGAGAGTGCTGTCAACGCTTCACGGACCGCCGTCAGCGCTGGGCGACCACTCAACTCATAGATTACCTGGTCCTCACAACGCGTAATGACAAACGGCTGGCCAATCGGTTTGCAGCCTTGCGACACCACCGTACGCAGTGTGAAATTGCCAGTCAGGGCTACACCAACGGCGCCATGCACTACCTCGCCGTTCAGAAACAGGGCGCAGCTACTCTGTGACTGACCGCCACTCGCCAAACCACCCAGTACTGGGCGCTGTGGATACGCACCATTCAAAACCTCAAGCAACTTCTGAGGATCAATCATAAAGGGGTCCGGGAGCAACACAAACGTTGGCTCGTCCTCCGGCGTTACACCGAGACGGTTATGCCAGTATGTCTCTGGCCAGCTTTCCTCCAAATCAGGCTGTTCAATGTGAAAAGACGTGATATCGACCCCGGGCAGATGCGCCACCAGGAGGGCCAGGGCTGGCTGATTTTCAACCTCCCGGCGGTCGCCAATCACGCCGCCCCCTGTACAGCCAATTAAGGTATGGGTGGCGAAGCGCTCCTGCATGAAGTGTAAGAGGCGGGGGAACGCTTTGAGATGGTGGGGCGATGCAAACACAAAACTGAGGTGGGCATGTTGCTCTGGCAACTGCGGTGCCACCTGCTCGAGCACCGCTGAGACCGCCGCCTCAGTCTGTACTTCACGCGATAGCGCACTGGCAAATTGCATAGGAACTCTCCTTGTCAAGGAGGAGCAAGATTAGCCGGTATCCTTTTGCTGACTCATCGTACTACCTCTAGTCTACTCGCCCTCATCGTCACATGCAATCTAGAGGCATGATGGTACCCGCTTGTGGGACGCCTCGTGTAGCCTCAAGTGACCTTCTCAGTCATGTCTACGCTATTCCCCCTTTCGCAAAGGAGGCCAGGGGGTATTTACCTGGCGCAGCGACTGATGAAATCCCCCCCACCCCCCTTTCATAAAGGGGGGTGTAAAACGCGCAAGGGCTTCTCGCTCATGCACTTTTGTAAAAAGGCAGCTCGGCTACGGTAGCGTCGAGAGTGCAGTCCTGGGTGTGCACCTGCAGGGGCGTGCCTGGAGCCAGGACCTCGCGGCGCACATAGCCGAGCGCGATGTTCTGTTGCCGGGCCGGCGAGTAAATAGCACTGGTAATCCAGCCTACCTCACGCTGCGGTGAAACAATTTTTGCCCCAGGCTCTGGGAGTCGCTCGCCGCTCAAGAGCAGTCCCGCGAGTTTGCGATTGACGTGGCCGCGTGCCTCGATCCGGGCAATAACTTCCTGCCCGATATAGCAGCCTTTGGTATAGCTGAGGGCGGCCTCAAGATTGGCCTCGACAGGGATCGTCTCCTCCGTCATGTCACGCCCATAGACGGGAATGCCAGCTTCAATGCGTACTGTATCCAGCATCTCCAGCCCTACAGCGCGGGCCTCATAGGCCTCTCGCTGGGCCCAGATGGCGTTCCACACGTCGGGCAGGGCCGCCGGCTGGGCAAGCAGCTGATAGCCTAACTCACCGGTATGGCTGCGCCGTATACAGCACACCGCATGGCCCGCAAGCTGGCAAGTGGTATGGGCATACATCTGCAGTGCCAGGACTTCTTGCCCCAGAGCCTGAGCGAGTAGCTCGGCGACACGTGGTCCCTGGAGTGCTAACAGCCCCCAGTGGCCGCTCTCATCGTGAAACGTGACATCTTCGGAGATCACGAAATATTCGATCGCTGCAATAAAAGGATGCGCCATCTGCGGCTCGAGTTCGAGCAGATAGGCATCGGCTTCAGCATACACGACAAAATCGGCGATGAGGTGCCCCTTAGCGTTCAGGAAAGTCGCGTAGCATCCCTGCCCCGGTTGCAGGCTCTGCGTATCATTCGAGACCATGGCATGCAAAAAACGTTGTCGCTCCCGCCCCGTAATACGCACCAGACTCCGATGTGACAAATCGCATAGGCCCACGCCGTGGCGTAGGGCCTGGTATTCGGCATGCGGATCACCAAAATGCCGAGGGAGTTCCCACTCTCCGACCATGGTAAACATCGCTCCCAGCGCCTGGTGCAGTGGATACAGTGCACTCCGCTTCATCGCCTTGCCCTTTCCCATCCTATCCACCGTCGCTAACTCGCTATGCGTTGGCTCTGGCGTGGACAAAAGATGCACGTGTGCTTGACGCGCTGCACAACCTCATCAGCAGCGCGTATAAGGATATCGAGCACCACGAATTCGTGGCCCTTTTTCTCAAATTTTTGCACAGGTACCCCACGGATTTCCAGGGTCTCACCGACCTGACAGGGACGATAGGTTGTAAGGTCACTCGCTACATGGATCCAGGGTCCCAGAATAAAGTGCTCAGAGAAAATGCGATTACACTGCCGCAACAGGATGCCGGGATGCACAAAGCCCGTGGCGCCGCGATACAGCGCCAAGTCATCAGCATGCGTATGGCAATATTCCTCGTTGTCCTGCTGATGCACAGTGAGCGTAAGCACAGGCAGCGGTTGGTCAATGACCACGGCGTCCCAGCTTATGGGCACCCGTGGAGCCTGGCGCGGTCCTAGCGGGATCTCAGCGGGATCTGGCGATAGGCTACGCGCAGCCGGCAGCGTCGCCGTGCCGATGCCACATGCCACGCCTTCGGCATTCGTGCTGGCCAACACAAACTGCATCTCCGACTCTGCCACCGTGTTGACGGTACCCGTGACAGTGATCTGGTCACCTTCATAAATTGGTTTGGCAAACTGGACCTGCGCTGTCCCCCGTACCAACCACGCCTCGCCGAAGTTCTGGACCAGCGGATACGTCATGTAGGCATACACCGACACGCCAGGAACGAGGCCGCCACGAAAACCATATTGCTGAGCTATGGTGTCATCATGGATCTTATTGGCACTGGCTGCCGCATCATTGTGGGCGGTGAGCGTGTGCGCTTGGAGCTGCATACCCGGGGTATACATAATGCGTGACATCCTACACTCCTTCTTGCTGCGTGCTGGCTGAGGACGAAACTATGAGGTGTGATGAGAGCCGCTGAGCGGCAACTACGCCCAGGGTCCTCTAGGACCTACAAGAAGGGCTCAACGGACCACAGGCCCCGGCACAGGGAGGTGGGTAGCATCGACGGTCGACAACGTTACCGGACGATAGTGCCCGTAATGCAGGGCCTCAACCAGTTCCTCAGAGGACGTGATCGTATCCTCGAAAGTTGTAGCACACGTTAAAAACCAAGCGGGGTGCACGTAGTGCGCATCACTACCACCCAGACCGCGCAGGGCATGCCGGGCACACAGGGCATCAGCGAGGTCGTTTTGCTTGTCGCTGTTTTGTCCATTATAGCGTTCGAGGATACGTACACCAGCCACTTCGGTAAAATTGCGTTCGATGACGCTCCCAAACACCGACTCCCGGAAGGGATGGGACGGCACCGCCACAGCCCCCAGATTCTCCAGCTCAGTGATAATACGACGGCCGTCGTGCATACGCTTCGTGAGATCAAAGCGTTCTAACACCCGTTCGTTGATGCCATAAACTAACAAATGCCCCAGGTTGGTGTCCATTTCCACCCCCTGGAGGACGCGCACACCATAGTCATCCCAGTAGCGACGCAATGCGAGTCCTGGCGTATAGGTGCGATGTTCGGTTAACACAAAACCATCAAAGGGATGAAACTGGCGGTACGCCAAAATGAGATCAATATAGCCAGTAATAGTCGCGGTACTATCGTCAGAGGCCACAGTGTGCACGTGCATGTCGAGAATCACAGCGTCTACTTCTCCTGCCTCTGCTGTAGCCGTCACACTCCTAGGAGCTGACGGCTGCAGCCGGCGCTTATTGGCCAGCGCGTTGCAGATGCCTCAGATCGAGGCCAAAGGCCTGGGGCCACAGCTCCATGACTTTATCGAGCGTCCAGCCACCGGGGCAGAAAACCGTCTTCACTGGCTTAGGGTCTTCGATCAGTGACAGCCGGTCCCCCGAAATGCCCACTGTCCAGCCCGTAATGTCTTGCGCCATATCCGACGCCAGAAATGCCACTACCGACGCCACGTGCTCCGGCTTGCGCTCAGTCGGCGGCATCGGCGCCGCCTGACCGATGCCACGTTCGGCACGAATCTGGCGGGCGGACTCAGGCACCGTGGCAGTCATGCGCGT
>AR_comb_assmDRAFT_10069432_pt1 | contig 19320 bp, 9 predicted proteins | sample ArasoioldDNA_FD_10543 | JGI IMG/M metagenome (IMG submission 10543) | reverse complement strand
GGGCAGGCCTGGTTGCAAGGGGGAAGGTGGTCGACGTAGACGGGGCGCTGCCATCGGCGCGCGCCAGCGCCCTTACCGATCGTCTCTTTGTAGACGGGCGTCAGATCTTTGGGTACGAGGCTCACCGTGGCGCGCGGCGCAAACCCCATGCCGCAAAAGACGTTAGCAGCGGTAACGCTTTCTGTGGATCGGTGGGCTGTCACCTCCGGCACGCCGGAGGTCCTCCGATATGCCCGGCGACAACCCGGCCGGGCCGGCACCTCTATAATCTCAGACGTTTCCGTGGCGGTTTCCGATGTTCATCCAGCTGCTGTTGGGAGTGGCCCTGGCTTCGTCATGGTTCGCGGGCATCATCGCAAGTTGGACGGGAACCAGCCGCAGACCGTCGTCGACACCCTTTCTGACGCTTGCTGCCTTCTGCGTCATCGGCATCATCTCGGCCGTTCAGCTCGCAATCGCACCAGCGCTCATGCCGATGTTGATGCGCGAGGCGACGCTCGTCCATTCCGGCGAGGTATGGAGACTCGCGACCTCGCTGTTGGTGCAGGACGGCAGCTGGAGCGGCGCGGCGTTCAATCTTGCCGGTTTGGCCGCAATCGGCGTCGTGACCGAGCGAACGATCGGCAGGCTGCACTGGCTTGCGGTTGCGGCGATATCCGTCGCGAGCGCGCAGTTATTGGCGCTCCGCTGGCAGCCGGTCGGGGCCGGCAACTCCATCCTCAATTTCGGACTGGCCGGCGGGGTCTGCGCGGCGTCTCTCGCGCGCTCACGCCGGGCACTCGTGCCGGCGGCGATGGCGTCGACGTGCTTCGTTCTGCTGCTTGCGGCGCGCGACATTCACGGCGTCGCCGGCGTCACCGGGATGGTCGTCGAATCCTTGCTCCGATTCGCCTTCGCGATGAAGCCTGGTGTCAGGCAGTGAATCGTGAACGGTGCGCTGCCCCCGTTCACGATTCACTGCCTGACACCAACCTGAGGTATGCGCCGGCCCGGGACTGTTCTACTCAGCCGCCACGCTTGTCAGCGCTGCCGATATGATTCGTCGGGCATCCTGCTGGATCTGGTGCAGGTGCGACTGACCCCGGAAACTCTCCGCATAAATCTTGTAGATCTCTTCCGTGCCCGAAGGTCTGGCCGCGAACCATCCGCTGTCGCTAACGACCTTCACGCCGCCAAGCGGATGCCCACCCGCGGTCGTCTGTACCTGACGAATCGGGTCGCCGGCGAGATCGCCTCGAATCGACTCTGCTGCCAGCAGACCGAGCGCCGCCTTCTGCTTCAGCGTCGCGGGCGCATCGATGCGTTCGTACGCCGGGTTTCCGCATTCGCGCGTCAAGGCCGCGTAGATCTCTCCTGGATCACGCCCTTCCACCGCCGTCATTTCCGCGGCGAGCAGTGCGACGACGATGCCGTCTTTGTCCGTCGTCCACGTGGTGCCGTCGCGGCGCAGGAAGGTCGCGCCGGCGCTCTCTTCTCCGACGAAACCCAGACCGCCGCTCTGCAGCCCCTCGACGAACCACTTGAAGCCGACCGGAACCTCCACCAGTGTTCGGCCTAACCGCGCGGTCACGCGATCGATCATGCTGCTCGACACCGCCGTTTTCCCGACCGCCGCGATCGATGGCCAAGTCGGCCGATTGCGGAACAGATAGTCGATGCACGTCACCAAATAGTGATTTGCCGGTAGCAGCCCGACACTCTTCGCAACCACGCCATGACGATCGTGATCCGGATCGCATGCGAACGCGACATCGAAACGATCCTTGAGACCGATGAGGCTGTGCATGGCGTAAGGCGACGAGGGATCCATGCGAATGCGCCCATCCCAATCCACATCCATGAAGGCGAACGCCGCGTCGACGCGCGGGTTCGTGATCGTCAGATTGAGGCGATACCGTTCCGCGATCGCGGCCCAGTAGCGAATCCCGGAGCCGCCGAGCGGGTCGACACCGAGGGTGAGCGCCGCGCTGCGTATGCGATCGAGGTCGAGCGCCGATGCGAGGTCGGCCACATACGCGTTGAGGAAGTCGTGGCGATGCACCGCTGGCGACCGAAGCGCCTTCTGATAGGGCATGCGCTTGATCGCCGTCAGGTCGGCCAGCAGCTCGTTCGCGCGCGTTTCGATGGCCCCAGTCACGTCAGTCCCCGCGGGCCCACCGTGTGGCGGGTTGTATTTGAAACCGCCATCCTCCGGCGGATTATGTGAGGGGGTCACGACAATCCCGTCGGCAAGCCCAGCCTTGCGGCCGCGGTTATAGGTCAGGATCGCGTGCGAGACGACCGGCGTCGGCGTGTACTCATCGTTGGCGGCAATGTGAACGGCCACGTCGTTAGCCGCGAGCACTTCCAGCGTGGTGCGTGCCGCGGGCTCCGACAACGCGTGCGTGTCGATGCCGAGAAACAACGGTCCGTCGATGCGCCGCTCTTTCCGGTAACCACAGATCGCCTGCGCGATGGCGAGCACGTGAGACTCGTTGAAGCTGCACGCGAAAGAAGAGCCGCGGTGACCCGACGTGCCGAAGCTGACGCGCTGCTGCGGAACCGACGGATCGGGGCGCTCGGTATAGTAAGCAGCGACGAGGCGTGGGAGGTTGACGAGCCGTGACGGGTCAGCAGGTTTTCCCGCCAGGGGACTTACCTGGTTCGTCTGTTCGGTCGGCTGCCCGGTGGGCGGAGTGGTCATCGCGGCTCCTCACGGCTTGGCGTGCTCACTGAGATCGGTGCACTCGCGGATCATATGATCCTGCTGGAAGCGGTTTCAAAACCTCGTGCGACGGTGGCGAACGAGCGCGCGAGTGATTACGGGTTTGTCGGACGACCCTCTTGCTGCCAGCCGCCGCCGAGGGCACGATACACTTCGACAAAGGCCGCTAACTCCGCCTGGCGAGCCTGCGCGAGCGACAGCTCCGCCTCGAAGAGCCGCGTCTCCGCGTCAAGCACTTCGAGGTAGCTGGTGGCGCCTCCTTGATATCTGATGTCAGCCAGTCGCCGCGCGTCCTGCGCGGCGGTCGTCAACGCTTCGAGCTCCGCGCGAAAATCGCGCGCTTTGGCGTAGCCGACCAGCGAATCGGACGTCTCGCGAAACGCCCGCTTCACGGTTTGCGAATAGATCGCCGTCGCCTCAGTCGTCCGCGCTTCCGCAAGGGCGACCTGCGAACGTGTTCGTCCCGCGGTGAATACTGGTTGCGCCACGCTGACAATGGCGCTCCAGAAGGCAGCGCCGGGCGTGACCAGCGCGCCCAGTCCCGTACTCTGCAGCCCACCGCTTCCTGTCAATGAAATCGATGGGAAGTACGCCGCACGTGCCACGCCGATCTGCGCATTCGCCGAGACGATCTGTTGCTCGGCTGCCTGAATGTCGGGGCGGCGTTCGAGCAGTGAAGACGGCAGGCCCGCCGGAACGTCAGGCGGGTGGGGCTGATCGGCAATATCTCGACCGCGCGTCACCGGCGACGGGAAGTCACCCAGCAGGAGACTGATGAAATTCTCTTGCTGCGCGATGCGACGCTCGGTGTCGGTGATGGTTGCCTCGGCCCCCGAAACCAGCTGTTCGGCCTGACGGACATCCAGCAACGACGTCACCCCTCCGGCTTCGCGCGTCTGCGTGAGCTGCAACGATTCCTTGCGCGAGGCCAGGGTCCGCTGGGCGATGTCGAGCTGCAGGTCGAGCGCGCGCAGCTGGAAGTAGGCATTCGCCACGTCGCTGATCACGGTCGTGATCACCGTCCGACGGCCCCACTCGGTCGCAAGGATCTCCGCACGCGCCGCTTCGGTGGCGCGGCGATAGCGACCCCAGAAATCCAACGCCCAGTCGGCGGTGGCGCCCACCCGCAGGGCCCCACCGGTTATCGCGGACGACGAACGCGTGGCCGCCGTTCGAGCAGCGCCCCCGTCGGCCTCCGCCGTGACCGTCGGGTACTGGTCGGCCCGCGTAATCCCGAACTGGGCTTCGGCTTCGAGCACGTGCGTTGCTGCAATCCGAAGGTCGTCGTTCTGCGTAAGCGCCGTACGGACGAGCGCCTGCAGCTGTTCGTCCTGGAAGACGTCCCACCATTTCGCTTCCGCAATAGCGGAACCAGCGGCGGACGGTTGGCTCCCCCTGATGGCCTCGGGCGTCGGCAACTCTGGCTTCACGTAGTTCGGTCCGACCACACAGGCAGACGACAGGACGCCCACAAGTGCGAGGCCGAGAATGGGTGCACGTCGATTCGTGATCATGGTGCGCTCGGTTTCGGCGATGGCGTCAAGGCGGCGGCGCGCGCTCGTGAGCGGCGCGTCGCAAGCTTCTCGACTTCGACGTAGAGCAGCGGGATCAGGAAGATTCCCAACAGCGTCGCCGCGATCATGCCGCTGACCACGACCGTGCCAAGAATGCGGCGCGACGCCCCACCCGCGCCGGCCGCGATCCACAGCGGCAAACAGCCAAGAATGAATGCGAACGAGGTCATCAGAATTGGCCGCAACCGCAACTGCGCGCCCTCGAGCGCGGCGGTGACCAGGTCCTTGCCTTCCTCGCTGCGAGCCTTGGCGAACTCGACGATCAGAATGGCGTTTTTCGCCGCAAGTCCGATCAGCATGATCACGCCGACCTGCGCGTAGACGTCGAAGTCGAACCGCCGCATCAGCAGGCCGACAAAGGCGCCGACAATCGCGACCGGCACTGACAGCAGCACCGAGAACGGCAGCGACCAGCTCTCGTAAAGCGCCGCCAGAATCAGAAACACGAAGATCAGCGACAACGCAAACAATCGTGGCGCATTACCCGCGGCCTTGCGTTCCTGGAAGGCCAAATCCGACCAGTCGTAACTGACGTCAGCGGGAAGAGTCGCTTTCGCCACCTGTTCGAGCGCGTCGAGCGCCTGCCCGGAGCTGTATCCCGGAGCGGACGTGCCGGTAACCTGCGCCGCGCGGTAGACGTTGAAGCGGTTGGTGTACTGCGGACCAAATATCTGCTTCACTCGTTGGAGCGAGGACAGCGGCACCATGTTGCCGTCGTTGTTGCGCACGTAGAACTGGCCGATGTTTTCAGGGGTCATCCGCTCAGGGCCCTCGGCCTGCATAAAGACGCGCCATTGCCGGCCGAAGCGGTTGAACTGATTGACGTACAACCCACCCAGAAACGTCTGCATCGTCTGATACACGTCGGTGAGCGCGATGCCCTGCTTGAGCACCTTGTCCCGATCGACGTCTACATACACCTGTGGCGTTGTAGCGCTGAAGGGTGAGGCCACCCCAGAGAGCTCCGGACGCTTGCGCGCTTCGGCAAGAAACGTTTGCAGCACTTGATCGAGGTGCTCGACCGTTCCGCCCGATCGATCTTGAAGCCAGAACGTGAAGCCGCCCTGCGACCCGAGACCCGGAATCGATGGCGGCATGATGGCCGCCACCGCGGCTTCCGGGATCTCCGTCCTGAACCTGGGATTGAGTCGATCGACGATCGATCGTGCATCGAGGCCGCGGTGCCGCTCGGCCCACGGTTTCAAGCCGACGAAGTAGAAGCCGTAGTTCGGCGCGGTGACGCGCGTAAGCAGGCTGAAGCCGATGATGGCGTTGTACGCGCCGAGGCCTTCGGTGTCCGAAAGGATGGCTTCCACCTTGCGGCACACCTCATCGGTGCGCTGCAGTGATGCGGCCGGTGGCAACTGCACGTTGAGCAGGAAGTAGCCGTAGTCTTCCTCGGGCACGAAGCTGGTCGGCAATCGGCGTCCGAGCACGCCGGCCAGAACCGCGAATGCCGCAAGAATTGCCAGCCCGACGCCCGCCTTGCGAATGAGACCGCGGCTGAGCGACACGTAACCGCTGGATGCCTTGCCGAACGCACGATTGAACGTGCGGAAAAAACCTCCGAGCCATCGGCCTTCCTTTCGCGGCCGCAACCACATGGCTGCCAGCGCCGGCGACAGCGTCAACGCGTTGAACGCGGAAATCAGCACCGAGATGGCGATGGTGATCGCAAATTGCTTGTTCAGGCTGCCCTGAATGCCGCCCATGAAGGCGACCGGGATGAACACCGCTGCGAGGATCAGCGCAATGCTGACGACAGGGCCCGAGACTTCGTCCATCGCCCGAATGGTGGCATCGCGTGCCGACATGCCTTCCTCGATGTGGTGCTCGACCGCTTCGACCACGACGATGGCGTCGTCGACGACGAGACCGATCGCCAGCACCAGACCAAACAGCGACAGCGTATTGACTGAGAAACCAAGCGCCGGGAACACCATGAACGTGCCAATGAGCGACACAGGAACGGCGACGGCGGGAATCAGCGTGGCGCGCCAGTTCTGCAGAAAGAGATAGACCACGAGGATCACGAGCACCATGGCTTCGCCGAGCGTGATCACGATCTCGCGGATCCCTTCCGAGACCGCCCGGGTGGTATCGAGGGTGTAAGCGAACTCGAGGTCCTGCGGAAAGCGTCCACGCAGCGATTCCATCTGGGCGCGCACTCCGTCAGCCACGGAGAGCGCGTTCGATCCGGGTGCCTGGAAAATGGCGATGGCGCAGCCAGACTGACCATTGACGCGTCCGATCTGCTGGTAGTTGAGGGCGCCGAGCTCGATCCGGGCGACGTCCCGCATGCGAACGACGGAACCGTCCGGGTTCGAGCGGATCGCGATGTTTCCGAATTCCTGTTCGGTCTGGAGCCGGCCCTGCGAGCGAACGGTATACGTCATCTCCTGGCCGGCCGGAGCTGGATTCGCGCCGACCTGCCCTGAGGGATTGACGGTGCTCTGCTGCTGGATCGCGCGGCTGAGATCCGGGACCGTGAGTCCGAGTTGGGCGAGACGCTCCGGCTTCACCCAGATTCGCATCGCATAGTCGCCAGCGCCGAAGATACGCGCTTCGCCAACACCCGGCACACGATAGATGGCGTCGAGGATGTTGATGTTTGCGTAATTGGCAAGAAACAGCGCGTCATAGGTCTGCTTCGGCGAGTACAACGAGACGATCAGCATCGGCAGGCCCGTCTGTTTGCGCATGCTCAGCCCGAATTGGCTCACCTCCGGCGGCAGATTCGGTTGCGCTTGCGCCAGACGGTTCTGCACGTTCACCTGATCGATGTTGGCCTGCGTATCGACGTCGAAGGTGACGGTGAGCGTCATGGTGCCGTCGTTGGCGTTGCTCGACTGCATGTAGAGCATGTCGTCAACGCCGTTCATTTGCTGCTCGAGCGGCGTCGCGACGGCCTGCTCGATGGTCAGCGCATCGGCCCCGGGATACTGCGCGGTCACGAGAATCTGCGGGGGAACGATCTGCGGAAACTGTGAGATCGGCAGCCCTGACATTGCGACCAGTCCGCCGAGTACGGTGACGATGGCGATTACGATCGCGACGATCGGGCGACGAATGAAGAAGCGCGACATCACTGATCCTCAGCCGATGAAGGCGCAGGGTGAGGCGACACGACCGTGCCATCCTTCAGTGAAGGGCCGTCGACCACGACCCTGTCGTTGGCCTTGACTCCCTTTTCGACGATCCAGCGATTGCCGATACGCGCGCCAAGCGTGACCGCACGGACCGCCACCTTGTTCTCGGGCGTCAGGACCCGGAGTTGAAATCCATTCTGAAGCTCTGAGACAGCGCGCTGCGGCACCAGCAGGGCATCGCGACGAATCGAGGTCTGCGCCCGCACGCGGCCGTATTGGCCTGGGCGGAGAATGTTGCCCGGATTCGCGAACGTCGCGCTGACTCGAATCGTGCCCATCTTCGGATCGACGTCGCGATCGAACGCGACCACCGATCCACGCTGCTGATACGTCGTGCCATCCGCCAGCACGAGCGAGAGCCCGCCACCCTCCTGCCATAGCGTCGCGGCGCCGGTGGCACTGCGGACGCGGTCGGCAACGGCCAGGTATTCCTGCTCGCTGATGGGGAAGTAGACCTTGATCGGATTCACCTGCGACACGGTCGTGAGTAGCGTGGTTGGACCGACGAGGTCGCCAATCTGCGCCGCGGCAATCGCGGCGACGCCGTCGATCAACGAAGTGACGCGAGTGAAACCGACGTTCAGTTGCGCCGCCTCGACGGCTGCCTGCGCCGACGCCACCGAGGCCTGCGCCGCATCGCGCGCGCTGGCATCGTTGTCGAGTTGACTCTGCGCAATCGCGCGTTGTTCGGCCAGTGGTTTGTCGCGGGCGAAGTCGCGGTCGGCCTTCGCCAGCTGCGCCTGACTTTCAGCGAGCCGCCCGCGCGCCTGGTTGAGCGCGGTTTCGAACGGACGTCGATCGATCTCGAAGAGCAGGTCCCCTTTGTGGACGAATGCCCCTTCGCGATACACGCGCCGCACCAGATAGCCGGAGACCTGCGGCCGGATCTGAGCGTTGACGGTGCCATCGAGTGTGGCGATCCACTCACCGGTGATCGCCACTGGCTCAGGAGCGACCGTCACGAAGGCCGCACTCGGCGGCGGGGGAGCCGCCGTCGCCTTTTCACTGTGGCACGCGGAGACGGCGCTCAGCGCACTGACGGCGAGAACGAGGATCACGGCTTTCGTCTTCATGGATAGCTCACGGCCTGACGCGCCCACCAGCGATGGCGCCTGACAACACGAGTCGGACCACGCGGCCGACCCACTGCGGATTCAAAGGTTCGGAGCGCTCCCGCAGTCGGGCGTTGATCGTGCCGGTCAGCACGTCGAGCAACAGCTCGAGATCAACCCCCTTCGGCAGATCGCCGCGCCGTCGAGCGCTATCGAGAACGCGTCGAGCCGGCGCGCGGTGACGCTCGCGGATTTCGCAGACCACGCGATCCACTTCCGGATCGCCGCGCTCGGCAATCAGCGCGCGCACGACGCCGCGTCCGGCCGGCGTCGCGCGCAGCGTGGTCGCGGTCATGAAGGTGGCACGGAGATCGTTCTCCAGATGCCCCGTTTCGACCGCCACCGGCGGGGCCGCCAGATTGGTCAACGCGGCAATCACCAGCTGGGCGCGTGTCGGCCAACGTCGATAGATCGTCGTCTTGTTGACGCCGGCACGTTCGGCGACATCCTCGACCCGCAGTCCCGCATATCCGTGCTGGCCCAGCACTTCGAGTGTGGTGGAGAGCACGGTCGAGATAACGCGGGCGCTTCGTCCGCGAGTTCGCGGACGACGAACGGCAGCGTGCCTGGGCTGGTGGGAAATGACGGACGCGCGGGAGTTCAGCGGCGATGCCAACCACTCAATAGTAGCGCAATTAACGCAACTGAAAGTTGCGTTAATTGCGTGACAGCTACGGCCGAGTCGGGACCCCGGAAATGGCGGCCCGGGCTAGGGCGGCGGCGCTGGTTCAGTTCCGGGCGACGAGCCGCAGGATCTTGCCGTTCGCTCCATCCGTGAGCACGTAGAGCGATCCATCTGGTCCTTCGTGAACCGCGCGAAGACGCGCGTTGACATCGGTCAGCAAACGTTCCTCGGCGACCACGTGCGTGCCGTCGAGAACGAGGCGGACGAGATATTTGGCCGCGAGGGACGCGACGAACAAGTTGCCCTTCCACGCAGGAAAGGCGTTGCCGGTATAGAACGCTATGCCCGCCGGAGCGATGTCGGGTGTCCAGAAGTACACCGGCTGCTCCAGGCCGGCCTGCACGGTCTTGTCGCCGTTGATCGGCTTGCCGTTGTAGTCCCGACCATACGTGATGACCGGAAAGCCATAGTTCTTGCCCTTTGCGACCTGGTTGATTTCGTCGCCGCCTCGAGGTCCGTGCTCGCTCGTCCACACTGCGCCGGTCGGATCGACAGTGAGACCCTGCGGGTCGCGGAACCCCAGCGCGAAAATCTCGGGGCGCGCGCCTGACGTGCCAACAAACGGATTGTCCTTGGGAACGGTGCCGTCGGTGTTAATGCGCAGCACCTTGCCCATCAGGCTGTCGAGCTGCTGCGGCTGCATCCACTCCGACGACGGGATGCCCAGCCCGGCGGGCACTGCCGTCGTGACCAGCAGCGTGCCGTCGTTTGCCTGGATGACACGCCCGCCCGTCCCTTCGCCGTCGAGCAGATCCTTCACCCCTTCGAGGCTCTTCCCGTCGGCGGCGATGCGCGCGCTGGCGACGTGGACATGCTGCGGCGAGCGCTGGGTCGTTGGGTCGACGCCAGCTGGCACCACGGCGTAAGTGAAGTAGATGACGCGGTTCGTCGCGAAGCCCTGGTCGCGCTCCACGCTGAAGAGGCTCTGACCCGCCGTGGCCATATTCGGCGGCATGCCGGCGAGCGGTTCTGAAAGAATGCCGTCCTTGCCGACGATACGGATGCGGCCGTTGCGCTCCCCGAGCAGGATGCGGCCGTCGGGAAGGAACTGGAACGCCGCACCGTTTGTCCCGGAAGCGAACGTCTCGACCGTGAAGGCCGCCGTTCTCGTCGCCGCCGGCGCGCGGGTCTGTCCAAGCCACTGCGGCAGTGGCTGATACCCATCGGGTGCGGTGCTGTCGCCCGCGGGTGGCGGCCCGGCGGGTGGACGGGGAACAGTCTTCGTCTGCGCACTGAGGACAACGCTCACCGCGACACACGCAATGCCAGCGCAAAGCACACGCTCAATCATGAGATCTCCAGGCTGATAGGGATAAGGATGAGGACTTAATTGTAGCGGACTCGAATGCGCGCGGCTTTGCACCGCGGCAGAACTGAAGAATGACTGCACCGCGACATATCGTGGTCCGCCCGTTATCCGCGTTCCGTCTTTGCGTGGACTCATCGAATGATGCAACGATTGGGTTTCCGGAGTCCACGGTGTCAGCATCGGCCGCAAGGCCCCGCGAGCCTCAATCGCGAACGCGCCGGGCCATTCGAAGGCTCGCGATATCCGGTGGTGTGTTGTGCCTGCTGGCCATACTGCTGTTGCTCGCCCTGCAATCGGCACCGGTTCGCAGGTTTGCCCTCGGTCGCCTGACCGACTTCCTAGCATCACAGCACGTCGCGCTGCAGGTGGATGACTTCCAATACAGCCTGTTGCGCCTTTCGGTAGACGCACGGAATCTCCGGATACGGTCCGAAGGAGTCTCTGACCTGCCGCCCTTTGCGACGATCGGACGCGCGCAACTGACCTTGAGCCTCGCCAATCTTCTTCGCGGCCGCTTCGTCCTGGACTCAGGCGCGGTCGAAGATGTGGACGTCAACTTCGTTGTCGATGCCAACGGGCGCGATAACCTTCCGCGACCTCCCATCGAACCAAGAGGCAAGGCGAAGTCGGCGGACTTTCTCATCAAGCACCTTTCTATTCCGGGTGGACGTTTCCGATACACGAATCAGCCGCAGCACGTAGACGTCGCGGTGGCGTTATCGAACATCGAGATCGCAGGAAATTCGATCACTCGGCGACATCAGGTCCGCTTCGAGAGCAAAGACGGCAGCGTTCAGCTGCGGAATCATCGTGATGCCATCGATCGTGTGACCGGCACTCTGGACGCTGGGGACGACGATTTGAGGATCGATCGACTGCAGATTGAGGCGTTCGGCTCACGAGCCGAGGTTTCGGGAGCCGTTCGTCGCTTCGCTGCGCCTGAGCTCGGACTGACGCTGCACGGCAATATCGATGCGCAGCGAGTGTCGACGCTTCTCGATACACCTGATCCACGTGCAGGCTCGGTTCTCGTCGAGGCGACGGCGACGGGGCCGTTGGCGTCGCCTGTAATCGACGGGCATGCGGCGGGATCGGCGCTGCAGTTTCGATCGCTCGCCGGCGCTCAAGCCGACCTACGCGCGACCTACGACGCAGGCAGGCGTCATGCGACGGTATCGTCGGCGCGTCTGGAAGCGCCGTGGGCTCGCGTATCGGCCCAGGGCGAACTGGCATTCGACGACGCGCGCCGTTCGCGAGTGCGGGCGGACCTCGCCAACGTCGACGTGGCGGCGATCATGCGCGGCTTGAATGTGTCGCCGATCCTGCAAACGCGGCTGGACGGAAAGATCAACGCCGACTGGCCGGGGCTCGACTACCTCGCGGCATCTGGCACGGGGTCCGCGACGCTGACTTCGACACCGATGCCGGCGACGTCACGCGCGATCCCGGTCACGGGAAAGGTCTCGGCGCGAGGAAACGGACAATCGATTGTTGCCGAACTGCACGAAATCAGCGTCGCCAGCGCGGCGATGGGAGGTCGCCTGAAGCTTGACCAAAAGCGCCGGCTGCAGGGACAGGTTCACCTGGGCGTGAAGGACGTGTCGTCGACGGCACGTGCTGCCGAGACGCTTCTCGGCCGCCCACCGGGCACACTCTTACCTACCCCTGTCAGCGGCGCCGCATTCCTCGATGTGCGCCTCGAGGGTTCGTTGGACAGGCCGATCGCACAGATCAGCGTCACGGCGCCGTCGCTCGCAGCCGGAACCGCAAAGGATATCGGCGTCGGCGCCGACGTCACGGTCACATCTGAAAGGATGACGATCAACCGCGGCGACGTGAACTTGACGGGCGCGCACGCGGAGGTGACAGGCACTGCGGACCTCATCGGAAATCAGCGCCTCGATCTCGTCCTCGACGCCAACGTCATCGATCTCCATCGCCTGATCGCCACCAACCTGCACGACGTACCTGTCTCCGGCGTCGTCACTGCAAACGGCACCATTCGCGGCACGCTGGTGCGCCCGCTCGCGAACGTCAGGGTTCGCGGCGACGACATCGTCGCATTCAGCGAACGGTTGGGATCGCTGGATGCTGAGGCGGATCTCGACGGCCGCGACGTGACTCTTAAGCGGCTGATTGTCGACAAGCCGCAGCCTGATGTGCCTGGGCGCATCAATGCGACCGGTTCCTTCAACCTCGATCGAAAGAGCTACACGTTCGATCTTCGTTCAGAACACCTGCAACTGCTGACGTTGACGCTGCCGGGCGGGCAACGCGTGCGAGGCAGGGTCGAAATCGCCGGAAACGGAGCTGGTACATCCGCTTCACCTGCCGGGTCGGCGAAGCTTCTCGTCGATGCCATCGAGATCGATCACGAGAACCGCTCAACAGACGTCAGTGCGCCGGCTGTTCCCGTCCAACTGGGTCGCATCGTCATCGCCGCGAGTGCAGCAAGCCATCAGGCTGAAATCACCGCGTCGGCCGACCGGTTCAACCTCGACGCCATGGCGCAGGTCGCTCTCGCACGGCCGTGGCAGACGACGCTGACTGTCCGCGCCAATGATCTCGACCTCGAGAGGCTCTCTCTTGATGGGCACGCGCCAATTGCCGGCCGACTGCGCGCCTCGGTCGATGCGAGTGGCAATCTGATCGAGCCAAAGCAGGCGCGAGCTACGGCGACCATCGAGACTGTCGCGGCCTCGTGGAACGGCCAGCCATTCAGCGTGAAGGCACCGTCGGACCTGCAGTACGAGAGCGAGCGCCTCCACATCGCCCAGCTCGATCTGACGGCGGGGGAGTCGTCGGCCGTCGTGAAGGGAGAGTTGCCACTGACCGCCACAGCCGGCAGTGGCGATCTCAACATCGACGCACACGCGAATCTTTCCACGTTGGCGCGATTCCTGCCGGCAGATCTGAACGTCACCAGCGGCGGCGCGATCACACTTGCGGGCTCGCTCAGCGGAACGCTCAAGTCGGTTGTTCCGAATCTGGCCTTGACCGTTGAGAACGGTGTCGTCTCCTCTCCACAGCTGGGGCCAGGCGCTTCCAACATTCAAATGCGCGCTCACGTCGTCGATGGCGCGGTTGAGATCGAGCGTCTGACAAGCCGCTGGGGAGGAGCGACGATCGAGGCATCCGGAGAGATCCCTCTCGAGGCCCTTCCGCCCCTGCCCGTCGAGATTCCGCGGAGAACCGGTCCCGCGACAATCAAAGCATCGGTGCGGGATCTCGATCCCTCGACGATTCCGGGGGTCCCCGCCGGAGTGACCGGCCGTGTCAGCGTGAACCTCGATGCGTCGGCGAGACGTGGGGACCTCGCAGGCTTGGAAGGGCGTCTCGAGTTTCCCCAACTCGAGCTCGCGCTCAAACGCCTGACGCTCGCGCAGCAGCAGCCGTCGCAGATCACCATCAGCTCAGGTCAGGCAACACTGCAACAACTGGCCCTGAGCGGGACGGCCGGTAACCTGACGGCCAGCGGCACAGTGGGCCTTGTCGGAGAGCGGCGCGTTGATGCGAAGGTGGACGGTTCACTGAAGATTGCGGCTCTGTCCGTGCTTTCGGACAAGGTTCGCACTGACGGCGTCGCGAATTGGACGCTCGGCGCGCACGGTTCCATCACCGCGCCCGAATTCGATGGCACGCTCGATCTGACCGACGCGACCATCGCCAGCGATGACCTGGGCGTCGCAGCGGTGGACGTCAACGCGCACGTCGACCTGGCCGGCACCCGCATGGAACTGACAAAGCTCAGCGGCGAGGTGAACAGCGGCGTTCTGGGTGGTGCCGGTAGTGTGACGCTCGCGAACGGAACCGTTAGCGATGTCGATCTGCAGGTGTCGGCCAAGGACTTCGCCTACGACGCCCCTCTGGATCTACGAAGTCTGTCGAGTGCGACGATTCGTGTGAACCGGCGCGACGACGAGTTCGTCGTCGCGGGGCAAGTCACGATCAATGAAGCCGGCCTCACGAGCGATATCAACTTCGATCAAGGACTCTTTGCGGCCATCAGGGCGCCAAGGAAGTTGGACCTTACTAAAGCGCGAAATCCCATTCTCGAACGCGTACGATTTGGCGTCGACGTCGATACAGCGTCACCCGTGATGATCGACAACAACCTGGCGACGGCCGAAGTCGATGCGGATCTGCGTATTGTTGGCACGCCGTACGAGCCTGGTTTGACCGGGCGCCTGACGCTTGCCGAGGGCGGGCAGGTCACGCTGAACGCGCGGCGCTACGAAGTGGAGCGCGGCATCATCACGTTCGTTGACGAGCGTCGCATTGTTCCCTCTGTCGACCTGGTCTTGAATACAAAGGCGAGCAACTACGACGTGCGGATCTCGGTGTCGGGCACACCAGGCAAGACCGAAACGAACTGGACGTCGGACCCGCCGCTTCCCGAGCCCGACATCATGGCGCTCGTCGTCACGGGGCGCACCGTTGACGAAATGCGTGGTGAGGAATCTGAAGTCGCGCGCGTTCAGGCGCTGTCGTACCTTACTGGCCGCGTCGGCTCGAAGTTCGGACGCAACCTCGAACGCGCGACCGGAATCAGCGAAGTGCGAATCGAGCCGGTGCTCATCGCCAACGAAACCGACCCGACTGCCAGATTGACGGTCGGCCAGAATGTGACCGACCAGGTGAAGCTGGTGTACTCCACCAATCTTGCCGACAGCGAAGATCAAATCTGGGTGGCCGAGTACGACGTCACTCGCCGATTTCAGATGCGCGGTGTCCGTGAGCGAGAGGACGACAGCTACCGCGTCGACTTCCGGCACGATGTGCGGTTCGGCGGCAGCCCGGCGCCACGGCGCGAGGTTCGCCGTCGTCCAACCATTACGAGCCTTACCGTCGCGAGCGACGGCGCGTTTGATGAGGCGAGGCTGCGCAAGCTGTTCAAGCTCAAGGAGGGAGACGCGTACGACTTCTTTGCGGCGCGCAGCGGGCTGGAACGAATCGAAACCCTCTGCATGCAATCGGGCTATTTGCAGTCACGCGTCCGGCTCGATCGTCAGGTCGAAAATGACAAGGCCAATCTGACACTACGCGTAACCAGCGGCCCGATAGTGGAATTGCGTTTCGATGGCACGACACCGCCGTCGAAAATCCAGCAGAGAGTGCAAACAGCGTGGCATCACGGCGTGTTCGATCGACAGCGGGGCAATGACAGCGTCCGCGCACTCCGCGAGTGGCTGATGCTCGACAAATACCTCCAGCCTCAAGTCGACTACGACGTGAAAGAAAGCGGCCAGCGGCGGCAGGTCGTGTTCCGCACCCAGCCGGGTCCCAGATACAACAGCGTGGTCCTGGTCTTCGAAGGAGCCTCAGGGATTGGCCCGGATCGTCTCAACAAGATCATCGAGCAGCAACGGCTCGAACGTCAGCTGTTCACCGATCCGGCGGAAGTCACCAGCCTGCTTGAACGCTATTACCACGAACAGGGATATCTGTCGGCCGCGGTCGACGCTCCCCGGTACGAGTTTCAGGCAACAACTGCCCGCGTCGTCGTACCTGTTCGAGAGGGACCGCGTTTTCAAGTGAGGCAGATCTCTATGGCGGGCAACACCGTTTACACCGCCGAAGAAATCGTGGCGAAGCTTCCGATCGCACGAAACGGGCCGTTCATCTCAGCCGGAGCCGAGCACTCGCTCGAACGCATTCGAGATCTCTATTGGAGCAAGGGATATAACGACATGCGCTCGGAGTACGCGCTCGTCCTCGATCCCCCGGCGGGCCGCGTCGACGTCGCGTTCACCATCGTCGAAGGGCGCCAGAACGTCGTCGCAAGTATTGATGTTGAAGGCAACCGTCGGACGAGCGAAAAGCTGGTTCGCGGGCAAATCGAGCTGATCCCGTCGCAGCCACTTGATCTCGCCGTTCTGGCACGCTCACGACGAAATCTTTACAGCACCGGTGCGTATTCGATTGCCGATATCACTCGCGTCGAAGCCGTCACCGACAAGACGATCGCGTCAGGCGGGGCTCAGAACTCGCAGGACCGTCAGATCGGCAACCAGAAAGCTGTCAACCTCAACGTGTCGGTGCGAGAAGTCCAGCCGCTGCAATTGCGTTACGGCCTGTCGTACGACACGGAGGGCGGACTCGGAGGAATTCTCGATTTCTCCGTTCACAATGTGCTGAGAAAGGCGAGAGTCTTCGGGGCGCAGGGGCGCTACGACAGCGAGATTCATGAAGCGCGGATGTATGTCAGCCAGCCATCGCTCCGCTCATGGCCTCGAAAGACGACGGCCAGTGTGTATTTCCGGGAGGATCTGAACCCGCCAACCGAGCAGACTGACCCGTTCGATATCAGCCGCCAGGGTGCATCGATTCAGCAGGAGGCACAGTTTCGCAAGGTCTACGTCTGGAGTTACGGCTATCGCTACGAGCTGTCGAAGACTCTCGAGCCGTCACTCGGTGTCGGGGTGACCGAGACGGTGAGAGTGACGCCGGTGAGCAGCACTTTCACGCGTGAGACGCGGGACGAAGTGCTTGACGCGTCGAAAGGAACATTTCTCTCACAGGCGTTCGCGTACTCTCCGAGCTGGCTCGGATCAGATCGTCCCTATTTGAAGTACTACGGCCAATACTTTCATTACTTTCCGTTGCGTCCAGAAAGGCCAAAGCCCTTCACCAACGAAATCATCCGGCCACGACTCGTGTTCGCGACGGGGGCGCGCATTGGCCTCGCGAACGGCATTGGCGGTGATGTGCCGACCAGCGAGCGTTTCTACGCCGGCGGCAGCACGACGATGCGGGGCTTTGAACAGAATGCGGTCGGCCCCATCGGTGTGAATAACATACCCGCCGGCGGCAACGCGGTCTTCATTCTTAACAACGAGCTGCGAATGCCAGTGGTCCGGATCCTCGATGGTGTCGTCTTCCTCGATGTCGGGAACGTTTATCCGACCATCAAGGATTTTTCGTTTACCGATCTTCGCGAATCAGCCGGCGTCGGCCTTCGGCTGAGGACTCCGTGGGTGTTATTGCGCACCGACTATGGCTTTGTGCTTGACCCGCGTCCAGGGGAGAAGCGCAGTCGGTTTTACTTCAGCATCGGCCAAGCCTTCTAAGCCTCAGCGGGAGATCGTCAACGCGATGGTTCGCGTCTGCCGTTCCGCCATCGCAATGGCTGGCATCCTGCGTGCACCGATCATGCACATGTCGTTCGAATTGCAGAGACGGAAGCACATCGAGCGTGAGCTCTCGAAGAAAGCGCGTAAGGAGCTGCGGACGACGGCGGAGGCGCTCACCGTGACCGGTGCCGACGAATTCGAAAACGCTGTGCACGAGTCGCGGAAGCGGCTCAAGAAAGTGCGCGCGGTCGTGGCGTTGCTGGAGGAAGCCGGCGCGAAGGTGCCAAAAAAGGACCGGAAACGGTTGAAGTCCGCCGCCGCTGCGCTGTCCCGAATCCGCGACAGCGCCGCGATCATCGAGACGTTCGATCGCCTTCGCCGCCACTATCCAAAGCAGCTGCCGAACCACACCTACAAGATCCTGCGTCATGGGCTGGTGTCGGCCAGAGACCGCGCGCAGGCCCGAGCACAGCGGCAGGGCGAGATGGCCAGAACAGCTGAGCGCCTCACAACCGTTCGCAAGTCAGCCCGAGATTGGCCGTCGTCCAGACTGGACGACTCAGACCTCTTCGCCGTCATTGCCAACTCGTACCGGCGGAGCCGGACAGCAATGACCCGTGCGCGACAGAGCGGGCACTCGGCGACGGTGCATGACTGGCGCAAACAGGTGAAGACGTTCTGGTACCAGATGCGTCTGGCCAAGGCGCTGACGGTCGGCGTCGCTCCGCTGATCGCCGACTTCAAGCGGCTGGAGACCGAGCTGGGCGATGACCACAATCTCGTCGTCCTGGAAGCGACGCTGAGAGGGTGCAACGATCTGCGGTCCATGCGCCCGGCGATGCGGCACGTCGGCCGGCTGGCTGAGCGGATGCGTCAGCAGCTGCGCCGGCGTGCCTTCACACTGGGCCGGCGCCTGTACGTCCGGGAGCCGAAGGCATTCGAACGATGGACGCGGCGGTCTCGCAATCGGGCAATCGCGTCTCACGCGGTGGCAGCCTGACCGCGGTGCGCGACTCAGTGCTTGATGGCTTCCGACGTTTCCACGCGGAACTGTCGGTACCCCGAGTACTTCGCCTGGCCCGTGACAAGGCCCACCCACCAGCCGCCGCGATACTGTTCCTCCATCGTCAGCGGCAGCCACAGGCCGAGCTTCGGGTCGTGCGCGAACTTGACCGCGATCGTCGCCAGGACGCTGCCGCTCTGCAGTAACAACGTGGACGTCGTCACGCGGCCCGTCGCTTTCTCGATCTCGAACCGCCCGCTCGCGGCCGCCTGATCGGGCGTGTTGATGAGCCGTGGACGATACTGCTCGGTGAACTCCAGCGACACGATGCGGCTCCCGCGGCTCCATTTCCCGATCTGGAACGCTGAGCGGTGCTGGCTCACTGGGCGGAGGAATCGAATCGCGGTTAGCGGCAGATTGATGGTTCGATTGAGGCGCGCACCACGAGGACTCAGGTTGAACCGGGCTCCTTCCGCCACGATCCGCTGGGCCTGTTTCACCCGGTCGGGGTTCGGCTTCGTGAACAGCGTGAGCAGCCGTTCCTGCCGCTCCCGGATAGGAATCCCGTCAGTGGTAGCAACGTCCCTGAACTCGACCCAGCCGAACGCTTCATCCGGGATGAACAGCATGTCCGAATGGAGCGTGCGTCTGTTGTTCTCGACGAACTGGTAGTAATCCTCCTCTGCGACGAGCGACGCGTTCCGCTCGAAG
>AR_comb_assmDRAFT_10006341_pt1 | contig 19325 bp, 14 predicted proteins | sample ArasoioldDNA_FD_10543 | JGI IMG/M metagenome (IMG submission 10543) | reverse complement strand
GGAGCCGCACCCTCCTATCGCGTAGACATCCTCGTCGTGGGCATTCTTTCCGGCGGCACGTCATCGCCAGCAGCCAAAGCGATCGACAAAGCCGGGAAAGGAAAACTCACCGCCGTCCTCGAGCGAGGAGATCTCGCTGAGAAGCCGGGCGCCTCATTGCTGCTGCACGACGCACCTGGAACATCGTCGGCCCGTCTGCTGCTGGTGAGCGCCGGACGTCGTGAGTCGTTCGGCGAGCCGGCGTTCCGTGCGGCCATCGAAGGCGCCGCGAAGATGCTGGCCCGCGGACCAGGACAACACGCCGGGGTCGCGCTGTCGGATTTCGAAGTGCCTGGACACTCCATGGCGTGGCACGTTCAGCATGCGGCCCGCATTCTGGCCGACGGCGCGTATCACTTCGATCCGCCGGCGTCGATCAACGGGCACTCCGGTGGTCCGGAGCACGGCGCGCGCGCGATCGAGCTGCTCATTCCTGGCAAGGTCACGCACGATCTCGAGCTCGCTGCCGCACGCGGCGTCGCGATCGCCGAAGGCATGGCGCTCGCGAGAGACCTCGGCAACCTCCCTGGCAACATCTGCAACCCTTCGTACATGGCGGCCGCGGCGCGAAACCTCGGGCGAGAGTTCGGCTTCGAAGTCGAGGTGTTCGAACGTGCCCAGATGGAAACACTCGGAATGGGTGCGGCGCTCGCCGTCGGGCGAGCGTCCGCGCAGCCGTGCAAGTTCATCGTGATGCACTACAAGCGCGGCGGGGCGAGCAAACCGATCGTGCTGATCGGAAAAGGCGTCACCTTCGACTCCGGCGGCATCTCGCTGAAACCAGGCGCCAACATGGACGAGATGAAGTTCGACATGTGCGGCGCCGCAGCTGTACTCGGGACAGTGAGGGCCATCGCGCGCATGGCGCTTCCCGTCAACCTCGTCGGAATCGTGCCAGCCGTGGAGAACATGCCGGGCGGCAATGCGACACGGCCCGGTGACGTCGTGACCTCGATGTCGGGCCAGACGATTGAGATCCTCAACACCGACGCCGAAGGACGACTGATCCTCGCCGACGCGTTGACCTACGCCGAGCGCTTCGATCCGAGCTGCGTCATCGACGTGGCCACGCTCACCGGCGCCTGCGTCATCGCGCTTGGCCACGTCACCAGCGGACTGATGGCCAATGACGAGAGCCTCGCCAACGAGCTGATTCGCAGCGGCGAGAATACCGGCGACCGCGCGTGGAGATTGCCGATGTTCGACGAATACGAGGAGCAGCTGAAAAGCAATTTCGCCGACATGAGCAATCTCGGCGGTCGTCCAGCCGGCGCCATCACCGCGGGATGCTTCCTTGGACGATTCACCAAGGCGTACAAGTGGGCCCACCTCGATATCGCCGGCACAAACGCCTTGTCCGGCGAGGCGAAAGGTGCCACCGGCCGGCCCGTTCCGCTGCTGTCTGAATTCGTGATCAATCGGACGAGTGCTGCTGCTCGGGGAGCGGCTTAAGGGGAGACGAACCCATGTCACAGCGAATCCTTCTCTTGATGATCGCGATCGCGTTCGGAAGTGCCGCCGTCACGACGCGCGCCGGCGAGCAGACGAAGCCGCCTACAGACGTCGGATCGGGGCAGCCCGGCGTCGTTCCCGTCGGCAAAGAACTCGATGTGCGGCTGCAGTCGAGCCTGAGTTCGGGCACGGCGAAGAACGAGCAACGATTTGAGGCCACGACGGTCGCCGATGCCATGCAGGCAGGCAAGGTGCTCATTCCCGCCGGCTCGGTCGTGCGCGGAGTGGTGTCGGACGTGACCCCGGCGGGCCGGGTCGATCGAACCGGCAGTATGAAACTGAACTTCGATCGCATCACGATCAATAGCCAGCCGCATCAGATTCGGGCCATGGCGACTCAGGTCTTCCAAAGCGGCGGTCTTCGTGACGACAAAGCCACCGCGGGTACCGGCGCCAGTATCGGAGGGGTGATCGGCGGCCTGGCCGGAGGCGTCTCGGGAGCACTGCTCGGTGCGGCGATCGGCGCGGGTGGCGCGGTGGCGTCCACCGAGGGCAAGAACATCGATCTACCAGCCGGAACGGTGATCCGCATCCGCTTCGATTCCCCGCTCAATCTAGGCGGCGCGCAGTGAACCGAGCGTTTGAGCATTGAACATTGAGCGTTTGGCATTAGCGAGAGATCCCCCATCGGCCGATCGGCCGAAGTTGAACCTGCTCGTGTACGCGTCGGCCGCAGGACTGACCGTGCTCGTCGCGTACCTGATGGTGGTCGGCGAGCCGATCCTGCTGCCCTTCGTGATCGCCGTCTTCGTCTGGCACTTGATCAATGCGCTGTCGGCGCTGAGCGGCCGGATCAGTCTCGGCGGACACGCGTTGCCACGCTGGCTGCGCATCGGCGGGGCCATCGCTCTCCTGCTTCTGACGTCATGGCTGATCGCCCGTCTCGTGTTTGCCAACGTCGGGCAGGTCATGGCCGCCGGGCCCGTGTACGAACAGAACCTTCTGCGGCTCGCCAACAGGGGCGGCAGCTGGTTCGGTTACGACGAGCTCGAGGACATACGGGCTCTGTTGGGTGGGCTGAATGTCACCGCACTCATTCGCAATCTCACGCTGGGGCTCACGGGCGTACTCGGTAGCGTTGGCACGGTTGCGATCTACACCGTCTTCCTCTTGCTCGAGCAGCACCATTTCGATGCGAAGCTCACGGCGCTCTTCCCGGATGCCGAACGCGAGGCGCTGGTCCGGCGCATCCTGCGCCGGATCGGGACCGAGATTCAGACCTATGTGTGGCTGAAGACCGCGATCAGCGCGGTAACGGCGGCGGCGTGCTACGTCGTGATGAAGGCGGTCGGCCTCGACCTCGCGGAGTTCTGGGCGTTGCTGATCTTCGCCTTGAACTTCATTCCCTACATCGGATCGTGGCTGGGGGTCATCTTTCCAGCCTTCCTGGCGCTGGTCCAGTTCGACTCGCTCACACCGTTTATCGTCACGACCGCGATCCTGGCACTCATTCAGTTCACCGGTGGCAGCATCATCGAGCCGAGGATCATGGGCACAGGGCTGAATGTCAGTCCCGTCTTCATGCTGTTGTCACTGGCGCTCTGGGGCACCATCTGGGGCGTGGTCGGCATGTTCCTCGCCGTGCCAATCATGGTGGTGATCATGATCGTCTGCTCGCACATCAACGCCACACGCCCAATTGCGATTGTGATGTCGGCAGACGGGGTTCTACGCAGTTGACGAGACAGGGGCTCACGCATGCTCGGAGCGATCGGCAATTGGGCACTCTTCATCGTCATCGCATTCTTCGCCCTCACGGGCTTCCTGTACATGATGCGAGGCACCGTCGTCCGCCATGTCCGCGCGGTGGGGGCCGACGGTTCGCCAGTCGGGCCATGGGAATCCCAGTTTCCACTCAGTGTGGCGATGCTGACTGGCACGAGCCTCCTGTCAGGGAACCTCGTCGAGCTGGCGCTGAATGGCGATGGGACAAAACTCCGTCTCTGGGACGACCTGCGATCCGCCACCGAGTCGATCACGCTTCAGCTGTACTACAAGAACAGTGGCGCGATGGCGGACACGCTACAGCACATCTTGATCGAACGTGCCGCCGCCGGCGTGCGCGTGTTCCTACTCTATGACGCGTTCGGCACCCAAGGCCTCGCGAGGTCCTCCCGGCGGGCCCTCGAGGACGCTAGCGTCGTTGTGGTGCCATTTCGTCCGCTGAGCCTCTGGAGGCTGCACTTGCTGCAGAACCGCTCGCACGTGCGCGGCATCGTCATCGACGGTCGCATCGGATGGACCGGCGGCTTCGGTATTGACGACAAATGGTTCGGAGACGGCCTGACGAACGGATCCTGGAGAGAGACGAACGTGCGTTTCGAGGGTCCCGCGGTCCGGCAGCTCCAGGCGGCATTCGCCGCGGCATGGGCAGAAGCCACCGGCGTGTTGCTCACGGGCCGGATGACGATGAGCCGTAGTGACAACGGCCGCACGACGGCGGGCCTGCTTCAGGCTATTCCAACGATGGGGAGTACGGCGGCTGAGCGCTTCCTCGCGCTGTCCATCGCCGGGGCCACGACCTCGCTGTACATCACGAACCCGTACTTCGTGCCGGATCGCAATTTCATCGGGCTGCTCGTCGATGCGGCGCGTCGTGGTGTGGACGTGCGCATTCTCACGGCCGGCGCCCATACCGACATCCGCACGGTTCGCATGGCCGGACGCGCCAGCTATGCTCGCCTGCTGGCAGCCGGCGTGCGCATCTACGAATGGAAACCGTCAGCGCTGCACGCCAAGACGTTCGTCGCGGACGGCATCTGGTCAACCGTGGGCTCGATCAACTTTGACAATCGCTCGCTGGTCCTCAACGATGAAGCCACGCTGATGATCCTGGACGAGGGCATCGGAAGCCAGATGACCAGCGTCTTCTTTGACGACCTTGCCCATGCAGACGAAATCACCGTGAACGGATTTCGCCAGCGGCCCTGGCCCGATCGCATCGTTGAACAGGCGGCCAACCTGCTCTCACCGGTGCTGTAAGGTGATGCCGGCAGAGCAGCCATGATTTCGAACGCCGTGCTGCTGTTCTTTGTCATCGATCCCTTTGGCCTGATTCCTTTGTACGCCGCTATCCTGCGACGTGTCCCCGCCGCACGCCGGACGCGCGTGCTCGTTCGCGAGTTGTTGTTCGCGCTCGTGGCACTGATCCTGTTCCTCTTTACCGGCAAATATGTGCTGCGGGCGATGCACATCTCCGAGCCTGCGATGACGATCTCCGGTGCACTCATTCTGTTTCTGATTGCGCTGCCGATGATCTTCCCGACGATCAAGTTGAGCATGGAGAGCGACGACGCATCCGAACCGTTCATCGTGCCACTGGCGACGCCGCTCTTTGCGGGGCCATCCGCGCTGGCGTTCGTCATGGTGATGGGCACCGAGGCCGCCGCCAATTGGGTCTCGTGGCTTGGCACCGTATGCCTCGCATGGGCGGGTGCCTCCGCCATCGTGTTGCTCGGTCACGTGTTTGCGCGGTTGATCGGTGAGCGTGGCCTGGTCGCGATCGAGCGGCTCACGGGGATGTTCCTCGTCGCGATCGCCGTCGAGATGTTGTTATCCGGGCTCTCCAGATATCTGGGCCATTCAACTGTCCCGGTGAACTGACGGAAACTGGGCCTTCGCCTCGCGGATGAACAGCGCGCGAATCTTGTCCCAGAAGTCACCGCCGAGCACGAGAATGCTCGCGACGAGCAGTACGTCGATGGCGATCGACGAGCGGATCTCGGGTGCGATCGCATTCGCCATGAAGTAGCCGACATAGCGCTCCATCAAGCCGAACAGCATCGCGGCGACGAACATCACGATGCCGATCCGGTAGCGAACGGGGCCCACTTCGGCGGGCGGTTTCAGGAAGCCAAATACTTTCCTCTTCAGGTAATTAAATCCAGGCTTGCCCAGGATCGCGATGGCCGCGAGCACGCCGATCTTCGGGCCGACGAAGACGACGATCCCGGACACGGTGGCCTGTGCCGATGTCGACAGCGGGCTCGCGGTGATGATCGGCACAATCGAGAGCGTCACGACCCAGCCGAGCACAAACACACCGACGCCGGCAACAATCCGTCCCATGGGCGGCGGCGCTGCGATTTCGTCCATCGTCATGATTGAGTGCTAGCCGATCTCGTCAGGCCTTGACGGCTCTGGGCGCAAGATGGAAGGAGGCGACCCGATCGATTGCCAGGGCCGCGGCCATGCCGGCCATCGTTGAGACACCAACTGTCGCCAGGCACGTGAGGGTGGCGGCGTACGGCCCACCGAGACCGAGCACGAGCATCGCCGCGGTATACGGCAGGCGATATCCACCGGCGATTCCACCTGCTGCGCCGGCCGCACCCGCGAGGTCGCTCGGCACGCCGAAGGTAGGCGCGAACGCTCGGCCGGCAATGTCGCCGATAGCGAGGAACGGAACGAACACGCCGCCACAACCGCCTGCGATCACGGCGGCAGTCGTCGCCGCGGCGCGCACCGCTGCCACGCCCAACAATGTGAACCCACCAGTGTGAGTGACCTCCGCCCAGGCAGCCGCTCCTGAACCTGGGCCGATCGCCGACGAGGGCGAAGCGATCATCGCAAGGACGATCGTCGCCGTGGCCACACCGAGACCACCGACCACGAGACGAAAGATTGGAAAGTGCTGCTGCCACCCTCGTGCCCAGTAGATCGCGAGACCAGTGAGCGAGGTGATCGTCCCGGCCACCAATCCGACGAGGAGCGCAGTGCCGAGTGCGATGGCGAGATCGCCGGGAGCCGTCTTCGGCACGTTCAATCGGATCAGGTCAAGGTGGAACGCGATGTTCATGGCCCACCCGACGAACCCACCCATCAACGCCGCGGTCACACGCTCGGCGCTCAATGGGACGCGTCTCCGCCGGCCAAGCTCGAGGATGAACGCAGTGCCGACGAGAGGAATTCCCACCAGCGCAGACACACCTGCTGCACCACCTGCGACGCCAGCAGGCCTGACAAGGCGGCGCCACCAGCCGCCACGATCCCCGAGCCATACGCCTGCAGACACACCGAGATGGGCCGCCGGCGATTCCGTCCCCATCGGCGCACCAAGACCAACCGTCGCGATGATGGCCAGCGCCCGTATCGGCGCCAGACGCCAGGGAAACCGTTCCTCTTCCCCCGCCGTGGCCAACACGTCGGCAGTGAGGTCGGCGCGGATGACGTCCCGCGTTGACATCGAGTTCAACGACCAGCGCCGCCCGGTTCGCTGGCGACCCGAATCGGGCACCAGGGTCTGCAACGCTTCACCTCTGTGGTACCCCTGCAAGATCACCACGGCGATCACCAACCCGATGAGTGGAAAGACGATGAGTCCGACGATGCCCTGCCTCGATACGATCGTCAGGATTGCCTTGATGACCTCCGTCACGACCACTGCGGTCGTTGCTCCGGCCAAACCGCCGACCAATCCACCGAGTGCCGAAACGCCGACGCGCATATTCACGAGACCATCACACGCTCGGATGACGTCAGCCGCATCCCTCCGCCGCCGGTCAACGCGAGCTCGTTGATGTGAAAGCTGCCGCGGTACAAGTCAGGCCCTACCGACCCGAGCGATACCGACGGCGCCGAGCACAGGACGACGTCACCCTTCATGCCGATCCAATCGTGATGGCGATGGCCGTGAAAGATCACGACATGCGAGGCATGCCGCGCGATCGCCGCAAGCACATCCGGCGCGTTCATCAGCGAGAGCGCAATGCGATCGGTGAGTTTCACCGAGGCGACCGGATACTCGACGACGTGATGGTGAAGCAGGATGATCCAGGCGTGATCGGGAAACGCATTCAGGATCGCCCTGAACTTCTTCAGCTCCGACCGGCCGATGACGCCGACCGCGTTGGTCGCCGAAAAGTGACTGCGGGCGTTGGAGTCGAGCAGGATCACGCCGCATCCTCCCGGTTCCGCCGATGGGACCACCAGCGGGAAGACGTCGTTCCATACCTTGGCGATTTCCCAGCGCCCGCGCCACGTGCCCTGCTCCGCCAGCTCGCGCAGTCGCGCCATTCGATCGGGCGCTGACAAGTAGTCCCTCAGCGTGGGCCCGAGTCCGCCGGTACCGTTCACGATGTGAACACGCTCGCCCTGCACCTCATCGAGCGCCACGACGAACCGAAGCCGACGGAGCGCATGCCCCACGCTCCACGGCAGATCGAATCGACCGGTGTTCGTCCGATCGACGATGTTGACGTCGTGGTTGCCCGGCACGAAGAGCACTCGTGAACGGATGTCGGGATTGCCCTTGAGGATGTCGAGGAACTCCACCCATTCGGCGCGCGTGCCCGCGTCAGTGACATCGCCGCTGACGAGCACGCAGTCGAACGGCGTCGCCGCGTGAATCGCACTCAGCTTGGTGAGCGCGTGCTCCACGGACTCGTTGCCCGGCGGGCCGTGTGTGCCGCACTCCATGCGATAGCCATAGCGTTCACCCACGAGATGCAGATCCGACAGATGTGCGACGCGCACGATCGGTGCCTGACTGATCGGTGGTCCCGGCGTCCAGTCGCGCAGCGGATACCGCGTCCCAATCTCACGCCACATCCAATACACGCTGGCGGCGACGGTCGACAGACTGAGGACGATCGCCGCGTTGGCAAGACCGGCTTTGGCCACCGCCCATGGCTGCAGGATCACGTCGCCGATCGCGGGGCGGGCAAGGACGCCGATGCTCCACGTCACCAGAAGACCGCCCCCGGCGAGCAGTATCGCGGCCAGCACGGTCCCGAGGCGGCGACGCCGATCGAGTTCGACTGACGCACGCGTCTCGCCGCCGAAGCGCTCGAGGACCGCGCTGATCGTCTCGCGCAGGCCGACGAATAGTGGAAAGACAAGCGTGTAGTGAAGGTGCCAGAGATTCTCGATGGCCATCGAGAGCAGCGGCCTGGCAATCCAGAGCACGACACCAACAAACAGCGCGATCGAGAACAGGGCCGCGAAGGGACGGCTCACAATCGTCGCGGCCGCATCGAACTTGTAGCGGCCATAGGTCACGAACAGAGGCAGCGCCAACCCCACCGCCAGCGCCGGGACGATGACCAACATGAGGAACGAAATCGACGCGGTGAGATAGTTGAACTCGAGCGCTGTCGACACGATGACGTTGCGCCAACCGCGCCCGTACGGACTCGTCCGGTTGTCATCGGCATCGCCCTGTCGCAGATCCCAAAGGTGGCCGGTCCGCGAATCCAGCACGCTCATCGGTGCGCTCTTTGTAGGGCGGGTCCTGTGGACCCGCCATGACTGATTCGGCCGCGGCGGTTACCGCCCGCGTCCGCGCACACCGCCAACCGTGCGGGAAAGCCTTGCGGCAGGCCGTGATGATTCCAGCTCGCTCCGCTCATCACGTCTGCGGCGCGCGCTGCTGTTCGCCGTCGCGCGCGGCAGCGGTGTCGACACGCGGGCCCGGCTGATGCCCAGTACATCCCCAGGCGCTTCCTTTTCACGACCTGTACTCGCCTTGCGCGCGCTGCTCGACTTCGATGCGCTTCGTTTCTTGGCCACGGACCCGCCTTTCTAGTGCCGCGTCAATCGCTCGGGCGTAAGCAGATCGCCGACCTGATCGCGCGTCAGCAGTCCCGACGACACCACGAGGTCGGCAATGTTTGCGTTCGTCGCCAACGCTTCCTTGGCGAGCTTCGACGCCGCGGCATACCCGATATGGGGAATCAGTGCGGTGATGACACCGACCGAGGAACTCGTTTGTGCCGCCAATCGATCCGTGTTGGCGGTGATGCCCGTGACGCAGTTCGTGCGCAACGTCGCCATCGCCGCCGTCGTCCACTGCAGGCTTTCGAAGAGGACATGCGCCATCACGGGCTCGAATGCATTCAACTGGAGCTGTCCTGCCTCCGCTGCCATCGTCAACGTGACGTCGGCACCAGCCACGACGAACGCGACCTCGTTGACGACCTCGGGGATGACGGGATTGACCTTGCCGGGCATGATGCTCGAGCCGGCCTGCCGCGGCGGCAGATTGATCTCACCCAGCCCGGCTTGCGGCCCGGAGGCCAGCAGTCGCAGGTCGTTGCAGATCTTCGACAACTTCATCGCGCTTCGCTTCAGCGTGGATGACAGGTCGAGGAAGACGCCCACGTCGGTCGTCGCCTCGACCAGATTCGGCGCGGTCACGACCTCCAATCCGGTGATGACGGCGAGATGCGTCCGCACCGCATCGGCGTAGCGAGGGTCAGCGGCGATCCCGGTTCCGATCGCTGTCGCGCCAAGACTGATCTCACGCAGGTAAGGCAGGATGCGTGCAAAGCTCCCGTAGTCCTCTAACAGCGTGACGGCGAAGCCCTCGAACTCCTGTCCGAGCGTCATCGGGACCGCATCCTGGAGCTGCGTGCGGCCGACTTTCAGCACGCTGCGGAATTCCGTCCCCTTGTCGTGAAATGCGCCGGACAAACGACCGAGCTCGACGATCAAGCGTTCGACTGCCAGATGCAGGCCGATCTTGAGAGCGGTGGGATAGGTGTCGTTGGTGCTCTGCCCTCGATTCACGTGATCGTTGGGATCGAGATACGCGTAATCGCCTTTCGATCGTCCGGCCAGCTCGAGTCCGCGATTGACGATGACCTCGTTCACGTTCATGTTCGTAGACGTGCCGGCGCCGCCCTGCATGATGTCGACAACGAACTGATCGTGGAGCTTGCCGTCCTTGATCTCCTCGCAGACACGATCGATGAGATCGGCCTTGTCGCGTTCGAGCACGCCGACCTCGGCATTCGCGCGGGCGGCGGCCTGCTTCACACAGGCATAGCCGAAGATCAGATCGGGATACTCGGCGATCGGCCGGCCGCTGATCGCGAAGTTGTCGAGGGCCCGGCTCACGTTGATGCCCCAGTACGCGTCGGCGGGGATCTCCTTCGAGCCAAGGCTGTCGGTCTCCGTCCGTGTCGAGCCACTGCTCGGCGCGGCGGTGTGAAGGCGTCGCTCGAAGGTCCGATCGGCGCGATGATCGCCCATCAGCCGGCCCAGTCCACAGGCGCAGCTTCGCTGTGCGCTCGCCGTTCGTCCGGCCGTGCGCTTGCCGGTGTCTCCTGGCCCATGCGGCACCACAGCTCGGCCAGCTTGACGCACACTTCCACAGCGCGCGACATGTCCTGGACGCTCACCCACTCGTGAGGACCGTGGATGTTCTGCATGCCGGTGAACAGATTCGGCGTCGGCACGCCCATCTCCGTCAGTCGCGATCCATCGGTGCCGCCACGGATCGGCGCCGAGAACGGCTCGATCCCGACCTGACGACACGCGTCGCGCGCCAGCGTGACCGGACGCATGTCGTGCTCCAGCCAATAGCGCATGTTGCGATACTGCTGGCTCGTCGAGCAGGTGATTCGTGCGCGCGGTTCGGTCGCCTGAACGGCGGTGCACACCTGCTTGATCAACTCACCACGCTCGCGGAGACCGTCCAGCTCGAAATCACGCAGGATGAAATGAAGGTCGGCCTCGGCTGACGAGCCCTTCATCTGGTAGACGTGGATGAAGCCTTCCCGGCCCGACGTCGTTTCAGGGGTCAGCGTGGCGTGCGGCAGCGTGTCAATGATCTTCGCTGCCAGGTGGAGCGCGTTGACCAGTTTGTCTTTCGCGTGACCAGGATGGATGGACACGCCCTTGATGTGCACGTCCGCTTTGTCTGCCGAGAACGTCTCGTAGACGATCTCCCCGAGTTCTGCACCATCGAGCGTATAGGCGACGTCAGCTTCCAGATCTCCTGGCAGATTGCGATGCACGCCGCGTCCGATTTCTTCGTCGGGAGTGAATCCGATCCGGATCGTGCCGTGCTGCAGACTCGGGTTCGCGAGCAGATGGCGCGCTGCCGCCATCACGATCGCGACACCAGCCTTGTCGTCTGCGCCCAACAGCGTCGTGCCACTGGCCGTGATGATGTCGTCCCCAATTTTCGACGACAGATAGGGAAACTGCCGCGGCGATAAGACAATCGTTGGATCATCCGGCAGCGCGATGTCGCCGCCGGTGTAGCTGCGGTGCACGATCGGCTTCACGTCAGTGCCACTGAACTGCGGTGCCGTGTCCACGTGGGCCAGCACCGCGATCACTGGCACATGGTCGCTCACGGTTGCCGGTATCGTCGCCAGCACAGCACCGTAGTCGGTCAGGCGCACATCGCGCGCGCCCATCGACTTCAGTTCATCAGCGAGCGGCTCGAGCAGGTTGAACTGCTTCTTCGTGCTCGGCGACGCGGTCGATGCTTCGTCGCTCTGCGTGTCGATCTTGGCGTAACGCACCAGACGCTCTTCGACCTCGGCGTCGAAGGTGCCGGTTCTGCGCGTCTGACGTGGCGGTGCCGTCGCAGACAAGAGCGAGCTCACGGCCGATGTTGGCATGACAGTCTCCCGATGAAATCGTCTGTCCAGCGACAGTGCTCACCGGGCGAACGCGTAGCCAGTCTCGTGCCGTTCGACCGTACGCACCATCACATTACTCACCCTCTTCGCGATGGACGAACTCGTCGTCTGGAATCGCGTCGCAGTCGAGGTCGTCGCGATCGCGGCTGGCGCTGACTCGATCTGTGGCTGCCGCTCATGGGCTGGCCGTTTGTCTTGATCGTCGGAATGGTCCCGCCGGCCTGCCGTTTCTAAGACCGCTTCATACCGCGCTCCGACATAGCTCTCCGCGACAGGCCGTGGACGATCGATATTCGACGAGCGCGTGACAGCGTCAACAAATGGCCTGTCAATTGATGTCTGAGAGATGCCGCGAACCGCAGCCACGACCGTGAGCTCGACAACACCTCCAGTTGCCGGCAGCTTCGACCCGGCGCGACTCCGCCATCCGCTGGAGAAACGGGTCGAAGCGATCGTGACTGCCGTGGACGCGATTCTGGTGACGGCCATTGCCGGCTTCCTGTTCTGGGGAACCGAATGGCTGGAGACCCGCCCGTCGCTGGCGCAGTACGAGCCGCACGCCCAGGTGCTCCTCGCTCTGCTCCTGGGGGCGCCAATCATCGCGACCTTCATCAGACGACGGCGACGGCTGCTCGCACAGGAAGACAGCATCCGCATCAGTGAATCTCAACTGCCGGATGTGCATGCTGTCCTCGTCAAGCATTGCCGGCGGATCGGGATTCCGGTGCCCGAGTTGTTCATCAGCGACACTGTCGAGCACACGACCTCGTTCGGGTGGCGACAGCACCGCTGCATCATCCTCTCGACACATGACTTCTCCATGGCTCCGGAAGCGTTCGACGACATCGTCGACTTCGTGCTGGCTCGCGAAGTGGGCAGTATCTGTCTCGGATACACCTCGTACCGGAATGAACTGCTGGCGTCGTGGGTGGCGCCAATTCCGTTTCTACGGCACCCGCTGAATCGCCTGCGAACGTTTTCGCGCGATCGCTATGGCGCGTTACTCGCGCCACGGTCCTTTCGCGCGCTGATCGCTGCGGCCTGCAGCGATCGGCTGCGCGAACGCGTCGGACTCGCGACCTATTTGTCCCAGCTCGACGAGGAGACCGACTTTCGGGGAGTCACCAACTCACTGGTGTGGCTTCTCAAGAAGCGTGTCCCGCTCGGTCATCGCATACGCGAGCTCCAGCGCGCGGGCATGTTGCCTGAAAGCTGACGCGCTCCGGGCATGCGTGTTGCCAAGGCCGTCGTGCATGACCGCGCGCGCGTTGCTCATCATCATGGCAATCGCGTACTGCCGCATGACGGCGTTCGCTCAAGGAATGGACGTGGTCAAGGTCAAGAATGGCGATCAGTTCACAGGCGACGTGGAGAAGCTGGAACGGGGTGACCTGGCGTTCGCAACCGCAGCAGCCGGCACGATCGATATCAACTGGAACCAGGTCGTCACCATTTCAAGCAAGCAGATTCTCGATGTCGACACGGCATCGGGCATGCGTTACACGGGCACGATCAGCTCTCCTGCTGACGGTCAGCTCGTGGTGCAAACGGCCACAGGGCCGACGATGTCGATGCCGTTGTCGGACATCGTTCGCATCACAACGGTCGGTGAGACCTTCCTTGCGCGCACGACGGGATCGGTGGACTTTGGTTTGGCGCTCACCAATAGCACCACGTCGTACTCGCTCAATGGCGAGGCCAAGAATCGCACGCGTTCGTACCACACCGACCTGACGGTCGAATCGCTGCTCTCGCAACAGGACCAAGGGACGACCGATACGCGAAACGACGTCACGTTCGAAGTGCGACGCCTCTTCGTGAATCGCTGGTTCATCGTCGGGATGGTGCAGGGGCAGCAGGATGACGACCTCGAGCTCGATTGGAGAACGGAGTTGGGCGGCGGCGCGGGCCGGATCCTGATCGAGTCGCGCGAGACGCTCTTTCTCGCTGAAGGCGGGATTGACTACAACGCCGAGAACTTCACCGGCGCCGACGAGACCGCCCATTCAGCGGAGGTATTTGGCGAGGTCGACTGGGAATGGTCGCCGAGCGGACCGACCGAGGCCACAGTCACGGCCAAGACCGAGATCAGCCTCGACCGCGCACGCGTGCGACTGGACCTCGATGCACACGTGCACCGCGACATGTTCTGGAACTTGTACTGGAGCGTGAACGTGTTCGGCGACACCGACAGCGATCCGCCCGACGATAGACCCACGCACTCGTTCGGGCTGTCCTTCGGGTTCGGATGGAGTTTCTGACGACTCACGAGGAGGTTTCCATGGCCCGTGTCACCCAGGAGCGCACCGTCACACCCACCTCGCTGGCGAGCGCTGTCGACGCGCTCATGCCGCAGCTCACCGCCGATCTGATCGCGCTCACGCGCATCCCATCGATTTCCGAGTCGTCCTTCCCACCCCAGCCCGTGCACGACGCCTGCAAGCTGGTGATGCAACTACTGCGCGATGCCGGGCTGCAGAACGTGAAGACCCTCGACCTTCCCGAAACGTATCCCATCGTCATCGGCTCGATTCCGGCACCATCGGACGCCCCGACGGTGCTGCTCTACGGCCATTACGACGTCGTCCCTCCAGGCGACGAGACGAAGTGGACCTCGCCACCCTTCGAACCAGCGACACGAGACGGCGCGATCTTCGGCCGTGGCGCGTCCGATTCGAAGGCGAACGTCATGGCACATGTCGGTGCGCTGCGAGCCTGGGGCGGCAAGCCGCCGGTCGGCATCAAAGTGGTCGTTGAAGGGATGGAGGAAGTCGGGAGCGCGTTGAACCAGTATCCAACGGTCGCTCCCGAACAATTTCGCTCCGACGCGATGCTGATCACCGACATGGGGAGTCTGCGGCCGGGAGCGCCGACGCTGACGGTGGCGCTGCGCGGCACGGCGGTCGTCAACGTGGAGGCCACGACGCTCGCTGGTCCGAAGCACAGCGGACAGTTCGGCGGTGCGGCGCCAGACGCGCTGATCGTGCTGCTCCACGCGCTCGCGTCTCTGCATGACAAGCACGGAAACGTGGCGGTGGCGGGTCTCCGCCGCGAGCCCTGGAAGGGCGAGTCGTACAGCGAAGTCGAGTTCCGTGAGCTGGCGGAAGTGCGGAAGGATCTCCCACTCTTCGGAACCGGTGGACTCGGCGAACGTCTCTGGTCTGGTCCCGCTATCACCATCACCGGCCTCGATGCGCTGCCGGTCGACAAAGCCGTGAACGCTGTTGTTCCGCAGGCGCGCGCGAAGATCAATCTGCGTGTGCACCCGCAACAGGATGCGAAGGAGGCGCAGGACGCGCTGATGAAGCACCTGAACGCTGTCCGCCCATTCGGCATTTCACTGACGGTCACTCCCGGCGCGACTGGGGATGGCTTCGCAGCCGAGACATCGGGACCGGCCTACGACGCTGCACGCGCCGCTCTCGCGACTGCGTGGGGCAGCGACACGATCAAAGTCGCCACCGGAGGTTCGATTCCACTCGTGCACGCCTTGAGCACCGGCGTGCCCGATGCGGAGATTCTGCTGCTCGGCGCGACCGACGGCTTCAGCAACATTCACGCGCCAAACGAGCGCGTGCTGGTGAAGGAACTTCGCAACACAGTGCTGGCCCAGGCACTGTTCTTCCACGAGTACGCCGATCGCTGGAGCAGCACGTCGAAGCGTTAGCGCCTGCGATCAATTCGCGCGCCTGAGTGCTGGATACGGAACCGCGACTCCATGCCGGTTCAGTGCCTTCCTCAGGCGCTTGCGGAATTCGCGACCGACCTTCCACTGTTGCTGCGGTGCGGTCTTGATACGGACCCTGAGCTGCATGGACCACTCCGCGAAGCCGACTACGCCGTGAATCTGTACGGGCTCGAGCATGAGGGGCGCGAACTCGGGATCCTGGCGGATGTCGCGATCGACCTCGCGCACGACCTCGGACACGCGATCCGGATCCTCCTTGTAAGAGATGTTCAGATCGATGACGTAGTGAGAGAAGTCCTTGCTCTGGTTCGCCAGAGTGGTGATGGCGCCGTTGGCAAAGACGTGGACGGTGCCACGCACGTCACGCAGGACGATGGTCCGAAGGTTGATTTGCTCGACCAGTCCATCGGTGCCGTTGATCGTGGCATCGTCTCCGACGCGGACCTGGTCCTCCAGGATCAGACAGAAGCCATTGAGCAGATCCTTGATCAACCACTGCGCACCAAAGCCAAGCGCGATGCCCGCGATACCCGCACCGGTGAGCAACGGCGCAACGTTGACGCCGAGTTCGTTGAGCACGGTCACCATGGCGACTCCGACGATCAGCACAGTGGCCACCTTGTTGACGACGAAACCGATCGTGCGGGCGCGCTTGGCATCTTCGCGAGCGTTGCTCAACCGGACGCCGGCCCGCAGCTCTTTCTCGAAGCGCGTGACGAGCAGACTGACGGCGCGGCACAGCCCATACGCAATCAGGACGATGAGCAGGATGCGAAGGCCCGGGCCACGCAGCCACGCCGTCGTCTCGCGCATCGAGCCGCTGACGCGAGGACGCACGCCGGTCAGTTCGAGCGCCGGAAACAACAGCAGCATGCCGACGACCAGGAAGGTGACGATCGACACCAGTCGCAGCGGGGTCCGTACGAGCGGGCTGCTCGACGGGATGGCCTCGCCAACGAACGAGCGCAGCGTCGAGCTGGCGAGCCGCCTTGCCAATAACGCGGACATCCACGCAAGGGCCAGTGTCGGTAGCAGCGCGAGCAGTAACGCCTGCCAGTCAACCGGATTGGCGAACAGTCGACTCCACATACGCCGCGAAGCTCAGGATGCAAGGCACCATCCACGCATTCGCTCTCTACCGTGAGCCACGACGCATCGGCACCTCGCGAGCGGACAACACGGGCCACGGCATCTCGTGACGCATGGAATCAACGTGCGGGAGGCGATCGCGATCGGAAGAGATCCCAGTCATCGAGGCACACAGGTTGCACGGCCCACTGACGCTTGCAGACTTCGCGCGAGCGAGCGCGACAAGGAGGCACACATGGGCAGAATCGCAGACATGCGTGGCAAACACCCCCTCGCGACGGGCATCCTGGCTGGAACAGCGGTGGGCGCGTGTGTGGGGATACTCTTCGCGCCACGCCGCGGCAGCGAAACGCGGAAACGCGTGGGAGAAGGCGTCAACAGCGGCTATCGGCGCGCGAAGGGCTCCGTCGGGGAGTGGGCCAAGAGCGGCCAGGGGGCATACAAGTCCACGCGTGACAAAGTCGTGAAGGGTGCGAAGGGCACCACGCAGTACGTCCGCGAAGTCGCTGATGCGGTTTCCAGAAAAGCGCATCGCCAGGGCGACGCGGCGCTCCGGCGAATGTCTTCGGCCTCGTCACCGGGAGCGATCGGACAGCAACCTCGAAAGGCGATCTGAACCGCGGCATCGTGCACATCGACACAAAAGAACGAACGGGCTGAAAGGCCCTCTACCGATTCGTGCGCCTGCGACCCACGATATGTCGTGGGCGCATTACATCACGCTGTTCACTGCGTGATGTGTCACGAGATTCTCCCCTATCCGCTTGCGCTTTGTGCTATGACGGCTTCGGCCCATGCGCGTCTTGTGCACTGTTCTCGCGTTGTTCTGCGCTGTCGCTGCACACGCGCAGACCACCGCCACACTGCAGGGACGCGTGTTCGATCCCACCGGCGCCGTACTGCCTGACGCCTCGATCACGCTTCGCAGCGACTCGATCGGGATCGATCGCTCCGTCGCTACCGATGATGCGGGGCAGTATCACATCGCGCAGATTCCGCCAGGGTCATATAACGTTGCGGCCACTGCGCCAGGTTTCAAATCCATCATCATCGCGGCGTTGACCGTCGACGTCGGGCGTACGGTCGTGCGCGACTTCCATCTGGAAGTCGGCGACAGAACCGAAACGGTACTGGTGAGGGCGGAGCGGTCGTCGATCGATCGCGCGTCGGCCACTGTCGGACACGTCGTGACGACAGACACGTTGGACGATATTCCGCTCAACGGCCGGCGCTTCACGGATCTCGGGCTCCTCGTACCGGGCTCGGTCGCACCGTCTCAGACTGGGTTCTCCACAACGCCGATTCGAGGGACCGGAGCGCTGGCGATCAACACAGCGGGCAATCGCGAGGAGGCGGTCGGCTTTCTCGTCAACGGTGTGACAACGAACAACCTCACGTTTGGTTCGCTGATGTTTCAACCCCCGATTGGCAGCCTTCAGGAATTCAAGGTGGACAACTCCGCCTTCAGCGCCGAATACGGGCATGTCTCAGGGGCGATCGTCAACATCGTCACGCGTTCAGGCACGAATGAACTGCACGGCGAGGGCTTCGAGTTCCTGCGGAACGACGCGCTCGACGCGCGCAACTTCTTCGAGTTCACGACTCCCGACCCGCATCCGTTCTCACGGAATCAGTTTGGCGGCTCACTGGGAGGACCGATCGTTCCGGGACGGACCTTCTTCTTCGCCACCTTCGAGGGACTGCGGCAGCGTCAGGGCCTCGACATGAACAGCGTGGTGCTGAGCGACGAACAGCGGGCCGCGGCGACCGACACCGTCATACGTCGATTGATTGAGCTGATTCCACACGCCAACGTCATCGACGCGGATGGGACCGCCCGTTTCGTGGGTTCGGCTGACGCCGTCGTCAACGACGGTCGGTGGACGGTTGATGTGCGGCACAAGGCCGGCGACAACGATCAGCTCCACGCGTTCTATGGAAGTCAGCGGGTCGGTGCGACGGAGCCGACCTCGCAGGGCAACAGCATCCCCGGCTTCGGCCACGTCTCGGAATCACACCGTACCGTACTGACGGCTGATGCCACACACATCTTCGGATCGACGCTGCTGAACGAGGCGCGATTCGGCCGAAGCGCGCTGAGCGGCAGGACCAATCCAGCCCGGCAGATCAATCCGGCCGGGTTCGGGATTCGGAATGGCGTCGAGCGCAATATCGGGTTGCCGCAGATGATTGTCGCCGGCGGCCTCAACTTCGGCGGCCCCGCCAACTATCCGCAAGGGCGTGACGACACTTCATATGTGGTCGCGGACACGCTGAGCCACATCAGCGGCCGCCACGCGCTTCGCATGGGCGGCGAGTACCGTCACTTCATCAACAACAATTTCGCCGAAGGTACAGGGACCTTCAACTTCCCGAGCATCGCGGCATTTCTGGACGGAACCGCGAACGCGTTCAGCATCACACTCGGCGAGCGGAGCAATGTCATCGACCAGCGCGCCGCGTCGCTGTTCTTTCAGAACCGCATCACCGCCGGCTCGCGTCTCAGCGTCGAGGTCGGCCTGCGGTACGAGTGGCACGTCTCGCCCACCGAGCGGGACAACCGGTTCGTGGTGTTCGACACCGACACGGCATCCCTGCTGCGAGTCGGGGCGGACGTCGAT
>AR_comb_assmDRAFT_10224419_pt1 | contig 19332 bp, 17 predicted proteins | sample ArasoioldDNA_FD_10543 | JGI IMG/M metagenome (IMG submission 10543) | reverse complement strand
AGAGGTCAGAGGTCAGAGGTCAGAGGTCAGAGGTTGATGCTGGTCTCGATTTTGTTGTTGCTTGTCGAATCCCGAGTCTTCCGTGCTGCACGTCCGATGACTGCAGCCTGACCCCCGACCCCTGACTCTTCGTCCCTGCCCTATAATTTCTGTCAATGACTTTCCAACATCTGCTGGATGGCGCTGAGGTTCTTAGCGTGAGCGGGAACCCCGACGTCAGTAGTGTGGAATACGACTCGCGGCGGGTCAAGCCGGGATGCGTGTTTGTCGCCATGCGGGGCGAGACGTCGGATGGTAATCGCTTTATCGATCAAGCGATCCGTGCCGGAGCCGCCGCGATCGTGACGGATTCACCTGCGGAAGCGCAGCGAGAAGGCGTGGCATGGGCCCTCGTCCCGCATGGGCGACGCGCTCTGGCGCGACTGAGTGCAAATTTCTATAAGCGCCCGGCGGAGAGGATTGCCGTCACCGGGATCACGGGTACCAACGGAAAGAGTACGACGGCATTTCTCATCGAAGGGATCCTTACCGCTGCGGGCCGCAAAAGCGCTTTGATCGGGACGATCGAGTATCACGTTGCCGGCCGTGTGTGTCCTGCGCCCCACACCACTCCCGAGGCGCTCGAACTCGCACGCTTGTTCAACGAAGCCCTGGGGCAGGGAGCTACGGACGCCGTGATGGAAGTGTCTTCGCATGCACTGGCGCAGCAGCGTGTGTACGGCGTGCCATTCGATGTGGCCGTATTTACCAATCTGACGCGAGATCACCTCGACTATCACAACACGATGGACGAATACTTCGCCGCGAAGCGCGTCCTGTTCGAAGGCTGCGGCACAGAACCGCCGCGCGCCGTCGTTACGAACCTCGACGATGAACACGGAGCGCTGCTGGCCGATTTCAGCCGCAAGCGCAGTGCGGTAGTTCTGACGTACGGCTGGGATCGAGGCGATTTCCACGCAGAAAAAGCGGAAGTTACTCCACGCGGCACGCGCTTCGACATGGTTACTCCCGAAGGAAAGCTGGCTATCTTCTCGCCACTCATCGGGCGAGTGAACGTTTACAACATTCTCGCGGCCGCGGCGGCCGGTTTTGCCCGCGGATGCTCTGGGCAGGCGATCACACAGGGAGTGGCCGACTTGAACCACGTTCCTGGCCGCTTTCAGCGAGTGGATTGCGGTCAGCCCTTTACCGTCGTGGTGGACTATGCCCATACCGATGATGCCCTTCGCAACCTAACGTCGCTGGCGAGCGAGTTTGTCTCGCGCAGCGGCGGAGGGGCGCGGGTGATCACGCTGTTCGGCTGCGGCGGCGATCGGGATCGCGCCAAGCGCCCGCTCATGGGCGAAGCTGCTGGGCGAGGCAGTGATTTCGTTGTGTTGACGTCCGACAATCCTCGCAGCGAGGATCCTCGGGCGATCATCAACGATGCGCTCGTGGGGTTGCAGAAGAGCGGAGTGAAGTATTCGGTCGAGGTCGATCGGCGGAAGGCGATCGCGCTTGCGATCGGAGAGGCGCGGCCCGGTGACATCGTGCTGCTCGCCGGAAAGGGACACGAGAAAGTGCAAGTGACGCGGGAGGGATCGCATCCGTTTGATGACGTTGAAGTGGCGAGGGAAGCCCTCAATGCGAGCGGGTTTGACGGGTCGGCGAACGAGTCGGGGGAACCGCGCGCATGAAGCTGGCGCTTTCGAAAGTTGCTGACTTCATCTCCGCGTCCGGTGATTTTCCGCGCGAAGATGTCGCGCAGGGATATTCCATCGATTCCCGTACGGTCGGGGAGGGCGAGCTTTTCTTTGCGGTGAAGGGTGAGCGCCTCGACGGGCATGACTATGTCACCGCAGCTCTGGAAAGAGGTGCAATTGCGGCGGTGATTCGCAGAGACGAGGCGTCGCGTTTTGCCGGAAATCTGCCTCTTCTCCTGGTCGACGATACGTTGTTGGCTCTCCAAACGTTGGCTACCGCTGTGCGAAAAGTGTGGGGTAAGCCGCTCGTGGGTGTTACGGGCTCGGCGGGAAAGACAACGACCAAAGAAGCAATTGCGCATGTGTTGAGCTCGAAGTTCCGCGTGCTCAAGTCGGAGGGCAACTTCAATAACCATTTCGGCCTGCCGTTGATGCTGTTGAAGCTGGAGCCTGAGCACGATGTCGCCGTGATCGAGATGGGGATGTCTCACGCTGGCGAGATTCGCGCTCTGGCTAAGATCGCACAGCCGGAGATCGGCGTCGTGACCAATGTGGCTCCAGTTCACCTCGAGTTCTTCGACTCGCTGGCGGGAATCGCACGGGCAAAATACGAATTGATCGAATCGCTCCCTCCCAACGGCACAGCCGTGCTGAATGCGGACGACGAGTACGTCTCGCAGTTCGGACGCGACTTTAAGGGGAAGGTTATCCGTTATGGCGCGCATGCGACAGCCGACGTGCGGGCAGAGAATATCCAGTCCCAAGGGGCCGAGGGGTCACGCTTTGAGATCGTCACGGCGAGCGGAAGCGAACACGCACGCCTGCCGCTCGTCGGGGAGCACAACGTTCTGAATGCACTTGCGGCCGTTTCCGTCGGGCTGGCGCAGGGTCTGTCGCTCACAGAAGGGGTTGCGGCACTCGCTACGCTAAAGCCAGCCGACAAGCGCGGGCAGGTTCTCCAGTTGGGTAACATCACGGCCATCAACGATTGCTACAATTCCAATCCGAAGGCGCTCCACGCGATGATCGATGCTCTGGCCGCGATGAAGGCGGGTCGCCGCATCGTAGTCGCCGGAGAGATGCTCGAGCTCGGCCCGGCTGGTGAAGAGATGCACCGTGAAGCTGGTCGGCATGCGGCGGAAAAGAAGATTGATGTCTTGGTCGGTGTTCGCGGATTGGCGCAGTCCATCGTCGAAAGCGCGAAGGAGTCAGGTGCAACGGCCGAATTCGTTACGTCGCCCGAGGAAGCCGGCGAATGGCTAGCCCGCGAAACGCGCGCAGGTGACGTGGTTCTGCTAAAAGCGTCACGAGGTGTGAAGCTGGAAAAAGCATTGGAAATATGGAAGGCAAGAATCAGTGGTTCGTGATCAGTGGCCAGGTCAGTGAAAACGGAAATGCAGTTCTGACCACTGACCACTAGCCACTGATCACCGATCCTGGAGGCTGATTGCTCTATTGGCTGTTGTTCCTGAAGCTGCAACACTACGTCGCGCCCTTCCGCATCTTCCGGTACGTAACGTTTCGCACAGCATTTGCAAGTCTCACGGCACTGTTCACTGCATTAATTGTCGGTCCTTTAGTTATCGGGCGCCTGCGCGACTTCCAGATCGGGCAATACATCCGCGAAGAAGGTCCCAAAGCTCATCAGAAGAAGGCAGGCACCCCGACGATGGGCGGCCTACTGATTGTTATTGCGATCGTAGTGCCCACGTTGCTCTGGGCCGACCTCAGCAACCGGTTTATCTGGATCGCCGTTTTCTCCACCTGTGCGTATGCAGCCATCGGATTCACCGACGACTACACCAAGGTGACGCATCGCCGCAACCTGGGCCTGACCAGCCGCGCCAAGTTCGGCTTGCAGATTGCCGCCAGCATCGTGATCGCCTCCATGTTGATCGCCATGCAGACGTACAACATGTATTCCACGAAGCTCATCGTCCCCTTCTTCAAGCAGTTTCATCCCGATCTGGTGGCGGGAACACTGGAGCACCATCCGCAATTGTGGCCGCTCGCATTTTTGCCGTTCATGGCATTTGTGGCACTCGTCATTGTGGGTTCGAGCAACGCTGTGAACTTGACCGATGGGCTCGATGGTTTGGCGATCGGTTGCACGGTAATTGCGGCCGGAGCATTGACAGTGCTCACGTACGTCAGCGGTCACGCGACGTTTGCGACCTACCTGGAACTACAGCGCATGCCGCAAGTGGCAGAGTTAACGATCTTCTGCGGAGCGATGGTCGGGTCGTCGATTGGGTTCCTCTGGTATAACGCTCATCCCGCCGAAGTGTTTATGGGTGACGTGGGATCGCTCGCATTGGGCGGCGCCATCGGCACGATTGCCGTCATGATCAAGCAGGAACTGCTGTTGCCGTTTATCGGCGGTGTATTCGTGATCGAGGCGCTGTCGGTCATCCTGCAGGTTGGCTCGTACAAGCTGCGCAAGAAACGCATCTTCAAGATGGCGCCCCTGCACCATCACTTCGAATTGCTGGGATGGTCAGAATCGAAGATCATCGTGCGTTTCTGGATCGCCTCGCTGATATTCGCTCTCTTCGCACTGACGACGCTCAAACTGCGATAAGCTAGCAAATGTTATAAGGAATTGATGATTGTTGATTTCTGATTGTTGATTGAAAACCTGGGACGCAGTGCCGTTCAATCAACAATCAAAAATCATTAAGCAGCAATATTTTCTTGATGGAACTTAACGGAAAGCGAACTCTCGTAGTTGGCCTCGGCAAGTCCGGGGTTGCGTCGGCCCTGTTCATGAAGGCGCATGGCGCGCGCGTCACCGTCTCCGACACGAAAAGTGGCGACGAATTGCGCAACGAAATTCCTGTGCTGCTCGATCACGGCATCACCGTAGAAACCGGAGGCCACGGCGACCGCACATTTCGCGGCCAGGATCTGATCGTGGTCAGCCCAGGCGTCCCGGTCGACGCGCCTCCCTTGGTGCAGGCACGGTCGTTGGGCGAGACTGTCATCGGTGAGATCGAACTCGCTGCACAATTCCTGCCCGGCCCAATCCTGGCCATCACCGGCTCGAATGGTAAGACAACCACCACCACTCTCATTGGCGAAATCATGACGGCGGCAGGCTTCCCCACGCTAGTGGGAGGCAACATCGGTACGCCTGCGATTTCCCTGGCCGAACGCGCCAAACCTGACACGGTGATCGTGCTCGAGATCTCGAGCTTCCAGTTGGAGACGATTCAGACCTTTCGTCCGAAAGTTGCAGTCGTCCTGAATGTCACGCCAGATCACCTGGACCGTCACCGGACGTTTGAGGTATATACCGACGCCAAGGCGCGCATTTTCGAAAACCAGCAGGGTAGTGACTTCGCCGTCCTGAATGCCGACGATTCCACCTGTGTCGCCATGGGATCCCGGACTCGCGCCCAGGTCTTCTGGTTCAGCCGCCAGAAGGAAGTGCAACACGGAGCGTGGGTGCGCGACGGAAATATTGTGTTCCGGGACGCAGCCGGCCAGCGCGAGATCCTGCAGGTCTCTGAGATTCCGTTAAAGGGCGCGCACAATCTGGAGAACGTGCTCGCCGCTGTTTGTACGGGGGCGCTCATGGGATCTGCGCCTGAGAAGATTCGGCAGGCTGTTCATGACTTCAAGGCGGTCGAGCATCGGCTGGAGTTTGTCGCGACCATCAAAGGTGTCGATTACTATAACGATTCGAAAGCCACGAACGTCGATGCCACCATCAAGGCTCTGGAGTCGTTCCCTGCGAACATTCATCTCATTCTCGGTGGCAAAGACAAGGGCAGCGACTACACCGTGCTCAACGATCTGATCCGGCAGCGTGTGAAGCGCATCTACACGATCGGTGCCGCGGCGGTAAAGATCGAATCGCAGGTAAAGGGCGCTGAAGTCGTACACGCCGAGACTCTCGAGAACGCCATCCGCAAAGCCAATGCTGCTGCGCAGTCCGGGGATATCGTGCTCCTTGCGCCAGCCTGCGCCAGCTTCGACCAGTTCAAGAGCTACGAACACCGGGGGAGGATGTTCAAAGAGATCGTGCGGGGACTCTCGGAGTCATCGAACGTTGTGAAGCACTGATCAAGTGTTCCTTTCGCGAAGCCGGCAATAACCATTCATATTTTCTGCGCAGCATAGAAGTTCGCGTTAATCTCCTCGTACTTCTTCCACTGTTCGGAAAGATCCTCACTGTGAAAGATCGCTGAAACCGGGCAAGCAGGAACGCATGCGCCACAGTCAATGCATTCCACAGGATCGATGTAGAGTTGGGCAGCGGAGGAGAACCCCGGTTCGTCTTTCCTCGGATGAATGCAGTCACAAGGGCATGCATCGACACAGGCTGTGTCTTTCGTTCCGATGCATGGTTCAGCGATGACGTAAGCCATAGTTATCTCCACGGCGGTCAGTGCAAGTGGTGCAACCCTGCTGCTCAGTATGGAAGATAAGAACTCCTGAGCTAACGCCGCCATGACTTATGTCACGAAAATGGCAGAAATCCTTCCGGGAGGTTTACTCGTTCTTTTCGATTTCGTTTCGCAGGATTGTTGGGTTAGGGATTATGACGGCGCGTCTTTGCATTTCGATAAGTCCAGCTCCGTGCAATCGTCCGAGATTCCTGGATATGAGTTCTCGAACCGTGCCAAGACGAATGGCGAGTTCTTCGTTGTTCTCGGAGAGTTCGAACTCGATCCCGCGCCTCGTCTGGCGCCCAAATCTCTCAGCGAGGCGCAAAAGGTGTGCGATCAGCCGCCCACGAACCGTTGAGAACGACAGGTCTTCCACCAAGCTGAGAACATGACGCAGTCTGTGAGCGAGCACTTTAAAGACTTTGAGCGACAATTCAGGGTTCTGCAGGCAAATGCGTCGAAAGCTATCGGCCGGAAGCCGCAAAAGAACGACGTCATCCGCGGCTTCGGCGCTCGCAGGATAATTGCCGCCATCAAACACGGGCACCTCTGCCAACGAACTTCCACGTCGTTCGATGCTGAGAAGTTGCTGTCTTCCATTGGGAGCCGACTTTACGATTTTCACGGCTCCCATCTCAATAATCAAAAGCTCATTACAGGAGTCGCCCTCAGCGAAGATGGTTGCGCCCTTGGCACATTCCAATCGGGTTACGTCTTCCGCAAAGAGAGTTAACTCTTGTTCCGACAGATCGGTGAAGAGGGGCAATCTGCGCAGGGTGCTAAGTATGTCGAGCTTTGTCCGCATGGGCAGTCAATTCTAGACGGTTGGAGTGGACAATTCCCTTTGGGCGCCCGTACCAAAACAAGCAACAATCAAAATTCAACAATCAACAATCTCCGTCTCTACTCGTGGTGAAATAAGTGTCCCATGGCGAAGCGCGTGAGTGTCGACCGCTGGCTATTTACCGTCACTATGCTGCTGGTATTTCTCGGGCTGGTGATGGTATTCTCGGCCTCCGCCGTAGTGGCGCGCGAACGCTACGGTTCACCCTACGCCTTCCTCTCCAAGCAGTTGATCTGGGCCGTAGCGGGACTCGCGGCCATGGTTGTGACGATGCGACTGGACTATCGCCGTTACAAGCATCCGGCGCTGGTCTTCACCCTGATGGGCGTCACCACCCTGTTGCTGATTTCCGTTTTCTTTCTTGATCGCTCGCACAATACTCACCGCTGGATTCACGCTGGAGGCTTCTCGTTTCAGCCATCGGAATTGGCGAAGCCCGTGCTGATCCTCTTCCTTGCTTATTTTCTCGAGAACCGTGCGAAAACGATGGACGATGTGCGCAACACGCTGATGCCCGCGGCCGCGCCCGTGCTCGTATTCCTGGGTCTGATTGTCTTGCAGCCCGACTTGGGGACCGCGATCGCCTGCGCTGGAATTGCGGCCTGCATCTTCTACGTCGCCGGTTTGCGCATGCGCTACTTCGGATATGCGTTTGCGGCGTCGCTGCTGCCACTCTATTTTTTGATTTTCCACGTCGCTTTTCGCCGCGACCGCATTCTGGCGTTCCTGAATCCCTATGCCGACCGCCAGAGGGCAGGATTTCACATCATTCAATCGTTAATCGCGGTCGGTACTGGTGGCATAACCGGCACCGGCTTGATGGAAGGGAAACAGAAGCTTTTCTATCTGCCCGAACCGCATACGGACTTCATCTTCGCAGTGACCGCCGAAGAGTTGGGACTGGTGGGTGCCATCTTCGTCGTGACGCTATTTGCGATCTTTCTGTGGCGCGGTATGCGTGCCTCCTGGCGCACCGATGACGCGTTCGGCCGCTACCTCGCTGTTGGAATCACCAGCATGGTCGTGCTGCAGGCGCTGATCAACATCAGCGTTGTGCTCGGCATGATGCCGACCAAGGGAATTCCTCTTCCGCTGGTCTCTTATGGGGGATCGTCACTATTCGTGACGCTTGCATGCGTGGGTGTGCTGCTGAATATCACGAAGCAAGCGGAATGAACAAATTGTAGATTGTTGATTCTTGATTGTTTGATTGAAAGTCTCTTGTGGCAGGTTTATCAACAAATCAGGTTTATCAACAAATTAAGTCGGTAATCCTGTTGGGTTGAGGATCGATCGCGTCACTGCTCTGTGGGTTTTATGTGTCCCCGAATCCATTCTCGGATATTGGCAAAGCGAAACTCCTGACGAGCAATCGATCCCTCGATGAAGCTGTATCCCTCCTCGGCCGTCACTTCCAGGTAGAAACCGTTCAGTCGCAAAAAGACGTCGTCAGCGGCAAAAGCGATGCGTTTGTTTCCATCGATGAAGCCGTGGTTCATGCCGAGCGACTCCATCAGCGCAGCGGCTTCCTCTTCCACGGAATCATAGTAGCCAGTCTGCGGACGGAAAACCGCCGCCTCGATGCCACCCGCATCGCGCACGCCATGAAGTCCGCCGAACAGCTCGATGAGGCGATGCTGCATCCGGTAGACTTCCGCCACCGTTAGGTATTCGCGCATTATTTTGCCAAACGTTCAAGCAATTCGCGGTTGCGCGCTACCGACTGGTCGAACGCCTCCATGACCTCACGACGAACGACGTGCTGGGACGGTACCACGTTGTGTAAGTAGAACCGAAGGGCCTGCTCGAGCACGTATCTCTTGGTTTGGCCATTGCGTTCGGCCGTCTCTGAAAGTTCGTTGTAGAGGGCGGCGTCAATTTCGGGCGTAAATTTCTTTGTGGTGGCCATCGGAGTAGACCTCTACCCCATTATTACCGATGTATCTTGATTAATCAAGATTTACCAAGATATCTGTAGATAATTGAAAAAGGATGGTTTATAGTCACCACATGCGCGCAATACTCGCCGGAGGAGGCACTGGCGGACATGTCATTCCGGCCTTGGCGATTGCCAATCAACTCAAAAAGGATTACGACTCGGAGTGCCTTTTTATCGGAACAGCGCGCGGTATCGAGAATCGTCTGGTGCCTGCCGCCGGTTATTCCCTGAAACTTGTCCGCGTCGGAGCGCTCAAGAATGTCAGCCTCACCACTCGTCTGAAGACGGCCTTCGATCTACCTCGCGCGCTCTGGGATGCTGGCGGCATGCTGAGCGAATTTGCCCCAGATGTGGTGATCGGCGTGGGTGGATATGCGTCCGGTCCAGCCATGATGGCTGCTGTCGTGAAGCACATCCCGACGCTGGCGTTCGAACCAAACGTTGTCCCCGGATTTGCCAATCGTATGGTGGCACGCTTTGTGTCGGGTGCAGCCGTGCACTTCGAGGAAACGGCGAGATACTTCCGGCATGGAGAAGTCACGGGCGTTCCCGTGCGGCAGGCTTTTTTTGAGATTCCTCCGAAACGCTCGGGAACTCCGACCGTCCTTGTTTTTGGAGGAAGCCAGGGGGCGCACGCGATTAATGAGGCGATGATTCGCTGCCTGCCAGTGTTGCGGCGTGAGGCTCCTGGCATTCTCATCATTCATCAGACTGGCGAGCGTGACTATAATGACGCGCTGGCGGCGTATCAGTCGCTGGGCGAGACGGCGCAAGTGTTCAAGTTCATTGACGACATGCCATCGGCGTTTGCGCGTGCCGATCTGGTTGTGTGTCGCTCCGGTGCGAGCACAGTTGCGGAAATCACGGCAGCAGGGAAGCCGGCTGTCTTCGTTCCATTCCCGCGTGCCGCCGATGATCATCAGCGCGTGAATGCCGAGGCCTTAGCGAAACATGGTGCGGCTGTGGTCGTCGAAGAATCGAAACTCGAGGGAGTGTGGCTGGCCGAAACGATCGCCACGTTGCTGCAGGATTCTCAGCGCCTGCAGAGAATGAGCGAGGCTGCACGGGAACTAGCGCATCCAAATGCGGCACGCGATATTGCAGCAATGGCTGCACGGGTTGCAGGAATTGAAGAGACACGGGATCAGGGGTCAGAGGTCAGGGGTCAGTAAGCGCGCGACCGTGTATTACTGACCCCTAACCCCCTGGTCCCAAACCCCTGATTTTTATGTTTGCGAAAATCCAGCGTATTCATTTCGTCGGTATCGGCGGCATCGGCATGAGCGGCATCGCCGAGGTGCTGCTCAACCTGGGCTACAAAGTTTCAGGATCAGATCTCAAGAGCTCCGCAGTCACGCAGCGTCTTGCGAGCCTCGGAGCGACGACCTTTGAAGGCCACCGCGCCGAAAACATCATGGGCGCCGAAGTAGTTGTGACAAGTTCCGCGATCGCTCTCGAGAATCCCGAGGTCACCGAAGCGCACACGCTACACGTCCCGGTCATTCAGCGTGCCGAAATGCTGGCCGAACTCATGCGCTTGAAGTACGGTATCGCAATCGCCGGCATGCACGGCAAGACGACCACGACTTCCATGGTTGCTGCGGTGCTCGCCGCAGGCGGCCTTGACCCAACAGTGGTCGTCGGCGGACGCGTCGATGCCTTGGGATCGAACGCGCGGCTCGGCAAGTCGCACTATCTCGTCGCCGAAGCCGATGAGAGCGACCGATCGTTCCTGAAGCTCTCGCCAATTCTCTCCGTTGTCACCAACATCGACCGCGAGCACATGGACACTTACCGCAACATGCGTGACGTGAAGAAGACGTTTCTTGAGTTCATGGATCGCGTGCCGTTTTACGGGATGATCGTTGCCTGCAACGATGATCCGCTGCTGCGCAAGCTTCTGCCGGAAGTCCAGCGCCGCACAGTTACGTATGGCACGAAGCGCGGGTCCGACTTCTTGATCAAGTCAGAGGAGACCAAACGGGAGGGTAGCGCCGACTCGCGTCCCTACAGCCGTTTCCGCGTCACCTATCAAAAAAAGGATCTAGGCGAGTTCACGTTACACGTACCGGGTGCGCACAACGTGCTGAATGCCACCGCCGCAATTGCCGTGGGAGTGGGCCTTGATGTTCCGCTCGATTCCATCCGCGCCGCGCTTGATCAGTTCCGAGGCGTCGATCGCCGTTTTCAGTTGCGCGGACGCGCCGCCGACATCAGCGTGATCGACGATTATGGTCATCATCCCACTGAGATCAAGGCCACGCTCGCTGCCGCCCGCCAGTGTGGCTTCCGCAAGGTTCACGTGATCTTCCAGCCGCATCGCTACACCCGCACCCGCGATCTGATGGAAGAGTTCACGACGGCGTTTGGCGATGCCGACTCGCTTGCGGTGCTCGATATCTACGCAGCGAGCGAACCAGCGATCGAGGGCATTACAGGTGAAGTCTTGGCAAGCCGGATCCGTGAAAAGAGCGGCAAGCCGGTGCAATATGTAAGTTCCTTCGCCGCAGCAATTGAGGCAGGGTCATCGGCCGCGCAGGATAACGACATGATCCTCACGCTCGGTGCAGGAAGTGTCTCGCAGTTGGGCCCGATGATCCTCGAGAAGTTGAAGGAGCGCGAACCAGCAGCAACTCAGACTTGAGTTTCGGTCCGCGGTTATGCTTTATGAGGCCTTCGGACAAGTCCCGTGCAGGTGCTTGTGTCGAGACTTTAGGGGCGCTACTGGCTTGACTCGCTGCAGTTCCTTGGCGCGATCCTGCGTGCACGCCCCAAATTCGAAGAGAAACTTGTACCTCTCCCGCGGATCCGATAAAAAAGCTGCTTCATCGAGATTTCTGATCATGGCTTCCGCATTTCCTTGAGAGCCGACATACATCGTTCCCGACTCATCCTCTGGGAGCTCTATCTCTCGGGGATATCCCACCAGCAAGGACTTCAAGTCCTTTATGGTTTCATTGATTCGGTGTTGCGAATCCTCATCATCCAGGTGCGCCTTGAGCACGGCAAGAACTTCTTCCCATTCCAGAGACGCTTCGTGCCGCCAATCGCGGAACTGTCGCATGTCCCCGATTCCAGCCTTTGTGCCTTCCATCGTCCCGTCGGACCACATGATTCCCGTGATAACGACATGTATTGTCGGAAACCCGAGTTGCAACGAGTCCTTATCTAGATACAGACTGCCCGGGAGGTCTTGAATGTAAGTCTGGCCTGGTTTGATCGTTCCTTTCACCTGGATTGGGTTTGCAAATGGGTTTACGTCCTCTTCGTCCGCATTCTCCGGGGCATTCTGGCATTGAAGGAACAATTCTCCGTACAGCAAGTCGCGACGCCAATCGACAGGCCCTCCATTTCGAATGGCGTCTCTGCCACCTACTTCTGCGGAGATCTCCGCGCTGAACGCCGTCACAGGATTGTTGCCAGTGTTGACCAGTTTGTATTGGATAACGTCCTTGTCCGCCAGATATTTCGCGCTGATCACCTGGAGCTTGTACTCAGATGGTGCTACGTTCTGGGCGGACGTGGCGACAGAGATCGAAGGAAGCAGTGTCAGGCAGAGCAGAAGGTGCAGCGTTCCCGGAGGTCGGCCCATAAAACCTCCTCACCCAAGAAAATAGAGCCAGCACTGCACGGCAGCAGGGGCTTATATTGTAGCTCCGAAGGAGACCTCTGTGACTTTTCGTCCATTCAAGTCTGCACTTCTTTTTCTGGCGTGTGCGGCTGCACCGATACTGTCCTTCGCGCAGGCAGTCGCCAGCAAGCCCACTCCCACCGAAGGCGACTACATCGCCCACAATTTCCACTTCAAATCCGGCGAATCGCTTCCCGAACTGCGCCTGCACTATACAACCTTCGGCAAGCCTGAGCGCGACGCAAGCGGCAAAGTCACCAACGCCGTCCTGATCCTTCACGGAACCGGCGGCTCGGGACACCAATTTCTAGCACCACAGTTTGCCGACGTCCTCTTCGGACCAGGCCAACTCCTCGATGCCACGCGCTACTTCATCGTCCTTCCAGACAACATCGGTCATGGAAAATCCAGCAAGCCGAGCGACGCCCTGCATGCTCACTTCCCGCAATACGACTACGACGACATGGTCGCCGCACAGCATGAATTACTCGAGAAGGGCTTAGCTGTAAGCCATCTCCGCCTGGTCATGGGTACGTCCATGGGATGCATGCATTCCTGGGTCTGGGGTGAAACGTATCCCGACTTCATGGACGCACTCATGCCGCTAGCATGCCTGCCAGTCCAGATCGCGGGACGAAACCGGCTGTGGCGCAAGATGGTCATCGACGGGATCCGCCAGGATCCTGACTGGAAGAACGGCGACTACGCCACTGAACCACGCGCAGCGTTGCAGATATCTACCGACTTCTTGTTGATCGCCGGCAGCGCCTCAATCCCTATGCAAAAGAGTCTCGCCACCCGGGACGCCGCCGACAAGTATCTCGACGACTCCATGAAGCGCATCACCGCGACGCTCGACGCGAATGACATGCTCTATGCGCTGAGTGCATCACGCAATTACGATCCCTCGCCGAAACTCGAGGCGATCCAGGTCCCCGTGATGTTCGTGAACTCCGCCGATGATTTCATCAACCCGCCGGAACTGGGCATCGCCGAGCGCGAAATCAGGCGTGTGAAGCACGGAACGTTCGTGCTGATTCCCGCATCCGAGCAAACGCACGGACACGGCACGCATACATGGGCCGCCATTTGGCAGCAGTATTTGAAGGACTTGCTGGAGCAGGGCGCGAAATAGCGCACGCAACTTCAGTCTGAGGTGCTACTGGATTCTCAATGCTTCTTCTGACTAGCAGGGGACGGTAGCAGATTCTCTGATTCTGCGAGACGTCGAATGGCGAGCCGGATGATATGGATCATGCCAAGCCCCAGCTTGTGTTGCAGGCTGTCGATGAGATGAAGGTCCGACTCGGTGAAACGGACAGTCGTTGACTTGAGTTTCTCGTTCTTCATTGGCTGCTAATTTTCGCAGCCGCATGACCTTCTTGTCGTTGCTTAGGAGCATTCCCGAGGCCTCAATGACAGCAGCCCGGTAGCAAGAAGAAATCGCACGTCGAAGAATTTCATTCTCCAGTTTGCGGTCACGAAAAAGGCGTGTACAACATCAGGACTTGTCCGTGAGAGAGTAACTCTGCAGTGCGAAGGAGGCGGGGACTCGACCTCTCCCTGCCTCCCCTCCTAGGTGCGACCGAATAGCCCGTTGGGGCCATTCTCAAATCCCCATCGGAGGACTAATCTATTCATACTATCCACAGGGATCGGGAAAGCTACCCGGAAAAATTGGGAAGTCAACGAGTTTTCCATTGGGGAAGCAAGATCGAACTTGCTTTTAGCGACGGGAAGGATTGTCGTGCCGTACTCGTGTTTCGCATTTGAACGTGAAGTGAAATTCGATTGCTGGCGAGTGAATCCTAGATGATTGCCTCGTTGATCCGAGTTCTCATCGCAGAAGATCACCCACGGTTCCGCTCTTTTCTCACCTCAGCGCTACAGGGCCGGCAAGACTTGCAAGTTGTGTGCGAGGTAGACGATGGTCTGGAAGCAGTTCGGAAAGCACAAGAGCTCCAGCCAGAATTGATCTTGCTCGACATCGGACTTCCCACGCTGAATGGAATCGAAGCCGCGAAACAAATTCGAAGTCTTTCCTCTCACTCCAAAATCCTGTTCGTCAGCCAGGAGTCTTCCGCGGAAGTAGTTCAGGCGGCCCTGCAAACGGGCGTACAGGGGTATGTATTAAAAATTGATACTGGCGTTGATCTGATTCCGGCCATCGAGGCCGCACTACGGGGGCAACACTATGTGAGCCGGAGCTTGTTGCGGCACGCGGGCGTCGATGTGGAATCCCACCGGCCAGTCGTACGAACCACTCCGCACCACCATGAAGTTGGGTTCTACTCCGACGATCTTGCATTGCTCGACGGTTACACCGGATTCATAGGATCGGCATTGAAGAATGGAAGAGCCGTGATTGTGCTAGCGACGGAACCTCATCGCGAAAAACTCCTGCACCGACTGCAGGCCTACGGTTTGGACATGCGTGCAGTGATCGAGCGCGGTCGATATACAGCGCTGGATAATGCGCAGGCCGTTACCGAATATATGGTCCACGGTATGCCCGATCCCCTGGTGTTTTTTAAGTCGTCCGACTCCCTTCTTACGAAGGTGGCAGGGTCCGTGAATGGAGACCGCACCCGCATTTCTGCCTGTGGGGAAGCCGCTCCCTGGTTGTGGGAGCAGGGAAACCTTGAGGCCGCAGTTCGGGTAGAACAACTGTGGGACGGCTTGGCTAAGTCCTGCGGCATACAGATTTTCTGCAGTTATATGCTGGCCAGTTTTCATGGGAAACCAAGCGCCGCATTCGAAAGGATATGCAGGGAGCATTCTGCCGTTCTCCCACACTGATTGCGAGGCTTGGCATCGTCTGAAAATCTCCCGGAACTTCCAGTTTCTCCAATCCGTATCTTCCTTCGCTAACCGATTGTCACGGGCTTCGTCTATTCAGCCATAGGGGTTAAGGTCATGAAAACACAAGCATGGGGATGGCTGACGGCAGCGGTTTTGGCAGCTGGATTGAATTCCAGCTATCACAACGGCGGCCTGCAGTGGGCCCACGAAATCGTTGATCGCGTGCAACATAACAGTAATGCTGTGTTGGCGTTAGCCACCGGCCGCGCGGATAAATTCGTCACCGAGGCCCGTATTTTGAGCGCTCACCGGACAGAGAAGTGCCCGTTGGCCACAGTCCTGGCGGAGTCGCAAGACTCGTTCGGACCGCAGCAGGAGTGGCAATTTGAGCAATTCCAGGCGATGTCGCAACGGGAACAGCTACAGCTTGCCCGGATTGAGGCGAACCGAGCCCGAATCGAAGCGCAAGTTCAACGGCAACTGTCCCGCGTGCAGTTTGTGAGCCCGCATATTAACCCGGTTGCCCTGCAGATTCCTAAGATCGATTGCCCGCGCGTGCGTGTGAACATTCCGCGCATGCCGAAAATTAAAATTCCCGCTCCTGTCGTTCAAGTGAATTACTCAGGACCGGGGCCAGTTTAAGTCAGTCCTACCTCCTGGACGCCGGGCGCGGATCCCAATGCCGCGCCCGTTTTGTTTTCAGAAGGTTTTGCTCTTCACTGGCAACTGGGAACTGGTACCTGGCTACTGATCTTCAAGGTTCCCGTCTGTGCAAATCCCCAATTTTTCCATCTATCTCAATTCGAGATTTGCGGCTATAGTGAAGAGGCTCAGCGATTCCTGGCGACAACTGACCTGAACTGATGGCGCGGAAGTCTGAATCCACCATCTTGCAGGAAGAGTTGTACCCGCCGTATGCCGGGAACTCTCGTTCCGAGACTGCGCGGGCAGAACTCGATGACGCGCGTCTGGTCGATCTGGATGTAAACGAAGAATCTCCCTTTCTACGCGGACAAAAACGTGTTTCCGCCCGCCGCGGTTCACTTCCCAAGAAGACTGCCAACCGCCTGATCTGGGGCTGTATTGCGGCCGGTATTTTGGGTGCTGCCGCCCTGGCTTTGCTGGGCGTCCAACGATACGGTGAACAGTCGTGGCGCTTTCGCATCGACTCCAGCGACAACATCGAGGTGACCGGCATCGAGAACGTCACCAAGAAACAGATCATGGAGGTCATGGGCGAAGATATCGGCCGTAATATTTTTTCCGTGCCGCTCGATGAACAGAAGGCCAAGCTCGAACAGATTCCCTGGGTCGAGTCCGCGAGCCTGATGCGCTTTGTGCCCAACCGCTTGACCGTTGCTGTCCATGAACGCGTGCCTGTCGCATTCGCGCGCGTTGGCCCTCGGATTTTCCTCATCGACGCCGGCGGCACGCTGATGGAATTGCCCCAAAAACACAAATATTCCTTTCCCGTAATTCTCGGGATGAATCCCGGCGAGCCGCTCTCCACCCGCGTGCCGCGCATGAGGGCCTACAACGACCTGGTGCAACAACTCGATTCGGGCGGCGCCCACTACTCGCAGGATCTGAGCGAAGTGGATCTTACTGATCTCGAGAATCTGAAAGTTCGCGTGAATGATGCGCAGGGTGATGTGGAAGTCGAACTTGGCTCGACCGACTATCGCAGGCGCTACGCCACCTATGTCAGCCATGTCCAGGAATGGCGGCAGCAATTTCAGAAGCTCGAGTCGGTGAATCTTCGCTACGACAATCAGGTCATTGTGAATCCTGACATGGAAGGGAAGGCGCGTCCGGCACCACTCAGTGCATCGGCGGCCAAGGCTGCCACGGCGGCCGGAGTAAAGCAAGCCGCGCTCGTGACGCGAATCAATCCCCACGATCATTCGGTTCCCAAGCCGGCGTTTGAGTTAAGCGAAAAGAAGCTGGATCCGAAAGCTGCGGCCGCGAAGAAACCGGCCACACACTCGAAGCCGAAGAAAGCGGCCGCGAAAGGCAAGAGTCCGACGCCGAAAAAGGAAACGGCAAAAACTTCAGGTTCGCCTACGAAAGGCAGCGCGACGGCTGCGCATTCGACTCCGAAGAAGAGTGAGACGAATAAGCCGACGGCAGTAACTGCGAACGCGACGACTCCGAAACCAAGTGCCGCGGTTGCGAAACCGTCGGCGGGACAGAACTAGTAATGAGAACGAACTCATAAACATGGGAAACCAGCAGGGAAGTTTTCTGACGGCAATTGACGTGGGCAGCGCCAAAACCTGCGCGCTGATGGCGGAACTCACCGACACCGGCTTGCGCTATCGCGCACACGGCGTCGCCGACTCTCGCGGCACGCGCAAAGGTGTCATTGTCGAACTTGACAAGGCCGTCTCGTCGATTCAAAAGGCGGTAGAAGCGGCTGAAGATACAGCGGGGGCTGCGGTCGAGAACGCCATCATTGGAATTGGCGGAGCGCATGTGCGCGGTGTCAATACACATGGTGGCATCAGCCTGGGGACGCGTCCTCGCGAGATCGGCCGTGACGAGATCAAGCAGGCGGTCGAGCGCGCTCGGGCTATTCCACTGCCCGCCGATCGCGAGATCCTGCACTTGCTGCCGCAGGAGTTCATTCTCGACGATCAGGCTGGAGTGCATGATCCTCTCGGCATGATGGCTGCGCGTCTCGAAGTCCGCGTGCACATGGTGACTGCCGCAACCAGCGCCACGCAGAACGTCATTACTGCAGTGAACAAAGCCGGAGTTCACGTTGACGATACAGTCTTCGAGCCGCTCGCCGCAGCGGACTCCGTACTGCGTTCTGACGAGCGCGAGCTTGGCGTGTGCCTTGCCGATATCGGCGCCGGATCCACCGAACTCATCGTCTTCCAGCAGGGAGCGGTTGCCTGGACTGGCGTCGTTCCCGTCGGTGGCGATCATTTCACCAGTGACCTTTCGGTGGGCTTGTGTACTCCGCTCGCCGAAGCGGAAAAGATCAAGAAGATCTACGGCAATGCGATCGTCACTCTGATCCCGGAAGGCAACGAAGTAGAAGTTCCTTCGGTTGGCGATCGCCCTTCGCGCCTGATGTCGCAACGGCTGGTGGCAGAAATTCTGGAGCCGCGCGCCCGCGAGCTTTTCGAAATGATGCGTGACATGCTGCGCCAAAGCGGCATGTTCGATATGTGCATCGCGGGCATTGTCCTGACCGGGGGCGCCTCGCGCCTGCCGGGGATCTTTGATGTCGCGGAATCGGTGTTGCGGCGCTCGGTGCGGCTCTCGTGGCCTGCACCGCTGGCCAGGATGCCATCGACGTTATCAGAGCCGGAATTCGCGACAGTCCTGGGAATGGTGAATTACGGACACCGGGCCCGCATCGCGCGCGGCTTGCAGGAAAGCGGATTGGGTTCGAGATTGAAAGCGATGTTGGTAGGCAAGGGAGCGTGAGAGCAGTGGTCAGTTGCCAGTGGTCAGTATTCAATCAGTGCAGTTACAACGCGCCCAGCGGTTAACTGACCACTAGCCACTGATCACTGGCCACTTATCAACACGAGCACGGAAGCGGACAGCACCGAAGAACTCAATCAGGAGTACACAATGAGAAACGACATTCGCATCAGCTTTAACGAAGAAGCCCGGAACGACGCCAAAATCAAAGTCATCGGCGTAGGCGGAGGCGGCGGCAACGCTGTAAACCGCATGATCGACGCCGGTGTGGAGGGCATCGAATTCATCGTTGCCAATACCGATCTGCAGGCGCTGCGAATGTCGCATGCTCCCGTGAAATTGCAACTCGGCGTGAAGCTGACCAATGGACTCGGCGCTGGCGCAAACCCCGAAGTCGGACGCAAAGCCGCGCTGGAAGATTCCGACAAGATCATCGAAGCGCTCGAAGGCGCCGATATGGTGTTTGTCACGACCGGCCTTGGCGGGGGCACCGGCACAGGGGCGGCCCCAATCATTGCGTCGCTTGCAAGCGAGATGGGCGCGCTCACTGTTGCGGTCGTCACCAAGCCCTTTTCATTCGAAGGCAAGCGCCGCATGCA